>Ga0073934_10001904_pt1 | contig 46758 bp, 66 predicted proteins | sample LarsenN4metaG_FD_76834 | JGI IMG/M metagenome (GOLD analysis project Ga0073934, IMG submission 76834) | Hot spring sediment bacterial and archeal communities from British Columbia, Canada, to study Microbial Dark Matter (Phase II) - Larsen... ...
AAAACCCGGCAAGGACCGGGGCAAACGGCATCTGGGGTGCCGCCGCATGAGCGTTTCGATGCCTTCATACCACTTCGCGCAATCACGGCCTTTATCAACCCTGGAAATTCAGAGCTTCCCTAGTAGGAGCGTGCGCGACTTGCGTCCTGCACGCTCCTCATGGAATACCACACGCCTTGCGGGTGTTTCGGTGGCCGAAGCAGCCTGTCAGGGATCGAAGGGAGGAGGTTGCGATGGCGGAATACCGGCTGACCACCGTCTGGCGGATCGATGCGCCGGTGCAGCAAGTGTATGACGCGATCTGCCGGCCCGCGCGCTGGCCGAGCTGGTGGTGGGGCGTGAAGAACGTGGTCGAGCTCGAACCCGGGGACGAACTGGGCGTCGGCAGCCTCCAGCGTTATACGTGGAAAGCGCTGTTGCCCTACGCGCTCACCTTCACCATCCGGGTAGTGCGGGTCAAGCCCCTCGCTGTGCTCGAAGGGATTGCCAGCGGCGAGCTGGAGGGCATCGGGCGCTGGCTTTTTTCGCAGGAAGGCTCTGTCACGTCGGTCTGCTACGAATGGCAGGTGCGCACGACCAGGCGCTGGATGAACCTCCTCGCGCCGATTGCCGGCCCGTTGTTTGTATGGAACCATAACCTCATCATGCGCGCGGGCGGGAGGGGACTGGCGCGCCTGCTCGACGCCCGGCTGGTGAGCCCCGCGCAAGAGTGAAGTCATCCGGGGCGCGGCAACGCACCCATGCAAGGAAGCGAGCCAGGCCGCGTCAATGCAACGCGCGGATGCTACTGGCCCGATTTCCGGCGATATTGATATAAATCAACAGCACGTCATTTGCGCAGCAGCCGCAGGCCGTTGAATACCACCAGCAGGCTCGCGCCCATGTCGGCGAACACCGCCATCCACATGGTCGCCTTGCCGGCGAAGGTCAGGCCCAGAAACACCGCCTTGATCCCGAGTGCCAGCGTAATGTTCTGTTTCAGGATCGCCGCCGTGACGCGCGAGAGGCGGACGAACCTCGGGATCTTGCGCAGGTCGTCGTCCATCAGCGCCACGTCCGCGGTCTCGATGGCTGCGTCGGAGCCGGCCGCGCCCATCGCGAAGCCGATGTCGGCGCGCGCCAGCGCCGGCGCGTCGTTGATGCCGTCGCCCGCCATGCCGACCTTCCCGGAAGGGCCGAGCAACTGCTCGATGACCTCTTGTTTTTCCACCGGCAACAGGTTGGCGCGCACATCGTCAATGCCGACCTGATCGGCGATCGCTCGCGCGGTGTGCGGGTTGTCGCCGGAGAGCATCATGGTCTTGACGCCCAGCGCGTGAAGTTCGGCCACAGCTTGCCTGCTGCTGTCCTTCATCGTGTCGGCGACGCCGAACAGCGCCAGCACGCCTGATTCGTCTGCCAGCAGCACGGTCGTTTTGCCCTGTCGCTCCAACCGATCAAGCTTCGCTTCCAGCGCGGGCGAGCACATGCCCAGCTCTTCCATCAACCGGTGATTGCCGAGACGGTAGCCGCGGCCGGCAACCCGGCCCCTGACGCCGCGGCCGGGGATGGCGGCGAATTCCTCCACCTGCTGAAGCGCAATCCCGTCCCGGTGAGCGGCGTCGGCGATGGCTTTCGAGACCGGGTGATCGGAGCGGCTCGCGAGGCTGGCGGCGAGGGATCGAACGGGAGCCGCCTCCCCCGGCGCAAGCGCCTCGAAGTCGGTCTGCGCCGGCTTGCCGTGGGTGACGGTGCCCGTCTTGTCGACCGCCAGCCACGCAAGCTTGCGGCCTTCTTCCAGGTGGACGCCGCCCTTGATGAGAACGCCATGACGGGCTGCCGCCGCAAGTCCGCTCACGATGGTTACCGGGGTCGAGATCACCAGCGCGCAGGGGCAGGCGATGACGAGCAATACCAGCGCCTTGTACACCGAGTCGAACCAGGCCGCGCCAAGGAACAGCGGCGGCAAGACGGCCGTCAGCAACGCGACGGCGAAGACCGCCGGGGTGTAAACCCGGGCGAACCGATCCACGAAGCGCTGCGTCGGCGCGCGGCGGCCCTGGGCCTCCTCCACTGCATGGATGATATGCGCGAGCATGGTGTTTCCGGCCAGCGCGGTGACCTCGAACTCGAACGATCCGGCGTCGTTCACGGTTCCGGCGAAAACGGTGTCGCCCGGGCCTTTCTCGACCGGCACGCTTTCCCCGGTGATCGGGGCCTGATTGACGGTGGAATGACCCATGAGCACCTTCCCGTCGAGCGGGATCCGCTCGCCGGGTCTGACGCGCACCACGGCTCCCATCGCGACCGCCCTGGCAGGCACTTCGCGCCACGATCCATCGGCCTGGCGCACGGTGGCCGTTTCGGGCGCCGTCTCCAGCAGGCTGCGGATCGCGTTGCGCGCGCGATCCAGCGATTTCTGCTCGATCAACTCGGCCAGCGCGAACAGAAACATCACCGCCGCCGCCTCGGGCCATTGGCCGATGACCATGCCCCCGGTCACCGCGAGGGACATGAGCGCGTTCATGTTCAGGTTGCGGTTCTTGAGCGCGATCCAGCCCTTCTTGTAGGTCTCGAATCCGCCCGAGAAGACCGCAACCAGCGCGAGCGCGATCACCAGCCAGTTGTTGCCGCCGCTGAGCCAATACACGACCTCCGCCGCCGCGGCCGCGACCCCGGCGACGGCCATCGGCCACCACGGCGTGCCTGGTTTCGGCGCAGGCTCCGGGGGTGGCGCGACCGGGCCGGGTGCCGCCACCTCCTCGGCTTCAAAGCCGATTTCCTTGAGCGCCGAGCGCGCGCGCGCCAGGGAAGCCGGCGCATGCGTGATGGTCAAGGTGCGCCGCACGAGGTTGAACTTCAGCCCCTGGATCTCTCCCAACCCGCTGAGCTTGTCGCGGATCAAGGCTTCTTCGGTGGGGCAGTCCATCTTCTCGATGCGAAACGTCGTCTCCATGATTGCCGATTGGAGAGCCTGTAGCTACTATAGGGTCAAGCAGATTCACGGAAGGCGGGATTCATGAAGGAACGCATCAGGATCGGCGAGCTGGCCGTGCGCGCCAACTGCCCGGTGGAGACCGTCCGCTACTACGAGCGGGAAGGCCTGTTGCCGGAACCCGCACGCAGCGGCGGCAATTACCGGCTCTATGGCGAGACGCATGTCGAGCGCCTGCGCTTCATCCGGCACTGCCGGTCGCTCGACATGACGCTCGGGGAAATACGCGCTTTGCTCGGCTTCCAGGACGCCCCGGCCCGGAATTGCGAAGCGGTCAACGTTCTGCTCGACGAGCACATTCACCACGTGGCGAGCCGCATCGCCCAGCTGCAAAAACTGGAACGGCAGCTGAAAGACCTGCGCAAGCTGTGCGACGCAGTGCGTTCCGCGAAGGACTGCGGGATTCTGCACAAGCTTGCAAAGGATGCCGTCAGGTCTCCGGGGCACAAACCCGCTGGTCACGTGGCGGGCGCGCACGTGCGCAACAAGCATTGATCGATCTCTCGCTCCAGCGTTACGCTTTCTTCGCGCTCGGCGCCGCGGCATTGTTCGGCGCGAGCACGCCGCTCGCCAAGCTGCTGCTGGGCGACCTGCCGCCGCTCGCGCTCGCCGGCCTGCTCTATCTCGGCAGCGGCCTGGGCCTGCTCGTCGTGCGTGTTCTCGGTCGCCTGTTCGCTGAGGCTGTGCCCGGGTCAAAGGAGCCAACGCTTTCCGGCCAGGATTATTTCTGGCTCGCCGGCGCCGTAATCGCCGGCGGCGTCGTTGCGCCGGTCTTGCTCATGTGGGGGTTGTCGGGCACCGGCGCGTCGGAGGCATCGCTTCTGCTCAATCTGGAGAGCGTCGCCACGATGCTCGTCGCGGCCCTGCTCTTCCGAGAAGCCGTCGGCGGGCGCGTCTGGGCGGCTGCCGCCCTGATGCTCGCCGGCGCAACCGTGCTCTCCTGGGATCCGCAGGCCGAGCTGAAGCTCTCGCTGCACGCGCTCGCGATCGTCGGCGCGTGCTTCTGCTGGGCGCTCGACAACAACCTCACGCGCAAAATTTCGGCGAGCGATCCCGTAATGCTGGCGATGATCAAGGGCCTTGCTGCTGGATCGTTCAATCTCGCCCTGGCATTCACGCTCGGGCTGCAGCTTCCCGCGACCGCGCCGCTCGCGGGGGCGCTCGCAGTCGGGTTCCTGGGTTACGGCGTCAGCCTCGTGCTGTTCATCCTCGCGCTGCGGCACCTCGGCAGCGCGCGCACCGCTGCGCACTTCAGCACCGCGCCATTCATCGGCGCCGCGATCGCGATTCTCTTGCTCGAAGAGCCGTTGACCGTCTCATTTGGCGTCGCGCTGACATTGATGGTTGCCGCGACCTGGCTGGTACTGACCGAGCGGCACGCGCACGAGCATGCCCACGAGTATCTCGCCCACAGCCATCGGCACGTCCACGACGAGCATCACCAGCACGCGCATCGCGGCGACGAGGGACCCGCGCCGCACACGCACTGGCACGAGCACCTGCCGATGACGCACAGCCACCCCCACCTGCCGGACCTGCATCACCGGCACAAGCATTGAGCGGAGAGGCGCATGGTGATCCTGAAACCGATGGTCCTGTACGTCGCCGCGGCCGTCGCCGAGATCGCCGGCTGCTTCGCGTTCTGGGCGTGGGCGAGGCTTAGCGGAACAACGGCGCGCAGGTCACCGCCCCGAATGACGGCGGGATCATCCGCCTTGGCGGCGGTGCACGCGGTTGTGCGTGCCGTGAACGTGGCCGCGGCGTGGGCGCTTGGCTGCCGAAGGACCCGCTGAACTGGCGAGCTCCTGAAGAATGCCGCAATCCCTGGCTGCGCTCGCCTGCTGGCATAAGCGGCGCAGCTCCTTCAGGCGCCGCTGCAGGGTTTGCAGCTCGACGACGCGCTCGCCGACATGCGTGATGTGCTCGTCGAGCAACGTGTTGACCTCATGGCCGCTTTCCCGCGGCGCGTCACAGAACTTCAACAGCTGCCGGATCTTGTCCAGCGTCATATCGAGATAACGACAGTGCCGGATGAACAACACGCGCTCGACGTGTTTGCTGTCGTACATCCGGCAGTTGCCGGAGGTCCTGCGCGGCTTGGGCAGCAAGCCAGCGCGCTCGTAGAAACGGATGGTTTCAATCGCGCAATCCGCCTGCTCAGCCAACTCACTCATTCTGAATGTGTGCTCCATATAGCCTCATCGGGTAACCGCCGCTTGACTCTACGGTGGCTACAGGGTTTCGAATTGGCAACCTCAAGCGAACCGGGGATGCCGATGTGGTGCAGGTGATCATGATCACCGTGGATCCCGCGCGGGACTCGCCGCGGCTAATGTCGCAATACGTGACATCGTTCGACTCGCGTTTCATCGGCCTGGTCACCCGGCCTGAAAGCATGAGCAATGGGACATGATCATTCTCACTCGCATGCGCCGGCGGGCGGAGCTGCGGATCACGCTCGCAAGTTGCGTATCGCGCTGTCGCTCACCGGAGGCTTTTTTGCGATCGAGCTGATAGCGGCATGGCTTACCAACAGCCTGGCGCTGCTGTCGGATGCCGCGCATATGTTCATGGACGCCGCGGCGTTGGCTATCGCACTAGTTGCCATTCGCATCGGGCAGCACCCCGCCGATCGCAAACGCACCTTCGGCTATTACCGTTTCGAAATCCTGGCGGCGGCGTTCAACGCGGTGCTGCTCTTCGTGGTCGCGGGTTACATCCTGTGGGAGGCGTACCAGCGGCTGCGCGTGCCGGCCGAGATCCAATCGGTCCCGATGCTGATGGTGGGGTTCGCGGGTCTCGTGGTCAACTTCATCAGCCTGCGCATGCTGCAAAGCGCGAGCACCGAGAGCCTGAACGTCAAGGGCGCATACCTTGAAGTCTGGAGCGACCTCCTCGGCTCGGCGGGCGTGATGATCGCCGCGGCCGTCATCTGGCTGACCGGCTGGACCTGGGTTGACTCGCTGGTCGCCGCGCTGATCGGTTTGTGGGTCCTGCCGCGCACCTGGAGCTTGCTCAAGGACAGCCTGAACATCCTGCTGCAGGGCGTGCCCGAGGGCGTGGATATCAACGCGGTCGAATCCGCGTTACGGGAGTTTGCGGGTGTCAAGGAAGTGCACGCGCTGCATGTCTGGGCCGTCACCACCGGGCGGCATGTCATGTCAACCCATCTTGTGGTCAGTCCCGATAAGCTTTCGGACCCCGCCTTCCTCGCGCAGGTGACCGAAGCGATGGAGCAGCGGTTCGGCCTGACGCACACCACGATTCAGCTTGAGTCGAGCGAAGCGGGGCCGCCTCATTAATCATGGTTCGGGCGGGGACGGAATCTCACGTGCTCGTGCGATTGAGATGATCGCCAATACCGCGTTTTCCCCGCCCCGGCGCTGCCGGAAGTGCCTGGCAGCCGCCGGGTTGATCGTCCTGCTCGACGCCGCGGTCAAGCAGACCGTGATGTGGTTGATGCCGTACGGCGCCGGCATTTCGATCACGCCGTTCTTCAACATGGTCCACGTCTGGAACACGGGAGCGGCGTTCAGCCTCCTCGCCGATGCCGGCGGCTGGCAACGCTACGCCCTTTCAGTGCTGGGCATCGGCGTTTCCATCGTCCTTGCCAGGCTCCTGTGGCGCGGCGTGGCGGGCCGTCTGGATACGGCCGCGTACACCCTGATCACGGGCGGGGCCCTCGGCAACGTCACGGACCGCATCGCGCGCGGCTTCGTGGTGGACTATCTCGACTTTTACTGGCGTGGCTGGCACTGGCCGGCCTTCAATCTTGCCGACGTAGCGATCACGGCGGGCGCGGCGCTGATGATTCTGTCCGGCTTTCGTCCAACCCGAAGCGCGGCCGATCACAAGGGTACGTCGGCACAAAACGTTGACGCCCCTTAATAAGCGGAACGGAGTTCTGACGGACATGCTTCGAGCAGTTTTTGCCGCCGCGTCGGCCCTGTTTCCCGCGACGGCCTGGTCCCACGCGGGCGGCGGCGAGAGCGCGAATCCATGGACGAGCTGGCCGTTCTCTTTCGACATCCTGCTCCCCGTGCTCATCGTGGGGAGTCTCTACATCGCCGGGTTGGTGCGCCGCCGGGATCGCGGCGGCGGCGTAACGGCCTGGCGTCACGCGAGCTTTTTCGCGGGGCTCGCGGCGCTGCTCGTCGCGTTGCAATCACCGCTGGATGTGCTCGCGGAGCATTCCTTCACGATGCATCAGTTACAGCACCTGTTACTGCGCGCGCTGGGTCCCATGCTGCTCCTGCTCGCGGCGCCGCAGGCGCTGCTCATCGCAGGGATACCGGGGACGCCGCGCGAGCGAGTGCTGAGGCCGCTTATGGGGAGTCGCATTGTCGGGGCAGTGTTCGGGTTTTTCGCCCACCCCGTGATTGCCACGCTCCTGCTGCTTGCCGCACCCGTATTCTGGCACCTGCCCCAGTACCACAATCTTTCGGTGCTCGACCTCCGGGTGCACTACGTCATGCATGTAACCATGCTGGTCTCCGGCCTCTTCTTCTTCTGGCGCGTGCTCGATCCGCGCCCGGCGCCGCTGGGTGCGGGCTACGGCACGCGCATCGTGATGAGCTGGGCGGCGATCGCCGGCAATATTCCGTTCGGCGCGTACATCGCGTTCAAGTCTTCGGTTCTGTATCCCGCGTATGATGTCAACGGACGGCTGTGGGACTTTGCCGCTCTGTCGGATGAGCAACTCGGCGGGTTCGTGATCTGGATTCCCGGCAGCATGATGTTCGTGGTGCTGTTGCTGATCGTGATCCGGATCTGGGGGGCGCGGGAGAACCAGCTCGACGCTCTCCGCAAGAGAGGCATCGCGCCGCGGTCCGCATCGTTGTCCGCGCAGTCCGCCGCCAACCGCAGACTGGCTTGGCGTCTGGCCGCCATCGCCGCGGTGGTCGGCGCGGGAGTCGCCGCCGTCGCGATTCTGCAGCAATTTCTCCCGTGAGGCGCTCGAGCGCGGGAGCGTGCGGCGCCGATCAGAATTATGCAATCTGAAAAGGAGATCCCGTGAAGCGACTGCTCGCTGCGATAGCACTGTTTTCCCCCGCCGCGATTGCACAGGTGGAGATAGAGAACGCCTGGGCGCGGGCGACGCCGCCCGCAGCGCGGGTGGCCGGAGGCTATCTGGTAATACGCAACGCCGGGCCGGCGCCGGACCGGCTGATCGGCGCCTCCTCGCCTGCTGCGGCCCGCGTCGAGATGCACGTCATGGGGATGGAGAACGGTGTGATGAAGATGCGCCAGGTGGAATAGCTCCCGCTGCCCGCCACAGGGGTCCTCGAGCTCAAGCCCGGGGCCGCGCACCTGATGTTCGTTGAAATCAGCCGCCCGTTCAAGGCGGGAGACGCGGTTTCGGTAACGTTACGATTTGAACGCTCCGGGGAACGCAGGATCGAACTGTACGTCCGTCCACTAGGCGAAAGCCATGACAAATAGCGGGGCTCGATCATGAAGAGCGGCGATCAGCCGTTGACCGATGTACTCGATCGCGCGGCTGAAGTTCTTCAATACCGCGGAGGGAAGTGCCTTCTCGAACGCCATGATGCCGGTGTATCGCGAGTTCTTCGAATTCTATGAGCCGCTGGCAACGCGCAGTTCGTACGACGCGTGGATCAACTACGGGCAACGCGTATCGGCTATTGCCCGCGGCCGTTAAGTGGCGCCCAACGCCCTTGACGGTCCATCAGCGAGAATGGTTGGGGCGCTGGGAAGCGGGTGCCGGGCGCGATTGCCGCGGCGCGCGGTGCGAATCGCGCTCATCCGCTCAACAGCCAGTGCTTGGCGATCACGCTAAACAACATGATCAGCACATAGGCGCGCATGAATAGGAGCACACGGAGACGACTCGTAGTCGCGAGCTGATCCCGCGGGCGGCCTCACTGCCGCCGACCTCGGCTGAAAGGACACGGTGCTGGCGTGGCCTGGGGAAACCGTAAGCATCGTCACCGATTTCTCGCACCCCTTCCCCGGCGACCAGGTCTACCTCGTCCATCGCGATAATCTCGAGGACGAGGGCGGTGGGATCATGCTCAACCTCAAGGCGGTGACATGATGCGGCCGGGCCGATCTGCGGGGCGCTTGATATAGGTCAACTGCCGCGCGCTGCCCCTGCCGTCTAATGCCCCTGTGTTGGACCGGCACTCGGAAAAGGAGACCCATGGTGAAAACGACGTTGCGTGCGATTCTGCTGGCTGCGGCGCTGGCGTTTCCGTCTTTCGCGGGCTACGCTGCGGAAACCGTCACCGTCTACAAGAGCCCGTCCTGAGGCTGCTGCAGCTCGTGGGTTGACCATCTGCGGGCGAACGGCTTCCGTGTGAAGCCCCAGGACGTCGCGAATCCCGACCCCTACCGCGCGCAGTCCGGCATCCCGATCGCGCTCGGCGCCTGCCACACCGCCGTCGTCGAAGGCTACGCGATCGAGGGCCACGTGCCGGCGCGGGAAATCAAACGGCTCCTCGCCGAGCGGCCGAGAGCGCGCGGGATTGCGGTTCCGGGAATGCCGGCCGGCTCGCCTGGAATGGAGGGAGGTCGCAGCGTTCCCTACGACGTGCTGCTGGTTCTACCTGACGGGAGTCACAAAGTGTACGTCCGCTACGGCAGGTAGCTGCCGCGCGGCCTGCACACCTACTTTCTAAGCTTGCCCCAGAGCTCGTCCAGCCGCGCATAGCGGCCGCAGCCGTTGACGTAGAACTTGTAGCGCACCGGGTTCTTCAGATAGTAATCCTGGTGGTAGTCCTCGGCCGGCCAGAACTCGGTCGCCTTGACGATGGGAGTCTTGATCGGCTGCTTGAACGGTTTTTCCTTCTGCCACTTTGCCTTCGAGGCCTCGGCAAGGCGCTTCTGCTCCTCGTCGTGCCAGAAGATCGAAGGCCGGTATTGCGAGCCGACGTCGCAGAACTGGCGGTCGATCACCGTGGGATCATGGTTCACCCAGAACTGCTCGAGCAGCCGCTCGTAGCTGACCTTTTTCGGGTCATACACGACCTGCACCACCTCCGTATGGCCGGTGGTGCCGGCGGAAACCTCCGGATAGGTCGGGTTCATCCTCATTCCGCCCATGTAGCCGGAGGTGGTCGAAACGACCCCGGGCACCTTGTCCATGGCCTCCTCCGTGCACCAGAAGCAGCCGGCGGCGAACGTGGCTATGGCGAGTCCGGGCGCCTGGCCTTGGGCAAAAACAGGCTGCGCGGCGAGCGCGGCCAGCCAGATCGGCAGGGTGAGAAGTCGGGCTAACATGGCCTATGGCTCCTTTCAAGGCGTTTCGAGGTTAGTCGCCAATCGACACAGCGGGATACGAAGCACATGCCCAACCCGATTCATCGGCGCGGAACGGACGGGAAGACCAATCCCGCCTCTTGCACCGCATCGGGCTTCCCCGCGACCGGGCCGCGCTCTCGGCAGGCGGCGGCTGCACGACCCCGCGGATCCCGGCGTGTCAGAGTCCCCCTACTTGCTGAATTCGTAGACCTTGCCGCGCTCCTGATTCAGGATCGGTATCTTGATCCCCATGGAATCCAGCACCGTGCGCACTTCTGCAACCGTCGTCGCGCCGGGCGGCGGCGTGACGCGGTGGTGGTGCGGCCACAGAGCCTTGAGGTTCGGATTGCCGGTCGAGACGAGCTTGATTGCCATGCCGATGTCCTGCGGTTCCCCGGTCGCTTGCATGAGGAAGATCATCGCATCGGGCTTGTAGGTTGAGCCCCACAGCGCCATGTCCTGCGTCGCCGCAGAGCTTCCGGGGAAATATACCGTCCAGCCGTTTTCGAAGGTGATCATGAAACCGGCCGCGGCTCCGCCGTAGATCGGCGCGCGCTCGATCGCGGTATCGCGGCCGGAGCCCGACCCGTGAACCGATCCGACCACGCGAATCGTGATCCCCTCCCACACGAACCGGGTGCCCGGGTTGCGGCGCATCATCTGCGCCTCGGGAACGCCCCGGCCGACCAGCCAGTTGCCGAGCTCGAACGGCGTCACCACCCTCGCGCCCGTTGCCTTGGCGACCGCGACCGTGTCACCGATCTCGTCACCGTGGCCGTTCGGCACGAGAATGAGGTCGGCCTTGGTGATCTCGTCGAGCTTGGTCCCGGCGTCCGGATTGCCCGTGATATACGGATTGGTGAGGATGACCTTCCCGTTGGGCGAGGTAAAGCGGAAGAACGACCAGCCGAACCATTCCATCTTGACGGACGGAGCCTGCGCGTAAGCGGCGGGCGTCAATGCCGCCGTCCCCGCGATGCCTAGCACCGCGGCGAACAGGGTTGCGGCCAACAGAGCGGGACGCGAACGGCGCCCGCGAAGGGTATCAACCATACGTGAGTCCTCCTATCACACCATTAAGGGCCAATGATCCACGCTCCGCTTGCCCGGGAGCGGAGCGCCCCGCAGTCTACGCCCCCCGTCAACAGATGAGGAAACCCTTTATTCCAACAGCGAGCCGCCCGTGCCGTTCACAGTGAACTTCCGGGCATTTTGGCTGTCGGCACGGCGCTGATTGCGGATGATGGAGGGCTTCGGCTACACTTCCCGCCCGTCATGGCCGTCATTTGCAGAAAACTCGTCCTGCTGCTCGCACTCGCCGTGATGCCGCTCCAAGGCGTCGCTGCCGCTGTCTCCCTGCTACAGTGCAAGGCCGAAGGTGGAGAGCGCGCAGCGCATGTCATTCAGGCGCACGGAGGCCACGATCAGGGCGTGGCGCACGACAACCCGCCCGTTGATGACGGCGGCGCCAAAACTCATACCGGTCATTTCTGCTGTCATCAGGTGTCCGGCCTGCCGCTGGTAGTCCTGTCCGCGGCGTTACCCGAGCTCCCCGGGTGGGCTCTTTCGCCCGCCCGGCTGCGCGAACTGTTCTTCCCCGAGCAGCCCAAGCGGCCCCCGCTCGCCTGATTCCCGTCGCACGCGGGTAAAGCCCGCGCAGCGCGCCTCGCGCGCATCCACTCTCACCGCGTTCGCGTGGCGAGAAAGTTCCAACGACGAACGGAGAAACACAATGACGCAGTTCAAGCGCAGAAAATTCCTCATCGCGGGCGCTGCCGTGGTCGGCGCGTCCGCCATCGCCGGCGGCGTCGCGTGGTGGTACCGCGCCCGGCGCGCGCCGCACGCCGGGATGGAGACCGGCGCTGCCGCTTTCCCCAACGCCCTGCGCCTGCCCGGTTCGAGCGGCGTGCTCGGCGTGATGGATGTTGCCGCGCCGCTCACCATCGTGGCCAGGTCCATGCAATACCCGATCCTCGAGGGCAAACCCGGCCCGCTGCTCGTCTACCAGGTCGAACAGAACGGCAAGACCTGGGTCAATCCGGTGTTCCGCGTGCGCAGCGGCACGACGGTTCGGACCAAGCTGCAGAATGCGGTGGATGAGAATACGATCATCCATTGGCACGGTCTCGAGGTGGACGCCAGGAATGACGCTCATCCCGTTTACGCGATCGCCGCCGGCGCGGCCTACGACTACCAGTTCCCGGTCCGGAACCGCGCCGGGACCTACTGGTATCACCCGCATCCCCACGGACTCACCGCGAAGCAGGCCTATCTCGGCCTGGCGAGCTTCTTCATCGTGGAGGACGACGAGGAGCTCGCGCTGCAGCAAGCGCTCGATCTCAAGCTCGGTGTAACCGACGTCCCGCTCGTGATCCAGGACAAGAAATTCGACGGGGACGGCCGGCTCCTCTACGCCCCGAACGAGGAAGAAAAGGTGAACGGCTACGTCGGCGATACCGTGCTCGTCAACCTCACGCCGCGGCCGTATTTCAACGCCGCGACGCGCCTCTACCGCTTCCGTATCCTGAACGGCTCCAACGCCCGCGCCTACCGCCTGGCTTTCACGCGGGGCGGGCGCCCGCTCGAGTACGTCGTGATCGGGACCGACGGCGGTCTTCTCGACCGGGCGTACCCGGTGAAGGAGGCGTTCGTCGCGCCCGGCGAGCGGCTCGACGTGCTGCTCGACCTGCGCGGCGCCGCGGTCGGCGACGCAGTAGTCCTGCAAAGCCTCGCCTTCGACCCGATGCACGCCGAGGGCGGCATGGCAGGCATGGCGATGGATCACGGCGCGATGGGCGGCCAGGGGCAATCCCAATCCCCGCATGCCGGGATGACCATGGGCGGCGAAGCGCGCGGGGCGCCCGCTGCCGCGCGCGGCGCGATGCTGCCGGACGGCGCGGCGATCGATTTGCTGCGCATCAACGTCACCAGCAAAACCGCATACGGAGCGCGCGTGCCTTCGAAGCTGTCCACGCTGGCGCCGGCCAGGGCTGCGGACGTCAAGCCGCGCGAGTTCCTGCTCGACCTCAAGGACGGGCGCTGGCGCATCAACGGCGAGACCTTCGAGATGGAGAAGGCGCCGGTCACGGTACAGCGCGGCGCCAACGAAATCTGGGAGATCCGCAACGACAAGGCGAGCATGCCGCACCCGATGCATCTGCACGGCGTACCGTTCCGCGTGCTCGCGCGCACCGGCAGCCCGCAGCAGCTGAAACCCAGCGTGATAAACGAGCAAGGCCTGGCCACGACCGATCTCGGATGGAAGGATACCGTTCTGGTATGGCCGGGCGAAACCGTCCGGTTGGCGGTGGATTTCTCCCACCCTTATCCCGGCGACCAGGTCTATCCGTTCCACTGCCACAACCTCGAGCACGGGGACCAGGGCATGATGATCAACGTCAAGGTGCGGGCATGAAAAAGCTGCTCGTTCTCATGCTCATTGCCGCGTTTGCCGGCTTCGCGTGGTTCTCGCTCCCGGGCCTCGATCAGGCGCAGGCACCGGGCGCCTTGCAGACTGCCAGCGGCACCGGCGTGGTGCAGCGCATTGACAAGGAACAAGGCATGGTGACGATCCAGCACGGCCCGTTGCCGGCGCTCAACATGATGGCCATGACGATGTCTTACCCCGTCAGGGACAACAGCCATCTCGGCATGCTTGAGCCGATGCAAAAGGTCGAGTTCCGGATCGCCTACGACGGCAAGGATTACGTGATCACCGAGATCAAATGAAGCGGCGCGCGTTTCTCGCCGGATTGTTCGCTTTCGTCGCGCTCGCCGCGCCGGTCGCGCTCGCGCGCCCCGGCGAGGCGGTGCTCTACGAAAAGGCCTCGGCCTACAACACCATCATCGTCACGGAAGAAGACGGCTTGCGTGTCTTGCGTTTCGAGAGCGGCGGGCCGCGGCAGAGCGCTGTCAGACTGGGGGATCCGGATCATCTGGAGTTGCCTTACACGCGGGTCGCGCTCGCCGGCCTGGCATTGGCCGAAGAATCCCGCCGCTTCCTGGTGGTCGGGCTCGGCGGCGGCACGCTGCCCATGTTCCTGCGCAAGTACTACCCGAATGCCGTCATCGACGCAGTGGATATCGATCCCGAAGTCGTGGCTGTGGCGAAGAAGTATTTCGGTTTCCGCGAGGACCCGCACATGAGGGCCCGCGTGAGCGACGGGCGGCGGTTCATCGAGAACACACACCAGCCTTATGATGTGATCTTCCTGGACGCTTTCGGGACTGACAGCGTCCCGGCGCACATGACCACGCAGGAGTTCCTGCGCTCCGTACGGCGCGCGGTCACGCCGGGCGGGGTCGTGATCGGCAACGTCTGGCACCGTGGCGCCAACCGGCTCTACGACGCCATGGTCCGCACCTACCGGGAGGTGTTCGACGAGTTGTTCATCCTGGGCGCCCCCGGCAGCGGCAACAGGATCCTGCTCGCGCTGCCCCGCAGGGAGCCGCTCACCCGCGAGGAGCTCGCGCAGCTCGCGCGCAAGGTGTCAGCAGACAAGCGCTTTCGCTTCGACCTAGGCGATGTCGTCGAGCGCGGCTTCCTGCACGCGCGTGGAAATGACCGGGACGGACGCGTGCTGCGGGACCGGGATTTCGGGCAACGGAAACAGGACGGCTTTCCATCTCCGGCACACAGCGAATCGCGGTAAACGAGTGCATCAGGGAGTCGCGCTAAAAATGGGGAACGCACGGCTCCACGGTGGAAACCCGAGCCAGATCGACGTGTCGAACCCGATGCGATCAATGCAGGTGCCTGTCATGACGGATACTTCAATATCAGATACCACCGGCTCGCAGAACCCCGACGCGGCTCCTGACGCCGGCCGCAGGAAAGTGCTCGTCGCCGCGACAGCGATCGCGGGCGGGGCGGGTGTCGCCGCGGTTTCCGTCCCGTTCATCGCCTCGATGCTGCCGAGCGAGCGGGCGCGCGCCGCGGGCGCGCCGGTCGATGTGGATTTCGCAAAGCTGCAGCCGGGCGAGCAGTTGACGGCGGAGTGGCGCGGCAAGCCGATATGGATCTTGCGCCGCAGCGAGGCCATGCTCAAGACGCTGGAGGACTCCGGCCACCGTAAGCACCTCGCCGACCCCGATTCAACGGTTGCGAGCCAGCAACCCGGCTACGCCCGCAACGCCTTCCGCTCCGTCAAGCCCGACTACCTGGTGGTGGTGCCGATCTGCACCCACCTGGGGTGCGTGCCCACCTTCCGGCCGGACGTCGCGCCGCGGGATCTCGGTCCCGAATGGCCCGGCGGCTATTTCTGCCCCTGCCACGGCTCCAAGTTCGATTTCGCGGGCAGGGTGTTTCGCAACGTGCCCGCCCCCACCAATCTCGTGATACCGCCGCACCGCTACCTCACTCCGACGTCGGTGAGAGTCGGTGAGGATCCGAAGGGCACCGCCTGATTGCATTCGCAACGAGGACAAATTCTTGTCAATGAAGAAACGGTCACGCGTGAGCGCGGCAGCGCTGGCCCTGGTCGTCGCCGTTGGCGCGCAGGCCGCCGAACGGGCTCCGGCGGATGCGGCGCTGGTTGACCGCGTCAAAGAGGCGGCGATCAACGAATTGCGCGAGGGCGGCGCGCTCGACCGCGCAGCTCGAAAAGTGATCGATGCAACGCCACGTCTCGGCTGATGCCGCGCGCCCCACGTCGTGCATCTGGTCGTGACAGGGGCAGAACAGCCCCTGTCACGCAGTCGCGTAACACCTCGGGCAGCGGGCTGTTTCCGGGGCGTTTGCCCGCCGGCAAACTCGGACGCAGGCGCGCTGTCATAGGCATATTTGCGGCAAGGGCTCTGCCGGCTCCCGCAACTTGATCTACATCAACATTGGCCCCGGTCGTGCTCGATAGCATGCTTTCGATGCGAACCTGGGGGGCACAGCAACTTTTGCAGGCGATCGCGGTCGCCCTTGCGTTGTCGCTCGTTTCCCTCTCCGCCCTGGCGCGCGAAGGTGACGTGCTTGCGCCCCGTCCGGCGGCAAGCACGGCGGGACGTGGCGCGGCTGCGGGCGAGCGGCTGCCCGACTGCATGAAAGCGCCCGACATGGCGCGTTTTTGCTGCAGTGAGCCGGCCGTCGAAGTTCGGTCGCTTGCCTGTGCTCGGGTGCGCGATGCCGATGAGGAACCGGCGCTCGCGCTGCGTGCGGTCATCTTTCCGGCGCGCGGGATTCCTGCGCAATCCACGGCTCCACCAGCGCGCGGTCCCGATCTCGCGCTCTCGCGCTTCATTCTGTTCGGCAACTTCCGCAGTTGATCCTGAAGGCGGCGTGCGTGCCCGGAGCGTGAATCCGGTGCGCCCGCCGTTTCGTCTCACCGCCGGTGTGCCTGGTATCCGACCGGTTCACCCTCGCACTCGGACATCGCCATTTCCAGCTACGAAAGGAGTTCAACATGACACCCAGGAATCTTCGGAAAACATTGATCGCCGCCGTACTGGCTGGCGCGACCACTCTCGGCGGAGGCGCTCTTGCCGACGCGCATCAAGGCGGAGGCATGGGCCCCGGGATGATGGGCGGCTATGGGCCCCGTTACGGCATGGGTCCGGGAATGATGGGCGGCGGCTACGGTCCCGGGCCGGGTGGCGGCTACGGTCCCGGCTACGGCATGGGCCCCGGCATGATGGGCGGTTATGGGCCGGGATACGGCATGGGACCCGGGATGATGGGCGGCGGAATGATGGGTGGCATGATGGGCGGCATGATGGGCCCCGGCATGATGGGCGGCTACGGACCCGGTTACGGCATGGGTCCGGGGATGATGGGCGGCGGCATGGATTACGGCATGCTCTACCCGCTCAACCTCTCGCCCGACCAGTGGAACAAGGTCAACGCGATCCATGAGGATCTGGCGAAGAAGAACTGGGAGTTCGCCGGCAAGACGCGGGAAGAAGCCGTGAAGCTCCGCAACCTGATGGCCGCCGAGAAGCGCGACCGCAGCGCCATCACCAATCAGTACAAGAAGCTGCAGGAATTGCGGCTGCAGGGCTTCCAGGCCCGTCTCGACGCGCAGGAAAAGATCGACGGCGTGCTCACCAAGGAACAGAAGGAGCAGCGCCGCCGCTTCGCGCCGTGGTGGGGGCAGGAAACCGAGTAGCGTGATTTGCGGAAAAGGGAACCCGCATGACTGCATACGCCATGCCCGTCGCGAGGCCTGCGCGCTTCGGCGCCATCGCCTTCGGCTTGTTGCTCAGCGTGTACTTCGGCGTGCTCACGGCGGTCTCCGGCTGGACGTTCACCGTGAGCCAGTTCAGTGACTTCTGGTACTACATCCTGCCGCTCGCCGGCGGGTTCGGGCTCCAGGTCGCCCTCTACACGCGGCTGCGGCAAGTCGTGCACCAGTCCAGGGAATCGGGCGCGGTGATGGCGGCATCCGGCACCACCTCGACCGCGGCGATGATCTCGTGCTGCGCCCACTACCTCGTCAACATCGCGCCGGTCATCGGGGCGACCGGGCTGGTGACGTTCGCCACCCAGTACCAGGTGGAGTTCTTCTGGGTCGGCCTCGCGTTCAACGCCGCCGGCATCGCCTTCATCGGCGACAGACTCTGGAAAGCCACCAAGGAGCACGCCCAATGCGCGCACGCCTGATCGTTCTTGTTTCCGGAATCCTCCTCGCCCTCCTCTCCGCCGCCTTCGCCGCCGAGCTCGCCATGCAGCGCACGAGCGCGGGCGGGGTCACGGCGGCGGTCACGCCGCAAAATCTCGCCGCAGGCGCCAAGAGCTGGGATTTCAAGGTGGTGCTCGACACCCACTCGGGGGAACTGAATGACGACCTGGTCAAGAGCGCCACGCTGCTCGACGACAAGGGCGGATCCTACGCGCCGGTTCAATGGGAAGGCGCCGGACCCGGCGGCCACCACCGGGAGGGCACGCTCAGGTTCAAGCCCATCGCCCCGGCGCCGGCCGCAATCGAGCTGCGCATCCAGCGCCCGGGCGAGCCGTCAGCGCGCTCGTTCCGCTGGCAGCTCAAATGAAACCGCGGCATCCAACCATCCAACGCTAAAGGAGTTCATTCGTGTACGGATTCAGCACTCGGCTCAAGCTCCCGTTCGACACCGCAGTCTCAAAGGTCACCGAAGCCTTGAAGAAGGAAGGATTCGGCGTGCTGACCGACATCGACGTCAAGGCGACGATGAAGGCGAAGCTCAACATCGAGCGGCGGCCCTACCGCATCCTCGGCGCGTGCAACCCGCCGCTCGCGCATCGCGCCATCGAGGCCGACCCGGACATCGGGTTGCTGCTGCCGTGCAACGTGGTCGTGCGCGAGGAAGATGACGGGGCGATCTGGATCGGCTTCATGGACCCGGAGGCCGTGCTGAAGCTGGTGGACAAACCCGAGGTGCACGCGCTCGGCAAGGAAGTGCGAGAGCGATTGCGGCGGGTCTGCGACGGCCTCAAATCGTGAGCCTCGCAGCAGGCGAGCAGGAGACGAACCATGGATGCAGAAAGCCTGAAGAGCCTCGGTTGGCTGCTGTTCTGGGGCGTGCTGATCTTTGTCATGCTGCGCTACGGCTGCGGCGCTCACGTCATGGGCGGCCACGGTGGACACGGCGGGCACGGCGAGTCGGGCGAAACGCCCGCGGGCCAGGCCAAGGATCCGGTGTGCGGCATGAACGTCGATCCGAAGAATGCTGCCGCCGCGAGCGTGCATGGCGGCACGACCTATTATTTCTGCTCGGCTTCCTGCCGCGATCAATTCGAGCGCGACCCGAAGAAATTCGCCGCCGCCGGATCGCGGGCAGGACATCAACACGGAGGGTCTTGCCATGGGTAGGCTCTACTGGCGCGACGTGGGCCTGGCAATGGGCTCGTTCCTAGCCATCACCTACGTGATCTGCGTGGGCTACGACCTGGCGTTCGACCAGCGCATGTTCGAAGCATGGCTGAAGCTCCTGCCGGGATTCACCTGGATCTCGTGGCCGAGCTTCTTCCTGGGTCTGCTCGAAAGCTTCCTCTACGGCATCTACTTCGGCCTGGTGTTCGTGCCGCTTTACAACTTCTTTCATGGCGAGTGACGGCTCCCGCGCCGGCGCGTGAACATGGATCTGTCGGGCACAGGGCGGCTGGCGGCACCGCTGCGCGATTTGCGCCGCCTCGGGGCGATCGCGGCCGTGCTCGCCAAATACGGGTGGGCGCACTACGTTGACAAGCTGGGCCTGAAGCCGCAGCCGCCCGCGGGGGAGCGACCCGGGGCGCGGGAAGCGTTGAGCGACGCCGAGCGCCTGCGCTGCGCGCTGGAAGAGCTGGGGCCCACCTTCGTGAAGTTCGGCCAGATGCTGAGCGTGCGCCAGGACCTCTTCCCGCAAGAGGTCATCGCCGAGCTGCAGAAGCTGCAGGATGCCGTGCCGCCGTTTCCTTCCGCCCGGGCGCGCGAGATCGTCGAGCAGGAACTCGGCCGCCCGGTGACGGAGCTCTTCGCGGCTTTTGACGACGAGCCCCTGGCGGCCGCCTCGATCGCCCAGGTCCACTCGGCAACCCTGCCCGACGGCACGGCCGCGATCGTCAAGGTGCAGCGCCCCGGCATCGAGCAGGTGATCGAGTCCGACCTGGAGATCCTGTTCACCTGCGCCCGACTGCTCGCCAGGCACGTGCCCGAGAGCCGCCGCTACGATCCGCTCGGGCTCGCCGAGGAGTTCGCGGACACCATCCGCAAAGAGCTCGATTTCCGCCTCGAAGGCCACAACGGCGAGCGTTTCAGCGAAAACTTCCAGGATGAGCCCTCGGTGCACGTGCCGCGGATCTTCTGGCCGCTCAGCTCGCGACGCGTGCTCACCCAGGAGCGCAGCACCGGGCACCGGGCGAGTGCGGATTTTCCCGCCGAGCCCGGCGAGCGGCGCCGCCTCGCGGACCTGCTCGCGCGCCTCTACCTCACCCAGCTCTTCGAGCACGGTTTTTTCCACGGCGACCCGCACCCGGGCAATGTTTTCGTGATGCGCGACGGCCGCCTGTGCTTCCACGATTTCGGCATCGTCGGGCGGCTCTCGCCGCACGACCAGGAAAACCTGAGACAGCTCGTTCTCGCGGTCGTCACGCGCGATGCGGAAGCGATGGCCGATCTCTATTTCGACATGGGTGTCGCCTCGGCGAGCGTCGATCGCGACGCGTTCGTGCGCGATCTCGGCAAGTCGCTGGAGCAATACCACGCGGTTTCCGCGCGCGCCTATTCGTTCAGCGAGATCCTGAACCAGTTCGTCCGCCTCGCGCAGCGCTACCAGATCCGCGTGCCGCGGGAATGGCTGCTGGTGATGAAGGCGTTCATGGCGGTCGAGGCGCAGGCGGAAAGCCTCGACCCCGAGTTCACCATGATCGACGCGCTGGAGCGCTACGCCCCGCGCATGCTCGGCAGGCAGCTGCTGCCCGACGTGACCGGGATGGCCGGCCTCGTCAAGGGCTATCGCGTCCTCGGCATGCTGCGCCTGCTCGCGTGGCGGCTTCCCGAGCTGCTGGTGAAGACGCTGCGCCAGTTGCAGCAGGGCGAGGCAGCGCTTCGCGTGCGTCACGAGCGCATGGACGAGCTGCAAGGCCACCTCGACCGGGCAAGCAACCGGCTGAGCTTCAGCCTGCTCATCGCCGCCGTGGTGATCGGCTCGTCGATCGTGGTCACGGCGCACCTCGAGCCGCACCTCCAGGGCATCCCGCTGCTCGGGCTGATCGGGTACGGTGTTGCCGCCTTCCTGGGCATCTGGTGGGCGGTCGGGATTCTGCGCTCGGGGAAACTCTAGGAGTTTGTCGGATCGGCCCCGCCAAACGCCTCATGGAAAGCGGATAACGAAGGATCCCGGGCGTCACCACCGGCGATCGGTGAAAGGAGGCTCTTATGGATGCGACTAAACCTTGGGTCAGGGGCGCCGCGCTTGGCGCGACTGCAGGCGTCGTCTATGTCGTGTGCGCGCTGGCAGTGGCGCTGTTTCCGGAGGGCACACTGGCGTTTTTCAACACCTGGGCGCACGGCGTGGATCTCACGCTCGTCAAGCGTCCCGCGGCCAAGCCCCTCACCGCGGGAGAGTGGAGTTTCGGCCTGGTCTCGATTGTCGTGGCCGGCTATCTCGCCGGCGCGCTTTACGGCTGGTTGCGCAACCTGTTCGGCACCTGGAAGTAGGAGGTCACCAATGAAACCTTTGCTCGAGACCGCGACGCAGCGCGCCGCCGCCACGTTCAAAGTCGGCGCGGGTCCGAACGGCATGGCTATCGGCCGGGGAGCTGAGTCATGCACCGCCTGAACGGCGGCGCGATGGCCGACGATCCCCATGAGGAGCCTGTCGGGCGCGCCTGCCGCCACTGCGGGATGGCGATTGCCGGCGCGCCTTTCGCCCGCGAGCGCGACGAGTATTGCTGCGAAGGTTGCTTCCTCGCCGCGCGCAAGCGCCGCGCGCTCGCCGGCGATGCGGCGCAGCTCGCGCTGGCGGAAGCGCTGGTGTGCGCACTCGATGTGCGCGAGCACGAGACGGGGCAGCATTCGAAACGGGTCGCCTGCTACACCCTCGTACTGGCGCGCCGCTTCACGACCGACGGGCCGCGGTTGCGGCAGGTCTATTGGGGCGCGCTCCTGCACGACATCGGCAAGATCGGAATACCCGACTCGATCCTGCTCAAGCAGGGATCGCTGACCGACGCCGAATGGCAGATGATGCGCACGCATCCCGCACTCGGGCACCGCATTCTCGCCGGCGCGCCGTTCATGGCCGAGGCGGCCGGGATCGTGCTCGCTCACGAGGAACGTTTCGACGGAACGGGCTACCCGGGAGGACTCGCGGGAGCGGCGATCCCCCTGTGGGCGCGCCTCTTCGCAGTGATCGACACGCTCGATGCCATGACCTCGGACCGGCCGTACCGCAAGGGGCTGTCATTCGAGGCGGCGCGAGCCGAGATCCTGCGCGCAAGCGGCACGCAGTTCGACCCGGTCGCGGTCGAGGCCTTCGTCGCCGAGGAAAACGCCTTACGCGGCATGGTGGAACTGAAGTGCGGAACCGCGTCCGCGGAGCTTACCCTCCGGCAGGAAGAGGTGGCGGCGCCGGCGTTTGGAAATGGCGATTGAAGCTGGAGACGACATGGCGATCGACCCCGTCTGCGGCATGACGGTGAATGAAGCGGCAGCGGCCGGCACGCACACGCACGAAGGTCGCAGCTATTATTTCTGCTCGCGGAACTGCCTCGATCAATTCCGCGCCGACCCGGCACGCTTCCTGAAGGCGCCCGGCTCTGGCGCGCACGGCCATGCGCATGCCGTGGCGGCGCCGGCGGCAACCGGCGCGAAGCCGGCCAGGGATCTCGCCAGGGATCCCATCTGCGGAATGATGGTGGACAAGGCGACCGCGCTCAAATCCGAGCGCGGCGGGCGCAGCTATTACTTCTGCAGCGTCGGCTGCCAGCGCACCTTCGAGTCCCCCGAGCAGGAACTGAAGTCGATGAGGACGCGCGTCATGATCGCGCTGAGCGGCGTGCTCGTCCTCGCCATCCTGCGCGCCGGCGCGTTTCTCGCGCTCGCCACCGGCGCGACCATCATGACCTGGGCGCCGATCCCCGCGCTGCCGTGGTTCACCTGGGGAGTGTGGCTGTTCCTGCTCGTGACGCCCGTCCAGTTCATCGGCGGCTGGAGCTTCTACGTCGGCGCCTGGAACGCGATCCGCACGCGCGCGATCAACATGGATTTCCTCATCGCGCTCGGCACCAGCGTCGCCTACGTGTACAGCGTGGCGGTGATCTTCGTCCCCGACATCCTGCCGGTGAAAGTCGAGGAACGCGACGTCTATTTCGAGGTCTCCGCCGTGATCATCGCCTTCGTGCTGCTCGGCAAGTACATGGAGGAGATCATCAAGAAGCGCTCCTCGGCGGCGGTGAGAAAGCTCCTCGACCTCAGGCCCGCGACCGCGCGCGTCGTGCGCGAGGGAGCCGAGATGGAGGTCCCCGCGGAGACCCTGATGGCGGGCGAGATGGTGGTGGTGCGCCCCGGGGAAAAGATCGCCACCGACGGCGTGGTGCTCGAAGGGGCTTCCGCGGTGGACGAATCCATGCTCACCGGGGAATCCCTGCCCGTGGAAAAAACACCCGGCGCGCAGGTGATCGGCGGCACGCTCAACCGCACCGGCATGTTCCGCTTCCGCGCGACGCGCGTCGGCGCCGAAACCGCGCTCGCCCAGATCATCAAGATGGTCGAGGAAGCGCAGGCTTCGACCGCGCAGATCCAGCGCATCGCCGACCGGGTCACCGGCTATTTCGTGCCGGCGGTGGTCGCGGTCGCGCTGGCCGCTTTTGCCGGCTGGTGGGTCGCGGGCAATTTCCCGCAGGGACTGCTCGCGTTCATTGCGGTGCTCATCATCGCCTGCCCGTGCGCGCTCGGCATCGCGACACCCGCCGCGCTCATGGTCGGAGTGGGCAACGGGGCCGAGGCCGGCATCCTGATCCGCGGCGCGGAGGTCCTCGAGCGGGCGCAGCAGCTCACCACCATCGTGTTCGACAAGACCGGCACGCTCACCCGCGGCGAGCCGCGGGTCACCGACGTGGTTGCCCTCGGGAGCGAGCCGGAGAGCGAGATCCTGCGCCTCGCCGCGGCCATCGAGTCCGGCTCCGAGCACCCGCTCGGGGAGGCGATCGTCCGGGCCGCGCAGCATCGGGCGCTCGAGCTGCCGAAGATCGCGCGCTTCGAGGCGATACCGGGGCACGGCATCCGCGGCGAGATCGCCGGCCGCAAGGTGCTGCTCGGCAACCGCCGCCTGTTCGAGCGCGAGAATATCGCGCGCGCGGCGGCGGAACAGGCCATGCTGCGGCTCGAGGGCGAGGGCAAGACAGCGATGCTGGTGGGCGTCGAAGGCGCGCTCGCCGGAATCATCGCTGTCGCCGACACGTTGAAGCCGGAGGCGCGCGAGGCGGTCGGCGCGCTGCGCTCGGAGAAGGTCGAGGTCATCATGCTCACCGGCGACAACCAGCGCACCGCGCAGGCGATCGCGCGCGAGCTCGCGATCGAGCGGGTGATCGCCGAGGTGCTGCCCTCCGACAAGGCGCGCGTGATCGAGGATCTGAAGAAACAGGGCAAGGTCGTGGCCATGGTGGGCGACGGCGTGAACGACGCCCCTGCCCTCGCCACCGCCGACGTCGGGATCGCCATCGGCTCGGGCTCGGATGTCGCCAAGGAGACCGGCGGCATCATCCTCGTCAAGAACGACGTGCGCGACGTGGTGACCAGCATCCGGCTCTCGCGCGCCACCATGCGCAAGATCAAGCAGAATCTTTTCTGGGCGTTCATCTACAACACGATCGGCGTGCCGATCGCGGCGCTCGGTTTCCTCAACCCGATCATCGCCGCAGCGGCGATGGCGCTATCCTCGCTCTCGGTAATCGCCAACTCGGCGCTCCTCAAGCTGCGCAGGTTCGCCATGGCCTGACACCGAGAGCTCGAGATGTACTACCGCTTTCTCGTTCCGCTGATCGCCGGATTCGCGCTGGCGGGCGCCAGCGCCTTTACCGCCCGCCTTTCGCACCGCTTCGGCGAGCGTGGCGGCCGGATGGCGACGAGCGTGCTCCGGAACCTGCTCGGCATACCGCTTTATTTCCTGGGGCTGGTGCTCGCGTGGCGGGCGCCGGAACCGGCACTGATCGACACGGGCGGCGCAATCCGCCTTGTCGCATGGGCGCTCATCATCGCGGGCGCGGTCCCGGTCATCGTGGGCCACGTGCAGCTCGGCTGGCGCACGCACATGCCCTCGGTGCGTGACGCCTTGATGACCGGCGGCCTCTACGCGCACGTGCGCCACCCGATCTATGCCGGCGGGTTGTTGATCTTTGCCGGGCTGGCGCTCGTGCGGCCGACTGCGCCCTTCGCGCTCGCCTGCGCCTTGAGCGGCGTGTTCCTGATCGTCCAGGCGCGCCTGGAGGAGATCGACTTGCTCGAGCGGCTGCCGCAGTACCGCGAATACATGAAGCGGGTGCCGGGTTTCCTGCCCGGATCGGGAAGCAGGCATGAAAGGAGGCGAACATGACGAGCCCGGCAGGCGCGCAAGCGCCCGCAAGGCGGCTCGCCGGTTTCTGGCCGCTCGCGATCTTCGCCGTGATCGCCGTGCTCCTCGGCGTCGGCCTCACCCTCAATCCGCGCGAGATCCCCTCTCCGCTCATCGGCAAGCCCGTGCCCGAGTTCCGGCTCGAGCCGGTCAAGGGGCGCACGCTGGGGCTCGCCGCGGGCGACTTGCGAGGCGAAGTCTCGATCGTCAACGTGTTCGCCTCGTGGTGTACGGCGTGCCGCGAAGAGCATCCGCTTTGGATGCGGATCAAGTCGCAGGGCAGCGTTCCCCTGCACGGGCTCAACTACAAGGACCGGCCGGAGGACGCCGCGCGCTGGCTCGACGAGCTGGGTGACCCCTTCACGCGCACCGGCGCGGACCTCGACGGCCGCGTCGGCATCGAATGGGGCGTGTACGGCGTCCCCGAAACTTTCGTCGTCGACAAGCGCGGCATGATCCGCCACAAGGTGATCGGTGCGGTCACAAGGAAGATTCTCGACGAGAAGGTGCTGCCCCTGGTGCGCGCGCTGCAGGCGGAATGAGCGATCTGTCCACTCTCGGAGTATTGACCGCCTTCGCGGCGGGAATCGTCTCGTTTCTCTCGCCCTGCGTGCTGCCGCTGGTGCCGGGCTACGTCTCGTATATCGCCGGCGAGAGCCTCGAGCGCCGCCGGCGCATGAATGTGTCGCAGCGCCTTTCGGCGTTCTCCATGAGCGCGTTTTTCGTGACCGGCTTCTCGGTGGTGTTCCTCGCCTTCGGCGCGAGCGCGAGCGCCCTCGGCCAGCTGCTCCTGAAGTACCGCTACGAAGCGAATCTCGTCGGCGGCGCGGTCATCGTCGTCTTCGGGCTGCTGATGCTCGGCATGTTGCGCTCGGTGCCGTGGCTGCAGCGGGACGTCCGCTTTCACCCGCGCATCTTCGGGGGGCACCCCGCGCCCGCATTCGTGTTGGGGCTCGCGTTCGGGTTCGGCTGGACCCCGTGCATCGGACCCGTCCTCGGTGCGATCCTCACCATGACCGCTGCCGGCACCAGCGCGAGCGGGGTCGGGCTCCTCGGCGCTTACGCGCTCGGCCTCGGCGTGCCGTTCCTCGCGGCGGCGTTGTTCCTCGACCGCACAGCGCGGCTGGTGCGCGAAGCGCGCCGGCTGGGGCAGGCGCTGCAGTTCGCGGGCGGGCTGGTGATGGTCGCGATCGGCGTCGCCATGATCACCGGGAAGCTGAACGCGTTCGGGTTCTGGCTGCTCAAGACCTTCCCGGTGTTCCAGACGATCGGTTGAGGCGGATAAGGCAGATCAACGTGAGTGAATACGACTCGGCTTCCGGCCTGTGGGTGCTCGCGATCGGCGAGCCCGAGTCGGCCTACGGGTTGTGGTCGCTCGCGATCATCAACTCCCTGGTGTTCATCATCTTCGCGCTGAGCTTCGCGACCCCGCGCACGAAGCGGGACTGGCGCTCGTTCGGCGCTTTTTCCGCCTTTCTCGTCGCGCTGTTCACCGAGATGTACGGCTTCCCGCTGACGATCTACCTCCTTTCGGGCTGGCTCGGTGCCCGCTACCCGGAGATCGACTTCCTCGCACACGACGCCGGGCACCTCCTGGAGGTGCTCTTCGGATGGCAGGCGAACCCCCACTTCGGCCCGTTCCACATCGCCTCCTACGTGGTGATCGCCGGCGGGTTCATCTTGCTCGCCAGATCCTGGGGTATCCTCTACGAGGCGCAGAGGCGCCGCGAGCTTGCCACAAGTGGGCCCTATGGCCGCGTCCGGCACCCGCAATACCTCGGATTCATCCTCATCATGGCCGGCTTCCTGCTGCAGTGGCCGACACTCGTCACGTTGATCATGTTCCCGATCCTGACGTGGATGTACGTGCGCCTCGCGCGCCGTGAGGAGCGGGAGGCGCTTGCCGAGTTCGGCGAAGAGTACGCCCGCTACGCGGAGCGGACGCCGGCATTCTTCCCGCGGTTGGGCGGCTTGCTCGCGCGGCGCCAGGGCGCATGAACCGGCCATGTGCCACCTGGGTGAAAAGCGAGCTCCGGTCGGCCGGGGACGGCGATGGGGCCGTGACCGTCGGCGATGCGGTGGAAGCGCTGGCGGTCGACGGCCTGACACTTCGGGTGCGCAAGAGCCGGAATGCCGGCGTGTTTTCGGCGACGGCGCGTGTCCATTGATTCATTCGAAAGGAGAACACCAATGTGGGGTGGCTATGACTACGGCTGGGGATGGGGCATGGGCTTCGGCATGATCAGCGTGGTGCTGTTCTGGGTGCTGGTCATTCTCGGCATCGTGATCCTCGTGAAATGGGTCGCGGGCGGCTCCTGGGGACCGGGCCAGCCGCCGGCGAAGACCGCGCTCGACATCCTCAAGGAGCGCTACGCCCGCGGCGAGATCGACCGCGAGGAATTCGAGCAGAAGAAGCGCGATCTGGCAGGCTGAATCATGCGCATCGCGCCCAAGCCGTCAGCCGCCTATCCATGGTATCTGCGACCCTTCTTCTGGAACCAGCGGCGCAAGTACGGGGCCGTGCTCGATTCCGCGTTGCTGTGGGCGCGCACGCCGAAGCTCTTCCTCGGCGTCGCGTTCCTGTACGGCATGATCGACCGCAAGTCCTCCCCGCTCGACCCGGCCCTGCGCTCGCTCGTCACGGTGCGCGTCTCGCAGATCAACCATTGCCCGTTCTGCGTGGACCTCAACTCGGCGACGCTGATGAAGCGCGGCGCGAGCCCGGAGAAAGTGGAGGCGCTCGCGCACTGGCGCGAAAGCGCGCTCTACAGCGAGCGCGAGCGCGTCGCGCTCGACTATGCCGAAGCGATGACCCTGTCGCAGGCCGGCGTGGACGATACGCTGATGGAGCGCGTGGAGCGGCAATTCGACCACGACGCGATCGTCGAGCTGACCGGTCTCATCGCGTTCCAGAATCTCTCGAGCAAGTTCAACGCCGCGCTCGGCGTCCCGGCGCAGGGATTCTGTCACCTCGAGTCGCGGGGCGAGTAGGAGCACTGCATGGGCCGGAACATCGTGGTCGCGCGGGCAACGGGGCCGGCCGCCGATGCGCTGGAGGTCGAGATGTGCGAGCACAAGGGGATAGGCCATCCCGATACGATCGCCGACGCGGCTTGCGAGGCGGCGAGCCGCGAACTCGCCCGCGCCTACCTCGACCAATTCGGGCGAGTCCTGCACTACAACCTGGACAAAGGATTGCTCATCGGCGGGCAGAGCGAGCCGAAATTCGGCGGAGGCGCCGTGATCGAGCCGATGAAGCTCGTGATTTGCGGGCGGGCATCGCCGTTGCGGGGCGACTTCGGCGTCGAGGAGGTGGTCCGCGGGGCGGTCGAGCGCAATCTGCAAGAGCGGCTTCATTGCGAGACCAAGCACTTCACGATTACGACCGAGATCCGAAGCGGGGCGCCGAGCCTGCAAAGGGTGATTCCCGGGCGTGGAGAACCGGCGTTGGCGAACGACACCTCGTTCGGCGCGGGATTCGCGCCCTTCTCGAGGCTCGAGCGCCTGGTGCTCGCAATGTCCCGCGTTCTCGCCTCCGAGGACTTCAGGGCGCGGTTCCCGGCGGCGGGGGACGACTTCAAGATCATGGGCCTGCGCAAGGGCCGCCGCGCTGCGCCCCACCTCACGGTGGCGCTCGCCCTGGTCGATCGCCACATCGACGGCGTGAACCGCTACTTCGCGGTCAAGGATGCGATCCGCGACCACCTTCGCGCATCCGTGAACGGCGAAGCGAACATTGTCGTGAACGCGCTCGATGACCGATCGGCCGTGGATGAGAGCGGGCTTTACCTCACGGTGACCGGCTTGAGCGCCGAGATGGGCGACGACGGCCAGGTCGGCAGGGGAAACCGCGTCAACGGCCTCATCACGCCCGGCCGCAGCATGTCCCTGGAGGCCGCCGCGGGCAAGAATCCGGTATCCCACGTCGGAAAGATCTACAGCGTGCTCGCCATGCTCATCGCGCGCGACGTCCACGCCCGGATAGAGGGAATCACCGAGGTCACGGTCCAGCTCCTGTCGGAAATCGGGCGGCACGTCGATGACCCCCTCGTCGCGGCGGTCGTCGTCACGCCGGAGAAGAACATGACCGCGCGGATGCGGCGCGAGGTCATCAAAGTCACGGACGACTGGCTCGGCAACGCGAGCGAGGTCTCCCGCTCGGTGCTGAACGGGGATTTCCGGGTTTGCTGAAGGAGCGCATTGTGGCCTCGGAGCGCGATCCAAGGAACGACCGGCGCTGGCGGTCGAGAGCCACCTGGGTCCTGGTCGGCTTTCTGCTCATCGCCGCGTATTTCCTGATCACGGAGCACAAGGCGCACCTGTCCGGGCTGCTTTACTATCTGCCGTTCCTGCTGCTGCTCGCCTGCCCGCTGCTGCACCTGTTCATGCATCGCGGACACGGAGAACATGGCGGGCACGGCGACAGCGGCCGCACGAAGGAGGACAAGTAATGCTCCCCGAACTCGGTCAGTTCGCACTGGTGCTGGCATTCGTCATCGCGTTGACGCGGGGGATCCTTCCCCTGGCAGGCGCCGCGCAGTTGCGCTGCCTTCAGTGCCAGAACCAGGCGATTACCGAGTCCGACGCTCCTCTCGCCGCCGATCACGCGCGCGCGGCGAAGCTGCTCGAATCCGGGGCCGTAAAGGAGCCGGGATGATCGCATTCCGGGTAATCAACGCGCTGCTCGCCGCGGGCGCTCTGCTCTTCGTGCTGCTTCCGCTCGTCCTCCGGCGTGAACGCATGGGAAAAGCCGGGAGCCCACGTGAGTGAACCCGAGTCGGCCTACGGGCTGTGGCCGCTGGTGATCATCAACTCGCTGATCTTCATCATCTTCGCGTTCAGCTTCTTCAAGCCGAGGACCACGCGCGACTGGCGCTCGTTCAGCGCCTTCTCGGCGTTTCTCGTCGCGCTCTTCACCGAGATGTACGGTTTCCCGCTCACCATCTACCTGCTCTCGGGCTGGCTGGGCAGCCGCTACCCGGGCATCGATTTCATGAGCCACGACGCCGGACACCTGCTCGAGGTGCTGTTCGGCTGGCGCGCGAACCCGCATTTCGGGCCGTTCCACATCGCGAGCAACGTCCTCATCTTCGGCGGCTTCATCCTGCTCGCTTCCGCGTGGAAGGTGCTCTACGAGGCGCAGCGCACGCATCAACTGGCAACGACCGGCCCGTACGCCCGCGTGCGCCACCCGCAGTACGCGGGCTTCGTCCTCATCATGGCGGGCTTCCTGCTGCAATGGCCGACGCTCATCACGCTCGTGATGTTTCCCATCCTGGTCTACATGTACGTGCGCCTCGCGCGCCGCGAGGAACGCGAGGTCGCCGCTGAGTTCGGCGAGGAATATGCCAGATACGCCGCCCGGACTCCCGCGTTCTTCCCGCGCTGGGGGAGCACGCGGGGCGAGATGACCTGACCCTTGCCGACTGCAACGAGGAGAAACGATGCTGAAACGATTCTGGCTCCTGCTCGCGCAAGCGGTAACCATCGGGGTGGGGCTCGCGCTCGCCTTCAAGGCGCTCGTGCCTGGGCCCGGGCCGGAGACCGCGTACCGCGAGACCGTCACGGTGCGCGAAGAAGCGGCCGCGCCGGCCGCGGGCGCGCCGCGCGCAGACAGCTACCGCGAAGCCGTCGCCAAGGCGACGCCCTCGGTCGTCAACATCTACACCGCGAAGAGGGTCCGCTCCCGCCTTGCCGACGATCCGCTCTACCGCTTTTTCTACGGCGAGCAGCCGCCCGAGCAGGCCACCAGCCTGGGCTCCGGCGTCATCGTTTCAGCCCAGGGCTACCTCCTCACCAACAATCACGTCATCGAAGGCGCCGAGGAAATCGCCGTCGTCTTCGGGAGCGGCAACGTCGCGCCGGCGAAGATTGTCGGCACCGACCCCGAGACCGATCTCGCCGTGCTCAAGGTGAACGTCTCCGGCTTGCGCCCGATCACCTTCGGAAAGCCCGAAGCGCTCCAGGTCGGGGACGTCGTGCTCGCGATCGGCAACCCGTTCGGCGTCGGGCAGACCGTGACGCAGGGCATCGTGAGCGCCACCGGCCGCAACCGGCTCGGCATCAGCACCTTCGAGAACTTCATCCAGACCGACGCCGCCATCAACCCGGGCAATTCGGGCGGCGCGCTGGTGGACACCAACGGCAACCTGATCGGCATCAACACCGCGATTTTCACCAAGACCGAAGGCTCGGTCGGCATCGGCTTCGCGATCCCGGTGGACCTCGCGCGGCAGGTGATGGAGCAGATCATCAAGCAGGGCCGCGTCGTGCGCGGCTGGATCGGCGTGCAGGCGCTCGACATCCCGCCGGAGCTCGCGCAATCCGGCAAGCCCGGACCGGTCAAAGGCGCGCTGATCGCGGGGGTGGTGCGCGGCGCGCCGGCAGACAAGGCGGGGCTCAAGCGTGGCGACATCGTGGTTGCGATCAACGGCAAGCCGATCGGCGACCTCACCGATCTCATCAACGCGACCGCGGCGCTGAAGCCGGGCCAGCGCGGCGAGTTTACCGTCCTGCGGGAAGGGCGGGAAGCGAAGCTCGCCGTGGAGGTGGGAACGCGGCCGCGGCCGCCCAAGTCATGAGCCAGTACGATGCAAGGAAAAGGATGCGGACGATATATGCCGCATGATGGAAGGTGCCTTTAAACAGGCGAACTACGAAGAGGGCGTGGTCAGCGGCATTCGGGCAGTGACGCGGCATCTGGTGGAACATTTTCCCGCTTCCGACGGTGACCGGAATGAATTGCTCGACAAGCCGGTAGTGCTGTAGCTCAACCAATATTATTTACGCAGGTGTGCCATGACTGACTTCTGGAAAGTGCATGCGTTTTCGCTGGCGACGACTCTGGGTGTGGCGTATGTCATATGCGCCATTTTCGATGCGCTGTTTCCGCCCTTCGGGCTGCTCGCCGCGCTTGCGCCAGCCAGCCCGTGGCCGATCTCTGGCGGTCCCCCGCCTTCCTGACAGGATTCGTGTTGTTCACGGCCGCCGGTTTCGTGCTCGGCGCGCTCTATGGAATCGCGTGGGGATTCTGGAGCAAGAGACTGCGGTGAGACGACGTCATGGATCCGGATACCCTGAATTTGACCATCGGGCGTCGATCGCACGCCCAAGCGTGCCACGCACGTTTCGTAATCAAGCAAAGGAGGCATCCGAGATGAATTCGATCACGCGCAGAAGGTTTCTGCAGGGCATGGGCGCGTTCGGCGCGGCGGCCGGCACGCCGTTTGCGTTCGCCGTGCGGCACAGCGGCGCAACCGCCGCCGAGGCCTTGGTCATCGAGAAGGAAGCGGCGGCGTTCACCAATCCGCTGCGCCTGCCCGGCGCAAGCGGCCTGTATGGCGTGATGCGCGCCTCCGACTTGCGCGAGCTGCGCGTACTGCGCACCGAGGTCGAGATATTGCCGGGCAAGCGCACGCCTTACCTGGCCTATGTCGCCGAATCCGGCGGCAAGCGATTCCTCAACCCGGCGCTGCTCGCGAAGCGCGGCGAGGAAATCCGCGTGCACATGGTCAACCAGCTCCGGGAGCCGACCATCATCCACTGGCACGGTCTCGGCAACGACGCGCGCAACGACGGCAACGGGCTTTATCTCGCCGAGCCGGGCAAGGCCTACGAGTACGCGTTCAAGCTCCAGGACCGCGCCTCGATGTATTTCTACCACCCGCATCCGCACGGCTATATCCCCGGGCAGGTGTACCACGGGCTGGCGAGCCTGCTGTTCATCGAAGATGAGGAAGAAGCCGCGCTGCGGCGCAGCCTCGATCTCGCGCTCGGCGAGACCGAGATTCCGCTGGTGCTCCAGGACCGCAACTTCGACGCGCAGGGCCGGCTCGAATACAAGATCTCGCGCGAAGAGATGTTCCAGGGCTTCGTCGGCGGGCGATTGCTCGTCAACCTCACCGAAGGGCCGTTTATCGCCGCCGCGCGCCGCATTTACCGCTTCAGGATCCTGAACGGCTCCAACGCGCGCACCTACCGGCTCGCCTTCCTGCAGGGCGGGCGCGCGCTGGGCTGTTATCTCATCGGCACTGACGGCGGCCTCCTCGCGGCGCCGCAGCGCGTCGAGCAGTGCTTCATTTCGCCGGGGCAGCGCCTCGACCTTCTGCTCGACCTGCGCGACGCAAAGGATGGCCGGCCGGTGACGCTCGCGACCCTCGCCTTCGATCCGATGCACGCCGAGGGCGTCGGCGGCGACCCCATGGCCGGCATGGACCACGGCAAGATGGGAGCGCAGCCGGGGGCGGCGGCGGCGATGCAGGGCATGGCGATGGAGGGCGAACCGCGCGCGCTACTGCGCATTGACGTCAAGTCCTCCCGCGCCTACGCAAGAATGCTCCCGCTGACGCTGTCCACACTTCCGGACGCGAAGACGCCCGCCGGCGCACCGCGGCGAGTCAAGCTCGCCCAGGACGGCAAGGGCAAGTGGACGATCAATGGCCAGACGTACGACGCCGGGACGAATGCGCTCACCGTGCAGCGCGGCGCGTCCGAGAGCTGGCTGATCGAGAACGACCGCGCGAGCATGCCGCACCCCATGCACATCCACGGCTTCCAGTTCCGCGTCCTGGAGCGCCGCGGCAGCCCGGCGCCGGTGCGGGCGCTTGCCGGCGCGAGCGGGCTGCTGCCTCAGGACCTCGGATTCACCGACACGGTCCACGTGTGGCCCGGCGAATCGGTGCGCATCGCGCTCGACTTTTCGCATGCATATCCGGGCGACCAGGACTACGTCTTTCACTGTCATAACCTCGAGCACGCGGATCTGGGGATGATGATCCGCTACCGCGTGAAGACTTGAGCGGGACATGCCATGGAACGCAAGCAGCAGTTTTCGATCTGGTACTTCATCAGCGCTTTCCTGATCCTGATCGCCATCCAGAACCTGTTCCTCCAGCAGCACGTGGAAACGCTCGCCTACAGCGAATTCAAGTCGGTGCTGAAGGCGGGCAAGGTCATCGAGGTCACGCTCGCGGATGCGACCATCACCGGCAAGCTGACCCGGCAAGGGCTGGAAGGTCTGCTGCCGCCTTCGAGAGTCTCCGAATTGCATAGCTCCAGCAAGGACCCGGGCCCGCACGTTTTCGTCACGGTGCGCGTGAGCGATCCCGCCCTGATCCAGGAGCTGGAAGCCGCGAAAGTGCGCTTCACCGGCCAAGTCGAAAGCAAGTGGCTGTCAATGTTGCTGTCGTGGATCGTTCCCGCCGTGGTCTTCTTCGCAATCTGGAGTTTCGCCATGAAGCGCATGGGCGCCGCCGGCGGCATGATGGAAATCGGCAAGAGCAAGGCCAAGGTGTACATGGAGAAGGACACGAAGGTGACGTTCAACGACGTGGCCGGCGTGGACGAGGCGAAGGACGAGCTCAAGGAGATCGTCAGCTTCCTCAAGGACCCGAAGAGTTACGGGCGGCTCGGCGCGCGCATTCCCAAAGGGATACTGCTGGTCGGCCCGCCCGGCACCGGCAAGACCCTCCTCGCGCGGGCGGTGGCCGGCGAGGCGGCGGTGCCCTTCTTCTCCATCAGCGGCTCAGAATTCGTGGAGATGTTCGTGGGCGTGGGCGCGGCGCGCGTGCGCGACCTGTTCGACCAGGCGCGGCAAAGAGCGCCGGCCATCATCTTCATCGACGAGCTCGACGCGCTGGGACGGGCGCGCGGCAGCTTTCCGATGGGCGGCCACGACGAAAAGGAGCAGACCTTGAATCAGCTCCTGTCCGAGATGGATGGGTTCGATCCGGGCCAGGGGCTGGTGCTGCTCGCCGCCACCAACCGCCCCGAGATACTCGATCCCGCGCTGCTGCGCGCGGGGCGCTTCGACCGCCAGGTGCTGGTCGACCGCCCCGACAAGACCGGACGCATCCAGATCCTGAAAGTGCACCTCAGGAAGGCGCACCTCGCACCCGACGTGGAACCGGAAAAGATCGCGGGCCTTACTCCCGGCTTCTCCGGCGCTGACCTCGCCAACCTGGTCAATGAGGCCGCGCTGCTCGCCACGCGACGCGGAGCCCAGTCCGTCGCCCTGGACGATTTCACGCGGGCAATCGAGCGCATAGTCGCCGGACTGGAAAAGAAAAATCGGCTTCTCAATCCTGAGGAACGCAAGGTCGTCGCCTACCACGAAATGGGGCATGCGCTGGTAGCCATGTCGCTTCCCGGCGCGGATCCCGTGCACAAGATCTCCATCATCCCGCGCGGGATCGGCTCGCTCGGCTACACCATACAGCGCCCTACCGAGGACCGTTATCTGATGACCCGCGAAGAGCTCGAAAACAAGATGGCGGTGCTGCTCGGCGGGCGCGCTTCAGAACACGTGGTGTTCGGGCACCTTTCCACCGGGGCCGCCGACGATCTCGCTAAAGTGACGGACATCGCCCGTAGCATGGTCATGCGCTACGGCATGGAGGAGAAGCTGGGCCATGTTGCATATGAGGCCGAACGGCCGGCCTTCCTCGGCATTCCGGACGGCTTGGCGCGGGCACGCAACTTCAGTGAGGAGACCGCAAGAAAAATCGATTCCGCGGTTCGGCAGCTCATCGCAAGCGCTTTTGACAAAGCCACGGGCATCTTGAAGCAAAGACGAGAGCTGTTGAACCGTGGCGCGCAGTTGCTGCTGCAAAAGGAAACACTCAACGAAGACGACTTAAAAACACTGCGGGAGCCGCAGTCGGTCGTGGCTGGCGAGCCAGCACAAAGCGAACCCTCGGCCACCGGAGCAACAACCGGTATGTCAATTTGAAGGAAGATGACGATGTCAAATATGGCGTTTTAGACAAGGAGGCATGGTATGAACTGGTTATCACAAAATTGGATTTGGGTTCTTCTCGCGATCGGAGTCGCGCTTTACTTTTTCCGCGGCGGTCACGGCGGCCTGCTGGGAGGTATGGGTCATGGCGGGCACGGCGGAGGTGGCGGCCATGGGGCGTCGGGCGGTTTCGGTCACGGTGGTTACGACAAGCAGCCGGACAGCCGCGCGACGTCCAATGCCCCGGAGGCGGCCGTCGATCCCGTCAGTGGCGAAGCGGTGCGTACAGCGCAAGCGCTGACGTCCGTTTACCAGGGAAAGATCTATTACTTCGCGTCGAAGGAAAACCGCGACCGCTTCGAGGCCGCGCCGCAGGAGTACGCGCAAAAGGCCGCCGGCCATGCGGTGCGTCCGGCCGAAGCCGCGAACGAGCGCCCACGCAGGCGCCGCGGCTGCTGACGGGCGGAGCGAAGCATGAAGAATCTCGGAACGACCGAACGGGTGTTGCGCGTGCTGCTGGGCGGCGCTCTCGCAATCTGGGCGTTGTGGCTGCTCGTCGGCGGCGGGACGTTACTGCAGGTGTTGCTCTACATCGCCCTGATTGCGCTGGGAGTGGATTTCGTGGTGACCGGCGCCCGCGGCCATTGCCCGCTCTACAAGTGGCTGGGCTGGAGCACTGCCCGCCCGTAGGAAGGATTCACGATGCCCCATGAGCCGGACGACGGAAAGCCAAGCGGCTGGAAGAGCTGGTTCTGGATGATCCTTTGCTGCATCCCAATGGCAGCGGTCATCGTGCTGATCGCGCTCGGCTACTGGAGCTTCCGCTAGGAGTTTGTCGGACTTGGCCTTGCAGACTTCTGATCCAAAACCACGTGATGAGGCGTCTTAAAGGAGACCAAAGATGGAATTGCTGGGACAAAACTCGACCTCGATCCTGCTGGCTGCCGATAAAAGGAGCGAGCCATGAAGAGAACCTTGCTGGTCTTGATGTTCTCGGGGCTGGCTGCTGCGGCCGCCTGGGCGCAGGCGCCGCAACCTACGGCCAGCATCGATCGGCGCATGGCGCAAATCGAGGCCGCGCTCGGTGGACTGGAAGCGCAGATGGAGCGAATCCGCGTCACCAAGGATCCGGCCGAGCGCGGCGAGCTGCTTGGCGAGCACAGGAGGGCATTGCGTCAAAGCGTGACGGCGGTGCGCGAACTGGATCGGGCGTTTAGCCCGGAGATGCGCGCCATGATGGGCGGCCGGACGCAGGCGCCCTCGGCGGAGAGAATGATGCTCGAGCACGACGTCATGGTGAGACGCATTGCGCTGATGGAACGGCTGATGGGGCAGCTCATGGAGCAGACGATGGGCCATCTCGAAGAAGCACCCCCCAAGTAGCGGGCAAGACTCCCGAGATCGGGTAGCCGCCGAGCGATGGCGACGTTCGGGTAAATCCGCCGCCGCCGGTGTCGCGAATTGCCATTTGTCGCTGCGACATGACTTTGAAAGGAACCCTGGCAATGAGAATTCTATTGTTACTCGCGCTGCTCGGCACCTTTGCTTTGGGCACGCCTTACGCCGCTGCACAGAGCGCTCCCAAGACCCCATCCAAGCCACCGACGACGGCCGCCGATATGGACAAGCAGATGGCGCAGATGCAGGAAAACTTGAAGCGCATGGAACAGCTGATGGACCGGATCCATCAGACCAAGGACCCGAAACAGCGCCACGAGCTGATGGATGAGCACGCGAAGACGATGCAGGAGAACATGCAGATGATGCGCGGCATGGGCGGGCCGATGATGATGGACACGATGCGCGGCGGCCCGACAGGCGGCATGGGGCCCGGCATGACGGGCGGTGGCCGGATGGAGGGCGATCCCATGGCGGGCAAGGATTCGAAGCAGCAGCTGGACTTCATGCAGCGCCGCATGGACATGATGCAGATGATGATGGAGCAACTGTTGCGGCATCAGCAGATGATGCGGGCAACCCAGGGCATCACGGCCCTGGATGCCGTTGGCCACCGGGTGGCGCAGGCGGGGCGAGGTTCCGCGATGCGTGCCTCGTCGATCCCGGCCTATTCGCCTGTCTCCATCGGAAGGCGATAACAACGCGCAGCTCGTCGAATGGATGATCGCGCAGGAAGCGGCTCGTATTCTGACGGTCAAGAAAGTGCCCGTGCGTTCTCTGCGGCCTCAGGTGATCGGAGTCCTCGGCGCGCAATGTTGACGTAGATCAAATGGCTACCTGCCCGCTTCGGATAGCGTAGTCGATTGTTGACCTGCGGCAAAAGCGCGCGAGAACGAGAATGAGATCGTCCGATACGCATGCCGGCCATCCCCTGAGTCCAAACTTCGGGGTGCGACGGCTGCTGCGCCGCGGCGGGCTTGTGCTGGTTCTCGGCGGGTTCGCGTTGTGGCTGGGCGCCATTGGCTATGCTTATTGTGCGGCACCACTCGCTCCGGCCAGCGCCAGCGGGAACGTAGAGCAAAGCGGCGCATTTGAATACGGCGTGGCGCTGCAGCACGCCCAATCGGACAGTGACAATCCGGATTGCCGGCAGTTGTTCCATGCCGGGACCGTATCGCAGCCAGCAGCCCCGGCGCCTGTTCCCGGCGATGAAACTGCGAATCTGACGTTACCCCCCTCAGCGCAACGCCTGGCTTTGCGAGCCGACGACCGGCTTCCAGGCTATCACCCGTATCCTCACCCGCCCGGTCCTCCTCTCTACCTGCGCACCTTGCGCCTGTTGATCTGATCTCCCCGCCGCGACCCCGGCGATGGTCCCGGAGTCGGGCGGATTGGCACGCTGCCGTCTCGTCCGGCTGCCGTGCACCATGAACATTCCGCCTCCTCCGACATGATCGCCGGTGCAACTCGCCGCGTGATGCTGCGTGCGGCGCGATGGCGCATTTTGGGGTAACGCGACTTTCCATGACCAAGGAGGTGCTGATGATTCCGGAACTCGGCCAGTTCGCGCTCGTGCTCGCGTTCACCCTCGCGCTGGTGCAGGGCATCTTGCCGCTTGCCGGCGCGGCGCGGGGCGATCCCGCCTGGATGAGTGTCGCGCGGCCGGCGGCTTTCGGTCAGTTCGTGTTCATCGCAATCGCCTTCGGCTTTCTCACCTACGCGTTCGCCACGAACGATTTCTCGGTCCAGTACGTAGCGAATAATTCGAATACGGCGCTGCCGCTCCAATACCGCATCGCCGGCGTGTGGGGGGGCCACGAGGGATCGCTGCTGCTGTGGATGCTGATCCTTGCCCTGTGGATGATTGCGGTGGCCGTGTTCAGCCGCAGCTTGCCGGAGGACATGGTGGCGCGCGTCCTTGGCGTAATGGGGTTGGTCGCTGCCGGGTTCCTCGCCTTCACGCTGTTCACCTCCAACCCGTTCGACCGGCTGCTGCCGGCACCGCCCGACGGGCGCGACCTCAATCCGCTGCTCCAGGACGCGGGCATGGCGCTGCACCCGCCGACGCTCTACATGGGATACGTCGGGTTTTCCGTCGCGTTCGCGTTTGCCATCGCAGCGCTCATTTCCGGCCGCCTCGATGCCGCGTGGGCGCGCTGGTCGCGCCCGTGGACCACGGTGGCCTGGATCTTTCTGACGCTCGGCAACGCGCTCGGCAGCTGGTGGGCGTACTACGAACTGGGCTGGGGCGGCTGGTGGTTCTGGGACCCGGTGGAGAACAGCTCGTTCATGCCCTGGCTCCTGGGCACCGCGCTCATCCATTCGCTCGCAGTGACCGACAAACGGGGCAGCTTCCGCAGCTGGACGGTATTGCTTGCGATCTCCACCTTCGCGTTCTCCCTGCTCGGAACTTTCCTGGTGCGCTCCGGCGTGCTCACCTCCGTGCACGCATTCGCCAGCGATCCCACGCGCGGCATCTTCATCCTCGCGCTGCTCGCGTTGGTGACCGGCAGCTCGCTCGCTCTGTTCGGCTGGCGCACCTCGCGCATCGGCGCGGGCGGGCGCTTCGAGATCGTATCGCGCGAATCGATGCTGCTCGCCAACAACGTGCTGCTCGCCGTGGCCACCGGCACGGTGATGCTCGGCACGCTCTATCCGCTCGCGCTCGATGCGCTCGGCCTGGGCAAGGTTTCGGTCGGGCCGCCTTACTTCGATGCCGTGTTCGTGCCGGTCATGGCGCCGGCGCTGTTCCTGATGGGTGTCGGGCCGATCGCGCGCTGGAAGAAGGCAAGCCTCCCCGACCTCGCGGTGCGGCTGCGCTGGGCGCTGGGGGTCAGCCTGGCCATCGCGCTCCTGCTGCCGTTCACGCTCGGCGAGTGGAACCCGATGGTGAGCTTCGGCCTGGCGCTCGCGGTGTGGATCGTCGCCACCAGCGCGGTGAGCCTGTGGGACAGGGTCAAGCACGCGACGACCGGCGCGAGCGTGTGGACGCGGCTTGCCGGCACTTCCCGGGCGTTCCACGGCATGCTGCTCGCGCATGTGGGGGTCGCGATTCTCGTCCTCGGGATCACGCTCGTCACGGGCTACGAGTCCGAAAAAGACGTGCGCATGGAGCCGGGCGACACGGTCGAGCTGGCCGGCTACACCTTCCTCTTCCGCAATGTGTCGGAAGTGGCGGGTCCGAACTACGTCGCATCCCGCGCGACGATGGAGGTCACCCGCAACGGCGCGCGCGTCACGACGCTCTATCCGGAAAAACGGCGCTACCGCATGCGGGAGAAACCGATGACAGAGGCGGCGATCGATCCGGGGTTCACGAGCGACCTATACGTTACGCTCGGAGACCAGCTCAACGCGACGGCCTGGCTCGTCCGCGTGCGGCACAAGCCGTTCGTGGACTGGATCTGGGGCGGCGCCCTGCTGATGGCCCTGGGCGGATTCCTTGCTGCAAGTGATCGCCGGTACCGGGTCGCCGCGCGCGCCCGGCGTGAGACGGAATATGCCGTCGCGGCTCGCGGTCCGCAGGCGACAGCGGCTGGTTGAGGTTAACGATGAAACCCGGACTGATCGCATTCATGTTGCTGCTTGCGCTTGGGCTCACCGGTGGCGCACTCGCGAAGGAGGCCGCGCCGGCGGCGGACGACCCGGCGCTCGAGCGCCGCGTCATGGCTCTCGCCGCAAAGCTGCGCTGCCTCCAGTGCCAGAACCAGTCGATCGCCGAGTCCGACGCTCCTCTCGCCGACGATCTTCGGAACCAGATGCGGGAACAGATGAAACAGGGCAAGAGCGAGCGCGACGTCATCGATTTCCTGCTGGCCCGTTACGGCGACTTCGTGCTGCTCCGCCCCCCTTTCAAGCCGACCACGCTGTTGCTCTGGTTGGGGCCGCTGCTGTTGTTCGTAGTGGGCCTGATCGTGTTCTTTCACCGGCTCGCGCGCTCGCTTGCTGCCGCCGAAGTCGAGCTCTCCGAAGCCGATCGCGCGCGCGCGGGATCGCTGCTCGAATCGGAGATCGGCAAGGAACCGGGATGATCGCATTCTGGGTGATCAACGCGCTGCTCGCCGCGGGCGCCCTGCTCTTTGTGCTGCCCCCGCTCATCGTCCGGCGTGAGCGCATCCGGGCCTCGCGCCGCGAAAGCAACCTCGCCATCTACCGCGACCAGTTGCGCGAGCTCGATGCCGACCTCGCCGCCGGGACGCTGAGCGCGGAACAGCACGAGAAAGCGCGGCGCGAGCTGGAAGCCCGGCTGCTCGAGGACGTCGCGGACGGGGACTCCACGGCGGCTTCGGTACGGCACGGGCGCGGGGCGGCGATCGTCGTGAGCGCGGCCGTCCCGCTCCTCGCCTTTGCGCTCTACTTCGCGGTCGGCAACCCGCGGGCGCTCCTCCTGGGGCCGGCGGCGAGCGAGGCCGCGCACGGCATGACCGCGCAGCAGGTCGAAGCCCTGGTCGACCGGCTCGCGGCACGCATGAGGGAAAATCCCGAGGACCCCGAGGGCTGGATCCTGCTCGGGCGTTCTTACGGTGCGCTCGCCCGCTTTACCGATGCGGCCCAGGCCTATGCGAATGCCGTCGCGCGCCTGCCGCGCGATGCGGGGCTCCTGGCCGATTACGCCGACGTCCTGGCGATGGCGCAAGGCCGGCGGCTGCAAGGTGAACCGGAAAGGATCATCGCGCGCGCGCTCGAGGCCGATCCCGACAACCTCAAGGCGCTCGCGCTCGCCGGCAGCGCCGCCTTCGATAAGAAGGACTACACGAATGCCGTCGCCTACTGGGAACGGATCCTGCCGCTGGTGCCGACGGATTCCGAGAGTGCGCGCACGATACAGGCGAGCATCGCCGAAGCGCGCTCGCTCGGTGCGGCGGCACGCGAAAAGGGCGCAACGCAGGCTCGGTAGCAAGCAGAATCCGGCGGGCGGAACCCGTCTTGGGAAAAGCCGGGAGCACATGAGATGAACGAGGGCACGTGAAAGACTCTCGAATACGCATCGCTATCTTCCTCACGGCCGTGGCGCTTTGGCTCGCCGGATACGGCGGAGCGGTCCGGGCCGAGCCCCCCAAGGGTTTAGGGGACCTCAAGCTTCTCCACGCCCTTCAGGGAAAGGAGGCGCTCCGCGAAATCAATCGCCTTCACGGGAAGGAGGTGGGCGGCGAAGACGGTTATGTGGCGCATTATGAGAAAGAGGGAGCTGTGGCGATGCTCTACCTGGCGCAAGCTTCCTCGACAGCTCAGGCGGCCCGCCAGTTAAAGCAGATGAGCGACCGGATACGGAGAGGCGACAGCCCCTTCTATCATCTCAAGACATCGAAGCGGGGAGAGATCACGCTCTATTCGGCGTTGGGACAAGGTCAAATCCATTATTTTTTTCAACGAGATTCGCGTGTCCTCTGGCTGGCGGTCGACGCGCCGGTTGCAAAGCGAACTCTGGGCGCTCTCTTGGAACGACCTTGAGCGGTGGAGGAAGAGCCAACGCCGCGTATTTCCTGATCGGAGTCCTGGGCGCGCAATATTGATGTAGATCAAATGGCAAGCTGCTCGCCTCGGATATGCTGATTGCGTATTGACCGCCGGCAAAAGCGCGCGAAAACGAGAATGGAATCGTCCGATACGCATGCCGGCCATGCCCTGAGTCCAAACTTCGGGGTGCGACGGCTGCTGCGCCGCGGCCGGCTTGCGCTCGTTCTCGGCTGGTTCGCGTTGTGGCTGGGCGGCATTGCCCAAGCCGCTTGGGCGGTACAACTCGCCCCGCCTCGCTCCAGCGGGACCTTCGCGCAGATCTGCGCATTGGGGTACGCGCCGGCAGCACAGGGCCCCCAAGACGGTAGCGGCGGCCCCGATTGCCAGCAGTTGCTCCACGCCTGCACGGTGCCACAGCCAGCAATGGCGTTGGCTGTTTGCGCCAATGAATCGCCGAATTTCGCATCACCGTTCGCAGCACAACCCCTGGTTGTGCGCGCTGACGTCCAGCCTGCAGGCGATCTTCTGTTCGATCTTCGACTGCCGCCTGATCGTCCCGTCTACCTGCGCACCTTGCGCCTGCTGATCTGATCCCTCCGCCGAGACTCCGGCGATGGTCCTGGAGTCGGGCGGATTCGCGCGCCGCCGTTTCGTCGGGCTGGCGTGCGCCATAAACATCCCGCCGTTCCCGACACCATCGCCGGCGCAGGTTGTCTCGTGGCGCTGCTTGCCGCGTGACCGCACAAGTTGGTTCGTTCTATCGGATAAGGAGTCCAGTCATGTTCTTCAAGAACCAGAAGGCGACAGTGGCATCAATGGCCGCCGCCGCGGCGTTAGCGCTGCTGTCGGTGACCGACGCTTATGCGGTTCCGAGCTTCGGGCGGCAGATGGGCATGGAATGTTCAGGCTGCCACACGGTGTTCCCGGAGCTGAACTCTTTTGGGCGCCAGTTCAAGTTGCGCGGCTTCACCCTGGGCAATGCGCTGGATGACAAGAACTTTCCGCTGAATCTTCCGGTTTCCGCGGGTGCTGTGATATCGAGGACCTCGGCCAAAAACACGGCGGGGGTCGATCCGGAGGTTTTTCCGCGCGACCGCGATACGGTCTTGCAGACCGCCAGCATTTATTACGGTGGCAGGATCGCCGGAAATTTCGGTGCCATGGTCCAATACAACTATAGCGGCATCGAACACAAGTCCGAGATCGAGATGGCCGACATCCGCTACGCGAACAGCACTACCTTCGGCAACGGCAAGGAGCTGATCTATGGCGTTACGGTAAACAACAATCCGACCATTTCGGATATCTTCAGCAGCACGCCGATGTGGAGCTTTCCGCACCTGATGTCCGAGGTCGCCTTGATGCCGAACGCCACGACCTTGGTGGACAACACCTTGTTCGCCCAGGTGGGAGGCGCGGGCGTATATGGATTCTGGAACAACCTGCTGTACGGGGAACTGGCGTTCTACCGGAGGGCGGACAAGGGGTTCATGCGCCCGTTCAGCAAAGGCGTGGAGGTTGAAAACGTCGTCGACGGCTATGCGCCCTATTGGCGTTTCGCCCTGACGCGCGACAGCGGCCCCCACCATTGGACGATCGGGACCTACGGCATGATCGCCGATGTGTTCCCCGACCATGACAACCCTTCCGGCCCCACCGACCGCTTCCGGGACATCGCGCTGGACGGGCAATACCATTACGACGTTGGCGGTCATATGGTTTCCACCCACGCCACCTGGATACGCGAAAAACAGGATTGGAACGCGAGCTTCCCCCTTGGAACGACCTCCAACGCTTCCGCCACACTGAAGACATTCAGGGCCGACGTCCATTATTTCTACAACCGTCGCTGGGGTGGCGGTGTTCAGTACTTCTCGACCTGGGGTGATACCGATCAAATGCGATACAACATGGGAGAAGCGGTCATGGGCAGCGCCACCGGCAGCCCCAACACCAAGGGCTGGATGTTCGATCTCAATTATCTGCCGCTGCGGAACATCAAGCTCGGGGTGCGCTACACGCGCTACGACAAGTTCAACGGCGAGAGCACCAATTACGACGGGTTTGGGCGGAACGCCAGGGACAACAACACGCTCTTTCTGTATGGATGGCTCTTGTTCTGAGGAGTCAACGGGAGAACGACATGAAACTCGCATTGTCGGGGACGATCGCGGTAATCGCGGCCTTGATTGCCGGACAAGCAGCGGCTGCGGAAGGGAAGGAAATTTACGCCAAGGCCTGCTCTGCGTGTCACGTTGCCGGTGTCGCCAACGCACCCAAGCTGACCGACAAGGCCGCATGGGGACCCCGTATCAAGCAAGGGACCGATGCGCTTGCGGCCACGGTGATCAAAGGCAAGGGTGCGATGCCGCCCAGGGCCGGCAATTCCGCACTGTCGGATAACGATATCAAGGCGGCCGTCGAATATATGATCAGCCAAGTGAAGTAACCGGCTGTTGCGCTCAAACCTCGTACCGGTGGTCGGATCCGGTCCGGCCGGGCTCGCCGCGCGGCGGGCGCAAGACGCCGGAACCTCACGCCGCCGAGCGACGCGCAGGCCGGCGGGCCGCTGCTGCGTCTCGCTTCATGCCGCCTTCCTTCTTGCTTCTCCAAGAATGTAGAAGCCCGCGATGGAAGCCAGGATCAGCGCCACGCCGAATACCTGCGCTGCCGGAATGTCCCAGGCAAAGGTCGCCGGATTCCCGCGGAAAAATTCAACCGAGAAGCGGGCCGCTCCGTAGCCCGCCAGATAGGTCAGAAAGGCAAAGCCATCGCTCCGGTATTTCTTTCTCGTCCGCCAGACGAGGAGAAAAACCAGAAAGTAAATCGCCATCTCGTAGATCTCCACGGGATGAAGGGGGACGTTCAAGGGCGCCATGGCGCGCGGATCGGTATAAGTGATCGCCCAGGCAAGGTCCGTCGCTTTGCCGTAGCTGTCCCCGTTCAAGAGACAGGCGATCACTCCCGCCGCCTGTCCCAAGGCCACGCCCGGCGCCAAGGTGTCAGCGAATCGCCAGAACGAGAGCTTTTTTCTCCGGCAATACCACAGCGCGGTCAGGAATCCCCCCAGAAGCGCTCCGATAATGCCTATGCCGCCGTGCCAGACCGCCACGATCTCCCACGGTTTTTGCAGAAAATAGGCCGGGTTCGAGAAGATGACAAAATAGAGCCTCGCCCCGATGATCCCGCCCAGAAGAGCGTAGAAGGCAAAATCCTGGATGATCGCGGGATCGAGCCCCTTTCTTTTGGCTTCCTTCGTGCTCACCCAGAGGCCAAGGAAAAAGGACAGGACAACGATGATCCCGTAAGTGCGGAGTTCAAAAGTTCCTAGCTTCACGAGAACCGGATACATGCATTCGTCTCCTTGATTTCGCGTGCTGGCGCCACTGCTCAGAAGGGGGATCGGGTCAAGCCAAGGGCGTCCTACACTTTCATGCGCCGCTTCACTGCCGACGTCACTAGTGGCATCGTCACGATGAACGACAGCAGCAGTACCCATACCGCGCCGCCCACGCGCGCAACAGCCGTGTAATCTCCCATGACGGTCGCGGCGACGAAAAACGATGCGCTCGCAGTTATCGAGATCGCGCTGTAGATCGCCGCGCTCGTCAATGCGATTCGCCTGTCCGAATCCATTTCATCATCCCTCAACGTTTACCCGGCATGATCGCCGCCGAAGAGGCGAACACGGGCGCGCGCGGCGTCCCGGGTTCGCTCGTGGCCTGCGCGCCGCGCCGCAGCGAAGGCACGAACCCGCGCAGGAACAAGGTGTTGAACGTCACCGTCAGCGAGCTGATCGCCATCAGTGCCGCCGCCAGTTCGGGGCTGACGATGACGCGAAACAGCGGGTAGAGAAGCCCCGCGCCGAGCGGGATGCCGAGCGTGTTGTAGATGAACGCCCAGAACAGATTCTCCTTCACCTTCCGCATCGTCGCTTTGG
>Ga0073934_10001905_pt1 | contig 46736 bp, 42 predicted proteins | sample LarsenN4metaG_FD_76834 | JGI IMG/M metagenome (GOLD analysis project Ga0073934, IMG submission 76834) | Hot spring sediment bacterial and archeal communities from British Columbia, Canada, to study Microbial Dark Matter (Phase II) - Larsen... ...
ACCGCACCCGCCGCTACAAGGTGGGCGAAGACATGTACGCACTCCTCGGCATTTCGCGCGATAACAAGCCCGCCCGGCTCATGCACTTGGCGCAGAACTTCGAGTTCTTCGGCGCGCCGGTCGGTCTGTTCTTCGTCATCGACCGGCGCATGGGCCACGCGCAATGGGCGCACTTGGGCATGTTCATGCAATCGCTCGCTTTGGCGGCGCTCGAGCGCGGTGTGCAGTCGTGCATGCAGGAAGCCTGGGCGCGTATGCGCAAGCCGCTGCATGCGCACTTCGCCCTCGATGAAAACGAGATGGTCTATTGCGGCATGGCGCTGGGCTATGCTGATCTGACGAAGCCCGTGAACACGCTGCGCAGCGATCGCGCGGCCGTGGATGAGATCGCCGTGTTCCGCGGCTTCTGATTACGCAGAAGCAAGCCCCGCGCACTAGTCGAAACCCTGCGCCGCCCTAGGTAAGCCTCGTCCCAACAGCAGGAGGGCCTCATGGGTTTGTTCAATTTCGGCCGCGACCGCGGTAGAGAACCAAAAACGCCGATCCGCCCCGGCGCGGAAAAGGCCAGCGCCGCCGAGATGGCCGAAATGCTGCGCGATCTCGGCATCACCATCGAAGGCGGCCAGATCACGGTCCGCGGCGACGAAGTGACCATCACTGGCCGGGCCAGCGACCTGGCGGAAAAAGAGCGCGCGATCCTCGTGATTGGCAACACCAAGGGGGTGGCGAAAGTGAACGATCAAATCACCGTGGCGAATCCCGAGCCGCAGCCGCAGTCACAGTTCTACGAGGTCAAATCCGGCGACACGCTGTCGAAGATCGCCAAGCAATTCTACGGCGATCCCAACAAGTACAGCGCCATCTTCGAAGCCAACCGGCCGATGCTGAAGGATCCTGACGAAATCTATCCCGGGCAGATGTTGCGCATCCCGCAACAGCACTAGGCGCCATCTCGTGTTCGCGCGTTGCCAATGACGCCATCTTCGGCGAAATCGACAAGCGCGAACACGAGACCCATCACCAAGAGCCACAATATTGGAGCGAGCATCAGCGGGAGCGCATGCGCCTGGCCCGCGCGTAGCGCCGCCCACGCGAGGCTCGCCGAGAGGATCGCCGCGGCCGGATAAATCCAGCACAGAAGCTGCGCGACCAGCAGCGCCGGCCTGGAGCGCCAGTGTGCGCGCTCGACCGGCGAAAGAAGGCGAAGCCCGGCCGCAAGGCAGCCCAGCCCGACCGCCAGATGGAACAAGGTGAAGGCCGCAAGGATTATGGTCATGGGGCGGAGCCTAGCATGCCGCCCTCGGGCAAAGGAGAGGATCCATGACCGCGCGCAAAGTCGGCGACCACGTGGAAGCCAATGCTGACGAGGCTCGGGCCGGCGAGACGGGCCATCATGTGCGTTACATCCTGGCGGCGGGCGTTGCGCTGGTCGTCATCGGCTTCGCAGCCGTCGCGCTCGGGTGGTTCGGTTGAACCTAAGCCGCCGCTTGGGCTAAGCCCAGTGCGGCATGAGCCTCAAAATCGCCGCCTGGAACGTTAATTCCATTATGGCGCGCCTTCCCGCGGCGTTGAAGGTGTTCGCGGACGTGAATGCCGACGTCTGGTGCCTGCAGGAAATCAAGTGCGAAGACGCGCGCTTTCCGCGTTTCGAGATCGAAGCCATGGGCTTCAATGTCGAAACCTTTGGGCAAAAAAGCTATAACGGCGTCGCGGTCCTTTCCAAATATCGGATTGAGGAAGTCACGCGCGGCCTGCCGGGCTTCGAGCACGAGCATGCGCGCTACATCGAGGCCGTGATTGCAGCGCCCAGCGGGCCGGTGCGGGTCGCTTCGATTTACGCGCCCAACGGCAATCCCATCGGCTCCGACAAATTCGGCTTCAAGCTCGCCTTCATGGAGACTCTGCAAGCGCACCTGCGCCGGCTTCTGAAGCTGGAGGAGCGCTTCGCCATCGCCGGGGATTACAATGTGATCCCGCGCGACGTGGATTGCCACGATCCGCGTGTTTGGACGAGCGACGCGCTGTTTCAGCCGGAGGTGCGCGCGTCCTACCGCGCATTGTTGCACCTGGGCCTGAGCGACGCTTACATGCAGGCTGACGGCGCAGCGCACAAGTACACGTTCTGGGACTATCAGGCTGGCGCCTGGCAGAAGGATCACGGTATTCGCATCGATCACATGCTGCTCTCGCCGCAAGCCGCCGATTGTTTGCAGAGTTTCGAGATTTTCAAGCCCGCGCGAGCAATGGACAAGGCGTCGGACCACGTGCCGATCGTCGCTGCGTTCACCGTGTAATGCGGGCGACCCGCACAGCCAGGAACTGTGCGCAAGGCGCAATCGTTCGCTTCGCATGGGACGAAACGAGACACCGCAATTTGTGCGCGCGCGGGAGATTGTCGATGTGTCCGACATCGAGCAGCTCGCCAATTGGCTCGACACGCGCTTTCGCATACCGGGGCTCGGCTGGCGCTTCGGACTCGACTCGGTCGTTGGTCTCGTGCCGGGCGTCGGCGACGGCCTTACTGCGCTCTTGAGCCTGTACATCATCGGGCGGGCGCACCAACTCGGCGCCTCGAAATGGCTGCTCGCGCGCATGGGCTGGAACGTACTGGTCGACAGCGCTCTCGGCGCCATTCCGCTGGTCGGCGACCTGTTCGACCTCGCCAACAAGTCCAACACGCGCAATATCCGCCTGCTGCTGCGCGATCTAGAACGGCGCGGGCTGCGCGCCGCGCCCCCCATAAACGTCACTCCGCGCGGATGACGTTAACCCGGTCGGAGCTCAGGCGCGTCACTCGCTCCATACGCCCGTCCGGCCACCGCACCTCCGCCGCCACCGCCCGCTCGCCGCGCGGCATGCCGAACAGAAACGCGCTGCCGCTTTGACTGCGCATGCTCGATTGTCCCATCGCTTCACGCAGTTGGCGCCGCTCGCCGTTTGGCCCCCGCGTGATCAAAGTGACTCGCGCGCCGAGCGGATCGCGAGCTCCGTATCCGTTGCGCAACTCGATTCTGAGCGGCCTGCCGCACGGCGTCGACTCGTTGCGCAGCAGAGTGATGTACTCGCCCGCCGCCGTCTCACCCCAGGAGCCGAGTACGAAGTCGACATCTCCGTCGTTGTCGATGTCGCCGGAGGCGGCGCCCCAATAGTGCCGAACCCGCGACGCAAGCGCAGTATCATCCGACCGGACAAACTGGCCTCTCCCATCATTGATCCAGAAGCCAATGCCTTCGCCATACGCTACCTGGACGAGGTCGAGATCGCCGTCCCCATCGGCATCGCCGAACGCCGCCGCGGTCGAAAGTTCTTCGTGCTCAGGGCCAGTAAAGCGCGGGTCCAGTGAGAATTGTCCCGCGCCGTCGTTGAGAAAAATCCGGTCCGGACCACGGAACTGGGACAGATATACATCCAGATCGCCGTCTCCATCGATGTCGCCGGCGGCGGCGCCGACAGCGGGATGGGCTGCCTCGCTGAATGCCTGACCCTGCGTGCGCACGAACAACCAGGCGCCGTCGTTGCGATAAAGCTGGGAGCTTTCGTACTCCGCGGGCGCGATATTGCTTTGCCGGGCGATATCGCTGTTGGCGACAAAGAGATCGACGTCGCCGTCATTGTCGAAATCCGCCCAAAGGATGGCGCCGGCGTTGGAGTTGCCGTTTTCGAGCGGCGTTCCCGTCACGCGCGCAAAATTGCCAGCGTCATTGCGATAAATGAGCAGCGGCGCTGGCATCTCCAAAGTCGGCCCGCCGGACGTGAGGTCCAGATCCCCGTCGCCATCAATGTCGACCCAGCTCGCCGCAAAATTGCTGCCGCGCGTGGTTGTCGCGTCACCGAGGTCTTCGCGCGCGAGCCGCCCGAAGCCGAGATTGCGGTAGAACACGTCCGGCCGGCCGTGCTGGACGCCGACGAAAGCGTCGAGATCGCCATCGTTATCGACATCGCCCCAAGTGCTGCCGGAGTGCGGATTATCGGGCGTAAACGCGCTCTGCTCGCTGTGCGCGAAGTTTCCGGCGCCGTCATTGAGGTAAAGGACGTTTGCTCGATATGTGTAGCGCGGCGGGGTTGGGTTTGCGACAGGGCTGTAGCCGCCGGTCGCCATCAGGTCGAGGTCGCCATCGTCGTCGACATCCACAAGGCTCACACCGCCGGGAAAGCCTCGGTCGAGCGATCCATCGCCGACGATGAGATCGGAAACCACGAGGCGCGGCGCAGCACATCGGACCGGCTCCTGTGGCGCGCTGGCGCACGCGACGGCTGAGACGGCAAGAGAAGCAAGAAAGAGCAAGCGCATGGCGCGCTGATTAACATCGTATTCCACGCCGGCGCCGCCAGAGTGCGACGAGCGTCACTCTTCCTTCGGCGGATGCTCGGGCGGGAAACTATCCTCGGACTGCTCTTCCGCCGGAATGGCATACGCGCCGGAAAACCAGCGGTTGAGATCGACGTCCGCGCAGCGCTTGGAACAGAAGGGGCGATACTTCACGTCCTGCGGCTTGCCGCAGATCACGCACTTGCGCTGGCTCATAGCGCCCTCGCGTCGATCTTGTCGCGCGGCCAAAAAGCTTCTCTGGGGCTCGCGTCGATCGTCCAGCGCATGCCTATGCGGTTGGAGAGTTCGGCGCGCCATTCGATTTCGCCGGAGTCGAGCCAGGCTTTCACCACAGGCGCCACGGTGCAGGCAATCTGCCGTCCGGTCTGCGCTCGCGCCTCACGCTCGATCGCGCGCAGCGCCATCAGAGCGACCGTCTCCACGCTCAAGCGCCCGTCCGCATCGCGCAGCTGCTCGTGCAGCGGCGCGCGCAGCTGCGCACGCGCGAGATCGAACACGCCGAAACGCGACAAGGCGCCAAACTGAACGCTCCACGGGTCGCCCGCAAACGCCGTGCGCACCGCCTCCTCCAAAAGCTTTGCGTGCGATCTGGCTCGCATCGAAACAAAATCAATGGCGATGAGACCGCCGAGATTGCGCAAACGAATCTGCCGCGCAGCCTCGTGCGCGGCAGCGATGTTGAGGTCCAGCGCGAAGCGTTCAGGATCCCCGCTTCCTGGCCGCCCGCCAGCGTCGACATCGATCGCCGCCAGCGCGGCGGTAGGCTCGATCGTCAGCAAGCCGCCGCCCGGTATGGGCGCCGTTCGCGCGAGCGCATCCTCGATCGCCGCGTCGAGCTTGGCGCGGACGAAGGCGTCGCCCGGCCTCGCCAAAAGGAGTTCGTCATCCACCTCGTGGCGATCCAACCGGTGCGGGGCATCGCCGTTGTGACCGGTCGCCTGCAACTCCACCACCGGGTTCTTGCCGCGCGCCGCTTCGCGTGTGACGGCCACAATGACGCCTTCGCCTTCGGACAGCGCCACCCGCTCGCGCTTCATACGCGCGCGGCCGTCATCGCCGAGCGGGAGAAAACCCTGCTGGTCGCGCAGACCGAGGTCGAGAAAAGCGCCGCGCCGGCGCCTGTCGAGTTCGCGCACGCGCGCACAATACACTTCGCCCCAACGGGCGCGGCGTCCTTCATCGCTTGTGCGCGCAATGCGTAGTGCTATAGGCCGGCCGTCCTGCACAAGGGCTTCGCGCGTCTCGCCGATAGCGGCATCGATCCAGGTTTCCAGCGGCTCGCTCACGCCGCGCCTTCCAGCAGGTTCGCCGTTTCGAACAAGGGCAAGCCGACGATATTGGAGTAAGAACCGACGATGTGGACGATGTAGCGCCCTGCCAGCCCCTGCGCGGCGTAGCCGCCGGCCTTGCCCCTCCATTCGCCGCTGGCGATGTAGGCGTTGATCTCCGCGGAAGATAGCACTTTGAAGGTCACGCGCGTCTCAACCACCCGGACACGCACGCCGTCTGCGCTCTTCAATGCGACGCCAGTATAGACGCGGTGCCCACGTCCGGAGAGCAGCATCAAACAAGCACGCGCTTCCGCTTCCGTTTCGGCCTTCGACAGCACTCGCCGGCCGACGGCGACGACCGTGTCTGCCGCCAGCACCCGCGCGCCAACGGCGCTGACAGCCTGCGCCTTCGCGCGCGCCAACCGCAGCGCCAGCGCGCGCGGCGTTTCTTTCTTAAGGGGGGTTTCGTCGACGTCGGCCGCGACAATTTCGTCCGGCGTCACGCCGATCTGCGCCAGCAGCGCCAATCGCCGTGGACTGGCGCTGGCGAGAATGAGCCGCGTCATGGCCGCTTCGGAAAGCCCAGGCGCTTGGCGTAGATGCGATCGACCGTGCGAGGGTTCAGCAAGCTGGGCAGAGTGCGGTCCATGAAAGGCCGGCGCAGAATGGCGTAACGCACTTTGGCCGAGGGATCCGTCAAGCAACGCCAGATCAGATCGCCGACTTTAGACGCCGGTAGCCCTTTTCGGCCCTGTGTGACCATGAAGTTGGCGACGCCCTCCAGCATCGGCGCATAGGGCGTGTTGGAGAAGCGTTTCAAATCGTTCTGTTCTGCCTTGTCCCAAATCGGCGTGGCGATGGCGCCGGGCCCGATCACAATAACGTCAATGCCATAGAGCATCAGCTCTCGCCGCAGCGATTGGGAGTAACCCTCGAGCGCGAACTTGGAAGCCGCGTACGGGCCCACGAAAGGCGCGCCATTCTGTCCGCCAACCGACGAAATCATGATGATGCGGCCCGGCCTGCCCGTCCGATTCGGATCGGCGCCGAGCAGGTCCGCGAACGCTCGCGTGACGTTATGCACGCCGAAAAAATTGATCTCGAACTGACGCCGCAATTCGTCAGTGTCCAAGTGCAGCAGCGGCCCCGGCACTGCGATGCCGGCGTTGTTGACGAGTCCGAAAAGGCGTCTGTCGCCCAAGACTTGCGCCACTTGCGCGGCGCCCGCGCGAACCGCAGCCTCGTCCGCCACGTCGAAGATGAGCGGCGTCACTGCCTCGCCGAACTCGGCGCGCAAACTTTGCGCGTCCGCTTCCTTGCGCACGGTTGGAAACACGTGGGCGCCGGCGCGCACGGCGCTCGCAACAGCGGCGCGGCCTATGCCGGTAGAGGCGCCGGTGACAACGACGGCGCGGTCGAGCGAGCCTTTTGTCATTTGAACCTGTACGTGACGCGCCCCTTAGTCAGATCATAGGGGCTCATCTCCACGAGCACTTTGTCGCCGGCCAGCACGCGGATGCGGTTCTTGCGCATCTTGCCTGCGGTGTGGCCGATGATCTGGTGTCCGTTCTCAAGCTCGATGCGGAATGTGGCGTTCGGCAATAGCTCGATTACCGTTCCGGTGAATTCCAGCAGTTCTTCCTTGGCCATTCAGTCTCCGTGAGTCGTGGCGGCGGGGGCCTTATAAGGGGTCAGACCTATCCCGTCGACGGGCGCGGGAAGCGCTCGCGGATGCGCCTGTCCAGGCTGTCCCTAACCGCCCGATACTCCATGAGGATCTGTTCCCGCGAGCCCTCCGCGAGGGAAGGATCGAACGTCGGCCAATACTCGGCTGCGAGACCGAGCGCCGGGATACGGTCGAGAGCCTGGTGATGCGCCTCGGGGCTGAGGGAGACAATGAGGTCGAACGGCCCTTCCTCATCCTCGGCGAAGGCGTCGAAGCCTTTCGGGCGATGTTTCGAAATGTCCACGCCCAGCTCATCCATCACGAAGGCCGCCATGGCCGAGACTTCCTCGTGCGGCCTAACGCCCGCGCAATCGACGCGAATGAGCGGACCGAAGCGCAGGCGCGTCAATGCGGCCGCCATCGGCGAACGGATCGCGTTGTGCGTGCACGCGAACAGCACGCTCCGGGGCGCCTCATCCATGGCGGCTTAGCCCCGCGCATGAAGGGCGCAGACCAGCGTGAACAGGCGCCGCGCGGTTTCGATGTCGACCCTGATCTTGTCGCCTAGGGCTTCGCTCAGCACTTCAGCCGCTTCGTTGTGCAATCCGCGGCGGCCCATGTCGATTGCTTCGATTTGGCTCGGCGCGGCGGTGCGGATTGCGTTGTGATAACTGTCGCAGATGAACAGATAGTCCTTGATCAACTTGCGCAGCGCCGACATCGCGACGTGATGCAGAACGACGCGCTCGCCGTCTGGCGTGCTGACATCGAGCGCGAGGCGGCCCTCATTCATCGAAAGCGTCAGCAGATAGGGGCCTCGATCCTCGCCGGCCACTTCGAAGCTGTTAGCTTCCTTGAGGTCGAACAACGCGATGCGCCGATCGTGCTCGGCGTTCGTCGAAGCGGGCGCCAGCGACGCCTCGTCGAGCACGACGTCGATGAGCCGGTTGCGCCCCTCGCTCACCTCACGCCTTCTCGTGATCGGGCCGGCGGGGGGTGCGCCAGGCGGCGCCCATGTCCATCAGCAGCGCATCCAGGCATTCCACGCGCAGCGCGATTTCCCCGCCGCCGGCGAAGAGGAGGCGCACTTCCCCGCCCGGAGGCTCCGCGTCGGGCGTGAAGCCAATGGAAAGCAGCGAGGCCACTGCATCCGGCGCGTCCATGCGCACCCTTCGCGCCTTTACCGACAGAACGCTCTCGAAAGAGAGCGCCGAACGCACGCGCTCGAACGGTCCCTTTTCGCCTGCCTGCTCCCAACGGAAACGATTAAGCAGCGCCGCAAAGCGCCGCGCCTTCTTATCGTAACTCATGTCGCCGACACGGAGCAGCGCATCCTGTGCGGCGGCTGCTATGATGTCGAGGTCGGCGGCGTCCTCGGCCATCAATTTCAGCATTCCGCTCATGCGTACTCTTCTTCCCTCACGCGCTTGATCTGCGCCCCGCAGGCGGCCAGCTTGGCTTCCAGTCTCTCAAAACCCCGATCGAGGTGATAGACGCGGTTCACCGTCGTTTCGCCCTCGGCGGCCAGGCCGGCTACCACAAGGCTCACCGAGGCGCGCAGATCCGTCGCCATCACCGGCGCGCCGAAAAGCTTGGGCACGCCGGTCACGACCGCTTCATTGCCCTGCACGCTGATCTGCGCGCCGAGACGCGACAGTTCGGGCGCATGCATGAAGCGATTCTCAAAAATGGTTTCGCGGATATGCGACACGCCCTCGGCGGTGCACAGCAGCGCCATCGCCTGCGCCTGCAGATCGGTCGGGAAGCCGGGGAACGGCGCCGTGTCGATGTCGGCGGCCTTCATGCGGCCGTTGCGCTTGCGCACGATCCGCAGCCCCCGCCCCTCCGCTTCGACGCTGACGCCCATGTCGCGGAGGAATTTGATGAGCGCGCCCAGATGTTCAAATCGCGCGCCCGCAAGGAGCACGTTTCCGCCCGTCGCCGCCACCGCACAGGCGAACGTGCCCGCCTCGATCCGATCGGCGACCACCTTGTGCGTGGCGCCCTTGAGCGAGGCAGCCCCATCTATGTGGATTTCGCTCGTGCCCGCGCCCTCCACCTTCGCGCCCATGGCGTTCAGGCAATCCGCGAGGTCGGCGATTTCTGGCTCGCGCGCGGCATTCTTAAGCACGGTCTCGCCCTTCGCGAGCACAGCGGCCAACATGGCGTGCTCGGTCGCGCCGACGGATACAAAGGGAAATTCGATCGCGGCGCCTTTCAGCCCGCGCAACGCCGCGGCTTTCACATAGCCCTGCTCAATGACGATGTCGGCGCCCATTGCCTCGAACGCCTTGAGGTGGAGGTCCACCGGACGCGCGCCGATGGCGCATCCGCCGGGCAGCGACACGGTCGCATGGCCGACGCGCGCCAAGAGCGGGCCGAGCACGTTGAAGGACGCCCGCATTTTCCGCACTTGATCGTACGGCGCGATGGTCGACGTCACGTCGCCGGCGTGCATGCGGATCGTGCGCGTTTCTTTGATCCAGGTGATTTCGACGCCGAGCGATTCCAGCAGCTGGGCCATGAAGCGCGTGTCGGCGAGGTCGGGCATGTTTTCGAGCATCAACGGCTCGGCCGACAAGAGCGCCGCAGCCTGCAACTTCAGCGCCGAGTTCTTGGCGCCGTAGATCGGAATTGTTCCATTGAGGGGCGCGCCGCCCGTGATGACGATACGGTCCATTAGTGTCTTTCGCCGGCCCCTCCGCCGCCCGGCTGGTTATGGGGTGCGCCGCGGCCCCAAGCAAGGCGCGGAAACGGACCGGTTCGCGTCATTCGCGCATGGCGATTAGCTTTTCTTGTCAGGCTTCTGCGCCGCCTTCCGGCGGGCGATGTTGCGCTTAAGGGCCTCGGCCAGGCGCTGCTCACGGGTGCTCTTCGGCGGGGGCTGTTTGCTCATGTCAGGCATCGACGGACGGGGCTCTGCGCGGTTAGTCTCCCACCCGGGGGATACCATGACGGTCGAAGCGGCACAGGCGCAACCGTTCAGTCACACCGGCAAGTTCTTCAACGTGCTGGGACTCGCGCTCAAGAATGCGGGGCTGACTATCGTCACGCTGACGCTCTACCGCTTCTGGGCGCGCACCTCGATGCGACGGCGTCTGTGGTCGCGGGCGTGGGTGATGGGCGATCCGCTCGAATATACCGGCAGCGCCTGGGAGCTGGTGCGCGGTTTCCTGATCGCCTTGCCGACCTTTTTCCTGCCCTGGGTGTTCGTCTTTTACATCGCGCCGCTGATGATGAACCCGGTGACGGCGGCATGGTTGGGTTTCGGCTTCTGGGTGCTACTGGTGCCGCTCATTGCGGCCGCTCGCTATTGGATGCGCCGCTATCAGCTGTCACGCACGCGCTGGCGCGGCATCCGCATGGGACTGGCGGGCTCGGCTTGGGGGTTTGCGTTCGCCTCTTGGGGCTGGTGGGTGCTGCAGGTGCTCTCGCTCGGCTGGTACACGCCCGCCGCGCGCATGAACCGCGCCAAGCTCATGTGGGAGAACACACGCTTCGGCGACCAGCCGTTCGAGTTTGTGGACGACGGCCAGTCACGGCAGAAAGGCTTGTGGGGCCCGTTCGCCTTGGGCTGGTTCTCGTTTCCGATCGCCTACCTCGCCTCGGCGTTTGTGGTGGCGTTCGCGCTGATCGGTATGGGCCTGGGCGGCGTATTCACTCCTGACCCGGCGGGCGAGCCGTCCGAACCCGATGTGGCCGCGATCGTCGCCGTCGTGGCCGCCTTTGGCTTCGCGTTTTTATTCACAGTGCTCTTGTGCTGGGCGCCCTACAATGCAGCATCCATGAACCGCATTGCCGGCCTCATCTCCATCGATGGCGCTCGCTTCCGTCTCAAGGCCAGAACATTTTCGCTCTTCTTCGTCACGCTGGCCGGCTGGCTGATCACAATTTTCTCGCTCGGCCTACTCGCCCCCGTCGCCGGCTTTTTGCAGATTCGTTATGTGATGAATCGGCTTGAAATCATCGGCGCGCCGAAGTTCGCAGAGATTGGCCAGCCGGTGATCGAAGGTCCGAGCGCCGGCGAGAGCCTCGGCGATGCGTTCGATCTCGACATGGGCGTAGGGGTGATCTGATGCGCGCGCGCTACGCAGACGGCCGCGCGGCAGTCATGCACGACGTCGAGTGCGAACTCGGCGGCCAAGAGATCACGATCCGCCTCCAGGACGCAACGCACGCATGGCGTTATGACGATCTGCGCCGCGCCGACGACGGCAACGGCCGCATTGTGCTAAAGCGCAAGCCGGATACCGGGGAACGGCTGGTGTTCGATGTGGAGGCGACGAACGCGCTTGGCGCGGCCGCCCCGACACTTTTCAGAGCGCACGCGCACGGCGTTGAGCCGCCACGACTTGTCATCGGCTTAGTTGCAGCTGCGTGGAGTTTGGCTGGCGTGTTTCTCTTCGGGGCGCCGATGGCCGCGGCCCCGATCGCCGACAATATGCCGGCTTCCTACCGCGCCCAGATCGCCGATATATCCTGGTCTCAGGTGAACGCGGTCACCCAGTTCTGCGACGATAGCGACGAAGCCGAGCGCATCCTGAACGAGATGGCCCATCGGGTCATGGCGGCTTCCGACGTACCCCATCGCGACCAGATCTGGATCAGCATCGTCGACGCCGATTTCCCGAATGCCTTCGCATTGCCGCATGACGGAGGCACGCCGGCCATCATCGTCACCGACGACCTCATCCAGCTTGCAGGCCATCCCGACGAACTTACCGGCGTCATCGCGCACGAGATCGCGCACATCGAGCGCAACCATGTCATGAAGAACATCGTGCGCCAGGTGGGCGCCGGCATCTTCTTCGACGTCGTGTTCGGCGGCGCCGGCGCCGGGCAAGCAATCGCGGTCGCATCGGTCAACCTCGCAGGGCTGCGCTACAGTCGCGGCGATGAGGAGGAAGCCGACGCCCGCGGCCTCGATTACCTCGATGCGGCCGGGATTGATTCGGCCGGGCTAGCGCGGCTGTTCGACCGCATTCAGCAACTCGAAGAAGACCAGGGTGTGAGCGATATCCCGACGCTCCTGCTGACCCATCCTGCAACCCCGGCCCGCGCCGCCGCAGCACGCGCCCGCTCGCGGCAGGGCCTCCCGCCCTCGCTCAGCGACCGCGACTGGCGCATCGTCCGCCAAGCCTGCGGCGGATCGCCCGAGCCCGCGGAAGCTGGTGCCACGGGAGAGGATTGAACTCTCGACCTCACCCTTACCAAGGGTGCGCTCTACCACTGAGCTACCGCGGCGCTTTGCGAAGCGGGGCTTCTAGCCCGCCGCCAACGCGGATGGAAGCCCGGACCGCCGCGCTTAGCCCCCGCCTAGCCGCGCCAGGGCGGCTTGGTAGTTGGCGAGCTGTTGGACGTAATATTCGGGCGCCTGTCCGGCGTTCTGACGGCGCGCTTCGAGCGCTTTTTCCTCTGCCGTGGGTTCTTTCGCGTTCGGATTGAGCAGCTTGTCATAGGCCTGGCGCACGATGGACACCGCCGCCGACAGCTCGGCCTTCGTGCGCGCAATGTTTGCAGGCGTATCGAGTTTGAGCTCGGCGGCGATGAGGCCCAGGCCATAGCTGCGCAGGCCCCCGCGCGGCGCGTCGCTCTTGCTGACAACGCCCTGCGCAAATCCGAGCGCCGCAAGCGCATCGCGCCCTTCGCGACCGGGCTCTATGCGAACTGCTTTACCGTCCCTCGCGCTGATCTCTATGCGCTCGGCGCCGTCCTGCTTGACGATCTGCGCGCGGCCGGCGCTCCCAATGGCGCGATTGATCGCAGCGGCAAGACTGGCGAGCGTGTCACGGGCCCCGATTTTGATCGTTGTGAGCCGGCGCCCGTCCGCGCCAATGCGGAATTCATCGCCAACGCGGAGAGCCGAGCGATCCACGAGCGGCGCGGCGTCAACTGTTGCAAGGGCGCCGCGCGGCAGGCCGAGAACATCGAGCGCTGAAGCGCCGCCCTCGTCTAGAGCAAGACCCCTTACGTCGATAGAGCCAGCGCTCGACACAAAGGTGCGCGTCCAGGCCAGCTCGCCGTTTTGATCGAGACGCGTGATGAAAGCCGATCGCGCCGCCGACGCTCCTGATCCTGCGAGCACGCCGCCCGCTGTGCCGGCTGCATAGACATTCCCATTCACGATCGCGAGGCCGCGCACCGCGTCGTCCTGGGCCGAGCCGACATAGGTTGTGCGGTCGAGCGCCGTGGAGACAAGTCCAGCATCTAGGCGCGCAACAAAGCCTTCCCTGCCCGCGACCAACCCGCGCGCCGCGCCGCCCAGGGTAAGCCGCTCGCCCGCGATCTCGCCGCCAACATACAAATCGGCGCCATCGGCCGCGATGGCGTTGATTGCCCCATTGTTGAAGTAGCCGATGTCGCGCGTGGCGACGGCGGCGAGTCCCGCGGTAGCCGAATATATGAAGCGCCGCAGCACGCCGCGATTGTCTTCCACGCCGCCGGTGACGATCTCGACACCTCCGGCGCCATCGCCGCGCACCATGAGCGCGGTCGCCGTGTCGTTTCCCCCCGTGCCGAACTGGCGCGCGAAAAGTTCACCGCCTGTCGCCGAATAACCGCGGACGTAGCCATCGGAAGCCCCGAGGGCGGACTGGCCAGCGAGCGCGGAGTCGGCTTTGCCTGCTACGATGAGGCTGCCATCGGGCGCGAAGGCGAGCGCACGCGCTTCGTCGTTCGCATTGGCCGCACGGCGCGCAGTCCAAAGCTCCGTACCGTCTGCTTCAAACACGGTGACAACGGAATCCGCGCTGCCTTTGGCATTCGTCCCGCTGAGCGCGCCTTCGACCGAACCCGCCACCGCGATCCTTCCATCGCTCGACACCGCGAGCGCAAGGCCGCTGGCGGACTGCGTCGCACCGAGTTGCTGCATGAACAGAAGCTTGCCCGCGGAATCGTATTTGATCAGAGCGACATCGCGTGCGCCCTTGATGGCGCTGGTAGCGGCATCGCCGGAAAGATCAGCCAGCACATATACCGATCCGTCGCTAGCGGCGGCCACGGCGGAAGCTGTCGCGAGCTTGGCCGCGCCCGCAACAACGACATCGAATGCGCGGCCCGGAAACCAGCCGGACGCATTCGCCGATGGAGCAACCAAGGTTGACGCTGCGGGGATCGTTTCGGTCACCGCAGCGCCCCGCGCGGCGCGCTCGGCCACCCGCGCTGCGCCGACGGGATCGTCAGCGCGGCTGACGCTGTCGATCGGATCGAGCGTTACGCCGATTGTACCGCCGCCGAGACCTATTTCGGAAATGCCGCGCACCGTGTGCGACGCGCCCGTGACGACGCGCAAGCCGGCGCCGCCGCCCGATAGGGCGACCGCCGCCAGGCCAACATCGTAGCCCGCCGCGGCGAGCGCTTCGTTCAACGCGGCGGCAGCGCTTTCCAGTGTGGCTGGCGCATTTTGACCACCGCCATTGCCGTTACCTCCGCCGTTTCCGTTGCCGCCGCCATTTCCGGGATTTGACGGCAACGTCGCCGTGATTGTCTGTTCGCCCCACGGCGTCGTGAACGTGATCGACGCCGTGCGATCGGCGGCCAGAGCCGGCACTTCCTCGTCAACCGCGCCCGCCGCTTGCGCGCTGGTGAAGCTGCGCTCCGCCGAATGAGCGCCGCCAAGGGCGAACGCAGGCGCCACTCCTTCAAGCGTCAGCGCAGCGCCGTTCACCGTGACCGAAACCAGCCGTTGGCCTGCATTCTCGGCCACCGACCATTGCGTGAGATCGCTGCTAGCGGCGCCGACATAGAGGCCAGCCGCGTTCAGCGCCGCGTCGAGCCGCGCCTTGAATGTCGCATGCCATTCGCCGGGCGCTGGATCTGGATTGTCCGCGCGCTCCTGCGCGCTGACCGAAACCGAGACGCTCTTGTCGCCCGTCGCCGTAGCGACGACGATCTTGATGTCGAGCGCGCCGGTATGCGCCAGCAGCGGCGAAGACGGCGCAGCGAACATCCGTATCGCGTCGCCGAAAATCGTGCCCGCGGCCGCATTCGGCAAGCCGCCGCTGGCCCACGCGCCAGGCTGCTGCAGGTCCGCCTCGTGTTCGGCATCGTTCAACGTGGCGCTGACGCCCAATACGTCATGCAGCGCGTCGATGCGCAAGCTGAGCGCGCCGTTTGTCTCGACGAGATAGGCCGCCGCGTTCACGCCCTTGTTGAACAGCTGGCCGTTGATCTGCGCCGCCAAAGCGGTCGCATCGACGCCGCCGGCGCCTCCGTCGATCGTGAGTGTGTGTGCGCCTGCTGACGTGGTGACCACCATTGTCTGCGCTCCGGTAAAGAGCATACCGGCAGCGCCAACGGCATTTGTCTCGAACCGTCGGGCAAACACGCCATCGCGCAGACCGCCGATCTGGCCGGGCGGCGAAATGGCGTCGAGGCGCGCTTGTCGACCTCCGATGACGAGACTCGATGCACGTACGAGGTCGGCGCTGAAGATGGCAAGCCCGAGATTGCCGCTCTCCTCCCAGACATCGACACCGGCGGCGACACCTTGTTCGTGCAACAATTGCGTGAGCCGCTCGGCGAGATCGTCGAGAATGGCGCGGTCTTCGCTTTCGCCGAGGCGGGCGCGCCACGCTTCCAGATCGTCGCCGCGCCAAGCCGTGCTCACCGTAATCGTGCGCCCGTCGCCCAGATCGAGCTTAAGCACAGCTTCGCCGGCGGCGCGGAGCCGGTCTTCGAAATTGTTGGCGCCCCCGGACATCAGCGCCTGCGTGCGCTGTTCCAGCGCGCTTGACGGCGGGGCATTGTAGGGCGCGCCAGGGCCATACCAACCTGTGGCGACATGCGCGCCGACGGGATCGGTCGTGAAGCCGGGGCGCTCGAGCCATACCGGCTGGCCCGGCGCTCCGCCGACGTCGTCCAGCTTGATCAGGCGCGCGCCGGCGGCGTTCGTTCCCAGCACATAGAAGGCCGGCGCAGCGCTGACCGGCTCAAACGCGATGCGTTCGCCGGCGCGGACATCGACCTTAAGAGCATACTGCTTTGGGCCGGTGTATCGCGTTTCGATCGTCCGCGCCCCGACCTTGAGCGTATTCGTCTTCGGCGTGAGATCGACTGCTTCCAGGCGCGATGCGGCTCCGGCGGCCGCCAGCTTGCCATTGATGAAGCTGATGACATTCCCCAGCGTGCGCGGGATCGAGCTCATCTCCGAAAGATCGATGGCGACGGTGCGCACCGCGCCGGCAAGGGACGTCGCGACAATGTCGAATTTCGCGTCGGCGGCCAGTCCGGAAATTCGGTCGTAGAGGCCGCCTTTGTGTATCACGGGCGTCGTGTAGTCCTCGGACTTGCTGGGCAAGGCGATGGTGCTTTGCGTCTTATCCACGCGGTCGCCCTGAACCAGGCGCATGTCCTCGAACTGCTGCTGGGCGAAGAACGCTTCGAGCTCCGACAGACCCCGCGCGAAATGCGCCTGCGTCTGTGCAAGCAGCGCCTTCGGCAGATCCTTGTCTTCGGCGCGGCCGGCCAGCGCCTGCAACGTCGTGAGCCCCGAATAAAGGGCGAAGAGCCTGCGATAATCGCCGCTCGCGCCGAGATCGGAATAGAGCTTCGCCCCGGTGTCGAAGAACGGCTTGTTCGATAGCGCGCGCTGGATGAGCGCTTCGGCGCTGGGCGACACGCCGGGTGTCCAGACCGGCGCGAGCGGCGCGTTGGGGTCCTGCGTGGCCGCTTGTACGTCTACGCCAATGCCGGCGCGCGCCTTGGCCATCGCGACCAGAAGGTCGGCGCTGACACCGCCGCCCGGACCGCCGAACAACGCCTGGGCTAGTGCGGAATTGATGGGGGCGGTCAAAAGCGTGCTCCAGCGAAGCGGAAAGCTTCGCTGACGGGTCGTAAACGCGTGGTTTGCGTCCAAAGGTTAATGCGATACGAGCGCCGTCGCTTCGGCCATTTGCCGGAACACCGGATATTCCAGCAAGCGCGGCCAGAGCTGGATGCCCTGCCAGATCGACAGCGCAATCACCAGCACCGAAGCTGAACCCAGAAGCCACCGGCTCGGGGCCACTTTTGTGATGTAGCCTGCAAGCGGCGCCGCAAAGAGGCCGCCGGCTATCAGGCCAGCGAGCGCTGCGCCGCCCGCAATGATGCCGCCTTCGATTTCGAACCGCCCCGTCAACAGGGTGAACAGAAACGTAAGCGAAATGGCCACGGTCACTACAAACTCAGCGCTGTTGACCGTCCCAATGACATAACGCGGCGTGTGCCCGCGACCCAGCAGCGTCGACGTGACGATCGGGCCCCAGCCGCCCCCGCCGCTCGCATCCAGAAAACCGCCGACGACGCCGAGCGGCACGACATGCTTCAGATGCGGAGGCTCTTCCTTGGGCTCGCGCAGCGCGCGCGCCAGCATGTAGATGCCAAGCGCGCCGAGATAGGCGATCACCACAGCCTTGATGAAGGTGGGATCGAAGCCAGTCAGCAAATAGGCGCCGATGGCGCCGCCGACCACGCCTGCCGGCGCCAATCGTGCGAGCAGTTTCCAGTCGACGTTCTTGTGCAGCATGTGCGAGGCGCCGGATGCGCCCGTGGTGAAGCACTCAGCGGCATGAATCGTCGCCGATGCTTGCGCCGGAGGCACGCCAAACGCCAACAGAACGCTGGTCGATATGACGCCGTAGGCCATGCCAACCGCGCCATCGATCAATTGTGCGAGGAAACCGACCGCCAGGAAAAGGCTGAAAGTCGTCACCAGCACGGGCCAAAGGTCCGGGTTGATGCTCATGCGCCCTCTGTTGCGGCCTGGCTCAGCATAGACCGTCGAAGCCCAATGCGGCTAGAGCGCGGCAGGTTCCTTCCTACGCTGCGTCGCTTGCAAAGGGCGGCAAACCGAGCGCGTCTTCCACTCTTGCGATCCACGCTTGCACGGATGGATAGCTCGCGAGGTCGAACCCGCCGAGATTTGCTTTGCGGGTGTAGGCGACAAGCGCGACATCCGCGAGGCTCAGCCCGTCCCCCACGAGGTAAGGAGCGCCGCTCAGATGCTGCTCCATGCGGGCGAGCGCCGCCTTGCCACGCGTCAGCAAGGCGGGGTCGAGATCGGCTTCGCGCATCTTCAGATAATGCACGCGCGCGATGCGAACGGCGACGTAGATTTCGTGGCTGTTCTGCTCCCAAAACATCCATTCCAGCATTTTTGCGCGCTGATAGGCGTCCCCTGGAATTAGGTCGCTGCCCTCGGCAAGGTGCAGCATGATCGCGTTCGATTGCGCCAGCGTGCGGCCGTCTTCGAGCACGGCCACGGGGACTTGACCTGCCGCGTTGAGCTTCAGGAACTCTGGCGTGCGCGTTTCGCCGTTGAAGGAATTGGTTTCGATCCACTCGTAGTCGATGCCAAGATAATCCATCACCCAGCGCGGCTTCATCGCGTTGCCGCTGTCCGAGCTGCCGTAAAGTCTGATCCTGCCCATTGGCGCCTCCCGGCGCGGCTGTGGCGCGCACCGCAGATGTCGGCAAGCGAAACGTGCTCACACCCGCTGTGAGGACGCTCCATTGCGTCTAGCGCCCTGAAGCCACTCGCGCAGCCCGGAATTCGGCGTTCGCACGCCACTGCGGCCACACATTGCTGTCGGCAAGTTCTCGGCCCACGGCGTAGAGGAGCTGCAAATCTTCCACGCCGCCCGACATATCCCACTCTTCCGTCACCTCGTCGGACGGCTTGTGATAATTGTTGGCGACATAAGCGTCGTTGAGCGCCCTGCCGCGATCCACGCCGCCTTCCAGCAGATCGATGCCGTTCGAGGTGTACAGCACCGGAATGCCGAGTTGGGCGAAGTGGAGGTGGTCCGAGCGATAGAAGTAGCCGGCTTCGGGCGCCGAATCCGGCTCAACACGCCGTCCCTGCGCCTGCGCCGCGCGCGTGATGAGATCGTCCATCTCGCTTTTGCCGAAACCCACGACCTCGATGTCGCGGGTGCGGCCGAGATTGTTGATGCCGTCCATGTTGATGGCAGCGACCGTATCGCGCGGCGCGAAGACGGGGTGCTGCGAATAATAGAGCGCGCCGAGCAGGCCCTGCTCCTCGGCTGTCAGCGCTATGAAGGCGACGGAACGCTCCGGGCGGCCGTCAGCGGCGAAGCGGCGCGCAAGCTCGATGAGCGCCGCTGTGCCAGTGGCGTTGTCGAGCGCGCCGTTGCAGATGTCGTCGCCCTCGATCGCCGGGCAGCGGCCGAGGTGATCCCAATGCGCCGAGTAGATGATGGTTTCCTGCGGCCGCGTGCGGCCCGGCAGCACGCCGATGACATTGTAAGTGGTGCGCTGTTCGGCGCGAGTTTCGAGACGCAGCGAACCGGTGAGCGACCCCATCGGCACGGCGCGGAAACCACGCCGCTGCGCACGCGATTTCAGCTCATTGAAATCGAGACCCGCGCGGCGGAAGGTCTCCATCGCCACGTCATTGTGGATCCAACCTTCAAAGCCGGCGCGGGACGCGCCGCGGTCTGCGCGTACGATGTCCCAGCGCGCGCTGCCCGTGGACGATTGAATGACCGCCCAAGGATAGGACGCTGGCGCAGTTTCGTGAATGATAATGGCGCCTGCGGCGCCCTGCCGGCCAGCCTCTTCGAACTTGTAGGTCCAGCGGCCGTAATAGGTCATGGCGCGGCCGCCGAAGCCGTGGTCGTCGCCGGTTTCGAAATCCGGATCGTTGATCAGCATGACGACGATGCGGCCGCGGACGTCGATTCCCTCGTAATCGTTCCAGCCGAGTTCGGGCGCGTTGATGCCGTAGCCCACGAAGACCAGCGGCGCGTTGGCGATGTCGACCGTCGGATCGAGGCGGCGCGTCCAGGCTGAGAATTGTGTCGCGTACGCATATTGCCGCGCGCCATCGCGCCCGCTGATGGTCAGCGTCGGCGTGTTGGTCAGCGTGGCGGCGACGAGCGGCGTTTCCTGGCGCCAGGAGCGCGTGCCGTCGGCGAGCGTAACGCCCGGCTGCAGGCCCGCCGCAGCGAACGTGCGCTCCAGATAGGCCAGCGTCAGCTCTTCGCCGCGCGTGCCGGGCGCACGGCCCTCGAATTCGTCTGAAGACAGCGTGCGGATGTGATCCATGAGCGCCGCTTCCGAGAGCGGCGGGCCGGCGAACTGGTGCGTGGGCGTCGCGCCCGGCGTTGCGCAGGCGGCGAGCGCGATTGCCGCAGCCGACAGTGCGTGGCGAAGATTCATGGAATGCGTCCCCTGTGTTTGTGACACTTTAGGCGCAGGCGATGTCTTCGCTCAAGGTCAGCCCTGTTGAGCATCAGGAATCTGATCGTCTTGGGACGGCGGTTCGCCGGTCTTTCGCGCCATGAATTGGTCGAACCAAGTCAAATCCGCACGCGCCGCGCGCTCTTGGAGGTAACGCTTCGGATCGCTCAAAATCGCCACCTTTTCGGCTGCGGCGGAGGCGAGGAACTGCTCGGGCGTGACACCGCTTTCGCGCGCCAGCTTCTCAACTGCCTTACGGACGCCAGGCGGCAAGTCGATTCTCAGCGGAGCATCGGTCATGGCCTTATCCTACTCAAAACAGGGCCCGGCGTCACTACGTCGATGCCGAACGAGCGAGCAGGCCCCGCAAACGTCGCCGTCTCAAACGTGATTATCGCGTCTGCGCCACCGTTCACAGCAGCTTCGAGCACCATCTCGTCCTCAGCATCGTTCAGCTGAGGTCGCCAGAGAAAATGGATGTTAACTGGCGTAAGCACGTGGGCAAGCACATCCAGAAAACGATTCATTTCCGCCTGAGAGGCTCCCGCCGCCGCCAAGTGCTCGGGCCTAGCTAATACTTGCTCGTATTCAAAGAACAGCGGCGGGCTGACCAGCATCTGAGCATCTCCATGACGTATCAACCTCAGCAACAGTGCTGACGCGCCTGTCGGCGAGCGAAACGCCTTGACGACGATGTTTGTGTCGAGCACGAACCGTAATAGATTGGACGCCATCCGCATCAGCCTTCAAGTTTCGGAAGCCACGGCGGCGGTGGCAGATCCTTCGAGCGTAGGAACTCTGGGTTGAAGAGCTTCGACGTGTAGCGGTTGCCGTAGTCGCAGAGCACGGTGACGACGGTCTTACCCGGGCCGAGCTTGCGGGCCAGCTCCATGGCGCCCAGTACGTTGAGCGCGGACGACCCGCCGACGCAGAGGCCTTCTTCCTGGACGAGATTATAGAGGACGGGGAGCCAATCCTTGTCTTCGATGCGGAAGGCTTCGTCGACGACGACGCCTTCCAGATTGGCGGTGACGCGGCCTTGGCCAATGCCTTCGGTGATGGATGTGCCTTCGGCTTTGAGTTCGCCGTGCTTGTACCAGTTGTAGAGCGCCGCGCCCCCGGGATCGGCGATGCCGATGACGACGTCTTTGTTCTTGGCTTTGAGCGCCATGGAGACGCCGCCGAGCGTGCCGCCTGAGCCGACGGCGCAGATGAAGCCGTCGACTTTGCCTTGCGTATCGCGCCAGATTTCAGGGCCGGTCGTGTCGATGTGGCCCCGGCGATTGGCGATGTTGTCGAACTGATTAGCCCAGATCGCGCCGTTGGGTTCGGTGCGCGCTTTCTCTTCGGCGATGCGGCGCGAGATTTTGGTATAGTGATTGTCGCTTGCTGCCGGCGCAGGATCGACTTCCACGAGTTCGGCGCCGAGCGAGATGACGGCGTCCTTCTTCTCCTGGCTTTGCGTTCTGGGCATCACGACGATGACGCGATAGCCGCGCGCGGCGCCGACGAGCGCCAGGCCAATGCCCGTGTTGCCGGCCGTGCCCTCGACGATCACGCCGCCGCGCGTGAGCTGGCCTTTGGCTTCGGCGTCTTTGACGATCGCGAGCGCGGCGCGGTCTTTGACGCTCTGGCCAGGATTGAGGAATTCGGCCTTGCCCAGAATGGTGCAGCCGGTTTCCTCGCTGGCGCGGCGGAGCTTGATCAGCGGCGTGTTGCCGATGGCGTCGATGATGGAGGAATGGATCATGATTTGCTCAGGCAATAGGGCAATAAGGCAATAGGGCAACGGCAAACGAGCTAATGGCCAATGGCGAATGGCGAAGGCCAAGTCGCCAATTCGCCAAGTCGCCAAATCGCCAGACGCGTGCGCGAACGGACCGGTCGGCGCGCGCCTTCCGATTGGCGGATCTGGCGACCTGGCGATCTGGCGCCAGGAGGCGGGGCGCGTCGGACGCGCCGAGGTAGTCTCTAAGTGCGCCGCGGATCGCTCCGCAACGCCGCGCGTCGAACGCGCCCCGAGATCGGCCGTTATTCCCGGATTGGCGAGCCAGGAGTTTTTGGCTCAGCTGCGGTGCGCACCGGAGGTGCGGCCCACAGGACCCTTAGCTCCTTATGACCACGAGCCGGTTCAGCGCGTCAGAGCCTTCCGAAAGACTCTGGACCTCGCGGTTTCATGCCCCGCAGGCAGTGCAAGCGCCGTTCGCTTCGCCGGACGGAGTGTAGGTCCCGCCCGACTTCCTCAACGATGAGGCCGATGCTGCTTCGTCTCCTTCGTGGTTCCCTTGGTGTCTTGGTGTTTTTCAACACGAAGGCGCAAAGGTCGTCACAAAGATCACGACGGCTTCTCCCTCATCGAAGCGACGCCTGCCGCGCCGGCCGATGTCTCCACATTCCAAAGGTTCGGAGCTCTTCGAAATCCTCCCATGTGGAGACGTGGACCATGATACGCCAACCTGCCCTCGGTCGGATTGTGCGCGTCGCACTTTCTGCCGAGACGTTTCGATTCAGCACGTTGGGCGTGCGCGGGTGTGGGATAAGCGGATGCTCAATCCCCGTTTCGGGCGCGTCTGCGCGCGCTATGCCGGCTGGAAGCCGGCGTTCCGCAGTGGCTGCGGGATAATGCGCTGGGGACTGCCGGCATGGGTCATCCCGCTCCGTGAAATGCCGGCAAGATGCCGGCGCTGCTCAGCGGCGAAGCGAGCATGCGATACCGATTTCATGCACGATGCTTTAGCATCCATCGCCAGCAATCCGCGGACACAATCACGCCACGCCGAGTTTTTTCTGCAGGTCCGTCGAGCTCGTCGTGTAGAGGAAAACGAGACGCTCGCCGGGGCGGGCGATCTTGAAGGCGGCCTGGCTCATGAGCGCCGCTTCGTGGAAACCGCAGAGGATGAGTTTCAGCTTGCCGGGATAGGTGTTGATGTCGCCGATGGCGAAAATGCCGGGCTCGCTGGTTTCGAATTTCTCGGTGTCGACCGGGATCAGGTTTTCGTGGAGGTTGAGGCCGAAATCGGCGATCGGGCCGAGCTTCATGGTGAGGCCGTAGAACGCGAGCAGCGTGTCGCACGGAATCTCGTAGCGAGATTTGTCTTTGCGTTCGCAGACGACGGCGCTGAGCTGGCCGCCCTCCCCCTTCAGCTCCTTGAGATCGGAAATCTCCAGCTTCATTTTGCCTTCGGCGACCAGCGCGCGCATTTTCGCGACCGAGTGCGGCGCGGCGCGGAAATCGTCGCGGCGGTGCAGAAGCGTCATGGATTTGGCGATGGGCTGCAGGTTCAGCACCCAGTCGAGCGCGCTGTCGCCGCCGCCGGCGATGACGATGTCGCGCCCACGGAAGCGCTCCATCTGGCGCACGGCATAGAACAGCGATTGGTTTTCGTAGGCTTCGAGGCCGTCGATCTTCGGTTTGCGCGGCACGAACGAGCCGCCGCCGGCGGCGATGACAAGCACGGGCGCGGTGATCGTCGTGCCCAGTTCGGTCTTGAGACGGAAGCGCTTGTCGTCGAGGCGTTCGAGCGATTCCGCCATCTGCGCGAGATGGAAGGTGGGCGCGAACGGCTTGATCTGTTCGAGCAAGCGATCGGTCAGTTCTTGGCCGCTCACCACGGGCAAACCGGGAATGTCGTAGATGGGCTTTTCGGGGTAGAGCTCGGCGCATTGGCCGCCGGGCCGGTCGAGCACGTCGACGATGTGCGCCTTGAGGTCCAGGAGACCGAGTTCGAATACGGCAAACAACCCGACGGGCCCGGCGCCGACGATGATCACGTCGGTTTCGTACGCTTCGCCCGCTTTCGCCGAAGTCACCGCGCTCAAACCCGTCTCCTTGCCGACGGGCCTACTTAAGGCGCTCCGCTGTCGTTCGCACGCGGCAAGTTCGCCGCAGCAGCCATGTCATCGCCGATGGCCGGCCCGCCGCCGAACGCGCGGTAGGTCGCGATGGCGGCGCTGGCCTGCGTACGCTCGGCGTCGATGCGCGCCAGACGCGCGTCAATGAGCTGCTGTTCGGAGCGGAGCCGATCGGCGAGGCTCTGGATGCCGGCTTCGTAGGCGGCGCGCGAACCGCGGGCTGTGGCTTCAGCGGCCTCCTCGGCTCGGCGCGCGGACGCCAGACGCTGGCGACCCTGCTCGAGGGCGGTCAGCGCGTTGGAGGCTTCGCCGACGGCGGCGATGACGGTTTGCCGATACTGGATCAACGCTTGCTCGAAGCGTGAACGATCGGCGCGAATATCGGCCAGCCGCGCGCCCCAGTCGAACAACGGGATGGAGATGAGCGGGCTCGCGCTGGCCTGCGTGATCGGCGCGGGGAGCGAAGAGCCGATAATGTTGTCGGTGACAGTGATCGCGCCGGTGAGGTTGAGGCGCGGCAAGAGATTGGCGCGCGCGTCGGCGAGATTGGCGGCGGCGAGCAGCGCCTGCGCTTCGGCGCGGACGACATCGGGGCGCAGGCGCACGAGATCGGCGGGCGCGGCCGGCGCTGCATCGAGCGGCAGCACGGGCACGTTCGCGTCGGCGGCGAGCGCGGCGGCCGTCGCTTGATCCTCCGCGCCCGGGGCAACGCCGCGCAGCACGGCGAGCACGTTCTCCGCACGCCGCGCTTCGATGACGAGGCCGGGCAGCCGCGTGCGCGCGCTTTCAGCGAGACGGCGGGCATCGGCGGCGTCCGCGGGCGCGGCGATGCCGGCATTGGCGCTGGTTTCGAGAATGCCGGCGAGCTGGTCGGCGACGGCGACCTGCTCCGCCAGCGCTGCGTGGCTCTCGCGCGCGGCGCGGTAATCGACATAGGCCTGCGCGACGTCGGCGACCAGCGCGACGCGCGCGGCGCGAAGATCGGCGAACGCTATGGCGGTGTTGGCGCGGCCGCCCACATGCGCCGCTTCGATGCGCGCGAAAAGCGGTATCTCCCAGGAGACTTCGGCGCCGTAAGAGCCGGTCATCTGCTCGGGATCGCCGGCGCCTGGCGCGCCCGGGATGGAGGTGATGGGGCCCTCGATTGCGCGCGTGTAGCTGCCTCTGCCGACGGCGTTGAGTTCGGGCAGATAGCGCGTGAGGGTGGAGTGCGAAACGGCGCGCGCTTCCATGACGCGGAGCGCGGCGATCTGCACCGTGGGGCCGTTTGCCAACGCTTCGGCCACAAGACGATCGAGCGAGGGATCGTTGAACTGGCGCCACCAATCGGTGAGCTGTACCTCCGCGCCAACAGGGGCGTCCCGCCAGGCAGCCGGCAACACGCCTGGGGCGGGACGCTCGCGCGGCATGGTCGAGCAGGCGGCGGCGAACGCCAGGCCCACGAGGGCTGCGGCCTGCAGCCCCTTCATTCCGAACGGCATTCCGGCGCTCCCGACGATTTCGACCACATCTGGTGTCGCGTCCACGACTTGACGACACCTTTTGTTAGGATTTAGAGAACGAATATTCGTTTTATATGCAGTGCGGCGAGCCGAGGCAAGGCTGCGCGCGGAGTGAGGCTCCCCTTGGCTCGTCTGGCAGACCCTGTCCTGGCCGACCGGCGCCGCCGGCAGATTCTGGACGCTGCGCTGGCTTGCTTTCGCCGACGCGGTTTTCACCAGGCGACGATGCAGGAAATCTGCGCCGAAGCGAACATGAGCGCGGGCGCGCTCTATCGGTATTTCAGTTCGAAGGCCGAGATCATCGGCGCAATCGCGGAAGACAAGCACGCGGACTCCGATCAGGCGTTCCTGAAAGCGACGCGCGAGGGGCTGCTGATCGACGCGCTCTCGCTCATCGCGAGAGACTTCTTCGAAAAATTCGCGGAAGGCGACGGCGCGCTGATCGCGGACATCTTCGCCGAGGCCATCCGCGACGACGCCGTGGCCGCGCCGCTGCTGAAGATCAATCAGAACAGCCTCGAGTATTGCGTCAAGGCCATCAAAGCGGCGCAGGCGCGCGGCGAAGCGGACGAAAAACTCGATCCGAGCGAGGCGGCCAACACCTTGTTTGCAGCGATAGAAGGCATAGCTCTGAGGCGCGCCTTTCTGCGCGACACCGATCCCGACGCTGCGGTCGCGCAATTTCGCGCTCTCGCCGAACGTTATTTGAGCCGCCGATGAATAGGCCCGAACCAGCCGAGCTGTTCACCCGCGCGCAGAGCTTATTCAAGCGTGTGGGTGATGCGAGCGGCCGCGCCCTACGCAGTGCGCGCGATGTTGGCGAGCGCGCCTGGAAAGGCGAAGGCGAGCCGGACGAAGTGCGGCGCAGCCGACGCATTGTCATGCTCACGGGCGCAGGCGTTCTCGCGGCGCTCGTTGTGATTTCTATTCTGACGCGCATTGGCGGCGGCGCCGAGCCTGTCCCGGTGGATGCGCGCCAAGCCGTGACGGTCGTGCGCATTGAGCCGCGCCTGTTCAGTCCAAGCATCACCGTGACGGGCGAAGCGCGTCCCACGCGCGACATACAGGTGACGGCGCCGGCGACGGGCGTGCGCATTCTTGAATTGCTCGTGGACGAAGGGCAGTCCGTGCGGGCGGGCCAGGCCATGGCGCGGCTCGATACCGCGCTGGCGCAAGCGCAGATTCGCGCGGCGCAAGCTGCGGTCGCCGAAGCGCAAGCCGCCGCCGTGCGCGCGCGCGGAGAGTATCGGCGTGCGGAATCCATTCGCGATAGCGGCGCGCTCTCCGCCGAAGCGATCGAACAACGGCGCGCGGCGGCCATCGCAGCCGACGCCCGGCTCGCTGCGGCGCGCGCGCAGTTGCAGGAAGTGAACGCGCGCCTTGGCGGGGGCTATGTGCGCGCCCCGGCGTCCGGCTTGGTGATCGACCGCAGCGCGGAGATCGGGCGCGCGGTGGACGGCCAGGTGCTTTTCCGCATCGCCGCGGGCAACCGGCTTGAAGTGGCGGCGCAAATCGCCGAGGCAGACATTCTCGCGATGCAGGTGGGCCAGCCGGCGATTTTCGAACTGGTCGACGGCAGCACTGTGCAAGGGCGCCTCTCGCGCCTGCCGGCTTCGATCGATCCGCGCACGCGCACCGGGGAAGCGCTGTTTGAATTGCCGGAGCGGACGCGCGTTGTCGCCGGCATGTACCTGCGCGGGAGGGCGCAATTGCCGGCGCGGGAAACCATCGCGGCGCCGCAGAGCTCGATCCTCTACGAGAACGGCGAGCCTTATGTGTTCGTGATCGTTCCTGTGCGTAGGGAAGGAGACGAAGCCCCGCGCCATGTCGTGCAGCGCGTTAATGTGCGGCTCGGCGCGCGCAGCGGCGATTGGGTAGAGATCGTCGAGGGTTTAGCGCCCGGCCAAAACATCGTCGGGTCAGGGGCGGCGTTTCTCCAGCCCGGCGATGAGGTGAGGCCGCTCCAGCCGGCGCCGCCCGCGCGAACAGGCGCGGAGCCCACCTCGCTGCGCGGCCGGACGGAATAGCAGCCGATGGCGCTCAACATTTCCGCCGGCGCGATCCGCAATCCGATCCTGCCCGTTCTGTTGATCCTTGCGCTGCTGTTCGCAGGCTGGACCGCGTACAACCGCTTGCCGATCAATCAGCTGCCTAACGTCGACTTCGGCGGCTTCACTGTGACCGTTGCGCAGCCGGGCGCGGCGCCGGCGGAGATGGAAACGCAGATCACCGAACGCGTCGAAAGCGCGCTCACGGCTGTCGAGGGCGTTAACCGCGTCACCTCTTCCATCTCATCGGGCGTGTCGATCACCACGGTCGAGATGGAGAGCGAGACCGATTTGGGCCGCGCCGTCGACGATGCGCGCGATGCAATCGACCGCATACGCGCCGACCTTCCCGCCGACATCAGCGAGCCGATCATCACCCGCATCGATTCCGCGACCTTCCCAATCGGATATTACGCGGTCGACGGCGAGGGCATGACGCCGGAAGAAATCTCCTGGTTCATCGACAACGAACTGACGCGCGAACTGCTCGCCGTGCCAGGCGTCAGCTCGGTGCAGCGGCTGGGGGGCGTCGACCGGGAAATCCGGGTCGAACTCGATCCGTCGCGTCTGCTTGCCTACGGCGTCACAGCCGACCAGGTGAGCGCGCAATTGCGCGCGCTCAACGCCGACCTGCCCGGCGGCGAAGCGCGCGTCGGCGGGCAAGCGCAGACCATTCGCACCCTTGGCGGCGCGCAGACGGTGGAAGAGCTCGCCAACACCCGCATCGTCGGGGCTGACGGGCGCGTGGCGCGGCTCGCGGACCTCGGGACAGTGAGCGATGCGGCCAGCGATCTCAATGCGGTGTCGCGCTATAACGGCCAGCCTGTGGTCGGTTTTTCCGTGCTCCGTTCGCGCGGCGCGAGCGAAGTGCAGGTGTTCGACCGCATGGCCGAGCGCATCGAAGAGATCGAACGCGAAAATCCCAACATCCGCGTGCGGGAGATCGCCTCGACAGTCGAGTTCATCCGCGGCATGCACGAAAGCTCCATCCACGCACTGATCGAAGGCGCCCTGCTCGCATGCCTGGTCGTCTTCCTCATTTTGCGCGATTTCCGCGCTACGTTGATCGCGGCGGCGGCTATTCCGCTTTCGATCATCCCCACGTTTGCGGCGATGGAGCTGTTCGATTTCACGCTCAACATGGTGACGCTGATCGCGCTTGCGCTTGTGGCGGGCGTGCTGGTCGACGATGCGATCGTGGAGATCGAGAACATCGTGCGCCACATGCGCATGGGAAAGACCGCCTATCAGGCCGCGCTGGAGGCGGCCGACGAGATCGGGCTTGCCGTGGTGGCGACCAGCGCGTGCATCATCGCGGTGTTCGTGCCGGTGAGTTTTATGACCGGCGGCGTTGGGCCCTTCTTCCGCGAGTTCGGGCTCACGGTCGCGGTGGCGACGTTCTTCTCGCTTGTGGTCGCCCGCCTGATTACGCCGCTGATGGCTGCCTTCTTCCTCGAGAACAAGGGACACGCCGAGCCGAAACCGGGCGCCTTCGCGCTCTTTTATCGCGACACGCTGCGCTGGGCGATCGAAAATCCCTGGAAGACCGTCGGCATGGGACTTGGCGTCTTCATCGCATCGATCTCGGTCATTTTCTTGGGCCTCGTCCCGGTGACGTTCATTCCACGCTTCGATTCTGACATGGTGCAGGCGCGCGTAGAGATACCGCCGGGCGAACCGCTTTTGACGGCGGACCGCACCATGAACCGTATGAGCGCCCGATTGCGCGAGCTGCCGGAGGTGGAGGGCGTGTTCGTTTCCATCGAAGGCGCGGCGGGGTCTGCCTCAAGCGGCAATATGTTCATCCAGCTGACGCCTCGCGGCGAGCGCAATCGGTCCGCCTTTCAGCTGCAGCAGGTGATGCGCCCAATGCTGGCGGAGTTTCCCAACTATCGCGCCAGCTTCGTGCAGGATCAGGGGCCGCAGCTGGGGTCTGACATCACAGTGCAGTTCATCGGCGCCGATGTCGCCGCAGTAAATCTCGCGGCTGAACGGCTCGCAGACCGCATGGAGCAAATGCCGAACCTGATCGACGTGCGCTCCACATCCTCGTTACGTCGTCCGGAAATCCAAGTGCGGCCGCGGGCCGAGGATCTGGCGCGGCTGGGCGTATCGTCGGCGGCGCTGTCGCAGGCGGTGCGCATCGCCACAACCGGCGACGTTGAACAGAATTTGCCGCGCTTCGATCTAGCCGATCGGCAAATCCCCATTCGCGTCAGCATTCGCCCCGATCAGCGAGCCGATCTTGACACGATCCGCGCCCTGCCGGTCCAATCCAACACTGGCGCTCCGGTCAGACTGGACGCCGTGGCCGATGTCACGTTTGCTCTCGGCGAAGCAGCCATCGAACGGCGCGACCGCCAACGAGCGGTGAGCGTCGGCGCCAATGTCGTGCCAGGCATCGAGCCAGGCGAAGCGCTGGCGGAAGTCATGGCGCTGCCGGAGGCGCGCGAACCGCCGCCAGGCGCGGCGCTCGTCACGGCCGGACAAAGCGAAGACACGCAGGAAATGTTCAACAACTTTGCGACTGCGATGTTGTGGGGCATCCTGCTCATTTACGCCGTGCTGGTGCTGCTATTCCGCGACTTCTTCCAGCCGGTTACGATCCTGATGGCGCTGCCGCTTTCGATCGGCGGCGCATTCCTGGGCCTTGTCGTCTCCAATCAGCCGCTGTCCATGTTCGCGCTGATCGGCCTGTTGATGCTGATGGGCCTTGTGACCAAAAACTCCATCCTTCTCGTCGATTTCGCCGAGGAGAAAATGCACGCAGGGATGGATCGTTACGATGCGCTGATGGACGCGGGAATGAAGCGCGCGCGGCCCATCGTGATGACCACCTTCGCGATGTCAGGCGGCATGATCCCTGCCGCGCTCGGCTGGAGTGTGGACGGCACCTTGCGGCAAGGCATGGGCGCTGCGGTTATCGGCGGACTCATGCTCTCGACGCTGCTGAGCCTTGTTTTCGTGCCGGCGATGTTCGTGCTGATCGACAAGCTGGAAAACTGGACCCGAGGCCTGTTCCGTCGCTGGTCGCCTTCGCAACAGGCTGGCGCGTCGCACACGCCTGCTGAATGAGAGCGGAAGCGGCGGGTCCAGCTCCGTCCATCAACCCAACCGCTTCCGCACCCACACGCAGTGCGTACGGGCTGGCCGATATTCAGCCCTAAGCCGAACGCCGACGCAATTACCGGATGAAACGTTAGCTGGGGAACTTACAGTCCGCGGACAGTACGTCCGGGACAATGCGGGGACAAAGCGCTCAGGCCGGTTCTGCGGCGACCAAGACCAGGGTGACGTTGTCCGGCGCGCCGCGCGCCAACGCCTGCTCGAGCAGGCGCTCAGCGGCCGCCTCCAGTGGGGCGCGGATCATTGCTTCGCAGATCTCGCGCTCGGTGACGACGCCAGTAAGGCCATCCGAGCACAGCAGGAAGCGGTCGCCGGCTTGCAGACTGCCGACCGCGCTCTCCAGGTCCAATTGGTCTCGGGCGCCGACCGCGCGCGTGATCACGTTGGCGCGCGGGTGGGCGCGTGCGCGCTCCTCGCTAATCGCGCCGGCGTCGACCATTTCCTGTACGACGCTGTGGTCGCGCGTAAGCCGTTTCAAGGCGCCGGTGCGATAAAGATAGATGCGGCTGTCCCCGGCCCAAAGGCAGGCATAGTGATTGCCGTGCGCCAGCAACGTGACCACGGTCGCGCCCATGGTGCCGCGTTCGACGGAGAGCGCAAAAATCTTAGCATTGGCCCAATGAAGAGCCTGCGCGGCGGCGTCTCGAAAGGCGTAAGCGGTGCAAAAATTGTCGACGTTGTCCAGCGCGTCGATGACGGTCGCGCTGGCGACTTCCCCGCCGTCATGACCGCCCATGCCGTCAGCGACAGCCCACAGGCCGATGTCCGGGCGGTTCAGCATCGCATCTTCGTTCAACTCGCGCACGCAGCCCTCGTGCGTTCGCCCCACGGATAGGAACTTGAACGCGCCGAGGTGACTCGGACGGGGTTGACGCGGCTGCGTCACGGGCTGCGCCTTGAAAATCACGACTGCGTTCCGAGTCCATCCAATTTGCGCACGTGCCGCTCATAACCGAGCTTGAAGGCGCGATTGATCGCACTATCGGCGTTTTCTCGCGCCTCTGCGGCGATCTGGGCGTGGCGCCTGAGGAAAGTGCGCCATGCCGCTTCCGATTTTGTCTGAAACAGCAGGGATTGGCCCTTCAACTCTTCCTCGATGCGCTCAGGGCCGACTTCCGCCAGAGTAGCGGAAACCGCCGCGCGCGAGCCGGCCATCAGGCAGAGCAAGTGCTTCTTCAGGTCCTCGAAGGACTCTTTGATGGCAGCGGCGCCAGAAAGAAACGAGCCGCTCCCGGCACGCAAAAGGTCGATCCCCACCCGATGCGCATCGGCCCATTTGAAAGGATTGTTCCCAGAAGCGCTGACGGTTGTTCTGTCCATCCGATAAGCGGATTTCACCGAAGTGCGTTCGCTCATCAGATCGCACAAGCCAATGACCGCCTGGCGATAGGCCTCGCCGGCGCGGCGCATCACGTCTGTGGGCTCGTCGCCGGCGAACATCGAAGCGTCGATCTGCGCGCCTTCGCAGAAGGCCTCCAGCAGCGCCGCGTCCGGCAAGGTCCCGCGCGGTGCAGGCTGCGAGGCTTCTTCTCCGCCCCAGGCGCTACGCACGCTGAAAGCTGAGGCGGACACCTCGGGCTCCAGCAGGATGGGGGAATGAAAGGGCGCGTCAATCGGCGCTGCTTCGCCGCCATCGTTGGCTGGCGCGTCCGCTGGACCAGCGACGATCATGTACTGGCCGAGATGTATGGGCTCTTCCAGTTCGACCCGGACATAGAAGTCCTTGGCTATGCGTTTTCGCTCGGCGCCCACGAAAACGCCATTAGCGCTCATGTCGCGCACGCGCACGCCGTCCTCGCACACCAGAATTGCGCAGTGGCGACGGGAGAGTTCGCAGGCGGCGTCCTCGATGCGCCAGTCCGCCGCCGGATCGCGGCCGACGGCTATCTCGCCGCCCTCAGCCAGGACGCGGCTCTCGATCGGATGGAACGGATTGGCCGTGTGAAAGAGTCTCAGCGTGACCATTGAGCTGCCTCTGGTTGGCGCGGCGCATCATCGTTGGCCGGCGCACTGATGGTGGTGGCGTCGAGGGCGTCGACGCGGGTCAGCCCCGCGCCTTCAAGTCGCTTTTGCACCGATGTGACGAACGCATTGAACGCGTCGAATAGGTCGCCGAATTCGTCACGCTGCCGGTGCGAGATGCGGAAGTCCAGATCGCCGGCAGCGGCGTCCTGCAGAGCGCTCCGAAGACGCCGAAGCGGACGCAGCACGAGCTGAGCGGCGCCGATGGTGAGCGAAGCGACGATGGCCAGCATGACGGCAACAAGGCCGAGCAACAGCGCAAGCGTCAGGCCGGCGGCCGACTCCAATTCAGTGCGCCGTAGGCTGACATCGACCAGGCCCACCTGGCGCCCGGCATATTCAATGGGCCGTGCAAAGCGGAAGCTGCGCTCGCCGGTTGAGGAACGCACGGTGGTGACGGAGATGTTGGGCCTGTCCCGCACGACGCGCTGGCCGCGCGGGGGGATATAGCGGGCGCCAATGAGATCGTCCGAACTCGCTGCGCGGATCACGCCCCGATGGTCGACCACCAGCATTTGCGTGACGTTCGGATCCGAGGACGCATTGCTGACGAAGGCCTGCGCCGGCAGCCAGTCGCGCTGCTCGGGCGGAAGCGCCAGATTTTCCGCCGCCGAGAGCGCGGCATTGGCGGCGACAAAGGACACAATGGAAGAGCCTGACGCCAGCGCCACGCGCTCCATTGCGTCATACTGCTTGTCGATGACCAGGCTGACGCCAATCGCGAGCACGGCCGCGGTGATCGCAGTCGTGCCGAGCGCAAGCTTGGCTGGAAGCGGCAGACGGCGTCTGGCGCCTTCGGCCAGCATCGCTGCGTAGGCCTGTTTCTCTCGTTGCAACGCTTCAAACAGATGCGCGCCGGAAGCGAAGCGCTTTTCCGGGCGTTTGGCGAGCAGCTTTTCGATGACGAACTGCAGCCCGCGCGGACAATCCGCCGCGTCGATGGGCGGGGGATCCTTTTGCGTAATCTGCAGCGCCAGCGTCGCGGCGCTTGACCCATCGAACGCGGGCCGCCCGGTGATGAGTTCGTAAAGCAGGACGCCGACAGAGAACAGGTCCGAGCGCCCGTCAATCTCGCGCCCCAGCGCCTGCTCCGGGCTCATGTAGCGCGGCGTGCCGACGACCTGACCGATCTGAGTTTTCAGCATCTCGGCCTTTTCTTCGGCGGCGTTCTGCTCGAGCCGCGCGATGCCGAAATCCAAAATCTTGACCGAGCGTCCGTCCTTGCCGAGCAGGATGTTGGAGGGCTTGATATCGCGATGCACGACCCCCTGGGCGTGCGCGTAGCGCAGGGCGTCCGCCAGCTGGCAGCCGATGTCGATCACATCCGCGATGGGAAGGCGGCCGACGCGCTGCGCGACGGCGTCGAGCGGCTCGCCCTCGAGCAGCTCCATGGCGATGTAGGGGAAGCCCTCGATCTCGCCGACGTCGTAAATGGTGACGAGAGAGCCCCGGCGGCGCGCGCTTCGCGCAGGAAACGGGACGCGAACTGCGGGTTCTGGCAATACTCGCGCTTTAGGACCTTTATGGCTAGCACGCGATTAATGTCGGGATCGAAGGCGCGATACACATTGGCCATGGCGCCCTGGCCGATGCGCGCCTGGATCTGGTATCGACCCACGATCTTCACTGCGGATTTCTCCTCCACTGCCGCGTCTTCGCCGCGAGCAAGTCTAGCAAAGACGCGTTAAAGCGCCGTTCGGTCAGCCTGGGTTTGAAGCGAGCGCAGCCTGCAGCCTAAGGGCGCGATCGAGGTCGCGTTGAATGGCGGGATTGCCACTGTCCAGCGCCTGGGCCTGGCGCAGCAGGTTTATCGCGGCGTCGACATTGCCGCTGTTGAGCTGCTGCAGGCCCTGCAGGCGCAGCTGGTTTGCTCGCTCGGAATCCACCGAGCCGCGGAGCGCGGGCGCCGCGGGCGCCGTTGGCGCGGCCGGCGGCGGCGAGGATGCTATGGCGACGCCCGGCCGATGCGGAATCATCAGGCTTTGACCGGCCGCAAGCTGGTTCGGCGCGTCGAGCCCGTTGTAGCGCGCCAGTGCATAGAAGAGCAGCGGATCGCCAAGGAAGCGTTCCGCGAGCTGCGACATCGTCTCGCCGGCGCGCACATTGTATGGCCTCGCATTCTCTCCGAGCAGCGTGCGCGGATCGCTCGTGATCTGTTCGAGGAGGCGGCTGGCGGGCCCGTTGCCTGGCTGCTCTTCGAGCGCGGCGCGCAATTCGGCCTCGGCGCGGTCCTCCTCCCCTGCGTCGAGAAGCTGAACGGCAAGCCTGACGCGTTCGCGAGGCGCAAGTCCCGGCGTCGCCTCCGGCCCGTGAAGCGCGGGCATCTGCGGCAACTCTGGCAAGTGCGAGCAAGCGCTCGCGATACAAGCGCCGAGTGCTGCAAGCATCAGCCTAAACGACAGCTTCATGACATGCGCCTCCTCACTTCGTCGCGCTCGCGATGCACGCGCGAACATGCGCGTGCCAGCCATTGAGGGTTGGTCACGGTCGCGATGAACTCTTCCGGTGGGAGCGGGCGCGAAAAATAGAAGCCCTGAAAGGTCGAACACCCCATCGCGCGCAGCGTTTCCACTTCCTCGAAACGCTCGACGCCTTCCGCCAGCACTCCAAGTTCAAGGCCGGCCGTAAGCTCGACGAGCGCCTTGCATATGGTGCGGCTGCCGGCGCGTTCGTCCACGTGCGTGACGAACTCACGATCTATCTTGAGCTTCTGAAACGGCAGACGGCGCAAGTAGGACAAGCTCGAATAGCCGCTGCCGAAATCATCCAACGCAAGCGAAAAGCCGGCTTCGCGCAATTCCTGGAACAGCGTGTGCGTGCGCGCAGCGTCTTCCATGGCCGCCGTTTCGGTGAGCTCGAGTTCGACCTGCGTCGGCGAGAGCCCGTGCGTCGCCAAGGTGCGTTTAAGGGCGGTCGGCAGGCCAGGATCGCGAAGCTGCTGGGCCGAAAGGTTGACCGCGACCTTAAGGTCGCCCAGCCCCTTGTCGCGCCATGCGCGCAGCTGGCGACAGGCGGTGTTTAGCGTCCACAGACCGATTTCGTGGACAAGGCCAATGTCCTCGAGGACCCTGACGATCTGGCTTGGCGTCGCCTCCTCGCTTGAGCGCCACCGCAGCAGCGCCTCCGCGCCGACCACGCGTCCCATGGCGAGGTCGACGATCGGCTGATAATGCAGGCCCAACTCGCCTCTGCGGATCGCCTGACGCAGATTCTGTTCAAGCAGGAAGCGCTTGCGCGCTTCCTGATGCGAAGGACGTGCAAAGAAGGCAATGGCGCCGTCGCTCGTGCGTTGAGGGCGGGCCAAGGACACGAAAGCGCGGTTGATAAGTTTGTCGGGTTCGTCGGCGTCGATCGGATAAAGCGCCGAGCCGACCTGGATATCGGGCGTCACGGAAAAACTGCCAATCCGCTGTTCCTGCACCAGCACGTAAGCCAAGGCCTGAAGTTCGGACATCGCCACTCTGGCGTCGCGCTGGTGGCCGAACCAGATAGCGAAGCAATCCCGGTCCACGTGCGCCACGGGGCGAGCCGGGCCCGTTGCTGCCGACAGATTGTGCGCAACGTTAGCCAGCACGCGTGTGGCGGCGGAGGGATCGAAGGCTGCAAGCTGATCCAGGTTTGCGATGCGGATGAGCCCCAGCAGAGCGGGCGTATTCGGTCGCTGCCGCAACTCGGCGGCGATAGCGCTGCGAAGCTGTTCGCGCATCGCCAGGCCAGTCACCGGATGCGCTTCGGCCCGCTCACGTTCGAATTGCATTCGCTCGGCCAATGCCTGCGCATTGGCGATGAGGCGCTGGTGGTGGTCCGGCGCGCGATCGCAGCCCCGCTCGCTCCCGGCCAGCTGGTCCAGCAACACCGCGAGGTCGGACAGCGGGCGAAGACTGCGGATCATGCAGATCAATCCGGCCACGCCCGCCGCAATCGCGATCACGGCGGCAAATTTGCGTGGCGCTTGCCGCTCCCGCGCTTGCATAGAACAACACAGCGGCAGGAGCGAACACCGCGGCCATGCCGAAGGCGACTGCGCGCCCGCGGATGCCGTGAGCGCTGAACCGCTCGATCCGCTGATTTAAGGATTCGATAAAGTCCATTCCCGCCCATCGCTCGCGTGCCGCAGCGACAAAACTTACGGGAGGGTCTGCTTAGTTCTCGTAAAGGTCGATGATTAGTAATTAGTAGAAATGGAACCAATTCATCGTTTTGCAGCAACCCGCTACCGATTAAGGCGAAAACCTAGCGAAAACGCTCGATCCTCTCCCGGAAAATATCTTTCATTGCCGAACGCGAAATCGGCGCGCTCCGCATAATCGGCGTTCGTCAGATTCCGTACGGCGGCGAACACTTCGGTGGTGGAAGAGAGATCCCAAGCGCCGCGCAGCGCGAAGACGTCGTGGCCGGGATACCGGTGCTGACCAGATGACTCGGTGACATAGGGGCTGACATGGTTCCAACTCAGCTCCAGTTCCATTCTGTCCGTCGGCCGCCAGAGCAGTTGCACGGCCGCCGTCCATTCGGGGGCGGACTCAATGCGCGCGCCATCGACAATCCCATCCGGAAAGCTGCTGAAGGCGTATCGGTGGTCTGCATAGCCGATCCAGCCTAATGCAGTCATGGCCTGCCACACTGGGACTTCGAATTCGAGTTCGAGGCCGCGGTGATCGGTGCGCGTGTCGCTTACGGTGAAGCCATTGGCGTTACGAAACGCTCCGTGACGCTTGCGCATCTCGTATATGACGAGGCCAAGACGACCGTCGCCCACGGGGAACCGAACGCCAGCCTCGGCCGAGGCGATTTCCTCCACATCCTGCTGCCCGGCGCTCTGATTGATCTGCAGAGAATAGAGGTCGGTGGCCTGAGGCGCGCGAGCTCCCGTGGCGTAGTTCACGAAAACCGACCCGCCGTCACCGAAACGCCGGACGGCATTGGCGCGGAACGTGAACACAGAAAAATCATCCCGGCGATCCGGCACGCGGAGGAAACGGCCAAAGGCGCCGTCGGCGGCACGGTTATCGTAGGCATAGTCGATGTATTCTGCTCGGGCGCCGGCGGTGAAGGACCATCGCTCGAGTGGCCGCCAAGTCAGTTGTCCGAAAATTGCCCTGCTAAAGGCGTCGACGTCATAATCGTAATGGACCCCCTGGGGAAACGAGCCGACTGTAGGGATATCCTGGGTCTCGCGCAGGCGCATCGCACTGCGGTCGAGATCCACGCCCGCGAGCAGGCGCCATTCCGGCTCGATGGACCATGTAAGTGACGTTTGCACGCCGCCGCCGGATTGAGTTGTTTCTTCGAGCGCTTTGGACGGAAAAAAGTGAAGCAGAAGATCGCTTTCGATGCGGCGCGCAAACGGCGTGATAGCAAGGTCTAAACCGCCGCTCGCGCGAGACGCGGTAAGCCACGCGCGGATAACCTGGCTGTCGCGATAGGCCTCCGGATTTAGATTGCCGCGCGCCAGATCGCCGTTGTCGTACGCGCGCGGTCCGATAACAAAGCCGGCGGTTTCCTGCTCCAAGTTGGAAGCGGAAGCGCGCAAGCGCATATCCCACGCGCCCGCCTCGCCCTCCCATCCCACCAGCATCTTGTGGAGACCGACACCGGCATTATCGCGCCACCCGTCCTCGTGCTCAGCGGCGAACGCGGCAAGCCATCCGGCATGAGCAGTCAGCCCGCTCGCTCTCCATCTGCCGAAGCTCCCCGCCTCGGCCTCGAGACGCAAGGCGCCGTCGATCGCCTCTGGCGTGATCACATTGATTACACCATGCACAGCATTGGCGCCGTGCACGCTGGCGCCGGGCCCGCGGATGACCTCGACGCGGTCCGCGAACTCGAGGTCGGTTTCGTACACTTGATTGACGTTCGCAAAAGCCGGCGCTCGCACAGGGACCCCGTCCTCCAAAACCAAGAAGGATCCTGCCCCTGCCCCGCCATTCAAGACGGGCGACCGGATAGCCGGAAGATTCTCTACCCCTGAACCCCGATGATAATTGAGACCGGGAAGGCGGTTGAGGACTTCCACCGGGTGGTGGGCGCCGATGCGGCGCAACTCTTCTGCATCCGCGACGGCAACGGAGCTGCCTTGCTCTGCAAGCACGCGCGGGCGCCGCTCTGCGGTGACGACGACATCGTTCTGTTGGCCGTAAGCGGAGGCTACCAAGCCAAACGAGTTCGCGACAATCGCCAGCGTCGCACACCGAAGATCATCATGGCGCACGCGCACGCATCACCTTTCCACTTTGTACAAGACTTTCGTTTCGTCCGGCGGAACCAGCGCCGGGAATAGCGGATTACCATTGATGCGCGGTTCGCGCGCCCTAGATGCCCGCGCGGGCTGGTCGGGACGCTGGAAGAGGATTGCCATGTTCGCTCGCTTTGCGCCACGTGCGCTCGCCCTCTTTGCATTTTTGGTTTGCGCTTCGGCCTGCGCCGCCGGAGCGCCAGCCCTGTCTCAGGGTTCCGCCGAACCCCTGCCCCAAACGGCCGAGTATCGTCTCTAGGCCCAGGCGATCGACTGCGGATTTCCGTCTTCAATCGAGAAGAACTGACCGGGGAGTTCACTGTCGGCACGCAGGGCCTAATTTCCTATCCGCTTGTGGGCGAGGTCGAGGTCGCAGGTCGCACGGTCCCGGAATTCACGAACCAGCTTTCCGAACAGCTTCGTAATGGCTTCGTCCGAGATCCGATCGTGAGCGTGGAGGTCGCACAGTATCGGCCCTTCTATATACTCGGCGAGGTCAACCGGCCGGGCGCCTATCCCTATTCCCCGGGAATGACCGTCATGGGGGCCGTCGCCACCGCGGGAGGATTCACGTATCGGGCGAACTCGCGCCGCGTTTTCATCCAGCGTCCGGGCGAAACTGGAGAAATTTCCTACCCGCTCACGAGTTCGACGCTCGTCCAACCGGGCGAAACCGTACGCATTCCGGAACGGCTGTTTTGAGCCAGGCGCCCATGCTGTTCACACTGAGCACCGCGCGCTGCCTTACAGCCAACAAATGTAGGAACAGCGTGTCAGGCCCGCCGTTTTCGCCAATGCGCGCGCTGCACAACGCCGCACGCACGACCGCGTGCGCGGCTTTGATTCATCGCGCCGATAGAAACGGGGCGCTCTTATGAACCTTCCCGCTAAAATCCCGCTCCCAGCCGCACCCGTCGAATACGCACCTGTGAACGAAGGGCTGGACTTACAGGGTCTCATCGCTGTCATGGTGCGCCGCTGGCGCGTGATTGCGGCCGTCGGCGCTCTCGTGTTCGCTGCTGTTCTGATGTTGCTGCTGACACAACCTCGGGAATACACCGCGACCGCCTCCATCATGATCAATCCACGGGAGGACCGCGTGGTGGGGGCCGAGCAGGCGCTCGTCCAGGGCCCGCCCAGCTCGGCAGTTGTGGACTCTGAGATCGAGGTGCTGCGTTCGCCGCGGATCGCCAGAGCTGTGGCCGAAGCGCTTCACCTTGATATCGACCCCTATTGGGGCTCTCCAGACGCCGGCTCCGACGGCATCCGAGCGGCTGCCCGCAAGATCTCAAGCGCGATCGAGGTCAAGCGGCGCGCACTCAGCTACGTCATCGACGTTAGCGTTACGACGCGCGACCCGGAGCAAGCCGCTCGGATCGCCAACGCTGTGGTGGAGGCTTATCTGCGCGAGGCCGACGGCGTGCGCCTCGCCACCACGGAGCGCGCCAGCAACTGGCTGGGTCAGCGTCTAGCGGAACTACGGCAAGATGTACAGAACAAGGAAGCGGCGGCCGAAGCCTTTCGCGCCCAGACAGGCCTGCTCACCGCAGAAGGCCGTTCACTCACGGAGTCTCAAACAACTCAGACGCAGCAAGCACTACTTGCAGCGCGCGCAGACCTCGCCGAACGCCAAGCGCGGTACGAACAGGTTCTAGCGCTCAGCCGCTCTGGCGGCAGCGTCGCCACCATAGATCGTGCGCTGGAATCGCAGACTATTCGCGATCTCCGCCGGCAGGAGGCGGAACTTACGCGCCGTCAAGCCGAGTACGAGGCCACTCTCGGCGAACGTCATCCCTTTGTCGCCAGCGGACGGGCCGAGTTGGAAGACGTGCGCCAGCAACTCAACGCGGAAATAGGACGCATCGCCGCAAGCGCGCGCAACGATGTGAATGTCGCCCAAGCGCGCGTTGCCATGCTGGAGCGCAGCTTGAACGCCTCCTCGGGCCGCCTCGTCAATAATAACACCGATCAGGTGCGTTTGCGCGAGCTGGAACGCGAGGCGGCGGCTGCGCGCGCCGTCTATGAAAGCTTCCTGCAGCGCTCGCATGAAATTGCGGGCCAGGGCCAGCTTGGCCAGACGAGCGCGCAAGTGGTCTCTGAGGCCGAGCCGCCCAGCTCGCCCAGTTCGCCTCGACTGCTGCTGGGGATTGTTCTCGCGACGATCGCCGGGCTCATCGCCGGCGCCTTGGCCGGATTCGCAGCCGAGGCGCTGGACGACACAATTAAGAGCTCCGATGATGTTGAGCAGCGGCTAGGTTTGCCGGCGCTGGCCGTCGTACCGACTGTGGATGCGAAAGCGCTGCGCCTCCTCGCACCGGAGGACCGCCATCCCGCCGGTTATCTGGTGGAGAAGCCACTGTCGCCGTACGCAGAGGCCTTCCGCGTTATGCGAACCGCGCTGCTGTATGCCGATTTGCAGCGCGACGCCAAGGTCGTGGCCGTCACCTCAGCCTTGCCGGAGGAAGGCAAGACGACTTGCGCACTTAGCCTTGCGCGCGTGGCCGCGCTCGGCGGACAGCGAGTGGCCATTGTCGACTGCGACCTGCGCCGTCGCTCGCTCAATCGCGTCCTCAACATCCATCCGCGGGCCGGTCTCCTCGAAGTGCTTTCCGGCCAACGCGCATGGCGCGACGTGTGCGGAGTCGACGAGCCGAGCGGCGCCCATGTCATCCCGCTGGCCGAAACGGCGCTCACCCCGCGCGACATGTTCAGTTTGCCTGCCCTCGAGGACCTTCTGAACGACCTGCGCGGGCAGTATGATCTCGTCATCCTCGATTGCGCGCCAGTGCTCGTGGCCGCGGATGCGCGGCTTGTCGTGAGCCAAGCGGACACCTCGATCATCATTACGCGCTGGAGAAAAACGAAAGTGCGGGAAGCCGAGGACGCCGTGCGTCAGTTGGTGCCCGCAGGCGCGAAGGTGCTGGGCGTGGCGATCAACGGTTTCGATCCGTTCGCGCCGGGGTGGAAGCCATACCCGCCGTATTACGCGCACGCCTATTACGCCGAAGCCGCCTGAGCGGGCGCGATGGAAGGGAACTACAATCCCCTGCCGGCGGCGGCTCTTTATCCCGGCGTAGCTGTGGGCGCGCTGGCCATGGCTTATGCGCTGACCCTAACCCGACACGCTTCCGGTCGATTTCTGATCTTCGCGATCTGGCTGCGCTACGTGATGCAGGCGTTTCCCGAGACGACGCACCCACCGGTTTATGCAGGTCTCAGTTTAAACGCGTTGGCTTCCGTCGCGATCTGCGTCGTGGGCCTCGCCATTGTCAGCAACAGGCTTGGCGTTATTTCGCGCCTGCCCATTGTGCTCGCTCTTCTGGTTGCGATCGTCGTCAGCGGCGTTCTTAACGGAGCCTATGCCGGCACGATGGAGACCCTGCTCAAGTGGGGCTATTTCTTCGTGGTCGCGCTATGCCTCTACGACTGCGTGCGCCGCGACGGCGATGTCCGGATTTTCGGGCCGCTTCTTTTCGTGTTCGTTACGCCGTTGCTGCTGCAGGCTCTCTCTGTCGCGCTCGGCGTGAGCAAGGCCAGCGCAAGCGATGGCTCGGTCAGCTTTGTCGGCGGATATAGCCACGAAGCCTCGCTTTCAATGGTGCTTGTGACCTGCTTCGCAGTCGCGAGCTTCGCGCCTGGACTGCACCCAGCCCTTCGTGTGGGGCTGCTGACGGCGTCGGTGATCGGCGTGTTCGCTGCCAACTACCGCACCTCGCTGATCGCCCTGGCGCCGTTGGCGATCGGCTACATCACATTCGGCGCCGCGCGTCTCTTCACAACCAGGCAGCGCTTGTTTGTGGGTGCGGTGAGCTTGCTAGGGGCGTTGGGCGTCACCGTGCTAGCGGCATGGCTGCTGCGCGAGCGTATGGCCGACATCGCCGCAGCCGCCAGTAGCGACGCCTTGTTCAAGGCGCCAGGCGAATTCAATCAGACCGAACGCGCGCTGCTGTCAGGCCGACTTTACATCTGGAGCAGCTATCTCGACGCCTACTTCGCCGGCGACGATCTGCGCATTCTGTTCGGATTCGGCCCTGACTCATGGTTCGGCGTCTTCCCAACTTACGCGCATAACACTGTCATCTCCTACCTTTACGAGTTTGGCGCGTTCGGCGCGGCGCTGATTGTACTGGTATGGGCGGCCATGCTCGCGCGCACGCGGCATATCCCCGATCCGTGGCTGCGTGGCCAGGTGCTGTTCGCTCATATCGGCTTTATCGTGCTGAACTTCGCCACAATGCCGTTCTGGCAAATCGAAGGAATTATTCTCTATGGCGTGTTGTGCGGTTACACGCTGGCGCTGACCTGGCGTCGGGTTGCGCCGCGTGCGCGCCTTATGCCGCTGCCGGCGACGCCTCATTTGGTGCGCCGCGCAAATGCAGGCCGCTCAGGATGACGCGCAAGGACTCATCACGCGCCATCGCTGCCGATCTATGTCGGCTGGATGTGGGCGAGGTACGCACTGGCGTCGACCTGCGTTTATATTCGCAATGGCGCTGCGGCGGACCGGCGGATCTCCTCGTCGCGCCGCGCAACGCATCTGAAGTCGCACATCTGCTCTCGTACTTTCACGAGCGCTCCATTCCATGGGCGGTCATCGGCGGAGGCTCAAATCTCTTCTTTCACGATCATGGCGTGAGGGTTCCGCTAATCCACATCGGGCGCCCGCTGGGTGAGATCCGAGTGAGCGGGGACCGGGACCGTCTGCACGCTGAGGCGGGCGCATGGGCGCCGCGCGTGGCGCTGACCGCAATGCGCGCGGGGCTCGGAGGCATCGAGCACACGATCGGCATACCGGGCGCCTTCGGCGGCCTCGTGCTGATGAACGGAGGCAGCCTGCGCCAGGGCGTCGGGGAAAATGTTCTCACCGTCGACATCGTGGATGCCGACGGCCAGCGCCGCCATCTCAACCGCAAACAATGCGGCTTCGCTTATCGCCGCAGCCAGCTTCAGGGCCGGAAGTGCGTGGTCGTCGGCGCAACGCTGCAGCTCAAGCCGCGCGACCCCGCGCTGATGCGTAGGCGCATGATCGAGATCATGGCGAGCCGGCGCAAACGCTTCCCGCGCGACATGCCAAATTGCGGTTCGGTCTTCGTCAGCGATCCCGCGCTGTTTGCGAGCTTCGGCCCGCCCGGCGCTGTGATCGAAAGCTGCGGCCTGAAAGGCGCGCGCGTGGGCGATGCGATGGTCTCCTCACGCCACGCAAATTTCATAGTCAATCTGGGAGCAGCGCGCGCTGAGGACATCATGGCGCTCATTGCGCATGTCCGCGAGGCGGTGGCGGCGCGGACAGGGCGCCACATGCGCTGCGAAGTGCGCTTCATGAACTGCGACGGCGAAGTACGCGAAGCACATGAATGGTTCGCGCCGGAGCAAGCCCCATTGCCAGCGCCCGAGAGCGTGGAGACCCTGCATGGCTGACACGGTGTCGAGTGTCAGAGCGGCGGTAGAGGGCGCTTCTCTCTATCGACTGGAGCGCTCACGGCTCAGCGGGAGCGTGCGCGTAAGCGGCGCGAAAAACTCCGTGCTGCGATTGATGGCCGCGTCATTGCTGACGTCCGGGCGCATTGTGCTGCACAATTATCCCAACGATCTGCGCGACGCGCAGATTCACCTCGGCATGCTTGAGGCGCTCGGCAAGACGTGCCTGCAAAGAGGCGACGCGCTCGTTATCAACGAAGAACAACCGCTGATGACGCGGTTGGACTGGCCGGGCCGCTCCATCCGCAACACGCTTCTCATTCTTGGCGCGCTGACAGCTCGGCTGGGCGCCGGCGCTGTGCCTCTCCCCGGCGGCTGTGACATCGGACCTTCGGGCGAGCGGCGCTACGATCTTCATGTCCTCGTGCTGGAGTCGCTAGGCGCGCGCGTTTGGAGCGAGGGGCGCATGCTGCTGGCGGAGGCGTCCGCGGGCCTTGAGGGTGCGGACATCAAGCTGCCCATTCGCTCGACCGGCGCAACAGAGAACGCCATACTTTGCGGCGCGCTCGCGCGCGGCGTGACGCGTATCTGGAATCCGCACATCCGACCCGAGATCATCGACCTGATCGCCTTCCTGCGCACGCTTGGCGCCCAAATCGAGGTGTTCGGTCAGGAGCATATCCAGGTCACTGGCGTCGACGGCCTCGGCGGCGGCGAGCACCGGATCATGCCCGACAACGTCGAGGCGCTCACTTGGCTGGTAGGCGCCATGGTGACGGGCGGGGAAGTGGAGATTATGGACTTCCCCCACGCGCACCTGGAAGTGCCGCTGATCTTTTTGCGTGAGAGCGGTGCGCGCATGTTCCGCGGCGAGGACGCGCTCGTCGTGCGTGGCGGGCGCTGTTATCCGGTCGACGTCGCAACCGGTCCCTATCCAGGCATCAACAGCGACATGCAGCCGTTGTTCGCCGTCTATGGCGCTGCCGCACGAGGGGAGTCGCGGCTGATCGATCTGCGATTTCCCGGCCGCTACGCCTACGCAGACGAGCTGGCGCGGCTCGGCGTGCGGCGCCAGACGGAAGGCAATCTGCTCCGCATTCTGGGCGGCGCGCCGCTGCGCGGCGCGGAAGTCCGCGCACTGGACCTGCGCGCCGGGATCGCATTGTGCCTGGCTGGTCTGATGGCCGATGGCGTGACGGTCGTGCGCGACGCCTGGCAGGTGGAGCGAGGTTATTCGAACTTTGCGCCCAAGCTGCGGCGGCTGGGGGGGCGCATTGACGTCGAATAGCCCCTACTTCGACGCTCCGGTCGACGGCCTCAAGGCGAAGGTGACCAAGGGCGCGGTCTGGACGAGCGTGCTCCACGTCGCATCCAAGGCGGGCGAGCTTGTCTTCGTCGCAATCCTGGCGCGCCTGCTTGCGCCCACCGAGTTCGGCGTCGTCGCCGCCGCGCTTGTGTTCATTGCTTTCGCCAAACTGTTCGTCGAAATCGGCGTCGGCGCCACCATCGTGCAGCTGCCGGACCTTACGCGCTACGATGTGCGGACCGCGGGCGCCTTGGTGCTCCTGAGCGCCATCCTCTTCTTCGCTGCCACGCAGCTCGCGGCGCCAGCCGCAGCGGCCCTGTTCGGCATCGCCGAGGTTGAAGGCGTCCTGCGCTTGCTCGCTTTCGTGTTCTTGCTGCAGGCGGTCGGCGTGATTCCGGAGAACTTGCTTATACGTCGCCTGAAAGCGCCGCGTGTGATGATCGTCGAGACCGCGGCGCGGCTGATCGGCTATGGCGGCATCGGGTCGCTCTGCGCCTGGCTCGGGCTGAGCTACTGGTCGTTGGCGATCGGCGCTCTGGCGGAGGTGGCGCTGAAGGCCATTACGCTCGCGCTCATGGTGCGTCCTCCGCTCATGCCGATGCTACATGGCCCAAGCGTGCGGCGCGTGCTCTCAACGGGCGCAGCGTTTTCGGTGTCGCGCATTTTGAACTATGGACGGTCTGAACAAGCCGCAGCGGGGCCGGTTTGCAAGGGATTTGCGTGGGCGAGAGCGGCTTTTGCGGGCGCGCGGCGGGCGCGCGGCGGGCGCCGGCGCCAT
>Ga0073934_10001906_pt1 | contig 46719 bp, 38 predicted proteins | sample LarsenN4metaG_FD_76834 | JGI IMG/M metagenome (GOLD analysis project Ga0073934, IMG submission 76834) | Hot spring sediment bacterial and archeal communities from British Columbia, Canada, to study Microbial Dark Matter (Phase II) - Larsen... ...
TCCTGTTCACCCGCATCCACGCCGCGGGCGGCACCGATGTGCGGTTCGAGAAGATCAAGGTGAACCCGCCGCGGTTCCTCGTCGCCTGGACGCTGCAGGCGGTTTGGGTGATCTTCACCGCCTCGGCCGCGCTGGTGATCCTCACCGCCTCCGAGGGCCGGCCGGTCGATGCCTTCTTCTGGGCCGGCACGGCGCTGTGGGTGGTGGGCTTCGGCTTCGAGGTGATCGCCGACGAACAGAAGCGGCGGTTCAAGGCCGATCCGGCGAACAAGGGCAAGTTCATCACCACCGGGCTGTGGGCCTGGTCGCAGCATCCCAACTATTTCGGCGAGATCACGCTGTGGACGGGCATCCTCGTGATCGCGCTGCCGCAGCTGTCGGGCTGGAGCTGGCTGGTGGTGTTCTCGCCGATCTTCGTCGCGCTGCTGTTGACCCGGGTCAGCGGGATCAATCTGCTCGATGCCATCGCGAAGAAGCGCTGGGGCGACGATCCGGCGTGGCAAGCCTATGTCGCGCGCACTCCGGTGCTGATCCCGAGGCCGCCGCGCGGCTAGCTTTCCGACCGTTTCAGGCGTTCCACCAGCGGCATGAAGGGGAACAGCCACTGCTCCCTGATCGACAGGCGTTTGCGCTCGTCCTGCCCTACAATCGCGCTCTCGCCTTCCTTGTAGGTGCCGAACACGCGATCCCAGAAGATCACCGAGTTGCCATAGTTGCAGCGCGTGTCCTCGTAACTCAGCGCGGTGTGGTGCAGGCTGTGGTTGCGGATGGTGGTGAAGAAGAAGCCGTACCAGATCGGCGGATCGGCGCGGACATTGGCGTGGGCATAGGTCGCGATCACGCCCCCGGCGGTAAAGGCGGCGAACAGCGCGTTGAGATCGACGTCGAGCAGCGAAATCACCCCGAGGCTGATCAGGAACAGCTCGATCGGGTTGCCGATGTAGCCCTTCATCGCATTCAGTTGGGTCACGTGGTGATGCGGCGCGTGGGTCAGCCACAGGGGCGTCCAGTTGTGCATCGCGCGGTGCATCCAGTACTGGCCGAATTCAAACACGAACATCACCACCAGCACCTGGACGAGGAACGGCAGTTCGGCGAGCCACGGGGTGCCGATGCCCCATGCCTCCTTGAGTTCGCGCAGGGGCGAATTGACCAGGGTGTCGCTCAGGAACCCGATCACCCCGTAGCCGAAGACGACATAGAACACGTCGGTGACCAGCTCCTGGCGGTTGATGCGCCAGCCCTCGTGCCGCTCGAACACCAGTTCCAGCAGCTGCACGAAGGCGATTACCGACAGGCCGACGATAATGATCGTCCACGGCGCCTCGACCCAGGCGGCGGGCGCGAAGGCCCAGAAGGCGATCACCGCCGCCAGCGTGGCGGGCGGCAGCAGGTTGATGAGGCTCTGTTTCACCGGTCGTCTCCCTCGCAAATGGCGCGCGGCCAGCCTTAGGATTGCGATCCGGGGCGCAGAATACGCCATCTGGCGCAGTCCGTCGAGTTGCCGCGCGCGGCGCCTAGGCATCGCCCCGGCGCGAGCGGAAGAACACCCGCCGGATGATCCTGTGCGCCAGCCACAGCAGCGCGAGCGTCAGCGCCAGCAGCACCAGCGCAATACCTGCGGCCAAACCGGGATATTCATAGGCCAGCCACAGCAGCCCGACGCTCGCCACATCCTCGAGCCCGGAGACCGCGATGTTGCTGACCGGCTCGGGCGAGGTGTTGACCACCGCGCGCGCGCTCGCCTTGCCGCCATGGGCAAGAAAGCTCGCACCGCCGCCGAGCAGGAAGGCGATCACCTGCGTCGCGGGATCGGCGGGATCGAGGATGGCGAGTGCCAGCAGCGCCCCGCCGACCGGGCGGACCAGCGTGTGCACCGCGTCCCACACGCTGTCGAGCCACATCACCTTGTCGGCAAAGAACTCTGCCAGCGCGGCCAGTGCGGCGATCCCCATCACCCAGGGATTGGCGAGCACCGCGAGGCTGGCGAGATGTTCGGGCAGCGGCAGCACCTCCAGCCGCATCGCCAGCCCCGTCGCGAAGATGGACAGGTAGAGCCGCCAGCCCGACAGCAGGCTCACGCTCCCTGCGATCCCGATGATCTCGATCACGCCCACAAGAAAACTCCCGCCCGGCCGGAGTGGCGAGCGGGAGTTTGCTGTCTTGTGCCGGTAAAGGCAATCGCGCGGTTAGAAGACCTCGAACAGCCCCGCCGCGCCCTGGCCGCCGCCGATGCACATCGTCACCACGACATACTTCGCCCCGCGGCGCTTGCCCTCGATCAGCGCGTGGCCGGTGCAGCGCGCGCCGGTCATGCCGTAGGGGTGGCCGATCGAGATCGAGCCGCCGTTGACGTTGAGGATGTCGTTGGGGATGCCGAGCGTGTCGCGGCAGTAGAGCACCTGCACCGCGAAGGCCTCGTTGAGTTCCCACAGGCCGATGTCGTCCATCTTGAGGCCGGTGGCCTTGAGCAGCTTGGGGATCGCGAAGACCGGACCGATGCCCATCTCGTCGGGCTCGGTGCCCGCTACCGCCATGCCGACATAGCGCCCGAGCGGCTCGAGCCCGCGCTGTTCGGCAAGCTTGGCTTCCATCAGCACGGCGGCCGAGGAACCGTCCGAAAGCTGCGAGGCGTTGCCCGCGGTGATGTTCATGCCCGGGCCCATCACCGGCTGGAGCGCCTGCAGACCTTCGAGCGTGGTTTCGGGGCGGTTGCCTTCGTCCTTGGTGAGGGTCACCTCGACTTCGCTGACTTCGCCGGTGGCCTTGTCCTTCACCTGCATGGTGGTGGTGACGGGGACGATTTCCGCGTCGAACAGCCCAGCGGCCTGCGCCGCGGCGGTGCGCTGCTGCGACTGCAGCGCGTATTCGTCCTGGGCCTCGCGGCTGATGTTGTAGCGCTTGGCGACGGTCTCGGCAGTGCCGAGCATCGGCATGTAGACGTCCTTGTGCATCGCGATCAGCGAGCGATCGGGCGCGACGCGCATTTCCGGGGTCTGCACCATCGAGATCGAATCCTGACCCCCGCCGACGACGATGTCCATGTTGTCGACGATGATCTGCTTGGCGGCAGTGGCGATCGCCATCAGGCCGCTCGAGCACTGGCGGTCGATGGTCTGGGCGGCGACGGTCACCGGGCAACCGGCGCGCAGCGCGACCTGGCGGCCGATATTGCCGGCCTGGGTGCCCTGCGTGAGGACCGCGCCCCAAACCACGTCGTCGATCTGGCCGGCTTCGATACCGGCACGCTCGATCGCGGGGGCGAGGCTGAGCGCGCCCAGCGTGGCGCCGGGGGTGGCGTTGAAAGCGCCCTTGTAGGCGCGCCCGATCGGCGTGCGGGCGGTGGAAACGATAACGGCGTCACGTGCCATGGTGGGGGTATCCTTGGTTGTAGTGTGGTCGGGCCGCCGTCCCCCGCAACCGGTGCGGGGCGACGGCCAAAGGCTCAGACGAAGAACAGCGTCATCCACTCGCAGATCAGCGCGGGCTTGTCCTCGCCTTCGATCTCGATGGTGATCTCGACCGTCTGCTGCCATTGGCCGGGGCGCTTTTCGGCCATTTCGAGCAGCTTCCAGTGGCCACGGATGCGCTTGCCCGAGCGGACGGGGGCGATGAAGCGGGTTTTGTTGCCGCCGTAGTTGACCGCCATCTTGATCCCGTCGACACGCGGCATGTCGCTGTTGGCGGAAAGATAGGGGATCATCGACAGCGTCAGGAAACCATGGGCGATGGTCCCGCCGAAGGGGGTCATCTTCGCCATTTCCTCGTTGACGTGGATGAACTGATGATCGCCCGTCGCTTCGGCGAACTGGTTGATCCGCTCCTGGCTCATCTCGACCCATTCGCTGGTGGCGAAATGTTCACCGACCTTGGCGGCTATGTCCTGCGGGGTCATCGGCTCCTCCTCTATTGTCGCGCCGACGGAATCCCGTGCCCGCCGCGCTGGTTTGGCGCGGGCTTCATGGCGCATCATCAGGGGCAGCGCAACGGGGCGCGCTATGCCGCTACGGCACCGCCGAGCTTGCTGTCGAGCGCCGCGCGCCGCTCGGCGCTGCGCGCGTGCCGGGCCTGGGCCGAATCGATCCGCAGGCAATAGGTGTGGAGCGCGATCTGCAGCCCCACCAGCATCAGCATCACCGGCTGATAGCCGATCCCCTGAAACAGCGCGCCGACCAGATAGATCACCGCCCCCATCTGCAGCGCCGCGGCAAGGGGCGCGATCCACACCTCTTCCTCGGCTTCCGCGCCCTTCCAGCGGCGATAGATCCGCTCCATCTGCCACAGCCCCAGCCCGTGCAGCGCGAGCCACAGGATCAGCCCCGGCCACCCCTGTTCGCCCAGCAGTTCGAAGAACGCGGAATGGAAGGCGCGGCCCTCGTCGACCACCTCCTGATACTGGACGGTGGTGGTGTTCCCCGCGACCTCCTTGACCGGCATGACATACGCAAAGCGGTTGCCGCGATAGGCATCGAACCCGCCGCCTAGCGGCTTTTCGGCGACATAGTCGAGCGTCCATTGCCACACCGCCACGCGGGTCGAGGCGCTTTCGTCGCCCCCCGGCTCGGCGATGGTGGCCATGCGCTCGTAATAGCTCTGCGGCAGGAACGGCAGCGCCGCGAGGCCGAGCGCCCCCGCCCCGGCGATGAACAGCAGCCGACGCCGGGTGTAGCGCAGCAACAAGACGCCGAGCGCGGCGATGCACAACAGGCCGGTGCGCGCCTCGGTGCCGATCGGCACCAGCAGGCAGGCGAAGGTCAGCGCCGCGGCGAAGGCGGTCACCGCCCAGTGCGGGCGGAACAGCGTGCCGTGACGGGTGAACCACCAGATCATCGGAATCAGCCCGATCGCCACCGTGGCGAGGGTCGAGCTTTCGTAGATGCCGGAATTGTCGTTGACGAAGAACTTGAGGTTCTCATACCCGCCCCCGCCCAGCACCGTCTTCATGCCCGTGCCGATCACGATGGTCGCGACCGACAGCAGCAGCACCAGCGCCAGCGCTTCGATCCGCAGGCGGGTGGTGAGGGTGAAGGGCAGCACGATCGCGAAGAGCAGGGCCTTCCACACCCAGTCCCACTTGGTCGCGGCCTCGGCGGGGAAATCGGCATGGCCCGTGGTCCACCAGGCATAAAGCAGCAGCGCCAGCATCAGCCCCTGCCGCAGCGAGAAGCGCGCCCCTTCCTTGCGATCGAGCAGCAGCCAGCCCCCGAAGGCCGCGGCAAAGGCGATCAGCGAGACCGGCAGGCTGGCGATGATCGAATAGCCGATCCGCTGCGGCGCGAGGATGTCGATGTAGACATAGAGCAGCACCCACAGGAACGGGCGTTTCAGTCCCAGCAGCAGGACGTAGAAGATGAAGGCGAGAAAGACGAGATCGAGCATTTTTGTGCGCTACCGCTGCGCTGCTTGAGCGCCGGGTTTTGCGCGCTCCCGCTGCGCTGCCTGTTCGCCGGAGTCGGCTTCGCCCGCACCGGCTTCGCCATGCCCGCCCGCTTGGGCGCGGCGCGCGGCGTTGCGGCCGGCGGGGCTGGCCGCCCGGCGGTTTTCCTCGGTGTCGGCCTTGAGCCGTTCAAGCAAAGGATCGACGTCGCAATCATCGCGCAGCACCAGCCGCAGCAGCGCGATGGCGATGAGGCCATGGCCGAGGGCAAGCGCGAAATAGTCGATCATCGAAAGCGTGCTCCGGGACGCAGGCGGTCCGGCAGCTTAACGCCCGCCAGTTGACGCCGCGTTAAGCACGCCCGCGCTAGGGTCGCACGCATGACCCGCGTGCTCCACGTCCTCGATCATTCCTTGCCCCTGCACAGCGGCTACACCTTCCGCACCCGCGCGATCCTCAAGGCGCAGGAAAGCCTCGGGCTGGAGGTGCGCGGGATCACCGGTCAGCGCCACAATCTCGAGGCCGGGGGAGGCTCCCGCTCGCCCGAAGTGGTCGACGGGCTCACCTTCCATCGCACCCCCGGCGCGCCCTCCGGGCCACCCGCCCTGCGCGAGATGGGCGAGATCGAGGCGCTCGCCGCGGCGATCCATGCGCTTGCCGCGGAATGGCGGCCCGACATCATCCACGCCCATTCGCCCGCGCTTTGCGGCGCGGCCGCGCAGCGCGCAGCGCGGGCGCTGGGCGTGCCCTTCGTCTACGAGATCCGCGCCTTCTGGGAGGATGCCGCGGTGGGCAATCTCACCGGCACCGAGGGCAGTCTCAAATATCGCCTCACCCGGGCGCTGGAAACGCGGGTGGCGCGGGCGGCGGACGCGCTTTTCACCATCTGCCACGGGTTGAGGGACGATCTGGCCGCGCGCGGCATTCCGGCCGACCGCATCCGGGTGATGCCCAATGGCGTCGATCTTGCCCTGTTCGGCGCGCCCGTGCCGCGCGACGAGGCACTGGCGAGCGAGCTGGGCATCGCCGCGGGCACGCCGGTGATCGGCTATATCGGCAGCTTCTACGCCTATGAGGGGGTCGACGACCTGATCGCCGCCATGCCGCTGCTGCGCCACACGCACCCGCAGGCGCGGCTGCTGCTGGTGGGCGCGGGGCCGATGGACGCTGCTTGGCGCGCCGCCGCTGCCGCGCTGCCCGATCCGGGGGCGGTTATCTTCACCGGGCGGGTGCCGCACGCGCAGGTCGAACGCTATTATGCGCTCATCGACGTGCTCGCCTATCCGCGCAAGGCCCAGCGCCTCACCGATCTCGTCACGCCGCTCAAACCCCTCGAAGCCATGGCCCAGCGCAAGCTGGTCGCCGCCTCGAGCGTCGGCGGGCACCGCGAACTGATTACCGACGGCGACACCGGCACGCTGTTCGCGCCCGACGATCCCGCCGCCTGTGCCGCCGCGCTCGCCAAGCTGCTCGATGCCCGCAGCGGTTGGGAAGCGATCAAGGACCGCGCCCAGGCCCATGTTCGCACCCGCCACGACTGGGCCGCCAATGCCCGCGATTATCTCTCTGTTTACCATCTTTTGCTAGCCCGCACTGAGGGACGCAGAGCAGGATGACAGGTGCATGAAACGCGGGCAGCAGGACGAGTCAGGACAACCCCGCCGCCGCAGGCGCGCCCGTCGGCCGCTCGCCGCCCATCCGCTGTTCGTCGCCGTGCTGGCACTGTGGGGCGCAGCGCTTGGCGCGCTGGTGACCCTGGTGCTCCCGCGCGAGGTGGTGCTGGTCACCGCCGCGAAAGCCGGTTTGGGGATGCTGGGTGCCGCCGCGCCCTTCGCGCTGGCTGGCGTGGCCGCCGCGGTGCTCGGCGGCGCAATGCTCGCTCTCGGCAAGGCGCTGCGGCCGCGGCGCCGCGAGCATGAGGCAGGCCGCTCGCTGGCGGCGCGCGCGCTGGCGGCGCATCAGGTGCGCACCATCGATCCGGCGAGCGAGCTCGGCAGCGCCAGCCTCGACGAACCGGTCGAAACCGCGCCCTTCGCCAAGCTGCAGCCCGAGACACTCGCGCCCGCGCCGGCACTGGAACAGCCCGCCCCCCCGGTGGCGCTCGATCTCGCCCAATTCGCCGCCCTGCCGGGTCGCAACGCGGTGTGGGTGGAGGGTCCGCTTGCCGCCGCCCCCGCCCCCGCAGCCGAGGCTCCGGCACAGGCCGCACCCCGGCCCGAGCCGGTGCTGGTGCGCACCGCACCGCGCCCGGCCAACTCGAGCGCAGTCGAACGGCTGCGCGCGGTGCCGACCAGCGAACTCAGCCTCGTCCAGATGGTCGAACGCTTCGCTGCGGCGCTGCACGAACACCAATCCGCCCCGGCGGGCCGGGCCGGCAGCCGCGCCGATCAGGCCGCGCGCGACGCCGCACTCGCCGAGGCGTTGAAGGCGCTCGCCACCTTCAGCCACGAGGAAGGCATCGCCCCCCAAAGCGAGCCGCTACGCGCCGCCATCGCCCGCCTGCAGGAGCTGCGCGGCGCGGCGTGACGCGCGCCGGAAACGACGCAAAACCTGCAACCGGCAGGCCGCTTCGATGCGGCGAGCGCAATCTAACGATAGTCTGAATAGGTCTGCGAGAAATATTGCTTCGCGCAAACCCATTGCCAAATGTGCTTCCTGTCGGCATGAGGGGGTCGAAACCGGGCACGAGCGGCCGCCCGCGGCCCAACGCGCCCACGTGACCTGCCGGTGAGCGCGCCTCCCCCTGCGAGCAGCAATGCCCGCAAAGCGCGCCTGCCGGTATCTGACAGATCGGACCTTTTGCCATGGGATACCCCGTCTCCCAGGGTCTTTACGACCCCCGCAACGAACACGATGCCTGCGGCGTCGGGATGGTTGCGCATATCAAGGGAGAAAAGAGCCACGCGATCGTCCGCCAGGCGCTCGCAATTCTCGAAAAGCTCGACCATCGCGGCGCGGTGGGCGCGGATCCGCTGCTGGGCGACGGGGCGGGTATCCTGATCCAGATCCCCGATCCGCTGATCCGCCGCTGGGCGGACGCCGAAGGCCACGATCTGCCGCCGCCGGGCGATTATGCCGTGGCGATGTGTTTCCTGCCGCAGGACGATGCCGCGCGCGACTTCGTCAAGGCGCGGATGGAGGCCTTCACCGCCAAGGAAGGCCAGCGCTTCATCGGCTGGCGCGGCGTGCCCACCACCCAGGTCGGGCTCGGCGACGCCGTGATCGCCTCGATGCCGGTGATCGAGATGGCGGTGATCGCGCGCGGGAGCAATTGCGCCGATCAGGACGCCTTCGAACGCAAGCTGCTCACCATCCGCAAGCAGGTGCAGAACCCGCTCGCAAGCCTCGCCGAAAAGCACGGCCTGCCCGGCGTGACCGAAACCTACATCCCCAGCCTCTCGACCCGCACCCTCGTCTACAAGGGGCTGCTGCTGGCGACGCAGGTGGACAGCTTCTACGACGACCTGCGCGATCCGGAATGCGTCTCGGCTCTGGGGCTTGTCCACCAGCGCTTTTCCACCAACACCTTCCCCAGCTGGCGGCTCGCGCACCCGTTTCGCTTCATCGCCCACAATGGCGAGATCAACACCGTGCGCGGCAACGTCAACTGGATGAACGCGCGCCGCCGCACAATGGAAAGCGAGCTGCTCGGCCCCGATCTCGACAAGATGTGGCCGATCATCCCGCACGGGCAATCGGATACCGCCTGCCTCGACAACGCGTTGGAATTGCTGATCGCGGGCGGATACAGCCTGGCGCATGCGATGATGATGCTGATCCCCGAGGCCTGGGCCGGCAACCCGCTGATGGACCCCGATCGGCGCGCCTTCTACGAATATCACGCCGCGCTGATGGAGCCGTGGGACGGTCCGGCGGCGGTGTGCTTCACCGATGGTCGCCAGATCGGCGCAACGCTCGACCGCAACGGGCTGCGCCCGGCGCGCTTCTGCGTCACCAAGGACGATATCGTTTGCCTCGCCTCGGAAAGCGGGGTGCTGCCCTTTGCCGAAGAGGACATCGTCAGGAAGTGGCGGCTCCAACCCGGCAAGATGCTGCTGATCGACCTCGAACAGGGCCGCATCATCGAGGATGACGAGCTCAAGGCCGATCTCGCCCGCGCCGAACCCTATGCGAAGTGGCTCGAGCAGGCGCAGTACAAGCTCGAGGACATCACCGACATCATCCCTGAACTGGCGGCGGTTCCGCCCGAGGAGACCACGCTCCTCGAACGCCAGCAGGCCTTCGGCTACACGCAGGAGGACATCAGCCGCTTCCTCGAGCCGATGGCGATCGAGGGCGACGATCCGGTCGGCTCGATGGGCACCGACACCCCGATCGCGGTGCTCTCCAATCGCGCGCGGCTGCTCTACGACTATTTCAAGCAGAACTTCGCGCAGGTCACCAACCCGCCGATCGATCCGATCCGCGAGGAACTGGTGATGAGCCTCACCAGCATGATCGGCCCGCGTCCGAACCTGCTCGGCCGCGACGCCGGCACGCACAAGCGGCTCGAGGTCGATCAGCCGATCCTCACCAATGAGGACCTTGCCAAGATCCGTTCGGTCGAGGAGGCGCTCGACGGCGCGTTCCGCTGCGCCACCATCGACATCACCTGGGACGCGGCCAGCGGCGCCGAAGGCATTGCGCTCGCGATCAAGGAAATGTGCTGGGCCGCGACCGAGGCGGTGCTGCAGGATCACAACATCCTCGTCCTGTCGGATCGCACCCAAAGCGAGGCCCGCGTGCCGATCCCGGCGCTGCTGGCGACCGCGGCGGTGCATCACCACCTCGTGCGGCAGGGCCTGAGGATGCAGACCGGCCTCGTGGTCGAAAGCGGCGAGCCGCGCGAGGTGCACCATTTCTGCGCGCTCGCGGGCTATGGGGCGGAGGCGATCAACCCCTACCTCGCCTTCGAGACGCTCGAGGCGCTGCGCGCCAAGCGCCACCCGGACATGGCACCCGAAAAGGTGCGCGCCAACTTCATCAAGGCGATCGGCAAGGGAATCCGCAAGGTCATGTCCAAGATGGGCATATCGACCTACCAGTCCTATTGCGGGGCGCAGATCTTCGACGCGGTGGGGCTGTCCTCGGCCTTCGTCGACCAGTTCTTCACCGGCACCGCCACCACCATCGAAGGCATCGGCCTTGCCGAAGTCGCCGAGGAGGCGCTGCGCCGCCACGCGCAGGCTTACGGCGACAACCCGATCTATGACGGGATGCTCGATGTCGGCGGGATCTACCAATACCGCCTGCGCGGCGAGGAGCACGCCTGGACACCGCAGAACGTCGCGCAATTGCAGCACGCGGTGCGCGGCAATGATCCGAAGAACTATGAGGAATTCGCGCGGAGCATCAACGAGCAGTCGGAACGGCTGCTGACGATCCGCGGGCTGCTCGAATTCAAGAAGGCCGACCGACCGATCCCGCTTTCCGAAGTGGAACCGGCGTCCGAGATCGTGAAGCGCTTCTCGACCGGCGCGATGAGCCTCGGCTCGATCAGCCACGAGGCGCATTCGACCATGGCGATCGCGATGAACCGCATCGGCGGGCGCTCGAACACCGGCGAAGGCGGGGAGGAGCCGTTCCGCTTCAAGCCGCTTCCCAATGGCGATTCGATGCGCAGCCGGATCAAGCAGGTCGCGAGCGGAAGGTTCGGCGTCACCACCGAATATCTCGTCAATTCGGACGATATCCAGATCAAGATGGCGCAGGGCGCCAAGCCCGGCGAAGGCGGCCAGCTGCCCGGGCACAAGGTCGACAAGCGCATCGGCGCGGTGCGGCACTCGACCCCGGGCGTGGGCCTGATCAGCCCGCCGCCGCACCACGACATCTATTCGATCGAGGATCTCGCGCAGCTGATCCACGATTTGAAGAACGTGAACCCGGCCGCGCGCATTTCGGTCAAGCTGGTCTCCGAAGTCGGCGTCGGCACCGTGGCTGCGGGTGTTTCCAAGGCGAGGGCCGATCACGTCACCATCGCAGGCTATGACGGGGACACCGGCGCCTCGCCGCTGACCTCGCTGACCCATGCGGGCAGCCCGTGGGAAATCGGGCTGGCCGAGACCCAGCAGACCCTGCTGCTCAACGACTTGCGCAGCCGCATCGCGGTGCAGGTCGACGGGGGCCTGCGCACGGGCCGCGACGTCGCCATCGGCGCCTTGCTGGGCGCGGACGAGTTCGGCTTTGCCACCGCGCCGCTGATCGCGGCCGGGTGCATCATGATGCGCAAGTGTCACCTCAACACCTGCCCGGTGGGCGTCGCCACGCAGGACCCGGTGCTGCGCGCGCGCTTCACCGGTCAGCCCGAACACGTGGTGAACTACATGTTCTTCGTCGCCGAGGAACTGCGCCACATCATGGCGGAACTTGGCTTCCGCACCGTCGCGGAGATGGTGGGGAGGGTCGACCGGCTCGACACCCGGCGGATGGAGCGCCACTGGAAGGCCCGCGGGATCGACCTGTCGCGCATCCTCCATCGCGTCGCCCTGCGCGAGGGCGCGCCGCTGCGGAACACCGAGACGCAGGACCACGGGCTCGAAGCCGCGCTCGACAACCAGCTCATCGCCGATTGCCAGGGCGCGATCCAGGCGAGGCAACCGGTGCAGGTTGCCTATGAGATCCGCAACGTCCACCGCACCGTGGGCGCGATGCTTTCGGGCGAGATCGCCAAGGCTCACGGGCACGAAGGCCTGCCGACCGATACCATCCGGATCAACCTCAAGGGCGTTGCCGGGCAGAGCTTCGGCGCCTGGCTCGCGCATGGGGTGACGCTCGATCTTATCGGCGATGCCAACGACTATGTCGGAAAGGGACTTTCAGGCGGCCGCATCATCGTGCGCCAGCCGCCCGAGGCCCCGCGCGCCGCGCAGGACAACATCATCGTCGGCAACACCGTGCTCTACGGCGCGATCGCGGGCGAGGCCTATTTCAACGGCGTCGCAGGCGAGCGCTTCGCGGTGCGCAATTCGGGCGCCATCGCGGTGGTCGAAGGCACCGGCGATCACGGCTGCGAATACATGACCGGCGGCGTGGTGGTGGTGCTGGGCCAGACCGGGCGCAACTTCGCGGCGGGCATGAGCGGCGGGGTCGCCTATGTCTATGATCCGGATGGCGCCTTCACCAACCTCGTCAACCACGCGCAGGTCGATCTGCTGCCGATCAGTCCCGCGCCGGACACCGAGGAAGGGACGGGTCGCCCGGCCCAGCGCCCGCGCTCGGTGAACGACTTCGGCATGGGCGACATGCTGCGTCACGATGCCGAGCGGCTGCGCATCCTTGTCGAACGCCACCAGCTCCACACCGGCAGCAAGCGCGCGGGCGAATTGCTCGCCGATTGGGACGCGGCGCTGACCCGCTTCGTCAAGGTGATGCCGCGCGACTACGCCAAGGCGCTGCAAAAGCTCGAGGCGGAACGCCACGAGGCCGAGAGCGTCGCGGCAGAATAGAATTCAGGAACGAGACAGTAAGATGGGCAAGGAAACCGGATTTCTCGAGCTGGACCGCCGCGAGCGGGACTATCTCGATCCGAAAGAGCGGCTGAAGAACTACCGCGAATTCGTCATCCAGCCGGATGACGCGACGCTGGCGGGCCAGGCCTCGCGCTGCATGAATTGCGGGATCCCCTACTGCCACAACGGCTGCCCGGTGAACAACCTGATCCCGGACTGGAACCACCTCGTCTACGAGGCGGACTGGAAGCGCGCACTGGTGATGCTGCACTCCACCAACAACTTCCCCGAGTTCACCGGCCGCATCTGTCCCGCCCCGTGCGAGGCGGCGTGCACGCTCAACATCATCGACCAGCCGGTGACGATCAAGTCGATCGAATGCGCGATCGTCGACCGCGGGTGGAAGGAAGGCTGGATCACCCCGCAGATCCCCGACAAAAAGACCGGCAAGTCGGTCGCCATCGTCGGCTCGGGTCCGGCGGGCCTTGCTTGCGCACAACAATTGGCGCGTGCGGGACACTCGGTGACGGTATTCGAGAAGGCCGACCGCGTCGGGGGCCTGCTGCGCTACGGCATCCCCGACTTCAAGATGGAAAAGCACCTCATCAACCGCCGCTGCGTGCAGATGGAGGCGGAAGGGGTGACCTTCAAAACCTCGAAGGAAGTCGGCGTCGACATCTCCTTCGCGTCGCTCAGGGAAAATTTCGACGCGGTGGTGCTGGCGGGCGGCGCGGAAGACGCGCGCCAGCTGGCCATCCCCGGCGCGGAGATGCCCGGGGTGCGCCTCGCGATGGAGTTCCTGACCCAGCAGAACAAGCGGGTCGCGGGCGATGACGAATTGCGCGCCGCCCCGCGCGGGAGCCTGCTCGCCACCGGCAAGCACGTCGTCGTCCTCGGCGGCGGCGATACGGGGAGCGACTGCGTCGGCACCTCGAACCGGCAGGGCGCGAAGAGCGTCACCCAGCTCGAGATCATGCCCAAGCCGCCGGAAAAGGAAGACAAGGCGCTGACCTGGCCCGACTGGCCGATGAAGCTGCGCACCTCCTCGAGCCATCAGGAAGGCGTCGAACGCGACTGGGCGGTGCTCGCCAAGCGGGTGCTGGGCGACGGGGAGAAGGTCACCGGGCTCGAATGCGTGCGGGTCGAATGGTCGGGCGGCCAGATGCAGGAGATGGCGGGGAGCGAGTTCACGATCCCGGCTGATCTCATCTTGCTGGCGATGGGTTTCGTCGGGCCGCGCAAGGCAGGCTTGCTCGAACAGGCAGGCGTTGCGCTGGATCCGCGCGGCAATGTCGCGGCCGATACCAACAGCTATGCCACCAGCGTTCCGGGCGTCTTTGCCTGCGGCGACATGCGGCGCGGGCAGAGCCTCGTCGTCTGGGCGATCCGCGAAGGCCGCCAAGCTGCGCGCGCAGTGGACGAGGCGCTGATGGGAGCGAGCGAGCTGCCGCGCTGATCGTGGCGGGGGGCAACATGCAGGCTAGCCACTCGACCCGAGGCATCCTATTTCCAACGGATCGCCAGCGGGAGGCGCGCATTTGGACAACCTGACGGGTTTGGACACGCTTTCGCTGCTGGCGATCCCGCTGGCCTTCATTGTCGGCTTTGCCCTGCGCCGCGGCAGCGTGTGCATGGTCGAGGGCGCGAAGCAGGCGGTGGTCAACCGGCGAGGGCTGCGGCTGCGGGCCTATGCGGTCGCAGCGGCGGCGGCGGGCTTTGTCGTCCTGCCGCTGTCGTGGGTGCTGCCGGGGACAGGCATGCTGGCGCCGGATTTCCCCCCGACCTGGACGATCGTGCTGGGCGGGGCGCTGTTCGGACTTGGCGCGCGGATCAATGGCGGTTGCCAGTTTGGCACACTGGCCCGGCTGGCCGGGGGCGAGCTCGATTTCGCGGTCACCTGTATCGCCGGGGCGGCAGTCGCGGTGCTGATGCCGCAAGTCCTGCTACCCGCTGCGCCGCGCGCTTCGGTGCTGGAGACGCCGACGCTCGCCGGGGTGCTGGTGCTGGCGCTGTTCCTTGCGCTCGCCGCGCCGGCGCTGCGGCGGCGCTACTGGCGCAACCTGCGCCGCGCGCTCACCAGCCGCACCGCCGTGCTCAGTCCCATCCCGGGGATGCTGGTGGTCGGAACCGTGGGGGGCGTGCTCTACGCCGTCGCGGGGAGCTGGACGGTCGGCGCCTTGCTTAACCGTGAGGGTGCCTGGCTGCTCGGTGATGCCGCCAGTCATGCCGACATCAAGGCGATCGCGGGTGGGGCGGCGCTGCTGGCGGGCGCGGTCTATGCGGCGCTCTGGACCGGCAAGTTCCGGCTGCGCGCCCCGACGATCGGCGCGCTCACGCACCATCTTCCCGGAGGGATGCTTATGGGGGCCGGGGCGGCGATGATCCCCGGCGGCAACGGCACCTTGCTGCTCTATGCCATGCCGTCCGCGTCCGCGAGCGCGTGGATCGCCTTTGTCGCCATGACGGCGATGATCGTGCTCACCTTCCTGCCGCTGCGCGCACGGCGCGCGGCGGCGCGCTAGTCGTCCACCCGCTCGATATCCGCGCCCACCAGCTGGAGCTTTTCCTCGAGCCGTTCATAGCCGCGGTCGAGGTGATAGAGTCGGCGCACCGTCGTCTGCCCTTCGGCGGCGAGGCCGGCGATCACGAGGCTCATCGAGGCGCGCAGGTCGGTCGCCATCACCTCGGCGCCGGTCAGTCGCTCGACGCCCTTGACGATCGCGGTGCGCCCCTCGGTGGTGATGTTCGCGCCCATCCGCGCCAGTTCGGGCACGTGCATGAAGCGGTTCTCGAAGATCGTTTCCTTGAGCACGCTGGTGCCTTGCGCCTTGCACAGCAGCGCCATCAGCTGCGCCTGCATGTCGGTCGCCAGCCCGGGAAAGGGTGCGGTGGTGAGATCGGTGGCCTTGATCGGACCGTTGGGCGCGATGTTCACCCCCTTGGCATCCCAGGTCACCACGATGCCGATCGCCTGCAGCGCGTGGATCGTCGCCATCATGTCCTCAGCCTTGGCACCCTCGAGCCGCACCTCGCCCCCGGTGATGGCGGCGGCACAGGCGTAGGAGCCGGCCTCGATCCGGTCGGGCATGACCCGGTAGGTCGCACCATGCAGGCGCTTGACGCCGTGGATGGTGAGGTTGGAGGTGCCGATGCCCTCGATCTCCGCACCCATCGCGACGAGCATGTTGCACAGGTCGACGATCTCGGGCTCGCGCGCGGCGTTGAACAGGCGGCTGGTGCCGTTCGCGAGCACCGCCGCCATCAGCGCGTTCTCGGTCGCGCCGACGCTGACAACCGGGAAGTCGAAATCGCCGCCCGGCAGGCCGCCATCGGGCTGATAGGCCTTCACATAGCCCTGCGCGAGTTCGATCTTCGCGCCGAAGGCTTCGAGCGCCTTGAGGTGCAGGTCGATCGGGCGGTTGCCGATCGCGCAGCCGCCGGGCATCGACACGGTCGCCTCGCCGGCACGGGCCAGCATCGGACCGAGCACCAGGATCGAGGCACGCATCTTGCGGACGAGGTCATAGGGCGCAACCGTGGAGGTGATGCGGGTCGCCTCCATGCTCATCACCCGGCCGAAATCCTCGGGGCGCGTGCCCTGGATCACAGTGGTCACCCCGAACTGGTTCATCAGGTGCTGGAACCCGTCGATATCGGCAAGGCGCGGCAGGTTGCGCAGCGTCAGCGGCTCCTCGGTCAGCAGGGCGCAGGGAATGAGCGTGAGCGCGGCATTCTTCGCGCCGGAGATCGGGATCGTGCCGTTGAGGCGGTTGCCGCCCTGTATGATGAGTTTGTCCATGGATTCCGCCTTAGCGAAAAGTGACTTTCGCGCAACTGACCGGGGCTGCTTTCCGATCAATGATTGACCTGGGTTGTGGCGCAAGGCACGGCAGCGGCAGACGCGTGAGCGTCCACTTCAAGCAGCGAGAGCAGGCAATGTCTCCCAAGCCGATCCGTAAGGCCGTGTTCCCCGTCGCCGGGCTCGGCACCCGCTTTCTCCCCGCGACCAAGGTGGTGCCCAAGGAACTGCTCCCGGTGGTTGACCGGCCGCTGATCCAATACGCGGTCGACGAGGCGCGCGAGGCGGGGATCGAACAGATGATCTTCGTCACCGGGCGCGGCAAGACGGGCATTGTCGAGCATTTCGACATCGCCTTCGAACTCGAAAAGACCATGTCCGAACGCGGCAAGGATGCCTCGGTGCTCGATTGCACCCGCGCGACGCCGGGCGATGTGATCGCGGTGCGCCAGCAGGTGCCATTGGGCCTCGGCCACGCGATCTGGTGCGCCCGCGCCATCGTGGGCGACGAGCCCTTCGCGATCTTCCTCCCCGACGAGTTGATGGTGGCCCGGCAAGGCGGCACCGGCTGCATGAAGCAGATGGTCGAGGCCTACACGCAAGTCGGCGGCAACCTCATCTCGGTGCTCGAAGTGCCGCTGGAGCAGGTCTCGAGCTACGGCGTGATCGCGCCGGGTGAGACGCGCGGCAATCTGACCGAGGTGAGGGGGTTGGTGGAAAAGCCCCCCGTGGCCGAGGCGCCCTCGAACAAGATCGTCTCGGGACGCTACATCCTCCAGCCCGAAGTGATGCGGGTGCTCGAGACCCAGACCAAGGGCGCGGGGGGCGAGATCCAGCTCACCGACGCGATGGCCAAGATGATCGGCCAGCAGCCCTTCCATGCGGTCACCTTCGACGGGGCGCGTTACGACTGCGGCAGCAAGACCGGCTTCGTCAAGGCGACGCTGGCCATCGCCCTCGCCCGTCCCGACATGGGCGCCGAGGTGCGTGCGATCGCGCTCGATCTGCTCAAGTGATCCGCGCGTCCGGCGCCAGCGAACGCTCGCCTTCAACCAGCCCTGCGCCCATCACCTTGCGGAAGGTGGTGGGCGACATGCCGATCGCCTGGTGAAAGGCCTGGCTGAAATGGGCCGGACTGGCGAAGCCGGTCGCCTCGGCGATATCCCCGATCGGCAACGTCGAGCGGGTGATGAGCACTTCGCTGCGCGCGATCCGGCGGCGCCGGACGTGGCGATAGGGGGCCGTGCCCACCGCAGCGGTGAAGGCACGGGTGAAGTGATAGGGCGATAATCCGGCGCGCGCAGCCATGTCGCGCACCCCGATCACGCGTTCGAGATTGCCTTCGACATGACGCAGCACCGCGCGCAGCTTGTGCGGGGCGATGGCATGGCGCGGCGTCGCGTCCGGGGGTGTGGCCTGCTGGACCGCGAGCGCCTCGGCCAGCTGACCGGTAAGCTCGGCGAGTCGCGCCCCCACCTCGCCACCGGTGCCTGCCGTGATGATCGCACGGCCCATCCGGCACGCCAACCGGCCCAAGGCGACATCGCGGCGCAGCGCGAAGGGCGCCGACGCGCCGCCCTGCCGGGCCGTCGCCAGCATCCCGGCGGGAAGCAGCACCGCATGCATCGGCGAACCGTCGCGGTGGTGGCGGAGGCTGAGCGCCGCTCCGGCCGGGACGAAGGTCGCCAGCTCGTGGCTGTGCGGCCCGCAAACCGCCCGTGCGCCCGCGAGGTCGGCAGCGAGGTCGGACAGCGCGCCCTGCGTGATGAGCAGGATGTCGTGACCCGGATCGCGCAGCCGCAGTTCCAGCACCGCTCCGTCGTTCTCCGGGAAGCTCATCAGCATCGCCATCCCGCTGGCGGGATCGCGGTGCAGCGAAACGCCGTCGGGCGGCGCGCCGTCCGGAGCGTCGGCGGGTGCCATCACCCAGTTGTCGAGAATGGCCCTCGTCACCTTTCCCCCTTTCCCGCTTTACCAGCGATAGACCCGGCGCAGCACCCGCAGCAGACCACCCATCCGGTCACCATGATTGAGATCGCCCGCGAGCCGCATGAGCGTATCCGGAAAGCCGAGCACCGGCAGGGCCGACTCGACCCGCGCAATCTCGGCGCGGCTCAGACCCTTGCGCAGCACGCCCTGGCTCGCGTCCACCCAGTCGGCCTTCCTGAACGCATTGACCGCCGCGGCATTGGCTCCTGAAAAGGGCGTCACCTTGTGGTGCCACAGGATCAGGTCGCGGATCAGCCCGCTGTCGAGATCGGGCGCATGGTCGGCCCGCGCCGTCTCGGCGAGCGCCGCCGAGGGCTCGAGATAGGCAAGTTCGCCGTCGGTCCACATGCCCGCATCGTGATAGGCGAGCGCGAAAGCGAAGGGCCGTCGCCAGCGCGCCTCGCCGGCCGCGAAGTGCATGGCATAGGTCAGCACGCGGTAGATGTGGTTGCGATAGGCGGGCAGGTCCGGCCCGATGCGCGAGGCCAGCCGCGCGAGTTCCGCCTCCACCACCGCATCGCTCTCGATAATGTCCATGCCTTGCGTCCTCGCGAGGGCTTGCCACCGGGCTTCGGGCATGAAACACACACCATACCGCAGTGCAGCACAAGACACAGAAGGTTCTGACCATGCCGCAGGACTACGAGCCCAAGCGCGTGCCACTCGATGCTTGCCCGGTCGAGGCGGTGATGGCGATGATCGGCGGCAAGTGGAAGGCGCGCGCGCTCTATCTCCTCGCGGTGCAGCCCTTCGCCTTTGCCGCGCTGCGCCGCGAACTCGGGGGTGTCAGCCAGCAGGTGCTCTCGACCCAGCTCAAGGCCATGCAGCGCGACGGACTGGTGAGCACGGCGAAGCGCGAAGGCGACGGCGCAACGCTTTACAGCGCGACCCCCAAGGGGTGCGAGCTCGTCAGGATCCTCACCCCCGTCGCCGAATGGGGCACAGCCGAACTGCGCGCACGCGGAGCGGACTGGCAGCCGCCGCTCGCTCCGCTGGCCCCGGCCCCGCCCTCGGTCAGCTAGGGGTGACCCGCAGGGGCAGGGTCTTGAGCCCGCCGACGAAGGTGCTGCTCGCCCGCTCGGGCACGCCCGCCGGTTCGACCGCGGCGACCCGGTCGAGCAGCGCCTCGAACAGGATTTTCATCTCGAGCCGCGCGAGGTGCAGCCCGAGGCACTGGTGCGCGCCTGCGCCGAAAGCGAGGTGGCGGTTGGGCGAGCGCGCGGCGTCGAAGCGGCGGGGATCGGGGAACTGCGCGGGATCATGGTTGGCGGCGACGTAGTTGAGCATCAGCCAGTCGCCCGCCTTCACCTGCTGCCCGCCGATCTCGCAGTCCTCGGCGGCGGTGCGCATGAAGTGCTGGACGGGGCTGGTCCAGCGGATGGCTTCCTCGACGATGCCGGGGAGCAGCGAGCGGTCGGCGCGCACCCGGGCATATTGCGCGGGGTCGTTGGCGAGCGCCTGCATCGCGCCTGCCGTGCTGGCCGAGGTGGTATCATGCCCGGCGGTGGCGACGATGATGTAATAGCCCGCCATGTCGCGCGGGGGGAGCGGCTGGCCGTCGACGGTGGCATTGGCGATCACGCTGGCGACATCCTCGGTGGGATTGCGCCGGCGATCCTCGGCCAGCTGCGCGAAATAGTCCTCGAAGGATTTGACCGCGCCCGCGACGATGGCGACCACCTGTTCGGGGGTCATCTTGTCCATGCCCGTGCCCGAAAGGTCCTTGTCCTGCCCGCCGAACAGCTGCTGGGTGAGCATCTGCATCCGCGGCTCGTCCTCCGGCGGCACGCCGAGGATCTGCATGACGACGCGCAAGGGATAGGGGCCGGAGACTTGCCTGACGAAGTCCACTTCCGGTCCTTGCTCCAGCATCCGGTCGACGGTGCGGGCGGCGAGGGCGCGAAGTTCGCCTTCCAGCCGCGCGAGGTTCCTTGGCATGAACCAGTCCTGCGTCAGCTTGCGATATTTGGGGTGCACCGGCGCGTCGAACACCACCAGCGAATCGACCAGCATGTTCGAACCCGTCGCCGCCCGGCTGAATTCGATCGCCTGATTGAAGCTGAACACCACCGGACGCGGGTTGTTGAGGAAGGCGGGGTTGTCCTTCGAGATCCGCATCACGTCGTCGTAGCGGGTGACCAGCCAGAACGGATCGAACAGGCCCGGCGTATCGGGCTCGACGCGGGCGACCGGCGTGGTGCTGCGGATATGGTCGAAGGTATCGAGCAGCCCGTCCCATTCGGCATAGGCGTGGGGATCGATCACCAGCCGCGCGATGTCGCCCGGCAGGACGGCCTCGCCGCTCATTCGGCGGCGGCCTTGGCGGCATACTCGTCGCGCAATTCGCGCTTGTAGAGCTTGCCATTGGCTTCACGCGGCAGATCGGGGCGGAAGTCGAACAGCTTGGGCATCTTGATCTTGGAAAGACTGGGGGCGAGGAAGGCGCGCAGCTCCGCTTCGAGCGTTTCGCCAGCGTCTGCCATATCCTTGGGCTGCACCACCGCCACCACCTTCTCGCCCAGATCGGGGCAGGGTGCGCCGATCACCGCGGCGTCCATCACCTTGGGGTGGGTGACGAGCAGGTTCTCGATCTCCTGCGGGTAGATGTTGACCCCGCCGGAGATGATCATGTGGCTCTTGCGGTCGGTGAGATAGAGGAAGCCGTCCGCATCGACATGGCCGATGTCGCCCAGCGTCATCCAGCCCTTGGGATGCATCGCCTCGGCGGTCTTGGCCGGATCGTTGTGATAGGTGGGGAGCAGCGCGTTCTCGAAATAGATGAGGCCGTCCGCGTCCGGCCCCAGTTCCTCGCCCTCGGGCCCGCAGATGTGGAGCGTGCCGTAGATCGCGCGGCCGACGCTGCCGGGGTGAGTGAGCCAGTCGGGGCTGCGGATCATGGTCATGCCGATGCTCTCGCTCCCGGCGTAGTATTCGTTGACGATCGGCCCCCACCATTCGATCATTTCGCGCTTGATCGGCACCGGGCAGGGCGCGGCGGCATGGAGCGCGCGCTGGTGGCTGGAAAGATCGTATCGCGTCCGCACCTCGGGATCGAGCTTGAGGAAGCGAACGAAGTGGGTCGGGACCCACTGGCTGTCGGTGACTTTGTAGCGTTCAATCGCCCGCAAGGCCTCCTCAGGCTCGAACTTCTCCATCATCACCACCGTGCCGCCCAAGCGGTGCACCACCGAACACCAGCCGATCGGCGCGGCGTGGTAGAGCGGGGCGGGAGAGAGATAGACCATCGAACCGTCGGTCGGCATTCCGGCGCCCATCACCGCAAGGCCGACCAGCGGCACCGTGGCCTGCGGATCGGGATCCGCGGGCGGGGCGGGGCGGATGCCCTTGGGCCGCCCGGTGGTGCCCGAGGAATAGAGCATCACCATGCCGGCGCTCTGATCGGGAATCGGGGTCGCGGGCTGCGCGGCGAGGGCAGCGGCGAAGTCCTCCGCATTGCCTGCATCCATCACCAGCACGGCAAGGCCCGGGCACTCGGCCCGGATGGCATCGAGCATCCCGGCGAAATAGCCGCTGGTGATCAGCAGCTTCGCCTCGGCATCGCGGATGATGTAGGCGGCCTCGGGGGCGGTCAGGCGCGAGGAAATCGGCACGAGCATCGTCCCGGCGCGCTGCGAGCCCCAGATCAGGGTGAAATATTCGATCCGGTTTTCCAGCAGCACCGCGAAGGCATCGCTCGGGCCGATGCCGTGGGCGCGCAGCAGCTGGGCAAAGCGGTTGGCGCCCTCGTCCATTTCGCCATAGGTGATCTGCTCGCCCGAGCCGGTCATGATGACGGCGGGATGATCGGGACGGCGCGCGGCATGCGCGATCGGGTGCATCGACATTCTTTTCTCTCCCAGGCGGCAGCGCGCGCACGGGGCGCACGCGCCGGCTCTCTCCGGGATCGAAATCTAACGGCACCGAGACGGCCCGCAAGCAAAAACGGTACGGGAAATGCTACTGAATTTGCGCGGGATCAGGCGCGTGGCGGGCGAGAAAAAAGGCGGCGGGATAACCCGCCGCCATGTTCGGACACCCTCTCCAATGTCCGGCCCGCCTACAGCGGGCAATCCCTTAAACTTACTCGCCGCCCTGGCCGGTCAAAACGCGATCCCGGGCGAAGGCGAGCTGTGCTTCGCTCTCCACCATATACGGAATCGGATTGACTGCAAGCCCATCGATGCGAACTTCGTAATGGAGATGCGGGCCGGTCGAACGGCCGGTCGAACCGACATAGCCGATGAGGTCACCCTTCTTCACGTTGTCGCCCGCGGCGACTGCAAGGCGCGAAAGGTGGGCGTAGCGCGTTTCCATCGATGCGCCGTGATCGATGCTGATGTAGAGGCCGTAGCTCGAATACCAGTCGGCGCGGCCCACTACTCCATCTGCGGTGGCATAGACCGGGGTCCCGGTCGGCGCGGCGAGATCGATGCCGGTGTGCCTGCGGCGGCCGCCGAGCACCGGGTGGGTGCGCATCCCGTAGCCGCTGGTGAGCTGCGCGCCCTCGAGCGGCATGCGCGAAGGCACCGAGACGCTGGATTGGGCGACAGGCGCGGAATAGGCGGTTTCGGCGCCGGTGCCCACGGTCGGGCTGGTGCGCTCGATCGCGGTCCAGCTCGAGAACAGCGACTTGAAGCGCTGGTCACCCTGGCCGAGCGGATCGATCTGGTTGTCGCGGACCGGCTCGACCACATCGGCGGCGGCGGTGGTGGTGGCGGAGTTCGCGGTGTTGGCGAGGGCGGGCGTGGTGCCGGCGGCGGACATGAGCGCAACGCTGCACAAGGCGACGAGCTTCGACGATTGGCGCACGGCAAACTTCATACTGACCCGGTCCCCGATTTCGGCTTTTTTGCCGTTCACGCGTGAAGCACGTCTGGTGCGCGCCTTTGATGAAGCGTGGTTATCCGGGTGAGTCGTTAATGTGCAATCTCCGCGTAAAAATCCCGCGACAAACCGGCTGCAAGACGCGCTGAGTCGTTGAACGGCGGCTTAATGACCCCGCGAAAGTGCCGTTTTACGAGGTCTTGCCAGAGGGATTCGGGGGCCTGTCGCTCCATTTCGGCACAGCGCAGAAAATGCTTGGTGCCCAGCGCCACATGACGGATTTCGTCGTCAAGGATTCGCGTCAGGATCCTTGCGCCGCCGTGATCGCCCGCCGCCACGACCCGCTCGAGCGTCGCCGGCGTGACGTCAAGCCCGCGCGCCTCGAGCACCATCGGCACCACCGCGAGCCGCGCAGCGACGTCATGGCTGGTGGCCTGCGCCGCCTCCCACAACCCCGCATGGGCAGGGAGCGCGCCGTAATGACTGCCGAGGCTTTCGAGCTTGCGCGCCAGCAGCGCGAAATGCATCGCCTCGTCGGCGGCAACGCTCAGGAAATCGCCGACGAAGTCCTTGCCCATCCCTTCACCGAATCGCCCCGCCATGTCGAGCGCGAGGTCGATCGCGACGAATTCGATATGCGCGAGCGCGTGCCACAGCGCGATTCGCGCGCGCTCCGAACCGAATCGCCCGCGCTTGGGCATGCGGCCCGGCGGCAGCAATTCGGGTCGCTCGGGCCAGGCCGGTGCATCGGGCATGGCGACGTCGAAGGCCCATGCCAGCTTGCCCCGCCGCCAGTCGCGCGCCACGGCGCGGGTGGCGAAGCATTTCTCGCGCGGCTCGGCGGTGAGCAGCGCGGCGCGGATGGCGCGGGCGAGGGTGGTCATGCGCTGGCCGGTGTCACAGCGCCTTTGCGGCGGCAAGCACCTCCTCGGCGTGGCCGGCGACCTTCACCTTGTCCCAGATGCGCGCGATCTTGCCCTCGGCGTCCACCAGATAGGTGGCGCGGACCATGCCCATGTAGGTCTTGCCGTACATCTGCTTTTCCGCCCACACGCCGAGCGCGTCGGACAGGCCGCCTTCTTCCGCGTCGGTCGCGAGCGGCGCGGTGAGGCCGTGCTTGGCGATGAACTTGGCGTGCTTCTTGGCCGGGTCCTTGCTCACGCCGAGCAGCTTGGTGCCCGCGGCCTCGAACTGGTCCTTCAGCGCGGAGAAATCCTTGTTCTCGGTGGTGCAGCCCGGGGTGTCGTCCTTGGGATAGAAGAAGATCACCAGCTTGGAGCCGGCGAAGTCCTTGGGGCTGACGCTCCCGCCTTCGGGGGTTTCCATCGCGATGTCGGGGATGGCGTCGCCGACGCCGGGAAACTTGCTCATCGATTGGCCTCCTGTTCGTGTTCGAGAATGTCCGTGCCGAGGATTTGTTTCCACACCGCGGCGACCCGGCGGCGGGCCGCGCCGAAGGCCTGCAGCAGCGCGGCATAGTTCGCGCAGTTGCACGCCCGCGCCAAGGCGCGCGCGCCGCCCGGCGGGGGCTCGCCGGCGTCGGGCGCGAGCAGACGTCCGGCCACCAGCATCCGGCTCATCAGCGCATGAGGGCCGGCGATGTCGGCGGGGAGCAGCCCGGCCGCGATCAGCCCTTCGAGCGCCACCTCGAGATCGGGATCGAGCGCCTGGGGCACGCTTTCGCCGAGCGGCGCGCCGGCGGCGGTTTCTCCCTTCAACTGCAGGTAGTGGACGAGGAATTCGAGATCGACCAGCCCGCCGCGCAGCAGCTTGGCATCGATCGGCCCGCCGGGGTGCTTGTGGCGGGCCATCTCGGTGCGCATCTGCAGCACCGCCTCGCGCAGCGCCGTGCGATCGCGCGGGGCGTGGAGCACCTCCGCAAGCACCGCCTCCAGCTCGGCCCGCGCCTGATCGGAACCCACCAGCACCCGCGCGCGGGCGAGCGCCATGTGCTCCCAGGTCCACGCCGCCTCGCGCTGATACTTGCCGAAAGCCGCGCAGCTCACCGCCAGCGGGCCTTGATTGCCCTGCGGCCTGAGACGCGTGTCGACCTCGTAGAGCGCCCCCTGCGCAGTCGGCACCGACAAAGCGGCGCTGACCCGGCTGGCAAGGCGGTTGTAATAGACCGTCGCCCCGAGCGGACGCGGCCCGTCGGACTGCGCGGCGAAATCGCCGGTGAACAGGTAAACGATGTCGAGGTCCGAGGCATGGGTCAGCGCCCCGCCGCCGAGCCGCCCGAGCCCCAGCACGACCAGCTCGCTGCACGGCACGCGCCCGTGCTTGGCGGCGAATTCCTCCACCGTCGCCTCGGTCGCCAGCTGCAGCGCCGCCTCGGCAGTGCGCGACAGGGCGCGGGCGATATCGAGCGGATCGGCCAGCCCCTCGATCAGCTGGATGCCGAGCGCGAAGCGGATCTCGCCGGTGATCACCCGGATCGCATCAAGCAGCGCCTCGTAATCCGCACGCCCCGCAGCCCCGCGCATCCGCGCGATGATGGCCGGAATGTCCCCCGGCAGATCGAGCGCGTGACGATCGATCAGCGTGTCGAGCAGTTCGGGCTTGCGCGCCAGCTCGTCCGACAGCACCGGGGCGAGCGTGAGCGCGGCGACCAGCCGGCTGATGAGATCGGGCCGCGCATCGAGCAGGCGGAAGGTGGTGATTGCGCTCGGCACGCTTTCGATGATGCGCTCCCAGCGGGTGAGCGCGCGCAGCGGATCGTCGCTCTGCGCCATCGCCTTCAGCAGCGCCGGGGCGATCCGGTCCCACGCCGCCACCGCCTGCGGGGATCGGATCGCCGCATAGCGTCCGTCGCGCCAGCTCTCGATCCGCTCGGCGAGGGTCTCGGGCTCCGCAAAGCCGAGCGCGCCGAGTTCCTGTGCGAGGTCGCTCGCCGCCGCAGCCGGGGCCGGAGCCGGCGCGCGGGCGCCGATCAGTTCTTCGTAAATGCGCGCGGTGCTGGCCGTCAGTTCGGTCAGCTCGGCCACCAGCGCCGCGCCGTCGGCCAATCCGTCGAGCCGCGCCACCGCATCGAGCGCCGCGCCCTCGGGCAGGCTATGCGTCTGGCGATCATTGACCATCTGCAGGCGGTGTTCGAGGACGCGCAGCCGGTCATAGCCCTCGCCCAGCACTGCGGCGCTTTCGGGGGCGATCCACCCCGCGCCGGCCAGCGCATCGAGCGCCGCGCGGGTGCCACGCACCCGCAGGTCGAGGTCGCGCGCACCGTGGATCAGCTGGTGGGTCTGGGCGTAGAATTCGATCTCGCGGATGCCGCCGCGCCCGCGCTTGAGATCGAAGCCGGGGCCGGGTTCGGCGCGGCCGGAATGGCTGTCGCGGATGCGCTGGGTGAGCGCGCGGATTTCCTCGATCGCGCCGAAATCGAGCTGGCTGCGCCACACGAACGGACGGATCTGCGCGAGAAAGTCTTCCCCGGCGGAGATATCCCCGGCGGCCGGGCGCGCTCTTATGAAGGCGGCGCGTTCCCACGCCAGCGCCTGCCCTTGGTAATGCGCCAGCGCCGCGCCCACCGGCACGCAGAGCGGGCTGATCTCGCTTGCGGGGCGCAGCCGCAGATCGACCCTCAGAACATAGCCCTCGTCGGTATTGGCCGAAAGGATGGCGACGATCCGCCGGGCATAGCGCTGCGCGGCCTCGCCCGGATCATCGCTCGCCCGGCGCGGCAGGCGTTCGCGATCGTAGAGGAAGACGGGATCGATATCGGAGGAATAGTTGAGTTCGCCCGCCCCCTGCTTGCCGAGCGCCAGCGCGATGAAGCCGGACACCAATTCCTCGCCGGTGCGCTCGCAAACCGCGGTGCGGATCGCGCGGTCGAGCGCGCGATCGGCGAAGGCGGTCAGCTCGCACACCACCCGCGCCAGCGGGAAGGCGCCGGCAAGGTCACCCACGGCAAGCGCTGTCGCCAGCGCCAGCCGCTCGCGCCTTAGCGCCAGTTCGGTATCGAGGTGCTCGCCCTGCGCCCGCGCCCAGGCCAGCGCCGCCTCGCCCTCCCCCGCGGCCAGCAGTTCGGCGAGTTCGGGCTGGCGTTCGAGCGCGCGCGCAAGGAAGGGCGCATGATCGCGCGCGCGGCGCAGCGCGCTGTCCCAGTCGGGGCTCGTCGTCTCTCCCATCGCCCGCCTGTCTGGCCGCACGCGCGCCGCGCCGCAAGGGGTGCAAACTTGCGCCCCACCGCGGGCTCTGCAATTGAAGCGCGCGACAAGCGAGACGAGGACCTTTGCAATGACGAAAAACTGGACGGCTTTGGGCGCGGTGCTGGCGGGCGCGCTGGCGCTCGCGGCGTGCGATGCCATCCCCGGCATGGACAGCGCCTCGACGGCGCTCGACATTCCCGCGGTGGCGGCGGGCGAGCTGTCCGAGGCCACCATCAAGGACGTCACCCGCCTGCTGGCAAGCGACGAATTCGAGGGCCGGATGCCCGGTTCGGCAGGGGAGGAGAAAACCATCGCGCTGCTCACCGAGCGCTTCAAGGCGGCAGGGCTGCAGCCCGGCAACGGCGATTCCTGGGTGCAGGAAGTGCCGCTGGTCGAGATCACCGGCAAGAACTACGCCCCTCTGACGATCGCCGGCAAGGGTGACGCCATGGCGCTCGAATTCGGCAAGGACTGGGTCGGCGTGACCTATCGCGAGGAGGCCAGGACCAGCCTCGCGGACAGCGAGCTGGTGTTCGTCGGCTATGGCATCAACGCACCCGAGAAGGGCTGGAACGACTACGAAGGGATCGACGCCAAGGGCAAGACCGTGGTGATCCTCGTCAATGACCCGGATTGGCAGACCGCTGGCCTCGAAGGCCCCTTCGGCGGCAAGGCGATGACCTATTACGGCCGCTGGACCTACAAGTATGAGGAGGCCGCGCGGCAGGGTGCGGCGGGCGCGCTGATCGTCCACCAGACCGCGCCCGCGAGCTATGGCTGGAACGTGGTCGAAAGCTCGTGGACCGGCCCGCAGGCCTATGCCCAGCGCGGCGACAATGCGCCCCCGCTCACGCAGATGAACGGCTGGATCACCGAGGATGCCGCGCGCCGACTGTTCAAGGCTGCAGGACAGGATCTCGACGCGCTGACCAAGGCGGCGCAGAGCAAGGACTTCACGCCCGTTCCGCTCGGCATGACCGCCTCGACCGCCTTCGAAAGCGACATCCGCAGCTTTACCTCGCACAATGTCATCGGCATCCTGCCGGGCAGCGAGGCGCCGGACGAGTATGTGCTTCACACCGCGCACTGGGATCACCTCGGGCACTGCACCCCGGCGCCCGACGGCGACGACATCTGCAACGGCGCGATCGACAATGCCACCGGTACCGCCGCGCTGGTGGCGCTGGCCGAAGCCCACGCCAAGGCCGGGCCGCCGCGCCGCACCCTCGTGTTCCTCGCGGTGACGGCGGAGGAATCGGGCCTGCTCGGCGCGCAATACTATGCCGCCAACCCGGTCTACCCGCTGGCGCAAACGGTGGGGGGCGTGAACATGGATGCGCTGCAATTGGCCGGCCCTGCCAAGGACGTGACCGCGGTCGGTTTCGGCAAGTCCGCGCTCGATCAGTTCCTCGACGCCGCGCTCAAGGCCGATGGCCGCAGCGTGACCCGCGATCCCAAGCCCGAGGCGGGCTATTACTACCGCTCGGATCACTTCGCCTTCGCCAAGCTCGGGGTGCCGATGCTCTATATCGATGGCGGGCAGGACCTCGTCGACGGCGGCCGCGCGGCGGGCGAGGCCTATGCAAAGGACTATACCGACAACCGCTATCACGGCCCCAAGGACGAATTCGACGAGAGCTGGGACTGGTCGGGCGTGATGGCCGATCTGCAGCTCTACTACCGGCTCGGGCGGATGATGGCGACGAGCACGAGCTGGCCGAACTGGAACGAGGGCGACGAATTCCGCGCCATTCGGGACGAAAGCTGCAAGGCGGCGGACAAGGGCTGCTGATCAGGTCATTTCGTAGGCACAGCCGAGTTTCTCGGCCTGTGCCCGCAGACGCTTGTCTCTGGTCCAAAGCCGATGTTGGTGGTGGTGGCTGGCATAGAGCAGGTGCGCATCGACAAGGCCAATGCCGGTTCCGGGCAAGGCGGCGCTTTCGATAAAGGTGAGCAGGTCATCCTCTTCTGCCAGGTCCACCTGTGGCAGGGCGGCAAGGCGAGATATGACCAATTCGCGGTTGGCAATCGTACCCAGCGCCAGTTCGGCCGTTACGAACCGATGCTGGGTCACAGCACCCTGAAGCAGGATAAGGTTCAATTGCGGGTCGGCAGCGCGAAGGTGATCAATCCAGACCGAGCTATCGACAAGGATCACCAGAACCTCCGGCGCTCGGGCGCCTTTGCTTGACGGTCACTTCCGCCCATCGCAGCAAGGCCCTTGGCCGCTTCGGACTGAATCAATTCCCGCAAGGCGGTGGCAATGATGGCCTCGCGGTCCGCAATGCCGGTCAACTCGCGGGCCGACGCAATCAGCTTCTCTATGTCAGAAGAACCAGAACCCTCCGGAATATCCTTTGTCTTAGCCTTGGTCGAAGCCGACTTGCGCTTTCCAACACGGACAAAGCTGATTCGCTTCGCCCGCAGATTGACGTTGCAGGTTTCCCATCCCGCATCTCTCCAGCCACGCGTCTGGCTGTGTGAGCCGTCCTGATTGGACCACCATGCGGGATAGGTATAAGCACTTTTGGGCAACACAAAACCGAGCACCTTTTCGATTTCAGGAAGCTGCGCATCCCAGCTATCGTTCTGCAGTCCCTTGAGGTAACGCGCGAGCGGCTCATATTTGCTCATAATATATCTCCTCGGATTTGACTTGATATATGTATCATAGGAAAAGATACATGTTTAGTAAATTTATCATGCCCCCAGAATGGGCACCGCAGGATTGGCTGTGGATCGGCTTTCCGCACCTCGCCGAGGAGTGGCCCGGCTGGCTCGAACCGGCGCAGGAGCAGATGGCCGCCTTCGCCTCTGCCGTGGCTGAGAGCGGGCAGCAGGTGCGCCTGCTGGTGCGCGACTCGGCCAACGAGGCCCGCGCACGCCAGCTCGTCAGCAGCAGGGTGACGCTCGAACGGCGTGTCTATGGCGATGTCTGGCTACGCGACACCGGACCGCTGGTGGTGCGCGAAGCCGATGGCACCCGCACCGCGCGGCGGTTTGGCTTCAACGGCTGGGGCGGCAAGTATCTCATGCCGGGCGACACCGAGATCGGCGCGGAACTCGCGCGCGATGCCGGGCTGGCGATCACCACCTCGGGCATGATCCTCGAAGGCGGGGCAGTCGACGGGGACGGCACGGGGCTGGTCGCCACCACCGAGCAATGCCTGCTCAATCCCAACCGCAACCCCGCCATGACCCGCGCGGACATCGAGGCCGAACTGGCGGCGCAGCTGGGCTTCACCCGCGTGTTGTGGCTGGGCGATGGCCTCGTCAACGATCACACCGACGGGCATGTCGACAACCTCGCCCGCTTCGTCGCCCCCAATCGCCTCGTGGTGCCCGAGGCCACCGGCAAGGACGATCCCAACGCGCGCGTCTATGCCGATGCCGCCGCGCGCGCCGCGGCAGCCGGGGTCGAAGTGGTGCGCATCCCCTCGCCCGGCCGGATCGAGCGTGACGGGGTGATCGAGCCGGCAAGCTATGTGAACTTCGCCATCACCACGCACCTGGTGGTGGTGCCGACCTTCGGCAGCCCGCATGACGCCGAAGGGGTCGCCGCCATTGCCGCGCTGTTCCCGGACCGCGAGACCATCGGTCTGCCGGGCGAGGCGGTGCTGGCGGGCGGCGGCGGCTTCCACTGCGCCAGCCAGCAGATGCCCGCCGCTTAACCTTTCGTTAGCACTTCGGCGCGATGCTGAGCTCCATGAACCGTGCGATCACCTCTGCCCGCGCCATCGCCCTGCCGCTTGCGGCCGCCAGCGGCCGGATCGATGTGCTCGATGGCCTGCGCAGCCTCATCGTGATCGGCTGCGCCGCCGCGCTGATCCTCGCGCGCCAATCGCTGCCCTTCTGATCGCCGCGGCGTAACCGCCAGCGCATTTTCGACGAACAGGCCGGTGTCATCACCGCAAAGGTCGTCCCATGCGCAACACTTTCATTGCCCTTTTCGCCAGCGCCGCGGCGCTGACCGGCCTCGTCCTCGCCCTGCCCGCCGCGAGCGCCCCTGCTTCCGCCCCTGCCACCGGCGAGCCGGTGCTGCTCGAGCTGTTCACCAGCCAGGGCTGCTCCTCCTGCCCGCCGGCCGACCGACTGGCGGAAAAGCTCGCCGCCGAGCCCGGCCTCGTGGTGATCGCCCGCCCGGTCACCTATTGGGACCGGCTCGGCTGGAAGGACACGCTCGCGCGTGAAGAGAACACCGCGCTCCAGCACGCCTATGCCGAGACCGGGCTGGCGGGTGCCAACGGGGTCTATACCCCGCAGCTGGTGATCGACGGGCGCTTCGGCACGGTCGGCTCGCGCGAGCAGGAGGTGCGCGGCGGCATTGCCCGCCACGGCGGCAAGGGGGGCGCGGCGATCCGGGTGCGCGATCTGGGCGCGAAGGGATTTGCGGTCGGGATCGACGGGGTTGCCGAGGATGAGGCCGAACTGGTGCTCATCGCCGCCAAGCGCAGGGCCGAAGTCGCGATCGGCCGCGGCGAGAACGGCGGGCGCAAGGTCAGCTACACCAATGTCCTGCGCGGCGAGACGCGTCTGGCCGACTGGAACGGCGGCAGGGCCAGCCTCGTGATCGCGCGAGATCAGCTCAAGACCGCGGGCGCCGATGTCCATGCGCTGGTGCTGCGCGAGCCCGATGGCGGCCGGGTGCTGGCGGCGCGCTGGCTCGATCAGTAGAGCCGCGCAAGCGCCCCCAGCGCCGCCGCGCCGAGCACCACGCCCACCGCGGTGCGCCACACGGGGTCGCTGATCTGGCCCGACACCATCAGGCCCAGCCGGTTGCCCACAAGGATGACCGGCAGCAGCAGCAGCGCAAACAGCGCCAGATCGGCGCGCAGCAGTCCCATCCATCCCGCCGCCACCAGCCCGGCGGCGGCGGCGATGGTGAAGATCAGCAGCATCGAGGCCTTGATCGTCACCCGTGGCAGGGCACGACCGGCGTAATAGGGCACCACCGGCGGGCCGGGCATCCCGGCATAGCCTGTCATCAGCCCGCTGACGATGCCGACGATCCCGGTCACCAGCCGCCCCGGCACCGCGCCGCTGCGACGCAGCAGCAGGATCGCGGCAAAGGCGCTGCAGGCGATCAGCGCGATCACCAGCCGCGCCATGTCCGCCCCGGTCGCCACCAGCGCGGCAAGACCCAGCGGGGTCGCCAGCACCACCAGCGCGGAAATCGTCCAGGCGCTGCGCTCGGATTCGCGCACCAGCCGGGGCAGCTCGGTGAGGCCGATCAGCAGCGAGAGGCCATTGCCCAGCACCACCGCCGCGACCGGGGGCAGGGCGAGCGCGAGCACCGGCACCAGCAGGATCGCCATGCCGAAGCCGGTCAGCCCGCGAACGAAACTCGCCCCCAGCGCCGCGGCGAGCGCGACGGCGATCTGGAGCGCGGTGAAGCCCGCCAGAAAGTCCACGGGCGCGCTTACTTGCCGCCGCGCGCCTTGAGCCAGGCTTCCATCTCGGCGATTTCGGCCTTCTGCGCGGCGATCACTCGCGTAGCGAGATCGCGCGCCTGTTCGTCCTTGGCGTATTTGAGCGCAACTTCCGACATCTGCACCGCGCCCTTGTGGTGCGCAAGCATCCCCTGCATGAAGGCGACATCGGCGTCGGCGGGGATGTCTGCCATGCCCGCGTGCATCCGGTCATTCACCGCCTTGTAGGCCGCCTGCGCCTCGGTCAGCTCGGCGGCAGGCGCTGCGCCCATGTCGTGACCCGAATGGTCCATCTTGGAATGATCGACCGCGGTCGTCTGCTCGGCGGTTTCGACATTGGCGCCGCAGCCAGCCAGCAGCAGAGCGACAAGAGGGGCAATAGCGAAGGCCGGTTTCATGGCTTGATCTCTCTCCAGATGGTCGCGAGGGTAAGGGCGTGAACGGCGGCGATGCCAAGGTTGCTCAGCACCACCGGGTTGCTGATCGACCCGACCGTGAAGGGGGTGGTCAGCTTGTAGACGATCTGCACTGCCAACAAGGCTGCCACCATCGCCGGTATGGGCTTGAGCAGCAGCGCGGCCGAACCGAGCAGGATCGCCAGATAGACCGACAGCAGGATGCCGCGCGCCGGGGTGTCGGGGCCATAGGCCGCATCGGCCCAGCCTGCCCGTGTGAGCAGACCGTAGCACACGGGTACCAGCACGGCGATGTTGAGCGCGAGCGAGACGGTGATGAGCGCGCGCATATCAGACACCCAGATCGGGCGGAGTGCTTTCGCTCCGCAGCATCGCGATCGCCTCGGCCAGCGGCATCACTTTCTGGTGCTCCGCGCCCAGGGTGCGGACCGCGACGGTGCCTTCCTCGGCTTCGCGCTTGCCGACCACCAGCAGGTGCGGAACCTTGGCGAGCGAGTGTTCGCGCACCTTGTAATTGATCTTCTCGTTGCGCGTGTCGGTTTCGACCCGGATGCCCGCTGCGGTCAGCTGCGCGGCAACATCGCGGGCGTAATCATCCGCGTCCGAAACGATGGTCGCCACCACTGTCTGCACCGGGGCGAGCCAGGTCGGCAGCTTGCCGGCGAAATGCTCGATCAGGATGCCGATGAAGCGTTCATAGCTGCCGAAGATCGCGCGGTGGAGCATCACCGGACGGTGCTTCTCGCCATCCTCGCCGATGTAATGCGCATCGAGCCGCTCGGGCAGCACCCGGTCGGACTGGATCGTGCCGACCTGCCATGTGCGCCCGATCGCATCGGTGAGGTGCCATTCGAGCTTGGGGGCATAGAACGCGCCCTCGCCGGGAAGTTCTTCCCACTCCAGACCATTGGCGGTCAGAGCGTCGCGCAATTCCTGTTCGGCCTTGTCCCAATCCGCCTCGGAGCCGAAGCGCTTTTCGGGGCGCAGCGCGAGCTTGATGTCATAGGTGAAGCCGAAGTCGCGATAGACGCTGTCCGCCAGCGCGAGGAAGGCTTGCACCTCGCTCACCACCTGCGCCTCGGTGCAGAAGATATGCGCATCGTCCTGGGTGAACTGGCGCACGCGCTTCAGCCCGTGGAGCGCGCCGTGGGGTTCGTTGCGGTGGCAGCAGCCCATTTCGCCCAGCCGGATCGGCAGATCGCGGTAGGAGGTGATGCCCTGCTTGAACACCATTACATGCGCCGGGCAGTTCATCGGCTTGATCGCCAGCCATTCGGCATCCGGGGCGATCTTCGGCGCGGCCGCACCGCTCTCCTCGTCGACGTCCGGCACAATGTCGGGGACGGCGAACATGTTCTGCGCATACTTGCCCCAGTGGCCCGACTGGGTCCACTGGCGCACGTCCATCAGCTGCGGGGTCTTGATCTCGCGGTAGCCCGCGCCGTCCATCTTGCGGCGCATATAGGCTTCGAGCTCGCGCCAGATGCGATAGCCCTTGGGATGCCAGAAGACGCTCCCGTGGGCCTCCTCCTGCAGGTGGAACAGGTCCATCTCGCGCCCCAGCTTGCGGTGGTCGCGTTTGGCGGCTTCTTCCAGCCGCGTGAGGTGTGCCTGCAACTGCTTCTTGTTGAGCCAGCCGGTGCCGTAGATGCGCGTGAGCTGCGCATTGTTCTGGTCGCCGCGCCAATAGGCCCCGGCGACGCGCATCAGCTTGAAGGCCTCGGGATCAAGCTTGCCCGTCGAAGGCAGGTGGGGCCCGCGGCACATATCGAGCCAGTCGTTGCCCGACCAATAGACGGTGAGTTCTTCGCCCTCGGGCAGTTCCTTGGCCCATTCGGCCTTGAACACCTCGCCCTCACCCGCCCACTTGGCGATCAGGTCCTCGCGGCTCCAGACTTCGCGCTTGAGGGGCTTGTCGGCGCGGATGATCTCGCGCATCTTTCCCTCGATCGCGGGGAGGTCATCCATGCCGAAGGGCTCGCGCGTGTCGGGCGCCTTGACGTCGTAATAGAACCCGTCCTCGGTCGCCGGGCCGAAGGTGATCTGGGTGCCGGGCCACAGCGCCTGCACCGCTTCGGCGAGCACGTGGGCATAGTCGTGGCGGGCGAGTTCGAGCGCATCGGCCTCATCGCGCGCGGTGACGAGGGCCAGTTCGGCGTCACCCTCGAACGGGCGGGTGAGATCGCGCAGTTCGCCGTTGACCCGCGCGGCGAGCGCCGCCTTGGCGAGGCCCGGGCCGATCGCTGCGGCGACATCGGCAGGGGTGCTGCCAGCGGGCATCTCGCGCACCGAGCCGTCGGGCAGGCTGATCTTGAGCAGTTCCGTCATCGTTCAAATCCGTCTGGTTTGGCGCGCCTTAGGACAAGGTGAGGCGCACCGGAAGAGCGGTGTTGAACGCGATACCGATTCGGGAAGAACACCGCGCCGCCCCGAACCGGGCGGCGGGCTGCCGGGCTAACCCGCGCGCCGCCGCCCCCAGATGGTAGTCCGGGTAGTGGTGGTGCGGGTGGTGGCAAGCAGCATGGCCATGGCAGAGCCCCTACGCCAAAAGGCCGGCGATGTCATTACCCAAGCGGCAGGCATCACAGCGTCAGCGCGCCCGAACCCTTTTCGGTGGCGATCACCTTCTTCCCTGCCAGCTTGGTCGAACGCTGCTTGACGTTGCCGGTGAAGCGATACTCGGTCACCGCGCGCGTCGGGGTCAGCTCCACCGCCATGTAGCCGCGCTGCGCGGTATCGGCCCACTTGAGCTGCGGGTTCTCGGCCACCAGCGCGCCGGCCAGCGTGTCGGGCTTGACGAAGCCGAGGTAGCTTTCGAACCCCGGCGAGCTGACCGAGCACACGCCCAGTTCCACGCCGACCTTGGCCCCCTCTTGCTCCAGTTCGAAGGCCCAGCCGTTGTGGGTGTCGCCCGCCAGCACCAGCAGGTTGGCGTCGGCATCGAGCGCCGCCTTGAACACCCGCTCGCGCGCGGCGGGATAGCCGTCCCACGCGTCCATGTTGAGCGGCAGGCCGACCTTGCTCGCCATCACCGCTGCGGTCAGCCGCTGGCGGACGAAGTCGGGCAGCCCGTCGCCGAGCTGCGCCATCAGCGCCTGCGGGCTCTTGAGGTTGCCGATCAGCACCTGCTGCACCAGCACCTGCCAGGCCGTACCGTCGGCGGTCGAGGCGGCGAGCCCCTTGGCCAGCCATTGCTCCTGCGCAGCGCCGAGCATATGGCGCGCCGGATCGGCCCAGGTGCCGTCGCGGAAGCTCGCCAGCGCCCCCACCATCGCCTGCGGATCGCTCTGGCCCTTGATCACCGCGCCGAGATCGAGCTGCTGGTCGCGCCCCTCGAGCCGGGTATCGAGCCGGAACAGGGTGGCCAGATCGCCCACCTGATAGGCGGCATAGGGCTCGTCCGACACCGGCATCCATTCGCGGTAGACCCGCATCGCGATGGCCTTGCGCGTCGCCCAGTCGCCTTCGGTGTCCGGCTGGTGGTTCTGCGCCCCGCCTTTCCAGGCGTCGTTGGCAATCTCGTGATCGTCCCACACGCTGATCATCGGCAGCACCTGGTGCAGGCGCTGGCAATCGGGATCGGCGCGGTAGGTGGCGTAGCGCAGGCGGTAATCGGTGAGCGTGACGATCTCGTTCGAAGGCGCCAGCACCCGCTCGGGATGGGCCTGCGCGGCATCGGGATAGGTGCCCGGGCCGTATTCGTAGATGTAATCGCCCAGATGCACCGCGAGATCGCAGTCATTGGCCTCGACCGCGTGGCCATAGCCGTTGAACCAGCCGAACCCGTAGTTCGAGCAGGAGAACACCGCCATGCGGAACTTCTGCGCCCCGGCTTCGGGCAGGGTGCGGGTCCGCCCCACGGGCGACTTGGTGCCGTCGGGCGCGATGAAGCGGTAGAAATACCAGCGCCCCGGCATCAGGCCATCGGCCCAGGTCTTGGTGCAGAAATCGCTGTCGGGGCCGGCGGGCTTGCCGGTGCTGCCCTCGGCGACGAGCGTGGCGAAATCCTCGCTCTCGCTCATTTCCCAGGCGAGATAGGCCGGCGCGTCGGAGACGTAGCGGGTCCACAGCATCACCTTGTCGGTCGCCGGCTCGCCGCTCGCCACCCCGTGAGTGAAGCCGGTGCCGAAGCTGCGCGCCGCCAGCGGCGTCGCCGCCAGCGCCGCCGAAGCGCCGGCGAGGGTGAACAGGCCGCGGCGGGTGAGCGCGGTGGGCGAAGCGGCCGGCTGGGCGGCGGTATCGGTTTTGAACATGGCGCTGCGCCTATTCCCCTCTGATTGCGCAACTGTGACAATGCTTGCACGACGCGTATCGCGCAAGGCATGGTGCAGGCCATGACCGCAATCATGCACCACAGGCTCTACGATGGTCGCCGCATCGCCTTTCGCTTCACCCCCGGCAAGGGGCCCGAGGCCGGCCCCTGCCTCGTGTTCCTGCCCGGCTACATGAGCGACATGAGCGGGAGCAAGGCGACCGCGCTGTTCGCGCAGGCGCAGACGGCCGGACGCGCCTGCCTGCTGCTCGACTATTCGGGCTGCGGGCTCAGTGATGGCGACTTTGCCGAAGGCACGCTCTCGCGCTGGCGCGACGAAGTGCTGGCGCTGATCGCCTCCTACGTCAGCGGGCCGGTTCTGCTGGTTGGCTCCTCGATGGGCGGCTGGCTTATGCTGCTGGTTGCCGAGCGGCTGAAGGACCGGCTCGCCGGCCTTGTCGGCATCGCGCCCGCACCCGATTTCACCCAGTGGGGCTATTCCGCGGTGCAGCGCGCGGCGCTAGAACGCGGGGAGACGATCTACCAGGACAATCCCTACGGCCCGGAGCCGACCCCGACCCACCCCGGCTTCTTCGCCGATGCCGAGTGCCACTTGCGGCTCGAGCGCGGCCTCGCCCTCGCCTGCCCGGTGCGGCTGATCCATGGCAAGGCCGACGCCGATGTGCCGTGGGAGATCAGCCTGCGGCTCAAGGCGGCGCTCGGGTCGGCTGATGTTCAGGTGACCCTGATAGAGGACGGCGATCATCGCCTGTCGCGCGAGAGCGACATTGCCATTCTCAAGGCCGTCGTGGCCGAATTCTACGAATAGGAACCCCCGCGCGTGTCCTTGCTGCTTGCCCTGCTGCTCCAGGTTGGTCCCGATCCGCTCGCCGGGGGGCTGCGGGGCGATGATCTGGTGCGCGACCGGCCGCCGCGCGCAGATGCTGAACCGGGCGAGACGCCGCGCGATGGGCCGAGCGCGTGGCTGCAATCCTGTCTTGACCAGCTCGACACCGATCCCGCCCGGGCCCACACCATGGCCCAGATCCGCCGCAGCGAGACCACCGGGGCCGATCGCGTGCTCGCCAACCACTGCCTCGGCACCGCGGCAAGCGCATTGGGCCTGTGGGACGATGCTCGCGCCGCCTTCCTCGCCGCGCGCGCCGAAACCCCCGCCGCAGAGCCGCGCGCCCGCGCCCGCTTCGCGATGATGGCGGGCAATGCTGCCATGGCCGGCGGGGATGCGGCGGGCGCACTGGCAATGCTCGAGGAGGCCGAGAGCGAGGCCCGCAGCGCCGCGGCCCCGCTGCTCGAGGCGCTGGCCGCGATCGACCGGTCGCGGGCGCTGGTGAGCCTCAGTCGCAATGACGAGGCGCTCGCCGCGCTCGAATCGGCCACCACGCTCGCGCCCGAAAGCGCCGAAGCCTGGCTGCTCAAGGCAACGCTGCTGCGCCGGCTCGAACGGCTCGACGCGGCGCAGGGCGCGATCGAGGAGGCGGCGCGCCGCACGCCGGGCGCGGCCGGCTTCGGCCCCGAGATCGGGCTCGAGGCCGGGGTGATCGCGGTGCTCGCCGGCCGCGAGGAAGCGGCGCGGGAGAGCTGGCAATCGGTGATCGACCTCGCCCCCGAAAGCCCCGCCGCCGCCACCGCGAAGGACTATCTCGCCCAGCTCGGCCCTGCTTCCGCGCCCGCCCCCGAAGAGGACACGCCTGCATGACCCAGTTTTCCGTGCTCGATCTCGTCCCCGTGCGCGAAGGCGGGACGCTCGCCGAAGCCTTCGCCGCCACCACCCAGCTCGCTCGCGCCGCCGAACGCGTGGGCTGCAAGCGCTTCTGGGTGGCCGAGCATCACGCGATGGAAGGCATCGCGGGCGGGGCGACCGCGGTGGTGCTCGCGCATGTCGGCAACGCCACGGCCCGGATCCGCATCGGCTCGGGCGGGATCATGCTGCCCAACCACACCCCGTTCCAGATAGCCGAGCAGTTCGGCACGCTCGACGCGCTGTTTCCGGGGCGGGTCGATCTGGGGCTGGGCCGCGCGCCGGGCGCCGGGCCGGAATTGCAACGGGCGCTGCGCAAGAACCTCCATGAAGCGGCCGAATATTTCCCGCAGGACGTGGTCGAACTGCGCGCGCTGCTGACCGGCGACATCGATCTGCCGATCACCGCCACCCCAGGCCGCGGTGCGAAGGTGGAACTTTGGATGCTGGGATCGAGCCTGTTCGGCGCGCAATTGGCCGCCAGGCTCGGCCTGCCCTATGCCTTCGCCGCGCATTTCGCGCCCGATCATCTCGATGCCGCACTTGCCATCTACCGCCGCGATTTCCAGCCATCCGAGGCGCTCGACCGCCCGCACGTGATGGTGGCGATGAACGTCTTTGCCGCCGAGAGCGAGGCCGAAGCCCGCCTGATCGCCTCGAGCCAGCAGCAGAGCTTCGTGCGGCTGCGCACGGGCCATCCCGGCAGGCTGCCCCCGCCGGTGGCCGGTTACGCCGACACCCTGCCCGCCACCGCCCAGGCGATGCTCGCCCATCTCGGCCAGGCCGCTGCGGTCGGCACGCCCGCGCAGGTGCGCGCCGCCATCGCTGCCTTCGTCGCGCGCACCGGGGCAGACGAGATCATGCTGTGCGGTGCGACCTATGATCCCGAGGCCCGGATCCGCAGCCTCGAACTGACGCTGGCGGTGTGCGAAAAACCAGTTCACGCGTAGAATCGGCAATGATCGCGCTTGCGCCGGACGGGGGGAAAGGCGTATCGCGAAGGACACGATAACAACAACCCGGCATAATTTTATTACAGAATCTTGATGCCGGAAAGCAGGATGCCGGGAGCCGAAGATGGGGCCGAAAACCACCAGAAAATCCAGTGGCGCGAAATCCCGTGACGCCAAGTCCGGCGGCAAGTCGCTGCAGGACGCGCTGCGGGCGCATCTGCAAGCCTCGCTGCTGCCCGGCGATCCCCCGCTTGAAAAGGCCGCGCTCGGCGAAGCGGCAGACTATCTGCTCGCCGCCGCCGGGACCCGCCAGAGCGGCGAATCGCTGGTGCAGATCGAATCGGCGAGCGGCGAGCGGCGGCGGCTGCGGATCGCGGTGATCAATGACGATATGCCGTTCCTGGTCGATTCGATCGCCGCCACCATCGCCGCGCAGGGGATCGCCATCGATCGGCTGCTGCACCCGGTGGTGCCGGTGGTGCGCGACGGGGCTGGCACGATCACCGCGCTCGGCAAGGCCGGGGCCAAGGGGGGCGAGGGCCGGCGCGAATCGCTGATCTATGTCGAAACCCCGCGGGTCGACGCGCGCCAGCGGCGCGAACTCGGCGAGGCGCTCAAGGTGACGCTGGCCGACGTGCGCGCAGCGGTGGGCGACTGGCCGGCGATGCAGGCGGCAATGGGCGAGGATGCCGCGCGCGCCGCTGCGCTCGATCCCGAGGCCGGCGCGTTGCTCGCCTGGCTGGGTGGCGGGATGCTGACCCAGCTCGGCCACCTCACCCGCTACCGCAACGGACGCGAGGATGCGGTGCTCGGCATCTGCCGGGCCTCGTCGCGCGAACTGCTGGCCGAGGTCTCGATCGCCCGCGCCTTCGAATGGTTCGATCGCCATCAGGCAGAGGGTCGGCCGCGCACCCTGCTGGTGATCAAGTCCAACGTGCACGCGCGCGTCCACCGCGCCAGCCCGCTCGATCTGTTCATCGTGCCCCACTACGAAGGGGGCGACGAAGGCGGCGCGATCACCGCGCTCTCGATCCACGCCGGGCTGTGGACCAGCGCGGCGCTCAACGCGCGCCCTGGCGAGGTGCCGGTGCTCCGCCGCGCAGTGGCCGAACTGACCGAGAAGCTGGGCTATGATCCGGCCGGGCACAACGGCAAGGCGCTGGTCCATGCCTTCACCTCGCTGCCCAATGATCTGCTGATCGCCTTCGGGCCGCGCCGGATCGCCGAACTGGCGACCACCAAGATGGCGCTGATCGATCGTCCGCGGCCGCGGCTGGTGATGCTGCGCTCGACGCTCGAACGCCACGTCTTCGCCTTCGTCTGGCTCCCGCGCGACCAGCTCTCCACCGATGTCCGGCTGCAGGTGCAGGCGATGCTGCTTGGCGTGCCGGGTTCGGCGCTGCTCGACTGGAGCCTCGAGGTCGAAGGCAGCAACCTTGCGCTGCTGCGCTTCCTCATCGACGTGCGCGGGGCCGACACCCAGCACGATCCCGAAGCGATCGAGGCCCAGCTGGTCGATCTGCTGCGCGGCTGGAACGAGGCCGTCGAGACCCATCTCGCCGTGAGCGAGGAGGAAGGCCGCGCCGCCGCGCTCGCGGCGCGTTATGCGCCCGCCTTCCCGACCGGTTATCGTCTCGCCTATGGCCCGGCGGAGGCGGCGCGCGACATCGGCCGGCTGCGGACCCTGGCGCTCGCCGAAAGCGAGGACGGCGCCCCTGCACACCGGCCCGATCGCGCCACCCGGCTCTATCGCATGGCCAATGACGCGCAGGGCGACGGGGCGGACAGCCTGCGGCTCAAGATCTATGTTGCGCGCGGCGGGCTGGCGCTCTCGGATGCGGTGCCGGCGCTCGAGAACTTCGGCTTCCGCGTGGCCGCCGAAGTGCCGACCTTCCTCACCGATCCGGCGCTCGGCTCGATCCACGATTTCCTGCTCACCGTGCCTGCCCGGCTCGATGCCGCCGCGCTGCTCGGCCGGGCCGCGTTGATCGAGCAGGCGCTTGCCGACGTGCTCAATGGCGCGGCCGAGGATGATCCCTTCAACCGGCTGGTCGCCGCCACCGGCCTGCACCCGCGCGCGGCCAACTGGCTGCGCGCGATCTATCGCTACCTGCGCCAGGCCGGGGTGAGCTACACCATCTACACCGTCGTCGATGCGCTGGTCGCCGCGCCGCAGGCCACCCGGGCGATGATCGACCTGTTCGCCGCGCGCCACGATCCCGCCTTCCCCGGCAGCCGCGAGGAGGCCGTCGCCGCCGCGCAAGGCGCCTTCACCCGCGCGCTCGCGAAAGTCACCGCGATCAACGACGACCGGCTGCTGAGGCTCTACCGTGCGGTGATCGACGCGGTGCTGCGCACCAACGCCTTCGCCCCTGCGGCCGCCGAGGCGCTGGCGTTCAAGATCGATTCGAGCCTCGTGCCGAACCTGCCCAAGCCGGTGCCGTGGCGCGAGATCTTCGTCTACAGCCCGCGGGTCGAGGGCATCCACCTGCGCTCGGGCGCGGTGGCACGCGGGGGCCTCCGGTGGTCCGACCGGCGCGACGACTTCCGCACGGAAATCCTCGGGCTGATGAAGGCCCAGCGGGTCAAGAACGCGGTGATCGTGCCGACCGGCGCGAAGGGCGGGTTCTATCCCAAGCAGCTCCCCTCCCCCGCGATCGACCGCGAAGGCTGGGCGGCAGAGGGCCGCGCGTCCTATGAAATCTTCATCCGCACGCTGCTGTCGGTTACCGACAACATCGTCGATGGCCGGGTGGTGCACCCCCAGGCCGTGCAGGTGCTCGACGGGGAGGACCCCTATTTCGTGGTCGCCGCCGACAAGGGCACCGCGACCTTTTCCGACATCGCCAACGGCATCGCCCAATCGCGCGACTTCTGGCTGGATGACGCCTTCGCCAGCGGCGGCTCGAACGGCTATGACCACAAGGCCATGGGCATCACCGCGCGCGGCGCCTGGGTCAGCGTCCAGCGCCATTTCCGCGAGATGGGGATCGACGTCCAGAAGGACAGCGTCACCGTCGCGGGCTGCGGCGACATGTCGGGCGACGTGTTCGGCAACGGGATGCTGCTGTCGAAAGCGCTGAAACTGGTTGCCGCCTTCGATCACCGCCACATCTTCATTGATCCCGCCCCCGATCCGCTGGCGAGCTGGAAGGAACGGAAGCGCCTGTTCGAACTGCCGCGCTCGAGCTGGGACGATTACGACAAGGCGCTGATCTCCAGGGGCGGCGGGGTGTTCCCGCGTGACGCCAAGGTGATCAAGCTGTCGAAGCAGGCGCGCAGCGTTCTGGGGATCGAAGCGAAGGAGCTGGAACCCGAGGCGCTGATCTCCGCGATCCTGCGCGCGCCGGTCGATCTGATGTGGTTCGGCGGGATCGGCACCTATGTGAAGGCGCCTCAGGAAAACCACATCCAGGTCGGCGATCCGGCCAACGACACCCTGCGCGTCGATGCCAGCGAGGTGCGCGCGCGGGTGATCGGCGAGGGCGCGAATCTTGGCGTCACCCAGGCGGGGCGCATCGCCTTCGCGCTGGCGGGAGGCCGGATCAACACCGACTTCATCGACAATTCGGCCGGTGTCGATTGTTCGGACAACGAGGTCAACATCAAGATCGCGCTCGCCGCGGCGCTGCGCGACGGCAAGCTGACCGAGAAGAAGCGCAACACCCTGCTCGCCGCGATGACCGACGAGGTCGCCGCGCTGGTGCTCGAGGACAACCGGCTGCAGGCGCTGGCGCTGTCGGTCGCCTCGAGCGGCGGGCCGGGGGCGACCGCCTCCTATGTCCGGCTGATCGAGCGGCTGGAGGAAATCAGCGATTTCGACCGCCGCACCGAGGGGCTGGCCGATGGCGAGGCGCTGCTGCGCCGTGCGGCCGACGGGCAGGGGCTGACCCGTCCCGAACTCGCGGTGCTGCTGTCATCGGCCAAGCTGGCGCTGCAGGCAGCGATCGAGGCGAGCGCGCTGCCCGATGATCCGGTGCTCGAGCCGGTGCTGCTGGCGCGCTTCCCGTCGGCGATGCGCAAGCCCTTCGCCGCGCAGATCCGCACCCACCGGCTGCGGCGCGAGATGATCGCCACCAGCCTTGCCAACCGAATCGTCAACCGGCTCGGCATGGTCCACCCCTTCGAACTGTCCGAGGAGGAGGGCGTAGGCCTCGCCGAGGTCGCCGCGGCCTTCGTGGTGACTGAACGCCTGTTCGGGCTCGACGCATTGTGGCGCGAGCTTGACGAGGCGGCGATCCCCGAGGCTGCGCGCCTCGCGCTGTTCGACCGGCTCGCCGCGGCGGTGGGCAATCTCATGTCCGATGTGCTGCGCACCGCCGCGGGCAAGGTGTCCGCCGGGGCGATGGTGACCGAGCTTGGTGGCGGCGTCACCCTGCTCGCCGCCGCGCGCGAGGAACTGCTCGCGGCCGAACCGCGGGCCCGCTCGCTCGAACTGCGTCAGAGCTTCGCCGCCACTGGCGCGCCCGAGGCGCTGGCGGCGCGGGTCGTCAACCTGTTCGATTTCGACGGCGCGGTGGGGCTGGCCCGGCTGGCGCTCGAGACGGGAATCGATGCCAAGCTGCTCACCCACGCCTTCACCGATGTCGGCGCCCGGCTGGGGCTCGACTGGGCGCAGGGGATCGCCGCGCACATGAGCCCGTCGGACGTGTGGGACCGCCTGCTTGTCTCCGGCCTCGCGCGCGATTTCCAGCAGATGCGGCTCGATTTCCTGCGGCGGCTGATGCGTCGCAAAACCGGCAAGGAGGATCCGCGCGGCAGTGTCGAGGAATGGGCCCAGCGCAACCGCCAGGCGGTGACCCAGTTCCGCAGCATGGTCGCCCGCGCCCAGGCCCGCCCCCCGGTCGGCCCGGCGATGCTCGCCCAGATCGCCAGCCAGGCGCGCAATCTGCTGGAGCGGTGAGGCACACGCCCGGTCGCTCTGCCACATCGGGCAGGTTGACCGGGCGGCGGTTTGCGGCACATCAAAGATCGGGAGTTAGCGGAAAGGCATAGCGACGCCATGACATCAACCTCCACCCAGCATGCCGATGTGGTGATCGTCGGCACCGGGCATGGCGGCGCGCAGGCGGCCATCGCGCTGCGCCAGCACGGACATGAAGGTTCGATCCTGATGATCGGGCGCGACCGGATGCCGCCCTATGAGCGCCCGCCGCTGTCGAAGGAATATCTTGCCGGGGACAAGGGTTTCGAACGGATCATGATCCGGCCCGAGAGCTTCTGGGCGCAGAAGGATATCACCCTGCGCCTCGGCGCGGCGGTGACGGCGGTCGATCCGGCGGCGCACCGGCTGACGCTGTCGGACGGCGGAACGGTGACCTATCGCAAGCTGATCTGGTCGGGCGGGGGCGATCCGCGCCGCCTGCCGGTGCCCGGTGCGGTGCTTCGGCACGTGTTCTACGTGCGCGACAAGGCCGATGCCGATGCGATGATGCAGGCTCTGGCCGACGGGGCCAAGCGCGCGGTGGTTATCGGCGGGGGCTATATCGGGCTCGAGGCGGCCGCGGTGCTGCGCAAGCTCGGCTGCGAGGTAGTGCTGATCGAGATGCTGCCGCGCCTGCTCGCACGCGTGGCGGGCGAGGAACTTTCGGACTTCTATGCCGCCGAACATCGCCGTCAGGGCGTCGACGTGCGGCTCAATGAAGGCGTGCGCGCGGTGCTGGGGGAAAGCGAAGGACGGGTGACCGGCGTCGCGCTCGAAAGCGGCGGCGAATTGGCCTGCGACATGGTGGTGGTCGGTATCGGCATCGTCCCGGCGGTAGCGCCGCTGATCGCGGCCGGGGCGGCGGGTTCGGGCGGGGTCGACGTCGACTTCTGCTGCCGCACCACGCTCGATGACATCTACGCCATCGGCGACTGCGCCGCCCACGCCAACCCCTACGCCGGCAATGCGGTGATCCGGCTCGAATCGGTCCAGAACGCGCATGACATGGCGAACACCGCGGCCAAGGCGATCATGGGCGAGAAGGAACCCTACAACGCGCTGCCGTGGTTCTGGTCGAACCAGTATGATCTCAAGCTCCAGACCGCCGGCCTCAGCCTCGGCTTCGACCAGACGGTGCTGCGCGGCGATCCCGAAAGCCGCAAGTTCACCGTGGTCTATTTGAAGGGCGGCGTGCCGATCGCCTTCGACTGCGTCAACACGATGAAGGACTATGTCCAGGCGCGAAAGCTGCTCGAAAGCGGCGTGGGCAAGATCGATCCGGCGCTGCTGGCCGATCCCGAGGTGGCGCTGAAAGATCTCATGTAAGCCGCGCCAGCGCCCAGCTTGCGGCTTCGGCCACCACCGGATCGGGATCGGCGGTCAGCGCCGCGACCGGCCCCGCCA
>Ga0073934_10001908_pt1 | contig 46656 bp, 48 predicted proteins | sample LarsenN4metaG_FD_76834 | JGI IMG/M metagenome (GOLD analysis project Ga0073934, IMG submission 76834) | Hot spring sediment bacterial and archeal communities from British Columbia, Canada, to study Microbial Dark Matter (Phase II) - Larsen... ...
GCCTCCGCGGAGCTCCGGGCCGTGGCACCGCACGCACCCCACGCCGGCCTGGTTCTCCTCGGTGAACTCCTGCACGGCGTGCTCGCCACGCCGGATCGCGTCGGTGAGCAGCGCCTCCTCCTGGGCCAGGTTGGTCGACGGCTCGAACAGCCAGGTCGCCGGGACCCAGATCACGAAGAAGACGACCAGGAGCACGCCCCAGCCCTGGAGCCTGTGGAGCAGGGGGGTCTCCAGGTCAGGGTCGGAGGGGCCCGGCCGCATCGCTCGCGGGATGTCGGGACCCGCCTCCCGCCGGCGCCCCCGCAGGATGAGCGCTCCACCCGCGGCCAGCACGAAGATCGCGCCGCCGATCGCGAGGATGATGCCCTGGGCCTGCGTGAGGGCCACCATCACGCGACGCAGAAGGGACCGGCCTGCGGACGGTTCAGGGTGTCGGTCCCTCTCGGCGGCCCCTGGATGATCTCGGCCGTGTCGACCATCACGTCACCGGTCTCGGTGACGGTGAGGCGGAACCGGTCCAGCCCGCGGGGTGCGGGGCCGAGCTTGTACTCGCCGGCGGTGTTGTACTTCGACCCGTGGCAGGGGCACTCGAACCACTGCGACTGCTGGCAGAACGGGACCCGGCACCCCAGGTGCACGCACCGCTGGTACAGCGGCATGATCCCCTGCGCGGTCACGCCCTCGGCCTCGTAGTCGGCCTCCTCGCTCGGGCGGCCGTCGTAGGCGACGATGTAGAACCGTCCCGTCCCCGAGTAGACCGGCTGCTCCGTGTCGGCGATCGCGCTCTTGATGTCCTCGAGCTTGCCGGCGTTGATCACCGAGCCGAACCCGCCCCGCAGGTTCGGCCACAGGAACGCCAGCGTGGCGCCGCCGAACTGCGCGCCGAACACGACGAGGGAGGAGACGAGCGAGCGGCGGAAGAACTCGCGCCGGCTGACCGGCTTGGGAGCCTTGGGGGCGGGCTCGCCGAGCGCGGCGGCCACCGCCGCCTCCTCGGCCGCGCGCTGCTCCCGCCGGGCCCGGACGAACGAGAGCCCGAACACGATCGCGAACAGGTCGATCACCGCGATCGCGACCAGGGCCGCGACCGTGCCGCTCGAGATGGCGAGGACCGGCGTCACAGCTCGAAGAACACCCCCTGGGCCCACGGCCACACCCAGTTGTACCCGGTTCCGCGGAAGAACGAGCCGATGATCGTGAGCGTGGCGCCGAACATCATCAGCATCGTGAACAGCGTGATCGCGAGCTTGCGGTCGCCGGGCCTGGTGCTCGGGTTCCGATCCACGTACGGCACGACGGCGAGCGCGAGGAGCACGAGCGTCGGGGCGAACAGCACCCCGCCCACCATCGGGTGGAAGTACCGGAGCAGCTCCTGGAGCCCGAGGAAGTACCAGGGCGCCTTCGACGGGTTCGGCGTGAGGTTCGGGTTGGCGAGCTCGCGGAGCGGCGCGTTCACGAACGTCGAGAAGATCACGAGCCCCGCGAGCACGATCAGCATCGCGATGAACTCCTCGATCAGCAGGTGCGGCCACACGTTGACGCGGTCGCCCTGCTCGCGCTCGACGCGCTGGATGCCCTCGGGCGGTACCAGGGCCAGCAGGCGGTGCTTCTCCGGCGCGCCCTTCTTGGGCTCGGGCACGGCGCCGGTGGGGGCCGGAGCCTGCCGGGCGGGGGCGACCGCCGTCGCCGCGGGCGTCGCAGCCGCGGGCGTCGGAGCGGCAGCAGCCGGGACCGCCGCGCGTGGAGGGGGAGCGGGGGTCGGTGCGGGGGCGGAGGCCGCCGCCGCGGCCGGCGACTCCCCGGCGCCCGGAGCCGCTGCTTCATCCGCCGCCGCCGGCGGGGCAGGAGCCGGTGCGGCGGCGGCCGGGGCCTCGCCCGTCTTGACCCGGTGCGCGCGGACAGCCGCCGAGCGGGCCCGTCCCTCGGCGACCCGACGGTCGGTGCCCTTGGCCAGCTCCTCGGCCAGGACCTTGTCGAAGGTCTCCTGGTCGAGCGGCGTGTCTTCGCGAGCCATGTCCCCCCGTCGCCTTCGATCTACAGCGGTCCGGAGATCCCGCCGTCCTTGCGGATCCGCCAGAAGTGGACGGCGAGGAAGATCACCATCACGAACGGCAGCGCCAGAACGTGGAGCACGTACCAGCGGAGCAGCGTGTCCGGTCCGACGACCACGCCGCCGAGGAGCAGGAAGTTCGCCTGCTTCGCGATCAGCGGCGAGTACCCGGCGAGCGACGTCCCCACCGTCACCGCCCAGATCGCCAGCTGGTCCCACGGGAGCAGGTAGCCGGTGAACGACAGCCCGAGCGTGAGGAACAGCAGCACGACCCCCACGACCCAGTTGAACTCCCTCGGCGGCTTGTAGGAGCCCGTGTAGAACACGCGCGCCATGTGCAGCGTGACGCTGAGGACCATCAGGTGGGCGCCCCACCGGTGAAGGTTCCGGACCAGGTCCCCGAAGAACACCGAGGTGCGGATGCTCTGCATGTCGGCGTAGGCCTGGGCGGCGCCGAGCTCGGCCGCCGGCCGGAAGAAGAACATCAGGTAGATGCCCGTGATCGTGAGCAGGATGAACAGGAAGAACGACAGCCCGCCCAGGCAGAACGTGTAGGTCAGCTTCAGCCCGTGGCGCTTCAGCTTGACCGGGTGCAGGTGGTACAGGACGTTGTTCATCGTCGCGAGCGCCCGGTCCCGGGACGTGTCCTTGTAGCCCCTCCGGAAGATCGACCCGGGACGGAAGATCGACTTCCAGACCTCGGTGTCGCGGACGCGGTCCAGGACCTCGCTGGGCGCCGGCGGCTTGAGCTTCACGTCCCCCTCTTCCCCCGTTCCGTCCTAGCCGTCGACCTCTGCGCGCTGCGACTCCGGCACCGCCGCCATCGTCCGCACCCCGCCCGAGGCCTCGGGCAGCCGCGCATAGTACAGGGTGTCGGTCGGGCATCGTTCCACGCAGACCGAACAGCGGGTGCAGGCGTTGTCGTCGACGACGAAGACCGAGTACGCGCTCCCGACCTCGGCCCCCACGGCCTCGTCGGCCGCACCCTCCACGATCTCGGGAGACATCATGTAGATGCAGTTCCACGGGCAGACGTCTTCGCAGGCCCGGCACAGGATGCAGTTGTCCGGGTCGAGCATGAGGTGCTTCGGGGACCGGACGCCATGCGAGAGCCACTCCGGGTCGACCGCCTCGACGAGGTAGTCCGTGTGGATGTCGACCTCGGTCTTCGTGAACGGCATCGCCGCGCGGCCTCCTACGCGTTCCTCATCGGTAGCCGCCGCCGGGGCGCTCCGCCGAGCCGCCCCGCAGCCTCCGGCGCCAGTTCTGCATGATCACGGCCAGGACCACCACGGTCACGAACGGCCCCATCGTCAGGTTCACGGCGATGAAGTCGCGGAGGAGGGGGCGCCAGTCGGAGGTGCCCGACAGGCCGCCCCAGTCGAGCTTCTGCTCGGCGAAGTAGAGCCAGAACGACGGGATCACGGCCATCGTGATCACGGCGAAGAACGACAGCGCGAGCGAGAACACCACCGCCGTCGTCCAGGTCCACTCGAAGTCCTTCAGGAACCGCTCCGCCCGCTCCTTCTGCTCGAGGAGCCTCCGCGGGACCTTCATGCGAACCCCATCCCCATCCCCATGCGGACCGTCCCACCCGTCTCGCCGGTCCTCGCGGACCCGTCTCGCGGACGGCCGATTATAGACACCGCCGTCCGCGGTCCCGTCCGGTCAGCCCGTCCGGTCAGCTGGGGCCGCCCCTCCCGTCGGCCCGGCTCGTGAAATCCTTCACAAGCCACGATCGTCACTATCGCAAGGAACGGTCTCCGACCGCAACCCACCCTCCCGTGGTGCGCTCCTACACTGAGGTCCCGTGACGCCGGTGCTGGCCGATCTCGTGCAGGAGGGTCTGGCCTCCTGGTGGGCGCCCGCGCTCGCGTTCGCGGCGGGGATCGTCTCGTTCGCCTCGCCATGCGTGTTCCCGCTGGTGCCGGGCTACGTGTCGTTCGTGGCGGGGGGTGAGCCGCGGGACGAGCGCCGGCCGGTCCTGCCGATCCTCCTGTTCATCGCCGGGTTCGCCGCGGTGTTCACCGCGCTCGGGGCGTTCACGGGGGCCGTGACGAAGGTCCTGCGCTCGCCGCTCGGGATCCGCGTGTCGGGCCTGGCCATCGTGGCCTTCGGGGTGCTGATGCTGCTGTACGCCCTGCGGGTCGGCCGGCCCGGGCTGTTCGCCGAGCGCCGCCCGATGCTCGAGCGGGTCCGCCCGGGGCCGGTGTGGGCGTTCCCGCTCGGCGTGGCCTTCGGCGCGGGGTGGACGCCGTGCATCGGCCCGGTGCTCGCAGGCGTCCTCGCGATCGCGGCGGCGCAGGGCGGGTCGGCGCGCGGCGCCTTCCTGCTCCTCGCGTACTCGGCCGGGCTCGGCCTGCCGTTCCTGCTCGTCGGGCTCGGGCTCCGGCGGCTGATGGGGACCCTCGCGTTCGTGAAGCGCAACTACCACTGGTTCGCCGGTCTCTCCGGCGCCGTGATGGTCGCGATCGGCGTGCTCGTCGCGACGAACCTGTGGACGCGGCTCCTCGGGCCCGTCCTCCGGGCGGTGAGCCGCTTCACCCCCGTGATCTGATCGGTCGTTCCGAGCCATCCGCGGGTAGGATCGTCGGACCCGGATGGCCGCCCCCGCGCTCACGCTCCGCAGCTCGACCGCCCTGGCGTGGCGGACGCTCCGCTCGATGCGGACCGCGCTGGTCCTCCTGCTGCTCCTGGCGCTGGCCTCGGTCGCCGGCTCGCTCGTACCGCAGGTGGGGGTGGCCGAGGCGCGGATCGCCGCGACGTTCCGGGACCACCCGCTGCGGGCCAGGATCTACGAGCAGCTCGGGCTGTTCGACGTCTACGGCTCGTGGTGGTTCACGCTCCTGTACGTCCTGCTGCTCGTCTCGCTCGGCGCGTGCCTGCTGCCGCGCACCCGCGCGCTCGTCCGGAACCTCCGCGCCAGGCCCTCGCCGGCGCGCGAGCTGGACGGTCTCCGGCACTACGCGGAGGTCTCGGTTGGGGAGGACCCCGACCGCGCGATCGCGGGGGCGCGCCGCCTGCTCCGCCGCCGCCGCTTCCGGGTGCACCGCGCCGACGGCCGGCCGGCGCTCGCCGCCGACAAGGGCCTGGCGCGCGAGGCCGGGAGCCTGCTGTTCCACTGGTCGTTCTTCCTCCTGCTGATCGGGATCGTGTGGGGCAAGGGGACCGGGTTCACCGGCACCGCGGTGGTCGTGGAGGGCCAGACGTGGGTGGAGGCGCACGCGAACTACGACGGCACCGTGCGCGAGGGGCGGTTCTTCGGCGAGGACCACTCGGGGATCCGGCTCGAGGTGGAGGAGTTCCGGGCCACCTACCGACCCACGGGCCAGCCCGAGGACTTCGTCACGGTGGGGCGGCTCTCCCGCGCCGACGGCTCGGTCGCGCGGGAGGTCGAGATCCGCGTGAACGAGCCGGCCGTGCTCGACGGGGTACGCTTCTACCAGTTCGGCTACGGGTGGGCCCCGGTGGTCGAGGTCGAGCGCGACGGCGAGCCGATCGCCTCGGCCCCGATCGTGTGCACGCAGGCCACGCCGCCCACGGGCGTGAGCCGGCTCCAGCTCCCGTGGGACTGCGTGCTGAAGCTCCCCTCGCTCCGGCCGCAGCTCGCGCTCGAGCTCGTGCTGTGGCCGGACAGCCGGAGCCTGTACGCGTTGCTCGACACAGGGACCGCGATGCCGATGTTCCGCGCGTTCGCCCCCGTGATGACCTACCGGCTTTACCGGGGCGATCTCGGGCTCGGATCGCCCCAGCGGACGACCGTGCTCGACACCTCGCGGATGCGCGAGGTGTCGAGCGGAGCGATCGGCGCGGGCGAGACCGTGGACCTCGGCGACGGCGTGACGATGCGGTTCGCCGACCTGCGCGAGTACACGGTCCTCCAGGTCGGCCGCGACCGCGGACTGTGGATCGTGCTGCTGGCCGCTATCCTGCTGCTGGTGGGGTTGCTGCCGGCCCTGTACTCCTCCCGGCGCAAGCTGTGGGTCTCGGCGGAGCCCCACGACGGGGGGGCGATGCTCAAGGTCGGCGGGTTCGCCCTCCACCGTCGGAGCCAGTTCGAGGAGGAGTTCGCGAGGCTCGTCGCCGAGCTGCGGCGGTCCTCGAGGGAGGAAGCGCGCGCGTGAACGTCGAGACCTGGTCGCGCATCTCGACCGACGCGTTCACCGTGGCGTTCTTCGCGTACCTCGCCGGGATGCTCGCCGCCTTCCATCACCTGGCGTTCCGGCGGCGTCCCGTGTGGGTGGCCTCGATCGTCCTCACCGCCGCGGGCGCGGCGGCGCACCTCGTCTCGGTCGTCACGCGCGGGGTCGCCGCCGAGCGGATCCCGCTCGGCAACATGTACGAGTACTCGCTCGCGCTCTCGTTCCTCGTGGTGGTCGCGTACCTGATCTGGGTCGAGGGCGTGGCGAGGGTGCGGACGCTCGGCGGGTTCGTGCTGGCGTTCGCCACGGTGACGATGGCGATCGCCGCGCTGTTCCTCCACGTCGGACCGGCCCCGCTCGTCCCCGCCCTGAACTCGTACTGGCGGCAGATCCACGTGAGCTCGATGATCGTGAGCTCGTCGTTGCTCGCGCTCGGGGGCGTGGTCACGATCCTGTACCTCGCGCAGGATCGGCGCGAGCGCCGCGAGGCCCTCCCGCCGATCGCCGGGGGCTCGACCGCGCTCCGGTCCGAGGAGGGCGCGCCCCACGACCTCGTGCCCGAGGCGGACGAGCCGGCCGAGGGCCGTCCGACCCGCCGGCGCGGGTGGCTACCCCCCGCCGCCGCGCTCGACCGGCTGGCCTACCGGCTGATCGCGTTCGCCTTCCCGATCTGGACGTTCGGCGTCATCACCGGCGCGATCTGGGCCCAGGAGGCGTGGGGGCGCTACTGGGGCTGGGACCCGAAGGAGACGTGGTCGTTCATCACGTGGACGGTCTTCGCCGGCTACCTTCACGCTCGGGCCACGTCGGGCTGGCGCGGGCGGCGGGCCGCCGTGATCGCGCTGATCGGGTTCGTATCGCTGCTGATCACCTACTACGCGGTGAACCTGTGGATCGTCGGGCTGCACTCGTACGCTGGCGTGTCGTGAGGCCCGCGGCGCGGAGAAGGGTGCTACAGTGCGCCGCGTTCCGTCGCCCGCGTGAGGGCGGCCCTCGAGCGGCGCAGCGGTAGGGCCACCACAAGGACCGGAGGGAACGGAGGACGGTGCGGAGGGAGACGCTGAAGGTCCTGGGCCCGCTGGCCCTGACCCTGATCGCCGCCGCCTGCGCCCCGAACGCCACGCAGGACTCCCTCCGGCCGGCGGGCCCGTACGCGGAGAAGGCCCACGACCTGTTCGTCCCGGTCTTCTGGGTCGCCGCCGCGATCTTCTTCGTGGTCGAGGGGCTGCTCGTCTTCTTCGTCTGGAAGTACCGGCACCGGAAGGGCCGCGAGGGCATCCCGCCGCAGGTGCACGGGAACACGCGCCTGGAGATCGCCTGGACGATCCTGCCGGCGCTCATCCTCGCCGGCGTTGCCGTGCCCACCGTCACGACGATCTTCGACCTCGCGCGCGAGCCCGAGGGCGACGTCCTGAACGTCGACGTCCTCGGGCACCAGTGGTGGTGGGAGTTCGCCTACCCGCAGGAGGGCATCGTCACCGCGAACGAGCTCCACATCCCGACCGGGCGCCCCGTGTACCTGCGGTTGTGCGCGGTCGGGCTCGGGTACCAGCAGCAGGTGGCCCCGAGCGAGTGCCAGCCCGGTCCTCCCGAGGGAGCGGTCCCGGCGAGCCTCGGCGACTCGGTGATCCACTCGTTCTGGGTGCCCGAGCTCGCCGGGACGCAGGACGTGATCCCGGGCCGGACGAACACCATGGTGCTCCAGGCCGACGACCCGGGGACCTACACGGGTCAGTGCAAGGAGTTCTGCGGGCTCTCGCACGCCTTCATGAAGTTCACGGTGGTGGCGCACACGCCCGAGGACTTCGACGCGTGGGTGGCGGGGCAGCGGGCGCCGGCGGCGATGCCCCCGGGGGGGACTCCCGCCGCCGCCGGCGCCGAGATCCTCGCCGGGCAGTGCATCGCCTGCCACGCGATCAACGGGCTCCAGGACGCGAACGGTGACCCGATCCTCGGCTCGAACAACGGGCCGGACCTCACGCACTTCGCGAGCCGCGAGTGCTTCGCGGGCTGCATGCTCGAGACCAACGACGAGAACCTGCGCCGGTGGCTCGACGACCCGCCGTCGGTGAAGGCGGGGTCGTGGATGCCCGACTACAACCTGACCCCCGAGCAGATCGACCAGCTCGTCGCGTACCTGAACACGCTGAGGTGACGGAGGACCGATGGCGAGCGTGAGCGTCCCGGCCGAGCGGCCCCGCGGCCTCCTGCGCCGCCCAACGGCCATCACCGGCCTCTGGAGCTGGTTCACCACGGTGGACCACAAGAAGATCGGGATCCTGTACGGGGTCACGGCGTTCGCGTTCTTCATCGTCGGCGGCACCGAGGCCCTCCTGATCCGGCTCCAGCTCGCGCAGCCGGACCAGAACCTCATCTCGCCCGGGGTCTACAACGAGCTGTTCACGATGCACGGCATCACGATGGTGTTCCTCGTCGTGATGCCGCTGTCGGCCGCGTTCTTCAACTTCCTGATCCCGCTGATGATCGGGGCCCGCGATGTGGCGTTCCCGCGGCTGAACGCGTTCAGCTACTGGGCGTTCCTGTTCGGCGGGATCTTCATCTACTCGAGCTGGTTCCTCGGCGGGGCGCCGAACGGCGGTTGGTTCGGGTACGCGCCGAACTCCGTACTGGACCCCACCCGCGGGATGACCTTCTACGCGATCGGGCTGCTGATCACCGGCATCGCGTCCACGGTCTCGGCGATCAACCTGGCCGTGACGATCATCAACATGCGGGCTCCGGGCATGACGTTGTTCCGGATGCCCGTGTTCATCTGGATGGGCCTGGTGGTCCAGCTGCTGCTCGCGTTCAGCCTGCCGATCATCACGGTCGGGCTGGTCGAGCTGCTGTTCGACAAGCGGTTCGGGACCCACTTCTTCGATCCGGCCGCGGGCGGGGACCCGCTGCTGTGGCAGCACCTGTTCTGGCTGTTCGGGCACCCCGAGGTCTACATCCTGATCCTCCCAGCGATGGGGATCGTCTCGGAGATCCTTCCGGTCTTCGCGCGCAAGCCGCTCTTCGGCTACCAGTTCGTGGTGTTCAGCGGGATCGCGATCGGGTTCATCGGGTTCGGGGTGTGGGCGCACCACATGTTTGCCGTCGGGCTCGGGCCGGTCGCGAACACCGCGTTCGGCGTCTCGACCATGATCATCGCGGTACCGACCGGCGTGAAGATCTTCAACTGGCTCGGCACGCTGTGGAGGGGCGACATCCGGTTCACGACGCCGATGCTGTTCGCGGTCGGGTTCATCGCGATGTTCGTGATCGGCGGCCTCTCGGGGGTCACGCACGCGGTCGTGCCCTCGGACTACCAGCAGACCGACACGTACTACATCGTCGCCCACTTCCACTACGTGCTGTTCGGCGGCGCGATCTTCGGGCTGTTCGGCGGCACGTACTACTGGTGGCCGAAGGTGTTCGGCCGGATGCTCGACGAGCGGTGGGGCAAGGTCCAGTTCTGGACGATGCTCGTTGGGTTCAACCTCGCGTTCGGGCCGATGCACGTCCTCGGGCTCCAGGGCATGCCGCGGCGGATCCAGAGCTACCCGGAGTCGCTCGGGCTGACGTTCTGGAACCTGGTCTCGACGATCGGGGCGTTCGTCATCGCGCTGTCGGTGCTCCTGTTCATCGTGAGCGCGGTCCGGAGCTTCCGGCGGCCGAGGGAGATGAGCGCGGACCCCTGGGACGCGCGGACGCTCGAGTGGGCGACCTCCTCGCCGCCGCCGGTCCACAACTTCGACGAGATCCCCGTGGTGCACGCGCTCGACGAGGTCTGGCACCGCAAGTACGCGGAGACCGAGGGCGGCCGGGTCGTGCCGGTCCCGGCCGGCGGCTCGGGTGAGGGCGGGCGCGGCGCCGGCGCGCACGCGATCCACCTGCCCGGCCCCTCCTACTACCCGCTCGTGGCCTCGCTCGGCCTGCCGATCGTCGGCTACGGGCTGATCTTCGGCTGGTGGCTCGTGGCCGTCGGTCTGGTCGTGATGGTCGGCGGGCTCTACGGCTGGGTCCTGGAGCCCTCGGCAGAGTGAGCGGCTGATGGCGACGATCGAGCACGCCGAGCACCCCACCAGCACCGGGCTGCCGAGCACGAAGCTCGCGATGTGGCTGTTCCTGGCCTCGGACTGCCTGCTGTTCGGCGCGTTGATCTCGAGCTACGTGCTGTACCGGGGGGCGAGCCTCGTCGGGCCGTACCCGAACGACGTGTTCGACATCCCGTACACGTCCGTCAGCTCGTTCGTGCTGCTCGCGAGCTCGCTGACGATGGTGCTCGCGCTGAACGCGATCCAGCGCGGGGACCACGGACGGACGCGCGTGTGGCTGCTCGCGACCGCCCTCCTCGGGATGACCTTCATCGGCGGGCAGGTCTACGAGTTCACGGTCTTCCACGACGAGGGCCTCTCGCTCACGACGAACCTGTTCGGCACGACGTTCTACGTGCTGACCGGTTTCCACGGGACCCATGTGGCGGTGGGGATCCTGATGCTGCTCACCCTGCTGTCGTTCTCCCTCGCCGGCCGGCTGCCGCAGGAGCGGGCCGAAGCCGTGGAGCTGGTCGGGCTGTACTGGCACTTCGTCGACATCGTGTGGATCGTGATCTTCACCGTCGTGTACCTGATCCCGACCGGGAGCGGACCGGCCTGATGGCGGACGCGACGACCGAGACGCGCGCCCCCGAGGAGGCCGCCCCACCCGCCCGGACCGCCCACGGTCGCCATCCCGGCCCGCGCGAGTACATCCGGATCGCGATGATCCTCGCGGTCGTCACGGCGGCCGAGGTGGCGATCTACTACATCGAGTGGGTCCAGGAGCAGGGGCTGCTGATCCCGCTGCTGTTCCTGTTCTCGCTGATCAAGTTCTCGCTGGTGGTGCTCTGGTTCATGCACCTGAGGTTCGACAGCCGGACCTACGCGCGGTTCTTCCTGATGGGGCTCGCCGGCGCCGTGACGCTGTACCTGATCGTGCTGCTGACCTTCCGGACCTTCGCGAACTGATGCCGGCCTGGCACGCGCACCCCGACGTGTGGGCCCTCCTCGGGGGGGTGTGGGTGCTCTACCTCGTCACCGTCCGGCGGCACGCCCCCAGCGCACCGGTCGAGGCACGCGAACGCGGGCGGCGGACCGCGATGTTCTCGGTCGGGATGGCGGTCCTGCTCGTCGCCTCGAGCTACCCGGTGCACGACCTGGCCGAGGAGCGCCTGTACTCGGTCCACATGGTGCAGCACATGCTGTACACCCTGGTCGCCGCGCCGCTGCTCGTGGCCGGGATCCCGGGGTGGATGTGGCGGAGGCTCCTTCGGCCGGCGGCGGTGCGGTCGGCGTTCGGCCTCCTGACGAAGCCGGTGGTCGCGATCGCGGTGTTCAACGGCCTCCTGCTGTTCACGCACTGGCCCCAGGTCGTGGACGCCTCCGTGCGTTCGGAGGGGACGCACTTCGCGCTGCACGCGCTGACGCTCGGCTCGGCGATCGTGATGTGGTGGCCGGTGCTCTCGCCGCTGCCCGAGCTGCCCTCGCTCACGCCCCCGGCGCAGATGCTCTACCTGTTCGCGAACTCGCTCGCACCCACGATCCCGGCATCGTTCCTGACCTTCGGAAGCACGTTGCTGTACCCGGTCTACGGGACGTTCCCCCGGCTCTGGGGGATCCCGGCGCTGACGGACCAGCTCGTGGCGGGGCTGATCATGAAGATCGTCGGCGGGCTCGTGCTGTGGGGGTTCATCGCGGTGATCTTCTTCAACTGGCACGCCCGCGAGCGCGGTGGCTGGGACGCGCTGGCCCTGCGCGGGGTCGAGCGCGAGGTCCGGACGGGGTTGGCCAAGTGAGGCGGGACGTCCGGGACCGGCTGCTGCTCCCGATCCTGCTGCCGATCGGGATCCTCGTCGCGATGACGGCCGTGCTGTTCGGCTTCTCGCGGATCCTGCTCGCGATCGAGGGGACGCCGGCCACCACCACGGCGCTGGTCGTCGCCGCGGCGATCGTCGCCGTGTCGGCGATCGCGGCCAGCCGACCGCTGATCCGGATGTCGACGATCGCTTCGATGGTGGGGGCGACCGCCGGCGTGGCCATGCTCGCCGGCGGCATCGCGCTAGCCGTGGTCGCGGGGGGCGAGGGCGAGGGCCCCGGCCGGGAGCCCGGAGGCCCGCCCGGCGACGGCGGGGGGCCCTCGATCACGGTGGTCGCCGAGAACCTCGCCTTCGACACCGGTCGGATCGAGATCCCCGCAGACACGCCGGTCACGATCACGATGGACAACCGCGACGCCGGCGTGCAGCACAACATCGCGATCTACGCCGACGACTCGCTCTCCGAGGTCCTGTTCCAGGGCGAGCTGCACACGGGGCCTGGGACGATCGACTACGCGATCCCGCCGCTACCGCCTGGCGAATACTACTTCCAGTGCGACGTCCACCCGAACATGAACGGCGTCGTCGTCGTGACGGGGGGAGGCGGTCAGCCGGGCGACGGCGAGGGCGGCGACGGCGGTGACGACGGTGGCGGTCCCTCCGCCCTGACCATCGTCGCCCAGAACATCGCGTTCGACACGGACACGATCGCCCTGCCGGCAGACACGGCCACGACGATCACGATGGATAACCGGGACGCCGGGGTCCAGCACAACGTCGCGATCTACACCGACGGGTCGCTCTCCGAGGAGCTGTTCAACGGCGACCTGTTCACCGGGCCGGGGGCGATCGACTACCAGATCCCGGCGCTTCCCTCCGGCGAGTACTACTTCCTGTGCATCGTCCATCCGAACATGAACGGCACGGTGCGGGTGGGGTGACGGTCGCTCCCGCCGGAGGCGTGGGAGCATGGCTCGTCGTGGAACCCTCGGACCGCCTCCGGCGCCCGCTCGCGCTCGCCCTGGTCGTCCTCGCGGCGTGCTCCTCCCCGCAGGCCGCCCCTCCCGGGCCGGCGGTCCAGGAGATCTCGGGCGCCGCGCCGGAGCTCGCCGGTCCGACGCTGGACGGCGGGCGGCTCGAGCCCGAGGACTACGCGGGACGGGTGGTCGTCGTGAACTTCTGGGCGACCTGGTGCGGGCCGTGCCGCCGCGAGCAGCCGATGCTGACCGCCGAACACGCCGCCCAGGGCCCGGAGGGGGCGTTCTTCATCGGCGTGAACTACCGGGACGACCCGGCCGCCGCCCGAGCCTGGATCGCGGAGTTCGATGTGGGCTACCCGAGCCTGGAGGACGCGGCCGGGAACCTCGCGTACCGGTTCGGCGTGCCGTTCCTGCCCACCACGATCGTGATCGACCTGGCGGGCCGGCTCCGGTTCAAGGTCACCGGCGAGATCGACGCGCCTACGCTCCGGGACCTGATCGAGCGGGCTTCGACCGCGTAGCGCCCTTCAGGCGAGCAGCGCGGCGTCGGCCGCGACCGAGGCGAACAGCAGGCCGAGGTAGACGATCGAGAAGCGGAACAGCCGCATCGACTCGGCCGGCGAGGTCCGCCACCACAGCCGCAGCGCCCGCCACACGAACCAGCCGCCGAGCACGACCGCTGTGGCCAGGTAGATCGGTCCCATCCGGGCCACGGGGACGAGCAGGAGCGACGCGCCGAACAGCACGAGCGAGTACAGGAGGATCTGCCTTCGCGTCTCGTCCGGGCCTCGGACGACCGGCAGCATCGGGATCCCGGCGGCCGCGTAGTCGCCCGAGTAGCGCATCGCGAGCGCCCAGAAGTGCGGCGGGGTCCACACGAAGACGATCGCGAACAGGACCCAGGCCGGGAGCGCCACCGTCCCGGTCACCGCCGCCCAGCCGACGAGGGCCGGCACCGCGCCGGCCGCCCCACCGATCACGATGTTCTGCACGCTCGAGCGCTTGAGCCACAACGTGTAGACGAAGACGTAGAAGGCGATCGCCGACAGCGCGAGGCTGGCCGCGAGCACGTTGACGGCGATCGAGAGGAAGAAGAACGAGACCGCCCCGAGCACGTAGCCGAAGGCCAGGGCGTTCTCCGGGGGGATCCGGTGGGCGGGGATGGGGCGCCGCCGCGTGCGGCGCATCACCTCGTCGATGTCGCGATCGAGGTAGTTGTTGATCGCGTTCGCGGATCCGGCCGCGATCGCGCCGCCGCCGAGCGTGGCCAGCACGAGCCAGGGCGACGGCAGCCCGCGCTCGGCCAGCACCATCGCGGGCACCGTCGTGATCAGCAGCAGCAGGACGATGCGCGGCTTCGTCAGCTGGAAGTAGGCCGCCGTGGTCTCGCGCAGGCTGGGGCGCTTCCCGTTCGACCTGGCGTCGGCGGCCGTTCCGGCGGGGAGCGCCGCCCGCTCGGCCTCCCGGCGTGAGGCCACCCACAGGGCGACCAGGGTGGCCCAGATCGCGGCCGAGACCGCCACGTGGGCCGTCACCGCCGCCGGCCGGAGCCGCGACCAGACGTTCGCGGCGCCGATCATCACCTGGGCCGCCATCAGGGCGAGCGCGACGGCCGCGAGCGCGGAGAGGACCCGGTTGCGCGGCCGCGTCCACGCGCGGATGAACGTGTACAGGACGAGCAGCGCCGCGATCGCGGCGGCCACCCGGTGCAGGAACATCGAGGTGGCCGCCCCGCCGAGGGTCGGGACGAGCCGCCCGTCCATCAGCGGCCAGTCCCGGAACGCGAGGCCCGAACCCGTCGCCCGCACGTAGGTGCCCAGCACCAGGGCGGCGAAGGTCACCCCGGCCGTCCAGCCGACCAGCCGGACGAACCGTCGTCCGGGCCCGGGGCCGGACGACGCGGGACCGCCGAGCACGCACCGGGCCTCGGTCGCGGCGGCCACCACCACGGCCACCAGGGCCATCGCGAACCCGAAGTGGACCGTCACCCAGGCCGGGTCCAGGTCGGTGTGGACCACGATCCCGCCGAGCACGGCCTGCATCAGGACGAGCGGAGCCGCGGCGACCGAGAGCCACAGCAGCGAGCGGCGCCGGCGGTGCCGCCGGATCGCCTCGACGAGCTGCCAGGCGATCAGGACGATCACGAGGACGGCGACGAAGCGGTGCGCGTACTCGATCCAGGACTCGACCGTCGGGTAGGGCAACCAGCGGTCGGGGCCGCACTTCGGCCAGCTCGTGCACCCGAGGCCCGAGCCGGTCCCGCGCACGAGACCGCCGACGCCGAACAGCAGCACCGTGGTGGAGGCCGCGGCGAGCGTGAGCTTCTGGAGACGGGTCATCGGGGCAGGCTGGGCCGTGCCGAGAACGATAGCAGTCGTCCCGCGAGGACGAGCTCTCGAGTTGCGATACTGCGGCCGTGGCCGATCCGACGCGCGAGGCGATCACCTCCGTCCCGGCGTTGGAGGCCGTCCGCGCGCTCGTCGAGCCGGTCCTCCGCGCCGAGCTCGCCGAGCGCGGCGCCGAGCTCGCCGAGCTGGACGCCTCGACGCGGGTCCTCGTGGACGAGATCGGCCGGCTGCTCGAGGCGGGGGGCAAGCGGATCCGCCCCGCGCTGTGCGTGTGGGCCTTCCGGGCGGCGGGCGGCTCCGGCGAGGAGGCGGTGCTGCGGGCCGCGGCCGCGCTCGAGCTCCTGCACACCTTCGCGCTCGTCCACGACGACGTGATGGACGGGTCGGAGGCGCGACGAGGGGTGCCCGCCACGCACGTCCGGTTCGCGAAGGAGGCGCCGTCCGGCTCCGATCCCGAGCGTTTCGGCACGGCGGCGGCGATCCTCGTGGGGGACCTGGCGGCCGTCCTGGCCGAGCGGCTCCTGCGTACCTGCGGCGCGCGGCCGGAACGGCTCGACCTCGCGTGGGCCCGCTTCGACCGGATGCGCATCGAGATGGCGGCCGGCCAGCTCCTCGACCTGTCGACGATCGCGGGCTCCCCGGAGGTGGCCTCGTTGAAGACGGGGTCGTACACGGCGGAGGGCCCCGTCGCGATCGGGGCGGCCCTGGCCGGAGCGGGGCCCGCCGAGGAGGAGCCCCTGCTCGCCTACGCCCGGCTGGTCGGGCGCGCGTTCCAGCTGCGCGACGACGTGCAGGACGGGCAGGCCCCGCCGGAGGCCCGGGCCGAGGTGACCGAGCTGGTCTCCCGGGCGGTCTCGGCCCTCCGGGGCGCGCCGCTGCTGGGCGAGGGGGTCCGGGCGCTCACCGACCTCGCTCGGCTCCTGGAGGCGGGATGAGCCGCGTGCGCGAGTCCGAGCTCGGGGCGGCGCGCCGGATGTTCGGGGGGCTGCCGGTCGCGTCCGTGGCGACGCTGAACGAGGACGGCTCGCCGCACGTGGTGCCCCTGTGGTTCGTCTGGCCGGCCGACGCGATCTACGTGGCGACACGCCGCGAGGGGAGGACCTGGCGCAACGCCCGGCGGGACCCCCGCGCGGCGCTCACGATCGACCTCGGGCGGAGCTGGGTCGAGATCGCCGGGGTCGAGGTGCGGGGGAGGGCCCGGACGCTGCGGGCCGAGGACCCGGACATGCGCCAGCCGATCTCCGCCTGGCACGAGAAGTACCGGGCGTTGCTGTCCGGCGACGGCTTCTCCCGGTTCGCCGAGGAGATCCGCGGCCTGGGGTTCCTGCGCGTGGAGCCCGAGGAGCTCTCCCTCTGGGACCACGCCCGGGAGTAGGAGCGGCCGTCCTCGCAGTGCCGGTTGCCCGTTCCCGACACCCGGCATAGGGTTTGTGCGGTTCTTCACAAGTCGGTTAGCATCATTTGTGAAAGTTTTCACAAACGGTGGGGGGACAGCCGGTGCCGAGCCCGTCGAACGCGCGCATCCAGACCGACGTCCTGATCGTCGGCGCCGGCCCCGGCGGGTCGACCGCGGCCTACCACCTGGCGCGTCACGGTATCGACGTGGTGGTCGTCGAGAAGGCGACCTTCCCCCGCGAGAAGGTGTGCGGGGACGGCCTGACACCGCGCGCCGTGGTCCAGCTCCGCCGGATGGGGGTCGACACCGAGGACCCGCGGTTCGAGCGGCACCGGGGCCTGCGGATCTACTCACGCCGGGTTCGGCTCGAGCTGCCCTGGCCCGAGCTCGACGGGTTCCCCTCCTACGGCCTGGTGATGACCCGATCCGAGCTCGACGAGCTCCTCGCGCGCCAGGCCGAACGCGCCGGCGCCCGACTGATGGAGGGGACCGAGGCGCGCGGGCCGATGGTCGAGGACGGGTGGATCGTCGGAGCGGAGATCGATCGCGACGGCGAGCCGGTCGAGGTACGCGCCCGCTTCGTGATCGCGGCCGACGGCGCCTCCTCGAGGTTCGCCGGCCGGGCCGGCGTCCGCCGCGACCCCTCCAAGCCGCTCGGGATCGCGGCCCGTCGCTACTACCGGATCGAGCGCCACCCCGGTCCGTGGCTCGAGGTGTGGATGGACCTGTGGGACGGAGACCTGATCATGCCGGGCTACGGATGGCTCTTCCCGCTGCCCGACGGGAGCGCGAACCTCGGCGCCGGTCTGCTGAACACGTTCCGGAACTTCCGGGACGTCTCGGCGCAACGGGTCTTCGACGCGTTCGTGCGGATGCTCCCGGACGGCTGGGGGGTGCGAGAGCAGACGGCCGGGGGTCGCGCGCTCTCCGGGCCGCTTCCGATGGGCCTGTCTCGGACCCCGACGGCGCTGCCCGGGATGCTGCTCGTGGGGGACGCGGCCGGGATGGTGAACCCGTTCAACGGCGAGGGCATCGCCTACGCGATGGAGTCGGCCGAGCTCGCCGCCGAGCTGATCCACGAGGCCCTGCTGAAGGACCGCCCGGGGCTCGCGCACCTGTACCCGACGCTCCTCCGCCAGCGCTACGCGAGGTACTTCCGGATCGGGACGGGCTTCGTCCGGGCGATCGGGAACCCGTCCGTGATGCGGGCGCTGACGGACTACGGCCTGCCCCAGGAGTGGCTGATGCGGTTCCTGCTGCGCCTGATGGGCAACCTGACCGATGGACGCGACGGCGACTTCCAGGATCGCCTGATGGACCGGATCGTGCGCTTGGCCCCGGCGTCGTAGGAGGCTGAGGTGGAGCTCTCCCAGTACCTGCCGATCGTGCTCCTGGCGGCGCTGGCGTTGCTGTTCGCCGTGCTCTCGCTGGCCGCATCGGCCCTGCTGCGGCCCAACCGTCCGACGCCGGCCAAGCTCGCCCCCTACGAGTGCGGGATCGAGCCCGAGCGGCTCCCTTCGGGCGAGCGGTTCAGCGTGAAGTTCTACGTGGTCGCGATGCTGTTCATCATCTTCGACATCGAGACGATCTTCCTGTTCCCCTGGGCCGTCCAGTTCCGGCAGCTCGGGCTGTTCGGGCTCGTCGAGATGGCGGTGTTCATCGGGCTCGTCTTCGTCGCCTACGTCTACGTCTGGAAGGCGGGTGGCCTGGACTGGGGCACCGAGGGCCGGGGCCGCGACGAGGTCCAGGCCGCCGCGACCGAGGAGCGGGAGCTCGCCCATGCCGGTTGAGCGCCTGGGGGGCTTCCGCACCGGCAGGGAGGACGAGGGCTCCGAGGAGGAGCTGCGGCGGGGCCTCCTGCTCACCTCGCTCGACCGCGCCGTGAGCTGGGCGCGCAAGCAGTCGATGTGGCCGGTGACCTTCGGGCTCGCGTGCTGTGCGATCGAGATGATGGCCACCGGCGCCGGGGACTACGACCTCTCCCGGTGGGGGATGGAGCTGTTCCGCGCTTCGCCGAGGCAGGCCGACCTGATGATCGTGGCCGGCCGGGTGAGCCAGAAGATGGCCCCGGTGCTGCGCACGATCTACGACCAGATGCCCGAGCCCAAGTGGGTGATCTCGATGGGCGTCTGCGCCTCGGCGGGCGGGATGTTCACGAACTATGCGGTGGTCCAGGGCGTGGACACGATCGTCCCGGTCGACGTCTACGTGCCCGGCTGCCCGCCGAAGCCCGAGATGCTGATGTACGGGATCCTGCGGCTCCACGAGAAGGTCCGGACGGAGGGGACGGTCCGGTGAGGCCGGACGAGCTCGCCGAGCGGGTCCGGCCCCGGTACCCGGACGTGCTCGTCGCTCGCGGCGAGGCGATCGCCGTCGTCGAGCGCGACCGGATCCGGGAGGCGCTCGAGGAGCTCCGCGCCGACCAGGAGGTGCGGCTCGACTTCCTCTCGGACCTGACGGCCGCCGACTGGCCGGGGAGGGCCCCGCGGTTCTGGCTCTCCTACGGCATGTACTCGATGGAGCACCGGCACCGGCTGCGCGTGAAGGTGGGCCTGCCGGGGGAGGACCCGCGGATCGACTCCGTGGTGCCGTTGTACCCGACGGCGGACTGGCTCGAGCGCGAGGTCTTCGACCTCTACGGGATCGTGTTCGAAGGGCACCCGGACCTGCGCCGCATCCTGATGCCCGAGGGGTGGGAGGGACACCCGCTCCGCAAGACCGAGGAGCTCGGCGGTGTGAACACGCGGTACCGGGGCACGTTCGTGCCGCCGGTGGATCGGAGGATCCCGTGAGCGACCCGGCCCACGACCCGCGGCCGCTCCGGGACCCGGCGGAGCTCGACGACCCGCTGTCTACCGCCGAGGTTCGGCAGGAGACGATGGTCATCAACATGGGGCCGCAGCACCCGTCGACGCACGGGGTGCTGCGCCTGCTGCTCGAGCTGGACGGCGAGACGATCCTGTCCTGCCGACCGATCGTCGGATACCTGCACACGGGGATCGAGAAGAACACCGAGTACCGAACCTGGCAGCAGGGGGTGGCGTTCGTCACCCGCGCCGACTACCTGTCCCCGTTCTTCAACGAGGTTGCCTACTGCCTGGCCGTGGAGCGCCTGCTCGGGATCACGGCCCCGCCCCGGGCCCAGGTGCTCCGGGTGCTGTTCTGCGAGCTGAACCGGATCGCCTCGCACCTCGTGTGGCTGGCGACCGCCGGGATGGAGCTCGGCGCGATCAGCGTCATGCTCTACGGGTTCCGCGAGCGCGAGCAGATCCTGGACCTGTTCGAGGCCGCCACGGGCCTGCGGATGAACCACTCGTACGTGCGGATCGGCGGGGTCGTGATGGACCTCCCGGGCGACGGGCTCCAGCGGGTCGAGGGCTTGCTCCGGATGCTCCCGGGCCGGATCGGCGAGTACGAGACGCTCCTGTCGCGGAACCCGATCTGGCTCGAGCGCAACGTGGGCGTCGGGCGACTGCCGGCCGAGGACGCCCTGCGCTGGGGCGTCACGGGGCCGATCCTTCGGGCCGCCGGCGATCCCCGGGACGTCCGGAAGGACGAGCCGTACTGCGGCTACGAGACCTACGAGTTCGACGTCCCCGTGCGGGAGGACGCCGACTGCTACGCGCGGTTCGAGGTCCGGATCGAGGAGATGAAGCAGTCCCTGCGGATCGTGGAGCAGTGTGTGGAACGGCTGCGCGAGCCCGGCCCGGTGATGATCGAGGACCCGAAGCTCCGGTGGCCGGCGCAGCTCGAGGTCGGGCCCGACGGGATCGGGAACTCGTCCGCGTACGTCCGCCACATCATGGAGGAGTCGATGGAGGCCCTGATCCATCACTTCAAGATGGTGACCGAGGGCATCGGCGTCCCCGAGGGCGAGGTCTACCAGCCCGTGGAGTCCCCCCGGGGCGAGCTCGGCTACTACGTCGTCTCCGACGGCGGGCACCGGCCGTACCGGGTCAGGATCCGCGACCCCTCGTTCGTGAACCTCCAGGCGGTGCCGCAGATGATGGAGGGCGGGCTCGTCGCCGACGCGATCGCGGTGATCTCGAGCGTCGACCCGGTGATGGGCGGGGTGGACCGCTGATGGGCGTCCTGTCCCCCGAGCTCCGCGCCACGGCCGAAGGGATCAAGGCCCGGTACCCGGCGGGCCGCGAGCGCGCGGCGATCATGCCGCTGCTCTACCTCGTGCAGTCCGTCGAGGGCTGCGTGACCGAGGAAGGGCTCCGCGAGGTGGGCGAGCTCCTCGGCATCACGACCGCCGAGGTCGAGGCCGTGGCGAGCTTCTACACCATGGTCCGGCTCCGTCCGACCGGCCGGCACGTCGTCTCGGTGTGCACGAACCTGTCCTGCGCGCTCCGAGGCGCGAAGGACGTCTACGAGGCCGCGCATCGAGCGACCGGCATCGTGCACGGCGGCGAGCTCTCCGAGGACGGCGTGTTCACGGTGCACGAGGAGGAGTGCCTGGGGGCCTGCGACGCGGCGCCGGTGGTCCAGATCGACTTCGCGAACCACGATCGCGTCACGCCCGAGCGCATGACCGAGCTGATCGACGCGCTGCGGCGCGGCGAGATCCCCCAGCCCTCGCGCGGCGAGGCGCCGGAGGACTTCCGCCACGCGTCGCGGATCCTCGCCGGGCTGGAGGACCCGGGTCGGGGGGATGGGCCGTGACCGCCAAGGTGATCACCGCCAACTGGGGGAGGCCCGACGTGGTGTCCCTGGAGGGTTACCGCGCGGAGGGTGGCTACGGGGGTCTGCGCGCGGCGCTCGAGCGCACGCCGGCCGAGGTGATCGAGACCGTGAAGGCCTCCGGCCTCCGGGGTCGCGGCGGCGCCGGGTTCCCGACCGGCGTGAAGATGTCGTTCGTGCCCCAGGACACGGGGAAGCCCACCTACGTCGTCGCGAACTTCGACGAGTCCGAGCCCGGCACCTTCAAGGACCGCGAGCTGATCGAGCGCGAGCCGCACCAGTTCCTCGAAGGACTGGCGATCGCCGCCTACGCGATCGGCAGCCACGAGGCCTACGTCTACTGCCGCGGCGAGTTCCTCCATCCCGGGCGGATGCTCGCCCGGGCGATCGCCGAGGCCTACGGGGCCGGCATCTTCGGGCCGAGCGTGCTCGGCAGCGGGTACGAGCTGAACGTCGTCCTGCACCGCGGCGCCGGCGCGTACATCTGCGGCGAGGAGACCGCGCTCCTCTCCTCCCTCGAGGGCTACCGGGGGCAGCCCCGCCTACGTCCCCCGTTCCCGGCGGTCGAGGGGCTGTACGGATCCCCGACCCTGATCAACAACGTCGAGACGCTCTGCAACGTCCCCCATATCCTCCGCAACGGCCCGGAGTGGTACGCGTCGATCGGGCCCGAGAAGTCGCCGGGGACGAAGGTCTTCTCCGTCTCGGGCAAGGTCGAACGACCGGGGAACTACGAGGTGCCGATGGGGACCCCGCTCCGGACCCTGCTCGAAGCGCACGCGGGCGGCATCCTCGGCGGCCGGCGGCTCAAGGCTTGGACGCCCGGCGGTTCGTCCACCCCGATGCTCACCGACGAGCACCTGGACGTCGCCCTGGACTTCGAGTCGGTCGCGGCGGCCGGCTCGCTGCTCGGGACGGGCGCGATCATCGTGATGGACGAGACCGACTGCATCGTGGAGGCCACCCGCCGGCTCTTCCGGTTCTACGCGCACGAGTCCTGCGGCAAGTGCACGCCCTGCCGCGAGGGGACGTGGTGGGGGAACCGCGTGCTGGACCGGATCGAGGCCGGCTACGGGCGACCCGAGGACCTCCCGCTGCTGGACGACCTCGGCCGCAACATCCTGTTCCGCGCGTTCTGCGCGCTCGCCGACGGCGCGGTGAGCCCGATCCAGTCGAGCCTGCGCTACTTCCGGGACGAGTACGAGGCTCACATCGCCGAGCGCCGCTGTCCCATCTCGGGGAGGGGACCGGAGGCGGGGGCGAGGACCGAGCTCGAGCGCGGCGTGTCGGCGCCGGTCGAGGTGACCTCGTGAGGGGAGGGTAGAGCCATCAGCGCGAGCGACCTCGTGACGCTCACGATCGACGGCAAGGAGCTCACCGTGCCCGCCGGCACGCTGATCATCCGCGCGGCGGAACAGCTCGGCATCGAGATCCCGCGCTTCTGCGACCACCCGTTCCTCGACCCGGTCGGGGCGTGCCGTCAGTGCTACGTGGAGCTCGAAGGGCAGCGCAAGCTCTTCACCTCGTGCACGACGGAGGTGACGCCCGGGATGGTCGTCCGGACCCAGAACACCTCGCAGGTCGTGCGCGAGGCCCAGGTCGCCAACCTCGAGTTCCTGCTCCTGAACCACCCGCTCGACTGTCCCGTGTGCGACCGGGGCGGCGAGTGCCCCCTCCAGGACCAGGCGCTCGCGTTCGGTCCGGGCGAGAGCCGGTACGTCGAGGCCAAGCGGATCTACGAGAAGCCGATCCCGCTCTCGCCGCTCGTGAAGCTCGACCGGGAGCGGTGCGTGCTGTGCGCCCGCTGCACCCGTTTCTGCGACGAGATCAGCGGCGACCGGTTCATCGAGCTGTACGCGCGCGGGGCGGGTGAGCGCGTCTCGATCGCCGCCGGCGAGGACTTCCGCTCCCCGTTCAGCGGCAACACGATCCAGATCTGTCCGGTGGGGGCGTTGACGGCCACGCCCTACCGCTTCGTGGCCCGCCCGTTCGACCTGTCCAGCGCCGACTCGCTGTGCCAGCACTGCAGCTCCGGCTGCAACGTGAAGGTCGATCTGCGCCGGGGGCAGGTCGTGCGGGTGCTCGCGCGCGACAACGTCGAGGTGAACGACGCCTGGATCTGCGACAAGGGCCGGTTCGCGTTCCGGAGCGCCGACGCCCCGACGCGGATCACGACGCCGCTGCTCCGCGGGCGCGGGCTCGAGCCGGCCTCGTTCGGGGAGGTGCTCGACCGCGTGGCCGAGTGGTGCTCGGACGCCCGGGTGGCGTTCGTCGCCGGCGGACGCCTCGCCGACGAGGACGGGTACGCGCTGTCGAAGCTGGCGCGCACCGTCTTCCGGACCAACGACCTGGACCATCGCCGCGTCTTCCACGGCGGGCGTGCCGAGGCGCTGATGGCCGCCGCGCCGATGCGCACGACGTACCTGGACGTCGAGCGCGCCGGGGCGATCCTCGTGGTGGGCCTGGACGCGGAGCAGGAGGTCCCGATCCTGCACCTGCGGATCCGCAAGGCCGCCCGTCGAGGCGCGAAGGTCTTCGTGGTCCACCCGCGGCGCACGCGGCTGTGGGACGTCGCCGAGCACGAGCTCTGCCGGCCCGAGCACCAGACCTACGTGCTCGAGCGGATCCACGACGGGGACGCACCGGAAGGCTCGTTCGAGGCCCGCGCGGCCGCCGCGCTGCGCGATGCCGGGGACGGGGCGGTCGTGCTGGCCGGCGAGCGCCTGGCCGAGCACCCGCTCGCGGCCGGCGTGGCGCTCGCCCTCGCGCAGCGGTACGGGGCCCGGTTCGCCCTCGTCCCGCGGCGGGCGAACGACCGGGGCCTGCTCCGTGCGGGCGTCCACCCGGCGCTCCTGCCCGGCGGCCGCCGGGTCGGGCTCGAGGCCGAGCGCGCCGAGGTGGAGGCCGTCTGGGGGGAGGTCCCGGCCGCCGAAGGGCGCTCGGCCCAGCGGATCCTCGAGGCGTGCGCGGCTCGGGAGATCGACGTGATGTTCCTGCTCGGGGTCGATCCGCTCACCGACTTCCCCGACGCGGCGCTCGCCCGGCGGGCGCTCGAGAACGTGCCGTCCAAGGTGGTGCAGGGGTTGGAGCTCGGCGACCTGGAGGTCTACGCGGACGCCTTCCTGCCCGCCGCGGCCTGGGTCGAGCGCGAGGGGCACGTCACCGACTGGGAGGGCCGGCCTCAGCGGTTCCGGCCGGTCCGGGATCCCGCCGGCGTCGCGCGCCCGGACTGGGAGATCCTCGTGGCCCTGGCCCGCGCGACCGGCGGGGACCTGGGGTTCCAGACGCTGGACGAGCTCCGCGAGGAGGCCGCCGCGCTGCTCGGGCCGCGCGAGGTGACGGTGCGCTCCGACGCCTGGACCGGCACCGGGCGGCCGCAGCTCCTCGGAGACCTGACGCTCTTCAGCTACCCGCTGCTGATCGACGAGGGCCGCCTGTCGCAGGGCGCGGACGAGCTCAAGGCCGCCCTGGAGGACGAGGCGTTCGTCGAGCTGAACCCGGAGGACGCGGACAAGCTCGGCGCGACCGACGGCGGCTCGGTGCGCGTCTCCGCCGCTGCGGGCGAGGCGATCCTGACCGCCCGCGTGACCGCGGACGTGGCGGCCGGGTCGATGTTCGTGCCGTTCAACCAGCCGGGGCTCGCCGCGAACCGGCTCCTCTCGGGCGGGTTCGTGACGACGGCCTCGATCGAGCGCGTGGCGTCTCCCGCCGGAGCGGAGATCGAGGAGGAGGGCGCGGCCTGATGGACTGGCTCGACTGGGTCCTCCTCGTCGTCCGGGTGGTCGTGGTGTTCTTCGCCCTGCTGATCTTCGTGATGCTCCTCGTGTGGATGGAGCGGAAGGTCGTCGCCGACATGCAGACCCGGGTCGGGCCGATGCGCGCCGGCCCTCGCGGCGTGCTGATCACGCTCGCCGACGGGATCAAGCTGTTCTTCAAAGAGGGCATCACGCCCACCCTGGTGGACCGGCCCGTGTACGCGATCGCGCCGATCATCGCGATGCTGCCCGCGTTCCTCGCCTTCGCGGTGATCCCGTTCGGCACCGGGGTGACGGTGTTCGGGCGCGAGATCCCGTTCCAGATCGCCGACCTGAACATCGGGATCCTGTGGATCCTCGCGATGGGCTCGCTGATGGTCTACTCGATCGTCCTGGCCGGCTGGGCGTCGGGCTCGAACTACCCGCTCCTCGGGGCGATCCGGAGCACTGCCCAGATGATCAGCTACGAGGTCGGGATGGGCCTGGCGCTCGTCGCCGTCCTCATGTACTCGGGCTCGTTGAAGATGTCCGAGATCGTCGCGAGCCAGGACACGGTCTGGAACGTGATCCCGCAGTTCCCGGCCTTCGTGATCTACCTCGTGGCGGGAGTGGCCGAGACGAACCGCCCACCGTTCGACCTGCCCGAGGCGGAATCCGAGCTCGTGGCCGGGTACCACACGGAGTACTCGGGGATCAAGTTCGCGATGTTCTACCTGGGCGAGTACCTGAACACCGTGACCGTCGCGGCCGTCGCCACGACCCTGTGGCTCGGCGGCTGGCGGGGCCCGGCGCCGGACGTCCTGCCGTGGCTCTGGCCGCTGCTGTGGTTCGTCGTCAAGGTCCTGGCGATCATCTACGTCTACGTGTGGGTCCGGGCCACGCTGCCGCGGATCCGCTACGACCGGCTGATGGCCTTCGGGTGGAAGCTCCTGATCCCGTTCGGGCTGCTGTGGGTGCTCGCCACGGGCGCGGTGGTCGTGCTGCCCGACGTCTACGGGCGGCGCGCCGTCCTGGTCGGGGCGGCGGTCCTGGTCGGAGCCGTCCTCGCCCTCTCGTTGATCTGGCCCGCGATCGCCGGCCGTCCGGTCCGGGAAGGGAGGCCCTCGTGAGCCGGGCGGAGCGCGGGACGGCGATCGGCGCGGTCGCGCGCGGGATGGCGACCGTCCTCAGGCAGGTCTTCCGCAAGGACGTGACCGAGCAGTACCCGAGGCAGATCGAGCCGCCACCGGCGCGCAGCCACATCGGGCGGCACCGCCTGAACCGACACGAGGACGGGCTCGAGAAGTGCATCGGGTGCGAGCTCTGCGCGTACGCCTGCCCGGCCGACGCGATCTGGGTCGAGGGAGCGGACAACGACCCCGAGCACCCGACGAGCCCGGGCGAGCGGTACGCGAAGGACTACCAGATTAACTACCTGCGCTGCATCATGTGCGGGCTCTGCGTGGAGGCGTGCCCGACGCGCGCGCTCACCCTGACGAGCGCCTACGAGATGAGCTACCTGTCGCGCGAGGAGGCGATCCTCACCAAGGAGCAGCTGCTCGAGCCCCCGCTCCCCCTCGGCACCGCGCCCGGCACGAGGGAGGGGCGGTAGGTGCCGCTCGACCACGTGGTCTTCTGGGTGTTCGCGCCGGTCTCGGTCGGCAGCGCGATCGCGATGCTGCTGCAGCGGAACGCCGTGCACGCCGCGCTGTTCCTGATCGTGAACTTCTTCACGATCTCCGTCTTCTACCTGGTGCTCGGCGCCTCCTTCCTCTTCGCGGTGCAGATCATCGTGTACGCCGGCGCCATCATGGTGCTGTTCCTGTTCGTGATCATGCTGCTCGGCGTCGACCGCCACGAGAGCCTGGTCGAGCGGCTGCGCGGGCAGCGGACGCTGGCGATCGCGCTCGGCGTCGCGATCGCCCTCGAGCTGTTCCTCGCGATCCGGGCCGGGGTCGGGTTCGCGACCAAGGCGCCCCCGGGGTTCGACGAGGCCGTGAACCGCGGGGGGAACGCGGCCGCCCTGGCCCGTGTGCTCTTCCGCGACTACTTCTTCCCCTTCGAGGTCACCTCGATCCTGCTGATCGTCGCCGCGGTGGCCGTGGTCGTCCTCGCGTCGCGGCGGCGGCGGGCGATCACGCGGGCCGGGTCCGAGGCCGCGGCCGCCGGGGCCGAGGAGGCGGCGTGAGGACCCCGATCTCCTACTTCCTGATCGTGTCCGCGATGCTGTTCGCGATCGGCACGGTCGGCGTGCTCGTGCGGCGGAACGCGCTGATCATCTTCATGTCGGTCGAGCTGCAGCTGAACGCGGTGAACCTGGCGCTCGTCGCGTTCAGTCGGATGCACGAGGACCTGTCGGGACAGGTCCTGGCCTTCTTCTCGATGGTGGTCGCCGCGGCCGAGGTCGTGGTGGGCCTGGCGATCATCGTGAACGTCTACCGGCGTCGCCAGAGCGTGAGCGTCGACGACGCGAGCGTGCTGCGGGGGTGAGGGGATGCTCGACCTCGTCTGGCTGATCCCGGCGCTCCCGCTCGCCGGCGCCGCCGCGAACCTGTTCCTCGGCCGGCGGCTGGGGAAGGCGGCCGGCTGGCTCGCCACCGCTCTCGTGGGGCTGGCGTTCGCGCTCGCCGTGGGGGTCCTCCTGGACCTGCTGACGCTGCCGGGGGAGGAGCGCGCGCACGCGGTCCGGCTCTTCGGGTGGATCGCCTCGGGCGCCTTCTCGGTGGACGCGACCCTCCGCGTGGACCCGCTCTCGATCACGATGACGCTGGTCGTCACCGGCGTCGGCGCGCTGATCCACTGGTACGCGGTGGGGTACATGGCGCACGACCCACGGGTCGAGCGCTTCTTCGCGGAGCTGAACCTGTTCGTGTTCTTCATGCTGATGCTCGTCCTGGCGGACAACTTCCTGGTCCTGTACCTCGGTTGGGAGGGCGTGGGTCTCTGCTCGTACCTCCTGATCGGGTTCTGGTGCCAGCGCCCGGCGGCGGCGAGCGCCGCCAAGAAGGCCTTCGTGACGACCCGGATCGGCGACGCGGCGATGCTCCTGGGGATCGTCCTGCTCTGGATCCACGCCGGGAGCCTCGACTTCGACGTCGTGCTGGGTGAGTCGGCGGGCGGGCTGACGCGCGGTGCGGCGACGGCGATCTCGCTGCTCCTGCTGGCCGGCGCCGTCGGCAAGTCCGCCCAGGTGCCGCTGCACGTGTGGCTCCCCGACGCGATGGAGGGCCCCACCCCGGTCTCGGCGCTGATCCACGCCGCGACGATGGTGACCGCCGGCGTCTACCTCGTGGTGCGGGCGCACGTGCTGTTCGAGGCCTCGGGCGTCGCGCTCACCGTGGTCCTGGTCGTGGGCCTGGTCTCCGCGCTGTACGCGGCGCTGGCCTCGATCGGGCAGTGGGACATCAAGCGCGCGCTCGCGTACTCGACGATGAGCCAGATCGGGTTCATGTTCTTCGCGGCGGGCATGCGCTTCTACGCCGGCGCGATGCTGCTGCTGGTCTCCCACGCGTTCTACAAGGCCCTGATGTTCCTCACCAGCGGCAACGTGATGCACGGCCTGGACGAGGAGACCGACCTGCGCCGGATGGGCGGGCTCCGCGAGCGGATGCCGGTCTCGGCGACCTGGTTCGCGATCGGCGCGCTCTCGCTCGCGGGGATCCCGCCGCTCGCCGGCTTCTTCGCCAAGGACCACATCGTGGCCTTCGCCTCGGAGAGCGGGCGGGAGGTGGCCTGGGTGCTCGCGTCCATCGGGGCGTTCCTGTCGGCGCTGTACATCGCCCGGCCGCTGTTCCTGGCCTTCTTCGGGGCCCGCCGGAACCCCGCCGCCGCGCACGAGGCCCCGTGGGGGATGCACGGGCCCCTGGCCGTGCTCGCCGCCGGATCCGTGCTCGCCGGCGCCGTCCTCGGCCTGGCCGCCGAGGGCGGGCTGCTCGACCGGTTCCTCGAGCCGGTCACCGGGGTGGTCGAGGTCGGCCACGGGGCCCTGTCCGGGGCGGCGCTGATCGCGATCTCGGTGGCCCTGGCGGTCCTCGCGGTGGCCACCGCCTGGTGGGTCTGGGCCTCCGGGCGCGTCGACTGGGAGGCCTTCCCGCAGCGCCAGCCCGAGCTCGCCGGGTGGCTGGCGAACGCGTTCTACGTGAACGCGCTGTACGCGTGGCTGGTCCGGGCCCCGGGTGCCGGCGTCGGGCGGGTCCTGACGACGGTCGACGACCGCGTGATCGACGGTGCCGTGAACGAGGTCGCCCAGGACGTCGGGCGGGCCTCGCGCCTGGCCCCGCTGGTCCAGTCCGGCTTCGTGCGCTCGTACGGGCTCGCCTTCCTGCTCGGCGCGGCGGCGCTCCTGCTGTTCCTGGGGATGAGGTTCTGACCGTGGGCCGGCTCTCGCTGCTGATCGTGCTGCCGCTGGTCGGCGTGCTCGCGCTGCTGCTGTGGCGGGGGGCGACCGACCTCCAGGCGCGGGCGCTCGCGCTCGGCGTGATGGTGGCCGAGCTGATCGTCGCGCTCGGGATGCTCGGCGCCTTCGATCCCGAGATCGCGGGCTACCAGCTCGTCGAGCGCGTGGCCTGGGTCCCTTCGGTCGGGCTGTCGTACCTGGTCGGGGTCGACGGCTTCAGCATGTGGCTGGTCGCGCTGACGACGTTCCTGATGCCGGTGGCGTTGATCTCGGCGTGGGGCAGCGAGCACCGCGTGCGGCTGTACATGGGGCTGCTCCTGCTGCTCGAGAGCGTGATCGTCGGCTCCTTCCTGGCGCTCGACCTGCTGCTCTTCTTCGTGTTCTTCGAGGCCTTGCTGATCCCGATGTTCCTGGTGATCGGCGTCTGGGGTTCGGAGCGGCGCGTCTACGCGTCGGTGAAGTTCTTCCTGTTCACGATGGCCGGCTCGGCCTTCCTGCTGCTCGCGATCCTGTACCTGTGGTTCCAGACCTCCCAGCAGCTCGGGCAGGGGAGCTTCGACATCCGGCAGATGGAGCAGCTCGGGCTGGCGGTCCCGGTGCAGCGGTGGCTGTTCGTGGCGTTCTTCGTGGCGTTCGCGGTCAAGGTCCCGATGTTCCCCCTCCACACGTGGCTTCCCGACGCCCACACCGAGGCGCCGACCAGCGGCTCGATCGTGCTGGCGGCGCTCCTGCTGAAGGCCGGGCCCTACGGGATCCTGCGGTTCAACCTCGACCTGTTCCCCGAGGCCTCGCGCTACTTCGCGCAGGCGATCGGCGCGCTCGCCGTTGTCGGGATCGTGTACGGGGCCGTGGTCGCGATCATGCAGACCGACGTGAAGCGGCTGGTGGCCTACTCCTCGGTGAGCCACATGGGGTTCGTGATGCTGGGCATCTTCACGCTCACGCCCGAGGGCACGAGCGGCGCGGTCCTCCAGATGGTGAACCACGGCCTGTCCACCGGGCTCCTGTTCTTCTGCGTCGGCATGCTGTACGAGCGCGCCCACACGCGCGACATGCGCGAGCTCGGCGGCCTGGAGAGGATCACGCCGCGGATCGCGGCCGTGTTCCTGCTCGCCGCGCTGTCCTCGATCGGGCTGCCCGGCTTGAACAACTTCGTCGGGGAGTTCCTCGTGATCCTCGGCGCCTTCGACGCCGACCGGGTGCTCGGCGCGATCGCCGTGACCGGGGTCGTGCTCGGCGCGATCTACCTGCTGTGGGCCTACCAGAAGACCTTCCACGGTCCCGAGCCGGAGCGCGCCCGGGGCATGGTCGACATCCTGCCGCGCGAGCTGGCGGCCGCCGTCCCGGTCGTGGCCGTGATGCTGTTCATCGGCCTGTACCCGAAGGTGACCCTCGAGCGGATCGACCCGTCCGCCGAGGCCGTCGTGGCCTGGGTCCGGAGCGTCGAGCCGGGGCAGGCCGGGCTGCCCGGGGGCCTCCGCGCCGCGCTCGGGCCGGGGCTCGGGCCGGGGCTCGGCCCCCCCGAGGGGCTCGCGCTCGCCGGTCCTGAGGAGGCCGTCGAGCCGTGATCCGGACCCCGGCGGTCGAGCTCTCCGCGATCGCCCCCGAGCTGATGCTCGTGGGCGCCGGGATCGTGGTGCTGCTCGGGGGGGTGTTCTACCGGCGGCTCGAGCCCGCGGTGTTCCTGTTCGTGTCGCTCGCGGGCGTGGCGGGGGCGGCCGCCGCCTCGGTCGTGCTGTGGCGGTGGGACGGGGGGCCGACCGCCCTGGCCGGCGCGGTCGCCGTCGACCGGTTCGGGGTCGCCGTGCGCCTGATCCTGCTCGCCGTCGCGGCAATCGGGCTGTACCTCGGGCACCACTACCTCGAGCGCTCGGGCGAGCTGCGTCCCGAGTTCTACGCCCTGCTGCTGTTCGCGACCTCCGGCATGACGCTGATCGGCTCGGCGGCGGACCTGATCGTGGTGTTCCTGGCGCTCGAGGTCCTGTCGCTCTCGCTGTACGTCCTCACGGGCTTCTCGACCCGGCTGGGCTCGGTCGAGGGCTCGATGAAGTACTTCCTCCTGGGTGCCTTCTCCTCCGCGTTCTTCCTGTTCGGCGTCGCGATGGCGTACGGCGCCACGGGCTCCACGGGTCTCGGCGACGTCTCGCGCGCCCTGGCGGGACGGACCGAGGGGACGGCGCTGGCGGTGGCGGCGCTCGGGCTCCTGGCCGTCGGGTTCGCCTTCAAGGTCTCGGCGGTGCCCTTCCACATGTGGACCCCCGACGTCTACCAGGGTGCGCCGACGGCGGTGACGGCGTTCATGTCGGCCGGGACGAAGGTCGCGGCGTTCGCGGCCCTGATCCGCGTGTTCAACGTCGCCCTCCAGCCGCTCGCCTGGGACTGGCGGCCGGTCGTCTGGGGGCTGGCCGCGGTCTCGGTGGTCGTGGGGAGCGTGCTCGCGATCGCGCAGTCCGACATCAAGCGGATGCTGGCGTACTCGAGCATCGGCCACGGCGGCTTCGTGCTGACCGGACTGACGGCGGCGGGCGAGGCGGGGATCAGCGCGGCGCTGTTCTACCTGGCCGCCTACTCGGTCACGATCCTCGGCGCCTTCGGGATCGTGATGCTCGTGTCCTCGCGGGGCGAGCGATGGACCGCGCTGTCCTCCTACGCGGGGTTGTACCGGCGGAGCCCACTGCTGGCGGGTCTGCTCGCCCTGTTCCTCTTCTCGCTGGCCGGGATCCCTCCGACGGCGGGGTTCGTCGCCAAGGTCAACGTGTTCCGGGCGGCGATCGACGCCGGCGCCTGGCCGCTCGCGCTGATCGGGGTCCTCGCGGCCGTGGTCGCGGCGGCCTTCTACCTGCGCGTGGTGGTGCTGATGTTCATGCAGGAGCCGGCGGAGGGGACCGAGCCCGACGGGACCCTGCTACCACGCCTGGTGGTCGCGGTCCCGGCGGCGATCACCCTGCTCCTCGGCGTGTTCCCCGGGCTCGTGATCGGGTTCCTGGACCGGGCGGCGGTGCTGCGATGGTGACCTCCTCCCGGACCCGCCGCGCTGTCGGGCCGGCGTCCCCTCTTCGGGCCGGTCGCGCTGCGGTCGTGCCGTCCGCGATAGGGTCGCTCGGATGAGCCGACGCGTGATCCCAGGGCTCGAGGCGCCGGACCCCGTCCTGGAGCGGGAGATCCGGGCCCGCCTGGACGAGGTCGAGGCGTACCTGGAGAAGGCCGTACGGGCGGACTCGGACCTGCTGGCCGAGACGTCGCGCTATCTGCTCGCGGCCGGGGGCAAGCGCTTCCGACCGATGCTCGTGCTGCTCTCCGGGTACCTCGGCGACCCGGCCGACCCGCGCCTGATCCCCGGCTCGGTGGCGATCGAGCTCGTGCACCTGGCCACCCTGTACCACGACGACGTGATCGACGAGGCGGACTCGCGGCGCGGGATCCCGAGCGTGAACGCGCGCTGGGACAACACGGTGGCGATCCTCACGGGCGACTACCTGTTCGCCCGGGCCTCGGAGATCTCGACCGAGCTCGGCACCGACATCTGCGCCCTGCTCGCCCGGACGATCGCCACGCTGTGCGACGGCCAGATCCGCGAGGTCGAGGCGGCCGGGAACCTGGACCAGCCGGAGGCCACCTACATGGAGGTGATCCGGCGCAAGACCGGCGCCCTGATCGCGACCTCGTGCCGGCTCGGGGCGATGCTCTCGGACGCGCCCGCCGAGCAGGTGGACGTGCTCGAGGGGTTCGGGGAGGCCCTGGGCCTGGCGTTCCAGCTCTCCGACGACATCATGGACATCACGGCCAGCCAGCTCGAGCTGGGCAAGGAGCCGGGGGTGGACATGAAGGAGGGCGTCTACACCCTGCCGGTGCTCCACGCGTTGAACCGCGGGGAGCGCCGGAACGAGCTCCGGGCCCTGCTCGCGCCCGGCCCGCCGGACGGCGAGCGGCTGGACCGGGCCCTCGAGATCGTCCGGAGCGAGGATGGTCTGGCCCACGCGCGCGCGGCCGTGGCCTCCGAGGTCGGGCGCGCCGAGGACCTGGCCGGCCGCCTGCCCGACGGCCCGGCGCGGACGGCGCTGGTCCAGCTCGCGCGGTTCCTGGCCGCCCGCTGCGGAGCCCGCCCGTGACGACCGTGTTGCTAGGATACGCGCGGCTCGGAGGGACGTTCACCAGCGTGGAGACCTACTACCAGTCCTACGGGGTCGTCCTCGCGGTCCTGATCGCCGGCGTGGGGCTCGTCGCGGTGGCGTTCGGGGCCGCGCGGCTCATCGCTCCCCGGCGGCCGCTGCCGGAGAAGCTGCTCACCTACGAGTGCGGGATCGACCCGGTCGGGGAGGGCTGGTCCCAGAGCCAGGTCCGCTACTACATCTACGGCTTCCTGTTCGTGATCTTCGACGTGGAGGCCGTCTTCCTGTTCCCCTGGGCCCGGGTCTTCGAGGGTCTCGGCTACCAGGCCGTGGTCGAGATGGGCCTCTTCATCGGGATCCTGGGCCTCGGGCTGCTCTACGCGTGGCGGAAGGGGGTGCTCCGGTGGGCCTGATCACGGAGAAGACGCCGCTCGCGCAGGTCCAGCCGATCAGGTTCCTCCTCAACTGGGGGCGGAAGTACTCCTTGTGGGTGTTCAACTTCGGGCTCGCGTGTTGCTCGATCGAGTTCATCGCGGCCTCGACATCCAAGCACGACTTCATCCGGTTCGGCGTGATCCCGTTCGCGCACGGCCCCCGGCAGGCCGACCTGCTGGTCGTCGCCGGCACGCAGACCGACAAGATGGCTCCGGTCCTCAAGAGGCTGTACGACCAGATGCCCGACCCGAAGTACGTGATCAGCTTCGGATCATGCTCCAACTGCGGCGGCCCCTACTGGGACTCCTACTCGGTGACCAAGGGTGTCGACCAGATCGTCCCGGTCGACGTGTACGTCCCGGGCTGCCCGCCTCGCCCCGAGGCGCTCCTGCACGGGATCGTCAGGCTGCAGGAGAAGATCGAGAAGGAAGACATCAGGGAGAAGTGGAGTGGCAGGCACGCCGCGCCCGCTACCACCTCCTGAGGTCCAGACGCGCCTGCGGGCGCAGTTCGGGGACGACGTCCGATCCTTCGAGGAGCAGCACGGGCACCCCGTCGTCGAGGTCTCCCGCGAGCGGTACCGGGACGTGGCCGCGTTCCTCCGCGACGAGCCGGCGTTCGCGTGCGACTACTGCGACTTCACCGCGGGGGTGGACTTCGGGTCCGACGGGGTGGAGGTGGTCACGCACCTGTTCTCGACCACGCACCATCACAACGTGCGGCTGAAGGTCCGGCTGCCGGCCGACGACCTGGTCTGCCCCACGATCTCGGACCTCTACCCGACCGCGAACTGGCACGAGCGGGAGACGGCGGAGATGTTCGGGATCGCCTTCGAGGGTCACCCCCAGCCGGTCAAGCTCCTGCTCCCCGAGCCGTTCGAGGGTCACCCGCTCCGCAAGGACTTCGTCCTGATGTCGCGCGAGGCCAAGCCGTGGCCGGGGGCGGTCGAGGGTGAGGAGGAGGAAGAGGAGTGATCGGCCAGGCCGGGGTCAGCTTCGTCGACCAGTGGCTCGACAGCTACTGGCTGGTGCTGATCGTGAAGACGGCGGTCGTGCTCGTCTTCTTCCTGGTCGCCCCGCTCGGCGTGGGGTACGCCGAGCACAAGGTGCTGGCCCACATGCAGGCGCGGCTCGGGCCGATGTACGCGGGGCGGTTCCACGGCTGGGCGCAGCTCGTCGCCGACGGGGTGAAGTTCGTCCAGAAGGAGGACGTGATCCCCGCGGCCGCCGACCGATGGGTGTTCTCGCTCGCTCCCGGGGTGGCGCTCGTGCCGTACATCGCGCTGTTCGTGGTGATCCCCTTCAGCGATCAGATCTTCGTCCTGAACCTGGACGTCGGCATCTTCTTCGTCCTCGCGATCTCCTCGGTGCACGTGATCGGCGTCCTGATGGCGGCGTGGGCCTCGGCCAACAAGTACTCCTTGATCGGGGGGCTGCGGGCCGCGGGCCAGCTGATCGCCTACGAGCTGCCCCTGGTGCTGGCCGCGGCCGCCGTCGTGATGCAGGCGGGGACCATGTCGCTCATCGGGATCGCGGAGGCTCAGGATCGGTACTGGTACGTGTTGAGCCAGCCCGTGGGGTTCCTGATCTTCGTGATCGCCGCCGTCGCCGAGGTCTCCCGCCCGCCCTTCGACATGCCCCACGCGGACTCGGAGATCATCTTCGGGGTGATGACCGAGTACACGGGCCTCAAGTTCGCGTTCTTCCTCCTCTCCGAGTACGGAGGGATCGTCGCGATCGCCGCCGTGGCCTCGGTGCTGTTCCTGGGCGGGTACCAGCCCCTCCCGGGGCTGGGGGCGATCCCCGATGCCCTCTGGATGGCGGCGAAGATCGGTGCGCTATCGTTCTTCGTCATCTGGTTGCGGGCCACCTACCCGCGCCTGCGCGAGGACCAGCTGCAGCGCGGATCCTGGCTCGCGCTGATCCCGCTGGCGCTGCTGCAGATCATGGTCGTGGCCGTCGTCAAGGTCGCGGTCTGAGGAGGGACATGGCGGTCGACGAGAAGGACGTGCGGGTCGCCCCCGAAGCGCCGACGCCCACCGGCACGGGGCTGATCAAGGGCCTGGGCGTGACGCTGAAGCACATGCTCCGTCCCTCGATCACGCAGCAGTACCCGGAGGAGAAGCCGGACCTGCCCGCACGCACCCGCGGGGTGATCGCGCTGAAGCAGGAGAACTGCACCGTCTGCTACAAGTGCTCGCGCGAGTGCCCCGACTGGTGCATCTACATCGACGCCCACAAGGAGACCCACGATCCGGCCTCGGGCGGCAAGGCCCGGTCGGTGAAGGTGCTCGACCGCTTCGCGATCGACTTCGCCCTGTGCATGTACTGCGGGATCTGCGTCGAGGTCTGCCCGTTCGACGCGCTGTTCTGGAGCCCCGATTTCGAGTACGCCGAGTACGAGATCGACCTGCTCACCCACGAGAAGGATCGCCTCGAGGAGTGGACCTACACGGTCCTGCCGCCGCCCGAGATCGAGGACGGCGCGGAAGTCGAGGAGGAGGTCGAGGCGCCGGTGGGAGCCGGGGCCGTGGCTCCCGGCTCCGGTTCGGCGCCACCCCCCTCCGCTCCATCCGGCGTCCCGGGCGCCTCACAGTCGCCGTCCGCCCCGACCCCGGCTCCTACGTCGTCACCGTCGCCCTCCGCCCCCGCGGCGGCGCTCTCTGCCCCCACCGCGGCTCCTGCTGCGGCAGCGCCGGCCGCCGCAGCGGCGCGGGCCGAGCACCGGGAGGTATCGCTCGACCAGGAGACGTTCGACCGCGTGCTCGCCGAGCTGCTCGAGAAGGGCACCGACCGGCGCGTGGCCGAAGGCCAGGCCCGCCGGGCCGCGATGATCGCCGCCCGGAAGAAGGCGGAGGGGGGCTCGGCGTGACCGCGCACGAGTGGGCCTTCGCGGTCCTCGCGCTCGTGGGCGTCGCCGCCGCCCTGCGGCTCGTGACGGCGAGCAACGTCGTCCACGCCGCCCTCTACCTGGTGGTGGTCCTGTCGATGGTCGGCGGGGTGTACCTCCTGCTCTCGGCCGAGTTCGTGGCGTGGGTGCAGATCCTGATCTACGTGGGCGCGATCGTGATCCTGTTCCTGTTCGGCCTGATGCTCACCAAGGCGCCGATCGGGCGAGAGGCCCTGGACAACCAGAGCCGTGGCGTGGCCGCGCTGGTGGCGCTGGCCGTGCTGGCGGGGCTGGTGTACCTGTTCCAGGAGGCGTTCCCGTGGGACGGGCCCCGGATCGATCCGAGCGGGGGCAGCGCCGCGGCGGTCGGCGAGTCGATCTTCGCGCGGTTCGTCCTGCCGTTCGAGGCGGTCTCCTTCCTGCTGCTCGCGGCCTTGATCGGCGCGATCGTGCTGTCGCGGAAGGACGACGTCGCGTGATCCGGCTCCCGCTGGTCCTCGGGTTCTCGGCCGCCCTGTTCGCGGTGGGGGTGTACGGCGTGCTCGCTCGGCGGAACGCCGTCCTGGTGCTGATGGGGATCGAGCTGATGCTGAACGCGGTCAGCGTGAACCTGATCGCCTTCTCCCAGGCCCTGGGCGAGATCTCCGGGCAGGTGTTCGCGCTGTTCGTGATCGCGGTCGCGGCGGCCGAGGTGGGGATCGGCCTGGCGATCGTGATCCTGATCTACCGGAACCGCGAGACGATCAACGTCGACGAGGTGAACCTGCTCAAGTGGTGACCGCCGCGGAGACCTCGGAGGCCCTGGCCACCCCGAACTGGTTCGTCGACCACACGTGGGTGATCGTCCTGCTGCCCTTCGTGTCGGCGGCGCTCACGCTGTTCCTGGGCAAGCGTACGCCGGGCAAGGGTCCCGTGTACGGCATCCTGGCCGTGGGGACGGGCCTCGTGATGTCGCTCGGCGTGCTGCTCCGGTTCGTGCAGCACGGGGGCGGCACGTACGAGGGCTCGATCGATTGGTTCCGCGTCGGGGGGTTCCACCTGGAGGCGGGCCAGCTCGTCGACGGGCTCACGGCCGTGATGCTCGTCGTCGTGACCGGCGTCTCGCTGTGCGTCCACGTCTACTCGCTCGGCTACATGCACGGGGACGCGCGCTACACGTGGTTCTACGTCGCGCTCTCGCTGTTCACCGGCGCGATGCTGAACGTCGTCGTCGCCAACAACCTCTTCCAGCTGCTGGTCGGTTGGGAGGTGATGGGGTTCTGCTCCTACGTCCTGATCGGTCACTGGTGGGAGGAGCACGAGAACTCCAGCTCGGCGATCAAGGCCTTCATCACGACCCGGATCGGCGACGTGCCGTTCCTGTTCGGGATCTTCGCGCTGGTGTTCGCGACCGGGTTCGAGACCTCGAACATCCTGGAGATCGGCGAGCTCGTGGAGGGGGGCGGCGCCTCCCGGGCCCTGGTCGCCACGGCGGCCCTGCTCCTGTTCGCCGGATCGATCGGCAAGTCCGCACAGTTCCCGTTGCACGTCTGGCTCCCGGACGCGATGGCCGGCCCGACGCCGGTCTCCGCCCTGATCCACGCGGCCACGATGGTGGCCGCGGGCGTGTACCTGGTGGGCCGGATGTTCGCGGTCTTCGCCGCCGCCGACCCGTTCGTCCTCCAGACCGTGTCCGTGATCGCCGGCATCACGGCGTTCGGCGCGGCCACGATGGCGGTGGTCCAGGACGACGTCAAGCGCGTGCTCGCGTACTCCACGATCAGCCAGCTCGCGTACATGGTGGCCGGTCTGTCGCTCGGGCCCGAGGGCGTCACGGCGGGTTTCTTCCACCTGTTCACGCACGCCTTCTTCAAGGCCCTGCTCTTCCTGGGGGCCGGGTCGGTGATCCACGCCGTCCACTCGAACTCGATGCGCGAGATGGGCGGCCTCCGGAGGCCCATGCCCGTCACGTTCTGGACGTTCCTGATCGGCTCGGCCGCCCTGGCCGGGATCCCCCCGCTCGCCGGGTTCTGGTCCAAGGACGAGCTCCTGGCGGGGGCGAGCCACGGGCACCCGGTGCTGTTCGTCACGCTGCTGGTGACCGCCGTGCTCACCGCCTTCTACATGGCCCGGGCCGTGATGCTCACCTTCTTCGGCGAGTACCGTGGGCATGGCCACCCGCACGAGGCGCCGGTCTCGATGACCGGGCCCCTCGTGGCCCTGGCGGGCGCCTCGCTCTCGGTCGGCTTCCTCGGCGCTCCCCAGCTCGGGGCGCCGTTCGGGCAGTGGGTGTTCTTCGAGCAGCCTCATGAGGCCGCGTTCGTCCCGTGGGTGGCCGCCCTCTCGACGGCGGGTGCCCTCGCGGCGATCGCGGTCGGCGTCGCGCTCTACCGGCGGGTGCGCGAGCCCGATCCGGTGCTGCGGCTCGGGCCGGTCTCGACGCTGTTGGTACGCAAGTACCTCATGGACGACCTCTACTGGAAGGGGTTGATCCGGCCGATCCGGGACCCGCTGGCCGCGGCCGTCTACTGGACGAACCAGACGGTGCTGGACGGCATCGTGAACGGCGCCGCGACCCTGGCGAAGGCGGTCGCCGGGCTCGTGCACGCGTTCGACCTGCGGGTGGTGGACGGCGCGGTGAACGCGGCCGCGAACACCGCCGGCTTCACCGGCGGTCTGCTGCGGTACATCCAGTCGGGCAACGTGCAGCGCTACGCCGCCTTCCTGTTCACCGGCGTGATCGTGCTGGCCGTGATCTTCACGAGGGTCTAGGGGGTGGGGGGACCCATGGAGCGGACCGTAGGCGAGCGGTGGTCCTCCGCGCCGACATGACCGAGAGAGGGGTTAGCGGACGATGACCTGGGAGAACTCGGCGATCACGATCGCCACGTTCCTGCCGCTGGTGGGCGCGCTCGTGATCGCGCTCGTGCCCCGGGAGCGCGAGCAGACCGTGCGCGCGCTGGGGATCGTGTTCTCGGGCGCGGCGCTCGTGGTCGCGATCGCGATCGCCGTGGGCTTCGACTACGGCGCCGGGAACGGGCTCCAGTTCGAGCTCGACACACGGTGGATCCCGGCGATCTCGGCTCGGTACCACGTCGGCGTCGACGGGATCAGCCTCCCCCTGTACGTCCTGACCTTCGCCCTGTCGTTCCTGTGCGCGATCTACACGTGGCGGTTCGTCCCCAAGCCCGGCAAGACGAAGGCCTTCCTCGCGCTCATGCTCCTGCTCGAGACCGGGATGGCCGGCACCTTCATCGCCTTCGACCTGGTCCTGTTCTTCATCTTCTGGGAGCTGGTCCTGGTCCCGATGTACTTCCTGATCGGGATCTGGGGGAGCGCGAACCGCGAGTACGCCGCGATCAAGTTCTTCCTGTACACCCTGTTCGGGTCGGTGTTCATGCTGCTGGGGTTCCTCGGCATGTTCTTCCGCTCGGACGTGGACGGCGCGCACACGTTCGACATCCTGGCGCTCCAGGATTTCGCGGCGGCCGGTGGCTTCTCCCGCGGGTTCCAGCTGGTCGTCTTCGGCGCCGTGGGTCTCGGGCTCGCGATCAAGGTGCCGATGTGGCCGTTCCACACCTGGCTCCCCGACGCGCACACGGAGGCCCCGACGATCGGCTCGGTGCTGCTGGCCGGGATCCTGCTGAAGATGGGGACCTACGGGTTCGTCCGGATCGCGCTGCCGATCCTGCCCGACGCCGCGGAGACGTACGCGCCGTGGATCGGCGCGCTGGCGGCGATCGCGATCGTCTACGCGGCGCTGGCGTGCCTCGCGCAGAAGGACCTCAAGCGGCTGATCGCGTTCAGCTCGGTGGGGCACATGGGGTTCGTGATGCTCGGCATCGCCACGCTCACGCCGATCGGGATCAACGCGGCGATCTTCGGGATGGTGGCGCACGGGATCATCACGGGGATGCTGTTCTTCTGCGTGGGCTCGATCTACGACCGGTACCACACGCGCGAGATCGCCGAGATCGGCGGCGGCCTGATGCTCAAGATGCCGTACCTGGGCGGCGTGTTCGCGTTCGTCGCGATCGCCTCCCTCGGGCTGCCGGGGCTCGCGGGGTTCTGGGGCGAGGTCATGGCGCTGCTCTCGGCGTTCAGCCCGGCCACCGTGCTCGACACGAACCTGTTCCGGGTCTTCATGGTCGCCGGCGGCGTCGGCACGATCCTCACGGCCGGCTACTTCCTGTGGATGCTCCAGCGCGTGAACATGGGCACGCTCCCCGAACGCTGGAAGGAGGAGCGCTTCCCCGACGTCGTCGCCGCCGAGTGGGTGTCGTGGGCGCCGCTGCTGGTCGCGATCGTCGCGCTCGGGATCTTCCCGCGGCTGGTGTTCGGGGTGACGCAGGAGCCGGTCGACGCGCTGATGCACCTGTTCGGCGGCTGACGGGCGACGCGACGGTGGACCGGGCGATGGGGCGCGGATGAACCAGGCGATCGATTACCGGGCGATCCTGCCGGAGCTGATCCTGTCAGGGACGCTCCTGCTGGTGCTGCTCGCCGACGCGTTCCTGCGACCGCGCCGCAAGTGGTTGGCGATGCCGCTGGCGTTCGTCGGGGTCCTGGCCGCGCTGATCGCCGTCCTGACCCTCGTCGGCGACGAGCGCTCCACGTTCGACGGGATGTTCGTCGTGGACGACTTCGCCGTCCTGTTCAAGACGTTCTTCCTGTCCGTGGCGCTGATCGTGCTGATGGTCTCGTTCCGCTACTTCCGCGACGGGCGCTTCCACCAGGGCGAGTACTACTTCCTGCTGCTGACCTCGTTCCTCGGCGCGATGCTGATGCCCTCGTCGCGGGATCTGCTGATGCTGTTCATCTCGCTCGAGCTCGTCTCGGCCCCCGGGTTCCTGATCGCCGCGTTCCGCAAGTCGGACCCGCGATCCAACGAGGCGGGCATCAAGTTCTTCCTGATCGGCGTGCTCTCGACCGCCGTGATGCTGTACGGGATGAGCCTGATCTACGGTGTCACCGGGTCGCTGAACCTGTCCGAGATCGGACGGGCGCTCTCCGGGACCCTGCCGACCGGGCAGGAGCCGCTGGTGCTGGCGGCGATCCTGTTCGTGGTGTCGGGGTTCGCCTTCAAGGTCTCGGCGGTGCCGTTCCAGTTCTGGGCGCCGGACACCTACGAGGGGGCCCCGGTGCCCGTCGCGGCGTTCCTCGCCACGGCGTCGAAGGCCGCCGGCTTCGCCGGCCTGCTCCAGGTGATGTTCGTGGCGTTCCCCGACCAGCACGGGTTCTGGACGCCGATCTTCGTGGCGCTGTCGATCACGACGATGACGATCGGGAACCTCATCGCGCTCCAGCAACGGCAGGTCGTGCGGCTGCTCGCGTACTCGAGCATCGCGCAGGCCGGCTACATGCTGCTGCCGTTCGCGCTCGTCTCCACCGACGTCGGCGTGAACCAGGATGCGTTCGCCGCGGCCGTGACCTACATCCTGATCTACGCGATCATGACGCTCGGCGCGTTCGCCGTGGTGATCGCGATGACGCGGGAGTCCCGCGGGCTGCTGATCGCGGACTTCGCCGGCCTCGGACGGCGCGCGCCGGTCCTCGCGGTCGCGATGACCGTCTTCATGGTCTCCCTGGCTGGGATCCCGCCGACCGGGGGTTTCTGGGCCAAGTTCGTCGTCTTCAAGGTCGCGATCGAGCACGGAGGCATCGGCGTCGTCCTGGCGGTCGCGATGGTCCTGAACTCGGTCGTCAGCCTCTGGTACTACCTGGCCGTGCCTCGACAGATGCTCTTCGAGGAGCCGGCGCTGGACCGGCCCCTGCGGTCACCGGCGCTCGTGGTAGGGGCGACGGTGCTGGCGATGGTCGCGATCGTCGCGGTGGGCGTCTGGCCGGAGCTCGTGGCCCGCTTCCCGCCGCTGTCCACGTTGGTCGGACCCTGATCGGGAGGGGAGCGGCGGCCCGGCCGGGGTGACCAGAACCCCGGGCCGGCGACCGGCGAATGCTCGGGTGAGGAGGAGGAGATGTTCGGGATCAACCGGCTCAAGACGTGGGTCCTGATCGCCGGCCTGGGCGGCCTGTTCGTCCTGGTCGGCGGGGCGCTCGGCGGCCGGGGTGGCGCCACGACCGCCCTGGTGCTCGCGCTCGTGTTCAACTTCGCGATGTACTGGTTCAGCGACAAGATCGCGATCGCGACCACCCGGTCCAAGCCCGTCAGCGAGCAGGAGTACCCGGGGCTCTACCGGATCGTCCGCGAGCTGGCCGAGACCAACCGGATGCCGATGCCCCGGATCTACGTCTCGGAGATGCTCCAGCCGAACGCGTTCGCGACCGGGCGGAACCCCCGGAACGCGGCGGTGTCCGTGACGCGCGGCATCCTCCAGATCCTGGACGACCGCGAGCTGCGCGGGGTCCTGGCGCACGAGCTCTCGCACGTCGCCAACCGCGACATCCTGATCGGGTCGGTGGCGGCCGCGATCGGCATGAGCATCACGTTCCTCGCCCGGTTCGCGCTCTGGTTCGGCCACGGGGACGACCGGAACAACCCGCTCGGCGCGTTCGGGCTGATCTTCGCCTGGATCCTCGCGCCGCTCGCCGCGGCGGTCATCCAGATGGCCGTGACCCGCTCGCGCGAGTACCAGGCCGACGAGTCCGGCGCGATCCTCTCGCGGGACCCGGAGGCGCTCGCGAGCGCGCTCCGCAAGCTCGAGGCCGCCGCGAAGCAGGTGCCGGTGCCGGCCAGCGTGAGCCCGGCCGAGGCCCACCTGTTCATCGTGAACCCGTTCCGGGGACGGCAGGCGGCGATGAGCCTGGCGAACCTGTTCTCGACGCACCCGCCCACCGAGGCCCGCGTCGCGCGGCTGGAGGAGATCCGCCGGCAGCTCGGCTGAGGGCTCGCGAACCCTCAGGGGCCTCAGATGAGGTCGAGGAGCTCGCCGAGCGACCGGATCACCCGGTGGGCGCCGGACCCGAGATCGGCCTCGGGGTCGCGGGCGAGCAGGGCCGTGCGCAGCCCGAGCGCGGCCGCGCCGTCGCAGTAGGGCACCTGGTCGTCGACGAACAGCGACTCGTGCGCGGCGGCCCCCAGGGCCTCGAGCGCCGCCCGGTAGATCCCCGCGTCCGGCTTGGCGGTCCCCACCTCGAACGACAGGAGCACCGCGTCGGTCTCCTCCTCGAGCCCGAGGCGCTCGACCACACCGCGGGTCCCGTGGTCGCAGTTGCTCACGATCGCCGTCCGGACCCCGCGCTCGCGAAGGCCGCGCAGGACCGGGAGCGCGTCGTCCCAGAGGTGCACACCCTCGGCGAGGAACGTCTCGGTGCGCTCGACGAGGTCGCGGATCGTCCCGGGGTCCGGATCCACCCCGGCGGCCTGGAGGACAGCGCGCAGGTCGCCCTCGAGGCCGCCGAACCTCCCCAGGCTCCGCTCGGGGCGCGTCCGCACGTAGGCGTCGAGCAGCCGGGCCTCGCTCACGCCGACCCTCCGCTCGACGTAGCCCCGCATCGCCGGCCACTCGGTCCAGGCGAGCGTGTCGTACAGGTCGAGCAGGACCGCCGCGATCGTGTTCACACCGTCCGGTCGCCCGCCCCGCCGGCCCGCCGCGCGACGCCTACCGCACGAGCTCGGCGCAGAACTCGCCGAACGCGTCGACGTAGCGCTGGATGTCCTCCTCGGTGTGCTGGACCGAGATCGTCCACTGCTCCTCGTCGCCGGGGGTCATGAAGATCCCGCGGTTGATCATCCACGTGAACGAGGCGTAGAAGAGCTCGGGGATCGTCTCGAGGAAGTCCCGGTAGTTGGTGAGCGGCTCTTTCCGGTAGGAGACGCACCCCTTCGCCCCGAGGTCCACGGCGTGGGCGGGGATGCCGGCCTCGCCGATCGCCCGCTCGCAGCCCTCCGCGAGCATCGTCCCGAGCTTGCCGAGATGGTCGTAGGCGTCCTCGGTGAGGACCTCGGTGAGCGCCGCGAGCCCGGCGGCGACCGACAGGGGGTTCCCGTTGAACGTTCCCTGCTGGGCCGCGCCCTTGGTCACGTGCTCCATGATCCTGGCTTCGCCCCCGAACGCGCCGGTCACCGCTCCTCCCCCGACCGCCTTCGCGAAGGCGGCCAGGTGCGGCTTCACGCCGTAGCGCTCGGCGGTCCCGCCGTAGGCGATCGTGCCCCCGCACTTCACCTCGTCGTAGATCAGGACGGCGCCGTGCTTCTCGCACGTGTCGCGGAGGGCCCGGAGGTAGCCGGGCTTCGGCGGCACCAGGCCGATGTTCATCATCACCGGCTCGAGGATCACCGCGGCGATCTCGCCCGGGTTGTCGAGGAACGCCTGCTCGACCGCCTCCGCGTCGTTGAACGGCACGACGATCACGGTGTCCCACAGGGCCTGCGGGACGCCCTTCGACGTCGGCCGGGTCGTGTACCACGACTGGCCCTCGGCCCCCGTGTTGAACCGCATGTCCAGCACGTCGGCCTCCGGCACCACGGAGAACAGCACCGAGTCGTGGTGCCCGTGGTAGGAGCCCTCCATCTTCACGATCTTGTCCCGGCCGGTCGCGGCCCGGGCCACCCGGAGGGCGTCCATCGTGGCCTCGGTCCCCGAGTTCACGAACCGCATCTGCTCGAGCTGGAACCGCTCGCAGATGACCTCGGCCAGGGCCACGGTCTTCTCGGTGGTCACGGCGAAATGGATCCCCTGGTCGGCCACGGCCCGGATCGCCTCGACGATCTTCGGGTGGGCGTGCCCGACGACGTTCACGCCGAACCCGCCGTGGAAGTCGACGTACTCGGTCCCGTCCACGTCCCAGACCTTCGAGCCCCGGCCCCGGGCCAGGTACACGGGGTAGGGGTCCCCGGCCTGGAAGTTGGATGCCACCCCGTTCGGCATGCTCCGCACGGCGCGCTCGAACAGCGCCTTGGACCCGGGGGTCCGCTCGAGGAGCCGTTCGCGTTCCTGCTCGGCGATCTCGTTGGCTCGTGCCACCAGGCGCTCTCGATCCACGCGTACCACCTCCGTGCGGGCAATCTACTTGCGCGGACGAGGGGCAGGCAATCGGACGGAACGGCGCGAAGGTCCCTCGGTGGGCCGACGGAACGGCGTCAGGGGCGGAAGTTCACGAACTGGAGCGCCAGTCCGAAGTCCTGCTCCTTCACGGCCCGGATCACGACCTGGAGCTCGTCCTTGGTCTTGCCGCTCACCCGGATCTGATCCCCCTGGACCTGGGTCTGGACCTTGAGCTTGAGGCCCTTGATGAACTTCACGAGCTCTCGGGCCTTCTCCTCGGAGATCCCGGTCGTCACGTTGACGGCCTGCTTGGAGGTCCCCTTCGCGGCCGGCTGGATCGGTCCGAACCGAAAGGCCTTCAGCGGGATCTCGCGTCGGACGGCCTTCTCCTTCAGGACCTCGGCGGCGGCCTTGAGTCGGTCCTCCGTAGAGGATCGGAGCTCGATCAGCGTGTCGTCCTGGCTGATCGATGTCCCGGTGTCCTTGAAGTCGAAGCGCTGGGCGATCTCGCGGCGGGTCTGGTCGACGGCGTTCGAGACCTCCGGCATCGAGACCTGGGAGACGATGTCGAACGAGAACTGGTCCTTGGCCATGGCCGTATCCTAGCGGCCGCCCGGCCCTTGCTATCCTGCTAGATGCTTCCGGGAGGGTGCCCGAGCGGCCAAAGGGAGCGGTCTGTAAAATCGCCGGCGTAGCCTACGGAGGTTCGAATCCTCCCCCTCCCACCA
>Ga0073934_10001909_pt1 | contig 46625 bp, 36 predicted proteins | sample LarsenN4metaG_FD_76834 | JGI IMG/M metagenome (GOLD analysis project Ga0073934, IMG submission 76834) | Hot spring sediment bacterial and archeal communities from British Columbia, Canada, to study Microbial Dark Matter (Phase II) - Larsen... ...
TGAACACCACCGCGTGGCCGGGCTCGTCCTCGCGCTCGGCCGGCGTCACCACCGCGTCCTCGCGCACGAGGCGGCTCCACGGCACGCCGGCCAGCGGCTCCATCACCGTGCGCATCTCCTCGTAGACACGCGCCACCGGCGCCTCGGCCGCGGCATGGCCGTCGCCGTCCTCGTCGCGCCAGTAGGCCCACGGCAGGCCCAGGCGGCGGCCGATCTGCTCGATGGCCCACAGGTCCTGGCGCGCCTGGCCGGGCGGGTTCAGCGCCGGGCGGCCGACCTGGATCAGCCGGTCGGTGTTGGTCACGCTGCCCCACTTCTCGGCGAAGGCCGAGGCCGGCAGCACCACGTCGGCCAGGATCGCCGTCTCGGTGGCGAAGATGTCCTGCACGACGAGATGCTCCAGCCGCGCCATCGCGGCGCGCGCATGGTCGAGGTCGGGGTCGCTCATCGCCGGGTTCTCGCCCTCCACGTACATGCCGGTGATGCGGCCGGCGGCCGCCTCCTTCATGATCTCGACGACGGTGAGCCCGGCCTCGCGGCCCAGCGGCGTGCCCCACAGCGACTCGAACTGCGCGTGCACGTCGTCGCGCACGACGCGCTGGTAGTTCGGGTACATCATCGGGATCAGGCCGGCATCGCTGGCGCCCTGCACGTTGTTCTGGCCGCGCAGAGGATGCAGCCCGGTGCCCGGCCGCGCGATCTGGCCGGTGAGCAGCGACAGCGCGATCAGGCAACGCGCATTGTCGGTGCCGTGCACGTGCTGGCTGACGCCCATGCCCCACAGGATGATCGAAGCCTTCGAGGTGGCGAAGGCGCGGGCGCATTCGCGGATGGTGTCGGCCGGAATGCCGCAGATCTCCGCCATGCGCTCGGGCGTGGCCTCGGCCACGGCGGCCTTCACCGCCTCGTAGCCGTTGACGCGCGCCTTGACGAAGGCCGCGTCGACCAGACCTTCGGCCACGATCACGTGCAGCATCCCGGTCAGCAACGCCACGTCGGTGTCGGGCCGGAAGTCCAAGTGCCAGGTGGCGAAGCGCGCCATCGGCGTGGCACGCGGATCGGCCAGCATCAGCTTCGCGCCGCGCTGGATGGCGTTCTTGATCCAGCTGGCCGCCACCGGATGGTTGGAGGCCGGATTGGCGCCGATCAGCAGGATGACCTCGGCGTGCGCCACGTCTTCCACGGGGTTCGACACCGCACCCGAGCCCAGCCCCTCGAGCAGCGCCGCCACCGAGCTGGCGTGGCACAGCCGCGTGCAGTGGTCGACGTTGTGCGTGCGCAAGCCGGTGCGCACCAGCTTCTGGAAGAGATACGCCTCCTCGTTGCTGCCCTTGGCCGAGCCGAAGCCCGCCAGCCGGCTCGGCGCACCCGCCGGCGTGGCATCGCGGGTGCGCTTGAGGCCACCGGCGGCGAGGTCGAGCGCCTCGTCCCAGCTCGCTTCGCGGAACAAGGCCGAGAGCGGCAGCTCGCCGCGCTTGAAGCGCTCGATGTCGGCCGGATCCTTGGCCACGCCCTCGCGGCGCACCAGCGGCGCGGTCAGGCGTCGCTCGTTGTGGATGTAGTCGAAGCCGAAGCGGCCCTTGACGCACAGCCGGCCGTGGTTGGCCGGGCCGTCGCGGCCGGTGACGTAGTGCACCTTCTCTGCGCCCTGGGCATCGCGCCCGACGTAAAGCGTGAGCTGGCAGCCGACGCCGCAGTACGGGCACACCGAATCGACCTCGCGGTCGATCTTCGCCAGGCCCGCGCCCCGCGCCGGCATCAGCGCGCCGGTCGGGCAGGCCTGCACGCACTCGCCGCAGGCCACGCAGCTCGAGGCGACGACCGGGTCGTCCTGGTCGAAGACGATCTTCGCGTGCGCGCCGCGATGCGACAGGCCGAGCACGTCGTTGACCTGGATGTCGCGGCAGGCACGGATGCAGCGCGTGCACTGGATGCACGCGTCGAGGTTGACCTCGAAGGCCGGGTGCGAGGCATCGGCCGCCACCTTCTCGCGCCCGGGCAATCGGCCGCGTGGCGCCTTCCACTTGTCGGCCCAGAAGAGCAGTTCGGAGTCGTGGGTGTGCTCGGCGCTCGCCGCGCCGGCGTCGCTGACCAGCAGTTCCAGCACCATGGTCTGCGCGGCCAGGGCGCGCTCGCTGCGGCTGTCCACCGTCATGCCCGGCGTCGGCGTGCGGCAGCACGACGGTGCGAGCGTGCGCTCGCCCTTCACTTCCACCACGCAGGCGCGGCAGTTGCCGGCCGGTTCCAGGCCCTCCTTCGCGCACAGGTGCGGGATGCGCACGCCGCTGCGCTTGGCCACCTGCAGCAAGGTCTCGCCCGGCGCCGCGGCGGCCGGCTTGCCGTTGAGGGTGAATTCGATCAGTTCGACCGGCTTGTTCATGACAGCCCCAGCTCGTGCGGGAAGTAGCGGACCACGCAGTCCACCGGGTTGGGCGCGGCCTGGCCGAGGCCGCAGATCGACGCATCGCGCATCACCTGGGACAGCTCGGCCAGCAGCGCGGTGTCCCACCGGTCGCCCGCGATCAGCGCGCGCGTCTTGGTGGTGCCCGCGCGGCAGGGCGTGCACTGGCCGCAGGATTCGTCCTCGAAGAATCGCATCAGGTTGCGCGCCGCGTCGACGGCGCGATCGACGTGGGTCGCGCTCTTCGTCAGCACCATCACCGCCGCCGAGCCGATGAAGCAGCCGTGCGGCTGCAGCGTGTCGAAGTCCAGCGGGATGTCGGCCATCGAGGCCGGCAGGATGCCGCCCGAGGCGCCGCCGGGCAGGTAGCCGTACAGCTCGTGGCCCTCGGGCAGGCCGCCGCAGTACTCGTCGACCAGCTCGCGCAGCGTGATGCCGGCGGGCGCCAGCTTGACGCCCGGTTCACGCACCCGGCCCGAGACCGAGAAGGAGCGCAGGCCCTTGCGGCCGTTGCGCCCCTGCGAGGCGAACCACTGCGGTCCGCGCTCGACGATGTCGCGCACCCAGTACAGCGTCTCGAAGTTGTGCTCCAGCGTCGGCCGGCCGAACAGGCCGACCTGCGCCACGTAGGGCGGCCGCAGTCGCGGCATGCCGCGCTTGCCTTCGATGGACTCGATCATCGCGGACTCCTCGCCGCAGATGTAGGCGCCGGCGCCGCGACGCAGCTCGATCTCCGGCAGCTTCGCCACCGGCGGATCGGCGCGCAGCGCGGCGAGCTCGCGCTCGAGCAGCGCGCGGCAGCCGTGGTATTCGTCGCGCAGGTAGACGTAGACCTTGGCGATCCCCACCGCCCACGCGGCCACCAGCAGGCCTTCGAGGAAGCGATGCGGGTCACGCTCGAGGTAGTGGCGGTCCTTGAAGGTACCGGGCTCGCCTTCGTCGATGTTCACCGCCATCAGCCGCGGGGCCGCCTCGCCGCGCACGATGCGCCACTTGCGCCCGGCCGGGAAGCCGGCGCCGCCGAGGCCGCGCAGGCCGGAGTCCTCCATCGCCTTGATCAACGACTCGACGTCGCGGGTGCCCTCGTGGCACTGGCGCAGCAGCTGGTAGCCGCCTTGCGCGCGGTAGCCGGCCAGGTCGGTCGCCGCCGGTACGTCGTCGAAACGCCGGTCGGCCTGGGCCAGGGCCTGCACGGTCGCCGCGTCGGCGTGCGGCACCGGTCGCTGGTGCACCACCGCCACCGGCGCCTGCTCGCAGCGGCCGACGCACGGCGCCTCGATCACGCGAATCTCGGTGCCCAGCAGCGCCGGCAGCCTGGCCAGCAGCGCCTGCGCGCCGGCCAGCTCGCAGGACAGCCCGTTGCACACCCGCACCGTCAGCCGCGCCGGGGGTTCGTAGCGCCCGTCGGCGTCTTCGCGCACGACGTCGAAGTGGTGGTAGAAGCTCGCGACCTCGAAGACCTCCACCTGCGCCAGCTTCAGCAGCTGCGCCAGCGCCGCCATGTGGCCGGTGCGCAGTTGCCCGAAGCGGTCGTTCAGCGCATGCAGGTGCTCGATCAGCAGGTCACGCCGCAGCGGCAGCGTGCCCAGCACCTCGCGCACCTCGGCCAGCGTGTCGGCATCCACCGTCCGGCCGGCGCGCCGGGCCTGCTTGCGGCCGGGCAACTGGCCCGCCACCTTGTCCAGCGAAATCGCGGTCGTGTTCATGGGGCGGCAGGGTACGAGCGGGGTGCGGGCACAATATGTTCTACATTTCCGATATGGACATCACCCTGCGCCCGCAGTGGGACGTCGGCCCGCCCGGCGGCCCGCGCATCGACACCACCGCCCTGCTCGCGCTGCTGGCCGGCGTGCAGGACACCGGCTCGCTGGCCGATGCGGCGCGCGGCGTAGGCCAGTCCTACCGGCATGCCTGGGGGCTGATCAAGAACGCCGAAGCGCTGTTCGGCGCGCCGCTGATCGAGTCGGGGCGCGGGCGCGGCTCGGTGCTCACCGAGCTGGCTCACAAGCTGATCTGGGCCGACCGGCGCATCGCGGCGCGCCTGTCGCCGTTGCTGGAATCACTCGCGTCGGAGCTGGAGCGCGACCTCGAACGCAGCCTGGAACCCAGCCGCGCGGCCGTGCGCATCGATGCGAGCCATGGGTTCGCGGTGGCCCGGCTGATGGAGCGCATGCATGCTGCCGACCTGCCGGTGGAACTGCGCTATCGCAACAGCCTGGAATCGGTGGCCTCGCTGGCGCGCGGCGACTGCGACTTCGCCGGGCTGCACGTGCCCATCGGCGAGTTCGAGGGGAGGACCTTGCGCCGCTACCTGCGCTGGTTGCGGCCCGACACGCACTGCCTCGTGCACGTGGCGGTGCGAACGCAAGGGCTCTTCGTCGCGCGCGACAACCCGAAGCAGGTGCGCGGTCTGGCCGATCTGCGCCGCCCCGACCTGCGCTTCGTGAACCGGCCGGAGGGTTCGGGCACGCGCGTGCTGACCGAGTTGCTGCTCGAGCGCGAAGGAATCGCCGAGAGCGAAGTGCTCGGCTTCGACGACACCGAGCTGACCCACGCTGCGGTGGCGGCCTACATCGCCAGCGGCATGGCCGACGTCGGTATCGGCGTGCAGACGGCTGCGCAGCGATTCGGGCTGCACTTCATTCCGCTGCTGCGCGAGCGCTACTTCTTCGCGCTGCGCATCGCGAGCCTGGGGCAAGCCCATGTCAAGGCGGTGCTGCAGATGCTCGAGTCGCCTGAGTCACGCTCGGCGATCGCGTCGCTGGCTGGGTACCACGCCGCCGAGACCGGGCGCGTGCAGCGGCTGTCCGAGGCCTTTACGCCCGACCTGCTGTCCGGCGAGGTCCGACCGGGTCGATGAGCACCGCTCACTGAACCTGCTTGGTCACCTCGGACGAGTAGTCACTCTCGTTGCCGGCGGCGTCATATGCAGTGACTGCGAAGTAATAGTCGCGCCCCTCCGCCAATCCGACGACAGCGAAGCTCGTCGCGCTGCCGGAGTTCAGACCGCCGCCGCGCGCTTGCAGGTACGAGCGTGAGCTGAGCCCGTAGTAGACGCGGTAACCGCGGATGCGGGCGTCCGAGGGCGCCGTCCACGTCAAGGTGACCGTCGCGTTGCCCGCAGGTGCGACTGCGTCATCGCCGCCACCGCCACCACCGCCACAACCAGCCAGCGCAACCACGCCAGCGGCCAGCAGCGCACGCAAGCCCGTCTTTCCCGTCATCACCACATCCGGCTCCACCACCATCAATGACGTTGCGCCACCACCCGAAGCAGTGGCCGCAAGTCGTTGACAGGGAATTTCATAGGACGATAGAAACCACTCCGCATCTTGGACGGGCTCCGGCCGCCCCTGTTACCACTCTTTGCAATCGCGGATGGGTGGGCGAGTCGAGATCGAGCAAGTCGCCAAGTCGGCTCGAGCCGGCCAGGGCGTTCGAGAGTCGTCGGCGGATCCATGTCGGGTGCGGCGTAGCGCGGCCTTTGATCTCGGCCGTCCAGAACCGATCACGGCTTCAAGTGGTGAAGGTGCCTCGGTTCAGGCCGGTTTGGAGCCGAGGGGATTTTCACATTTGCTTACACATGAGGTGTCATCTTGCCGGCTCCCATCGCGCCGCAGCGCCGATCCCTGACGGGCCTTGCCATTCGGCAGCCCCCTGTCCGATCGGGGACGCCGCATGCCCAGTGAGCTGGTCGATCCGGGGCACGACCCACGCTGGGACGTTTGGCTGAACCACTTCGATGGCGCCAGCTGTTTCCACGGGGGAGCCTGGGCGAGGCTGCTCGAAGAGACCTATGGGGCCCGCTCGATGGGTCTGGTGTCATTGGACTCGGCGGGCACTCCGCTGGCCATGGTCCCTGTCAGCTGGGCGCCCCGGCGGTTTCGATCCATCAAGGCCACCAGCGTCCTGTTTGCCGACTTCGCTGAGCCTCTGGCCCGCGATCCGGTGAGCTGTTCGGAACTCCTGGCGGAACTTCTCTCGCACGGGCGCCGCAGGAGGTGGGGGACGATCGAGATCCGCGGAGCCGGATTGAACAGGGCCAACTCGGCCGCTTCGACCGAGTACTGGCAGCACGAACTGGACCTTCGGCCAGGGCCGGATGCCCTCCTGGCGGCGATGGCGGACGGCACGCGCCGAAGCATCCGCAAGGCAGAGCGCTCCGGCCTGCGGGCCGAAGTCTCGACGTCCCTCGATGCCGTCCTTGCGTACTTCGAGTTGCACTGCCTCACCAGACAGCGCCTCGGGAGCCCGCCGCAGCCTCGAGCATTCTTCGTCAACCTGTGGAGACAATTCGTCGAGCCAGGACGCGGATTCGTCGTGACGGTGCGCCACGAAGGTCAGCCAGCCGCGGGCATGATCGTCCTCACGCATCGTGGCCGAGCGGTCTACAAGTTCGGTGCGTCGGATCATCGGCACCAGGCGCTGCGCCCGAACAATCTGGCCATGTGGTTCGCGATCCGCCACTGCATCGAGCAGGGCATGAGCCGCCTTCACTTCGGTCGAACGTCGATGCACGACGACGGGCTGCGTCGATACAAGAATGGATGGGGATGCGAGGAGTCCGTGCTGCAGTACTTCCGCATCGACCTGGCCACGGGGCAGAACGTCGCCGTTCCGGACATTGCTGGCGGGTGGACGAGCTCCCTCGTGCGCCGGATGCCCGTCGGCCTCGTCACTCGCTTGGGTGGTGCCTTGTACAGGCATCTGCTGTAACCTGATTCGTCTGGCGGGGTTGTGATGCGCGCCCCTCATGTCGCCGAGATGAGAAGATGAACAAGCTCGCCCTGGGAGGGCTGTTAGCCACGAGCGCGCTCGTGGCGTACTACATGGTCAAGCCGCTGCTCCCGCAGCGGATCCGGTACCTGATGCGGCGGCTGGTGGCGATGCGCCTTCGGCGCAAGGCCGCCGCAGTCTGGCCCGTGCTACCCGGCTCGGAAGCGAAACCCAAAGGCTGGTCAGGCTGGCCCGGCGGCGCGAAGTTTGCCGTCGTCCTCACGCACGACGTCGAAGGCCAGCGCGGTTTGGACAAATGCAGGGATCTGATGAAGTTGGAGATGGATTGCGGCTTCCGTTCCTGCTTCTACTTCATCCCTGAAGGCGAGTACGAGTTGACAGAATCGCTGCGCGACGAACTGGTCGGCAACGGGTTCGAGGTTGCAGTTCACGACCTCAAGCACGACGGCAAGCTCTACCAGAGCGAAGCGAACTTCCGAGCTGGCGCCGAGCGGATCAATCACTATGTGAAGACCTGGGGAGCCCAGGGTTTCCGCGCGGGTTTCATGCGCCACAACCTCCAGTGGCAACTGGCTCTGGATGTCCAGCACGACGCGTCCACGTTCGACGTGGACCCTTTCGAGCCTCAACCGGACGGAGCCGGCACGATCTTTCCGTTCGTGGTCGACGGCACTCATTCCGGGCATCCTGGCTACGTCGAGCTTCCGTACACCCTTGTCCAGGATTCGACGCTTTTCCTGTTCCTGCGAGAACGCTCGATCGACATCTGGAAGCAGAAGCTCGACTGGATCGCCCAGCACGGCGGCATGGTCATGCTGATCACGCATCCCGATTACATGGACTTCTCGGGGGGCACGCCGCCCTGGAACGAGTACTCGGCGGCTCGCTACCGCGAACTCATGGACTACATCGCGACCCGCTACGCCGGCCAGTACTGGCACGCTCTTCCGCAGGAGGTCGCACGCCACTGCCGGAGCGTCTGGCCCGCCGGATCGACCGGCGGTTGAGCACCGACTGATCGAACGGCGGCGGGAATAGCCTCAAAGCGAGGAACTGCTCGCCAGCCGCACCGGTACTTCACCCAGTTCGGCGTTGAGTTCCTTGGAGGTACGCAGGATGTCGGCCTTCTCGACCATCGGCCTGGAGTGGAGAAAGCCGGACAGAAGCGCCCTCGTGCACAGCAGATTCATGCGCCGCGGCACACCGTCGGTGCAGTCGTGGATCGCCTCGAATGCGTCGTCTGCAAAGATGGCGCGCTCCCCGGACCAACCTGCATGGCGAAGACGGTGCTCGATGTAGGGCTGCACCTCATCCAGCGCAAGCGGGCCCAGGTGGCAAGAGGCGATCACCCGCTGTCGAAGTTGCTCGAGCGACTTGGACTGCAGCATCTTGCGGAGCTCGGGTTGCCCGACGAGGAAGCTCTGCAACAAGGCGTGGCTGCCGAGCTGGAAGTTGGACAGCATGCGCAACTCCTCGATCTCGCGCTGACCGAGGTTCTGGGCCTCGTCGACGACGAGCAGCGCACGCCGGCCAGCCGCGCACAGCGCCGTCAGGAAGGCCTCCAGCGTGCCAAGCCATTGCGCCTTCGACGTTCCCGTCAGCGGTATCCCGAAGGCCATGCAGATGGCTCTGAGAAGATCGCCGGCATCGAGCTGGGTGCTGACGATCTGTGCGGCCACGATGCGATCGGCGTCCAGCCCCTCCAGCAAGGTGCGCACCAGAGTGGTCTTGCCCGCGCCAATCTCGCCGGTGACGACGATGAAGCCCTCACCTTGGTATGCGCCGAACTTCATGTAGGCCAGGGCGCTGCTGTGGCCGCTGCTGGCATAGAAGAAGTCGGGATCGGGACTCAGCTGGAAGGGAGCGGTCTGAAGACCGTAGTACGACTCGAACATGGCTGATCAGAACCGGTGCGCCATGCCGACGAAGGCCGTGGTCTCGTCGAACGAATCCACGTTCACCACGTTCGTCGCCAGCTTTCGGTAGCCCACCCCCACTGAGAGATTGGTTCGGGGAGAAAGTTGCCTGACCACAGAGGCCTTGGCGTCTGCTTCGCGGGTCAGGTCGTTCACGCGCGGTCCCAGTCCCTGAACGCGCGAATAGTTGCCCTGAAGATCGACAGACACCTGAGGCGAGAGGCGCCAGTTCCATCCCGCGGAGATTCCCCGTTGACGACGGTCGTCGATCGCCGGAAAGGTCAGCACAGGCACCCCATCGGCGTCCGACAGGGCTTGCAGCTTCTGCGCGTAGAGCGTCAGCGTCAGCGTCGTTCGTGGAGCGAGGTAGACCCAGGTGAACTCGCTGCCGGTTCGCAATTGTGCGTACGCCGCCGAAGGCGCGATGGATCCGCGCAACGCCGACTGCAGCCCTCGAACCGCCAACAGTTCCTCCACGGCAGCGCTGCGCTCCATCGGATTCGTCATCCGACCCGACAGGATGGCATCGAGAAAGCCGGCCAGGCTGTTGGCAAAACCACCCCCGCCGCTCGAGTAGGCCGCGGTCAGCGGCTCTCTGACGGAGCGCAGGAGGAACGTCATGCGCGGCGTCCGGTGCCCTGCCGTCACGGACCAGCCGGTACCGAAGAAGCGGTCATCGGCCGTGACGGCGAGACTGGTCCTGGGACTGGGCGACCAGGCGAGCCTCAGCCCGTAGGTGGAGCCGGACTGCTCGACGCCCGCCAGAGTGCTCCGTTCCCGTCCAGCCATGCCGCCAACGACCCAGGCATCGTCCAGCGCGACGTTTGCCGTCGCCTGCACGCGGTCGATCCGGACGTCTGCATTCAGATTGGACAAGTACTCGGTGCGATCGGTGCTCACCTCGAGGCCGCCACCCAGCGGACGAGGCCTGGTCTCGAGTTTCACGCTCCCCTGCAGCGTGTCGGCATCGCCTTCGATTGATCCGGAGCGGCGAGTGCGAACGTCGGTGACGCGCGCCGCCACGAACAATTTCGAGCCGATCTCGTAGTTGAGCGAGGGGCTCAGGCGAACCGTCGTGGCGGTGCGGGCGTTCTCTTCGGACGCCTCGACGACCCGTCCACCAAACGCGTTCGATTCGACCTGTCGCGCGTCCAGGCCGGCGTCCAGGAACAGCAGTCGGTCAACGATGGAGGCCTGCGCCTCCACGGAAGCCAGCGGCAGCACCCTGTCCGGCCTGCTGTCGCGGGTGGCTTCGATCAGATCCGCTCCCAGGGTCGATCGCACCGACAGCCCGGCCCCCTGCCGGAAGAACTGCAGTCGAGGACCGAGAGTGACGATGACATCCTTGCGCTCCAGCCCGTCCGGCGCCAGGTTGCCGTTCGTGGTGGCCGTGACGTTCGACTGCAGCGACAGCGAGGTTCGCTGTTCTTGGGCCATTGCCGGCGACGCGGCCCCGATCAGCAGCGCCGACACGCACCACTGCCAGCGGTCTGGCCCCTGCCGGAGACGACGCCATCGGCGGCGAGATTGCATGATCGCGATCACTCGTAGCCGTACTCGTAGCCGCGGCGGTGCTCGGCCCCGGAGCACTTGTTCAGCACGGACATGACGAGCGGGCAGTGCTCGAGCGCTTCGAAGGCCTTCTCGACGTCTGACTCCGTGGTCGTTGACGAATCGACCACGACCAGCACCTGGCCGACGTGAGCCGCGAGCACCCGTGCTTCCGACGTGATGAGCAACGGCGGCGCGTCGAGGATGATCACGCGGTCGGGATAGCGCGTGGCCAGTTCCGTCAGCAGGCGCTCCATCGCCTCGCTGGCGAGTTGCTCCGTCGCCAGCGCATTCCGGCTGCCGGCCGGCAACAGCGACAGCTTGGGCACATTCGTCCGAAGGATCACGTCGCCCAGATCGCGGTCACCATCCGTCAGCACGTCCATCAAGCCTGCGGAATCCGGGAGGCCAAGTCGCTGCATCACCATCGGCCGCACCACGTCGGCATCGACGAGCAGCACGGAGGTGTCCACCTCCATCGCCATGCTCATCGCCAGATTGAGCGAGCAGAACGTCTTCCCTTCGCCGGGCAGAGCGCTCGTGACCATGATCAAGGCGTTACGCCTGGCTTCCCCTGATCCCTCCGACACGTTTCGCAGGATCGGACGCTTGATCTGCCTGAACTCCATGGCCAGATCGGATCGCGCACTGCTCGGAACGAGATACCCCTGCGCCGCGAGCCGCTCGAGGTCGATGCGCACGGTGGGCGCCTCGGTACGGACCGGCTTCGACGCCTTGGGGGGGGTGGTGGCCAACGGCACAACCTCGCCATGCGATGGCTGCTCGGCACCTCCCCCGTCCTTGAGGATGCTGTCAAGACGCTCCTGCGTCAGCCCTGCCGCGGACCACGGCACGTCGACCCCGCTGCGCCGGAGTTCCTCGAGGCGCTTGGCGGCCTGTTCGATGATGCTCATGTGAACCTAGACGCCTTCTCAAGCCGACGTTCGGGTGAACAGCCAGGCTACCCACCCGGCCTGAACCAGCAACAGCCCGGCACAGGCCAGCGCCACGCCCGCGCCTTGTGCTCTCAGGTTGCGGCGCTCTGCGACTCCGACCTTCAGCACGATCGAGCCCAGTACCTGCCTGCCCGTCGATCTCTGCAGCGACTCGGCATCCCGGAACGTGGGGGCGAGTCGGTCGAGCAAGATCGGAACGGCAATGCCGAGCGCGACGGCCAACAGAGCCGCCACTGCCGCCACATGCACGCGGGCGGGGAACGCGGCCTTCGGAGAAACCTGTGGCGGCTCGACCACTCGGAAGTCGGCCAGCCGGGAAGACTCATCCAGCCTCACACCGATCGACGCCGACTCCCGGCGGGCGACCAGGGTTTCGTAGTTCTTGTGCATGACGTCGTAGTCGCGGTTCAGCTGAGCGAGTTCTGCCTCGATCTGCGGCACGCGGCCGGCAGCCGCCCTGATCTGCTCGAGCCGGGATTCCTTCAGCGCCAGCTGCGACCGCAGCGATGCGACCAGGGCCTCGGTTTCGGCCAACGAAATGCGGATCTTCTGGTAGACAGGGCTCGTGGCAGCCGCCTTCAGGTTGCCGGCGGCAAGCGCGGCCGCCCGCTTCTGGTCTTCCTGGCGCTTCTGCGCTTCCAGCTGCGCAATCACCCTGCGGGAGCTGACGACATCCGGGTGCTCTTCGGTGTACCGGCGCAGCAACTCGTCGAGCACCTTCTGCTGCGCCTGGAGGCGGGATTCGACCTCGGAAAGCACCGGCTGCGCGCCACTGCCGGAGACGACGTCGACCGGCAGTTGCGGGCTCTCCGCGGCAAGCTCGCGCCGGTAGGCCTCGCGAGATTGCTCGGCAGACGCGAGTTCGACCTTGAGCTTGCTGACTTCGTCGGCCAGAGTGGACATGCGCGAGAAGAAGTCCTGGCTGGCGACCCCGGAAACGCCGAAGTTCCGAACCTTGAACTCCTTCAGGCGATTCTCCGCCTCGACCAGCTTCGCTTCGTAGACCTTGATCTGCTCATCGATGAACTGGCTGGCCTCTTCCGAGTCACGCTTCTGGCCGTGCAGTCCCGCATTGACGAACAGGTTGAGCGTGCCTTCGACGACACGCTTGGCCTGAGCCGGATCGGCGTCGCGATAGGTGATCGAGTAGAGGTTCATCGTCCCCGTGCCAACGGGCGTGATCTTGATCTGATCCATCAGCCGGCCGATGACCTTGTCGCGGACGGCAGAGTCCTTGCTGGCCCCTTGCCCGACATCGACCCTGTCCATAAGGCTCGCCAGGTTCGGGCGAGAGATCAGCGTTCTCGCCAGCATGCGCACCTGCTGGTCGATGTCGGGTGTGTAAGCCAGATCGCGCAGCAAGGGCTTCAGAACAGTTTGCGTGTCGACATAGATCTGAGCCGACGCCTCGTGCCGGTCGGGAACGAGCATGATGACCGGAACGGCAAGGACAGCCACCAGCCATGCCGTCGCGACGCCGATCCAGCGCCTTTTCCACAGCGCCTGAAGGATGCGCTTGAACTGTGCCTCTGGGGCCGGGTCTGCGGCACGCGGCCGCGCCACTCGTGAGGACGATGCTGAACTGGTCATGGTCGAGCGAACGAACCGGGAATCGGGAGTGCGCCGGTCAGAACCAGCTCTGCGGGATGATGATCACGTCGCCAGGCATCATGGCGGCATTGGCGGATATGTCACCCCGGCGAAGCAGGTCCTTCAGGCGCACGCTGTACTGCTTCCCGCCCTCAGCACCGCGAATGAGTACCGCGCCGTTCCCGTCGGCAAAATCAGTGATACCACCCACCTGAATCATCACGTCCAGTACCGTCATATTCTGGCGATACGGAACCGACTGAGGTTTGGCCGCCTCGCCGACGATACGAATCTGATCGGAATAGACGCCCTGAAAACCAGTCACCACGACGCTGACGACAGGATCGCGGAGCAAGCGCGTCAGCGACTTTTCGAGTTCCCGGGAGAGCTCGGAGGGAGTCTTCCCCGCTGCCTGGAGATCGTCCACGAGCGGCGTCGACACAAAACCGTCGGGCCTGACGGTGACCTGCGTGGACAGTTCTGGGTTTCTCCACACCACGATGTTCAGTGTGTCCAGCGGCCCGATCCGGTAGCGCAATGCCGGCGTTTCGGCGGCCGCCGGCAGGGGAGGCAACGAGCCCATCGAGGCACATCCACCGAGGAAGCTAGTGATCAGCAGCCCCGCGATGGTGGCCGCGCGCGCGCCCCATGCCCTCAAACCGATTGTTCTCATGGCCGACCCTCTCCAGGTAAAAAAACATTATCACTCGTGCCGAGGCGCGGAAAAACCGCCCCGATCTGCGCTTCGACGAGCGAGAAAACACCACATCACCCTCGCGCTTCGGATCGCCAGAGCCCCGCAATCAGGTGTCGGGGCAGCGCCGCGGCGGCCCGCGGAACGGTCGAACCAGACCTTTGCCAGCGTCGCCATTAGACAGCTTCCGATACCCCCTGCAACAAGCCCCCAGACGCGGGATGGCGGCCTGAGGTGGGCTGCCCGAGCATCCGTTCCGCTCGCAGACTGATGAAGCTGTAAGGCCCGAACTCAGGCTGTGAGCGAGTGGCCTGGCACCCTCGCTGCGCGAAGTTCAGACTGGATGGGGGCGCCGCCCTCGCCCGCGATCCCGGTTCGGGCCCGCGATTTTGCAGAGCAATGGTGGGCGGCAGGCCCGGAATGACCCGCAGATGTTCGCTGAAGGAACTGGAATGACGACCGAAAACGGTACTGCGACGGCACCCGGCCTCGGGCTTCAAGGTGTGGGCCTCGGCGATTCGAAGTCCGCTCACCGGGCGTCCGCGACGGGCCACGCCGCGCCGCGCAGGACCTCGTCCAGGCTCGGCGCATCGATCCCCCGCGTGATCGACCACGACGAGGTGTTGCTCGAGGCCCACTTTGTCGCCCAGCTCAGGCGGGAGATGCGGCGGGCGGACCGCTCGGGTGGATTGCTGTCCGTCGTCGTCTTTCGCCTGTCGGCGGCGTCCCGCGGCAACGATGCCGCCCGACTGCAGGAGATCCTGCTGAGCGGAAAGCGGGAAACCGACGTCCTGGGCCGTCTGGACGACGGCGTCTTCGCGGTGATCTGTCCCGACACCGGCGCGGAGGGGATGGCTCGATTCATCCAGAAGATCGCGGGGATGGCCGGGGTACTCGCCTACACGGCAGAGTCAGCCACTTACCCCGATCAACTGATCGCCGAACTGGCCGCCTCCGCCCATCCGGACACCTCCCCCAGCCCGCTGCTGCGCGGAGACCTGCACGTCGCGCGCCGCGACGGCTATCTGCTCAAGCGCCCGCTCGACGTCATCGGCGCCCTGGTGGCGCTGGTCGTCTTCGCGCCGCTCATGCTGGTGACTGCGATCGCCGTGAAGCTGAGCTCACCAGGCCCGGTCATCTTTCGCCAGATGCGTCTGGGCAAAGGGGGCAGGCCGTTCGCCTTCTACAAGTTCCGATCGATGGTCGTCAACGGCGACGACAAGATCCACCGCGAGTACGTGAAGAGCCTCATCAACGGCGAACACGACAAGGTGAACCAGCAGACCGACGGGGCCAATCCGGTCTACAAGATGAAGGCCGATCCGCGCATCACGTGGGTGGGACGGATCATTCGCAAGACGAGCATCGACGAACTTCCGCAGCTCTTCAACGTGCTGAAGGGCGACCTCAGCATGGTCGGGCCCCGTCCTCCGCTGCCATACGAAGCTGACAACTACCGCTCGTGGCACCTGCGTCGAGTGCTGGATGTCAAGCCCGGCATCACCGGGCTGTGGCAGGTCGAGGGGCGAAGCGTCGTGACCTTCGACGAAATGGTGCGCATGGATCTCGCCTACGTTCGCGGCTGCTCGCTGGCACTGGATCTGAAGATCCTGCTGAGAACGGTCCGGGTGGTCCTGCGGTGCGAAGGAGCTGCCTGAACCGGGCATCCATCCCTGACCAGAGCGGGTTCGATCGGCTTGGACGTCCATCGACCCCACCGCTCGAAGTTCCCGTCGGCGTTGTGCAGCGGCCGGAGCGGCGTGAACGTCGCACCGGAGCCTGACCGCACACCCCACCTTGCCTCGACAAGCCCAGGCGGGCAGGTGCCGTCTCCCGACATCACGCCAGACATGGCACCGCTGCGGAAACCACGATGAAGATACTAGTTGCGATCGCCAGCTACGGGCACAACAACGACCAGTACCTGGCGCGTTTGCTGCGAGAGTACAGGGGCATGCCGCACGACATCGACATCGTCGTCGTGTCCAACGTGCCCAAGGATCTCGGAGCCGATGTCGAGGTGATCGTCGGCCTGCCGGATCCGAACCCCTGGACCCTGCCATTCGCGCACAAGCCCGTCTTCGTGGAACGAGCCGATCGATACGACCTCTTCATCTACTCCGAAGACGACACGCTCATCACCCTGGACAACATCGACGCCTTTCTCTGGGCGGAGTCGGTCCTGCCGCCCGGCGAGATCGCGGGGTTCCTGCGCACCGAGCAGGCAGAAGACGGCACGGTGTACTACTCGACGGTTCATGGCCACTATCACTGGGACGCCAGATCCGTGCGCCGCCGCGACGGTGAAGTGTTCGCCTTCTACACCAACGAGCATGGTGCCTGCTACATGCTGACCCAGGCCCAGCTCAAGCGTTCGATCGCCTCCGGCGGCTTCGCGGTGGGCCCGCACGAAGGAAAGTACGACCTGCTGGTCTCTGCCGCGACGGACCCGTACACCCAGTGCGGCATGGAGAAGCTGATCTGCGTGTCGAGGATCGATCGTTTCCTGTGCAAGCACCTGACCAACAAGTACATCGGCAAGACCGGCGTGCGCTCGGAGTTTGTCGATGTGCAGCTGAAGGCACTCGTGCAGATCGGTCTCGGGCAACTGCAGGTGCCTGCGCCGTTGCCCACGGCCACTCGACTGCCGGGCACGCGCTGGACGAAGTCGTACTACGAGGCGCGCCGGCAGGAGATGATCGACTTGGTGCCGTCTTCGGCATCGACGGCACTGTCGGTGGGCTGCGGATGGGGCGAGACCGAGCTGGCGCTCCAGCAGCGCGGGTTGGACGTCAAGGCCATCCCGATCGACGTGGTCATTGGCCAGCTCGCGTCGCTTCGCGGCGTCCAGGTCGTTCCCTGCGGGCTGAACGAGCTCCACGTTGCCCTTCGCGGGCAGTCGTTCGACGCGATCCTGCTGCCCGACCTGCTTCATCTCGTGGATGATCCCGTGGGTCTGCTGCGACGCTGCGGCGAGTTGCTCGCGCCGGGGGGCGTACTGCTCGTGAGCTTCCCGAACATGCGCAACGCGGCGATCTGGCGACGCCGGCTGCTGCGCGACCCGACGGTTCAAGATCTCGCCGAACGCGATCGCAGCGGGGTTCACGTCACCTCGATGGCGACTGTCAGGCGCTGGCTGCGCGAGGCGGGCCTCACGTTCGACAAGGCGACGCCCCAGTTCACGGGCAGATGGCGCCGCTACCACGACGCGACGTTGGGCGCGCTACCGGGCCTGTGGGCCTCGGATTTCACACTGCGCGCGATCTGCTCGGGGCGCGAAGGCACGAGCCGCGTACACGACGAAGTAGACTCGTCCTCGACATCTTCTGCGGGCGCCCAGCCGCGCCCCCCGGTCATGCCCGCATCGACCGGACAGGCGCAGCGGCGCCGCGAGTCCGTGGAAGCCGTCGAACCTTCGACGCATCGATAGGCAGCGCATGACCAACGGACAGAGCCGCTCCATGGCGAACGACGACACGGTGAACGAGCCGCAGCCGCGCGCCGGCTCGAAGTCGGGGGTGCGACCGCTGCGTGCCTGCATGCTTGCCTACACGTTCTACGAGAGCGATGGCCGGGTCATGCGTTACGCCGAGGCGCTGGCCCAGGAAGGCGCACAGGTCGACGCGATCGTGCTCGGGCGCCCGGGGCACCCGCGCGAGGAGGTCATCCAGGGCGTCAGGGTGATCCGTGTCCAGCCGCGCGAAAAGAACGAGCGCGGCAAGCTGGTTTACCTCGGGCGAATCCTGCGCTACTTCGTGCGTTCGATGATCGAGGTGAGCCGGCAGCACCGCGCCCAGCCGTACGACGTGATTCACGTCCACTCGGTCCCTGACTTCGAGGTCTTTGCGGCCTGGTGGCCCAAGCTGTGCGGAGCGAGGCTGATCCTCGATATCCACGACATCGTCCCGGAGTTCTATGCCGCCAAGTTCGGCGTCAGCCACCGCTCGATGGTGTTCCGGGCCCTCAAGCTCGTCGAGCGCCTGTCTTCCGCCTTTGCGGACCACGTCATCGCGGCGAACGACATCTGGCTCGAGAGGCTGATCGCCCGCTCCGTCCGGCGCGAGAAATGCTCGTCGTTCATCAACTACCCGGATACGACGGTGTTCCACGAGGGCATGCGCACCCGCCCCGAGGACGGCCGATTCATCGTGTCCTATCCGGGGACTCTCAACTGGCACCAGGGGCTCGACCTGGCGATCGAGGCCTTCGCCAGGATTCACGATCAGGCGCCGGGGATGGAGTTGCACATTCACGGTGAAGGCAGCGCCAAGCCCGAACTGCGCAACCTGATCACCTCACTGCATCTGCAGCAGAAGGTCTTTCTCAACGACCCGCTGCCTCAGCGACAGATTGCCGCGGTGATGGCCAACGCCGACCTGGGCATCGTGCCGAAGCGGGACGACTCGTTCGGCGGAGAGGCATTCAGCACGAAGATCCTGGAGTTCATGGCCCTGGGCGTCCCCGTCCTCGTCGCGGATACGCGCATCGATCGACGCTACTTCAACGATCAGGTCCTGCGCTTCTTCAAGGCCTCCGATGTGGAGTCTCTCGCGCGCGAACTGCTCGAGGCCTATCGGCAGCGCGACAAGGGCCGCGAGCGCGCCGCGCGAGCGAAGGAACTGGTGCAATCGAACAACTGGGGCACGAAGAAGCACGACTACCTCGACGTCGTGCATCGGCTCGTCGGTCGCGCTGTCTGAGGCGGCGCGCATGCGAATCGACCGAACGGTGACCCTTGCGTTGGCGCGCCCGTGGCGGGAGATGCTCGGGCTGGGCGGCGCAGGCCACATTCCCGTTCTCATGTACCACAGCATCTCGGCCGACGTCGACGACCGCGTGGCTCCCTACTTCCGGACGGTGACGTCTCCCGCGATGTTCGCCCGGCAGGTTCGCACGCTGAGGGAAGCAGGCTACGAGGCGATCGGCCTTTCCGAGGCCCTGGCACTGCTCAAGGGCGTTGAGGAGCCGGTGTCCTCCGCGTCGCGCAAGGTGGTGATCACGTTCGACGACGGCTTTCGCGACTTCTACACGACGGCCTTCCCCATCCTGGCCGAGGCCGGCTTCACGGCGACTGTCTTTCTGCCGAGCAGGTTCATCGGCAAGCCCTTCATCACGGGCCGCGACTGCCTGAGCGGCGCGGAGATCCGCGAACTCTGCGGCCAGGGCATCGAATTCGGTTCACACTCGGAGAGTCACCGCATGCTGGTCGAACTCGACCGCGACGAGCTCGGCAAGGAATTGTCCGACTCGAAGTCGAGGATCGAGGACGTGACCGGTCGTGGTGTCGATCTGTTCTCCTATCCGTTCCGCTTCCCTGAAGAGGATGCAGGTTTCACCGGCATGCTCGGCAGTCTGCTCGATGAAACCGGCTACCAGGGTGGCGTCACGACGTCCATCGGCCGTGCTCGCCGGTCCGACGACATCCGCTTCCTTCCCAGATTGCCGATGAACGATTGCGATGACGAGACCCTGCTCAGCGCCAAGCTGGCGGGCCACTACGACTGGCTTCGGACAGGACAGCGCCTGCACAAGCGTGGTCGCGCCCTGTGGCGCCGTTGGCGTGGGGCCTGAGGTGAAGAACGAATCCAAGGGCGCCTTCGCGCCGCGCTACCTGGTGATCTCTCCGGTCAAGGACGAGGAGAAGTATGTCGAGCGGACGCTGCGTTCGATGCGCGCACAGACGATCAAGCCCGTCCGCTGGATCATCGTGGACGACGGCTCGACCGACTCCACCCCGGCCATCCTGCGAGCGCTCGCCGAAGACCAGCCCTGGATCACCATCATCACCCGGGAGCCCGGACGCGACAGGCTGCCGGGTTCAGCCGTGATGCACGCCTTCTACCATGGGCTCGAGCACGCGGCGGGCGTCGAATACGACTACATCGTCAAGCTCGACTGCGACGTCGACCTGCCCGACGACTACTTCGAGCGGATCCTGGGGCGCTTCGAGCAGCAGCCCCGCCTGGGCATCGCTTCAGGCATCTATCTCGAGGAAGGGACCGACGGCTGGAAGCCGATCCCGATGCCCTCGTATCACGCGGCCGGCGCGAGCAAGGTGATGCGCGCCGACTGCTTCCGCGACTTCGGCGGCTTCGTGCGAGAACGCGGCTGGGACACGGTCGACGAACTTCGTGCACAGGTGAAGGGTTGGGCCACGACGCACTTCGCGGACGTCGAGTTCAAGCACCTCAAGCAGGAAGGCTCGGGCATTGGCAACTTCCGGACGAACGTGATGCATGGCGACGTCTACTACCTGACCGGAGGTGGCCCGCTGTTTCTGTCACTGAAGGTGGCCCATCGCATGGTGGCAGGGTCGCCGCCTGTCGTTGGCGGCCTCGCCATGCTCTATGGCTACCTGCGGTGCCTGATCGGCCGGCGCCGGAGACTGGTCAACGACGCCGAAGCCAGCCACTATCGGCGACTGCTGAACCAGCGCATCTTTCGGCGCGGTTCGGCGAGCGCGCAACCGGTGACGTCGACGGGATCGCGATAGATGTGCGGCATCACTGGCATCTTTGATTTCCTCGGAGCCCCGGTCGAGCCAGAGCTTGTTCGCCGGATGACGTCGGCCATCGCGCATCGCGGTCCCGATGGCGAGGGCTTCTACAGCGGCGAACAGGTCGGCCTCGGTCACCGGCGGCTGAGCATCATCGACCTCGGCGGCGGCGCCCAACCCATCTCGAACGAAGACGACAGCCTCCAGATCGTCTTCAACGGCGAGATCTACAACTTCGTGGAGCTCAGGTCCGAGCTCGAGGCAGCGGGGCATCGCTTCAAGACCCGCTCGGACACCGAGGTCATCCTCCACGGGTACGAGCAATGGGGCGCGGACTGCGTGAACCGGCTCAACGGCATGTTCGCCTTCGCGATCTGGGACCGTCAGCGCAGGCAGCTCTTCATCGCACGGGACCACCTGGGCATCAAGCCCTTGTACTACACGCGCATCGGCGACCGCCTTGCCTTCGGCTCCGAAATCAAGGCGCTGCTCGAGGTGCCTGGATGCCGCAAGGCCGTGAATCTCAAGGCACTGAGCCAGCTGTTCACGCTGCGCTACGTGGCGTCCCCCGACACCTTGTTCGACGGCATCGCCAAGCTTCCTCCCGGCCACTCGATGATGGTGGACGCCAGCGGCGTGAGGATCCAGCGCTACTGGCAATGGAAGCCACGGGACTTCACCTCGGCCTCCGAGCAGGATCTCGTCGAGCAGTACCGCACGCTGGTCGAGGACGCCGTCCGCCTGCAGATGCGCAGCGACGTGCCGGTCGGCCTGTTCCTGAGTTCCGGCGTCGATTCCGCTGCGCTGCTGGCGCTGATGGGGCAGCATGCGGGTGCACCGGTACGGACCTTCACCATCGGGTTCGAGGACGGCGAACGCTCGAACGAGACCGGCGACGCGCGGCTGCTGGCGCAGCGATACGGCGCGCAGCACGAAGAGATGATCGTCGGTGCGGCGGACTACGAGCGCTACTTCGACAGGCACCTTTGGGACCTCGAGGAGCCGCTGGGCAACGAAACGGCTGCAGCCTTCTACTTCGTCAGCCTGATCGCGAGCAGCAAGGTAAAGGTCGCGCTGACGGGACAGGGAGCGGACGAGCCATGGGCCGGCTATCACCGGTACATCGGCATCAAGCTCTCGCAGTGGTACGAGAAGCTGCCGGCGATCCTGACCGACGGGCTGGTTCGCCCTCTGGTCGAGCGCACCAGCGGCAACGAACGTCTTCTGCGCGGCGTCGCCTCGCTGTCCGAGCCGGACGTGCTCGCGCGCATGGTCAAGGTGTATTCCTTCTACAGCGCCGAGATGAAGCAGCGCCTGTTCCAGCCGTGGGTGCGTGAGGCGATCTCGGTGGACGGGTCGGAGGCGCGCGACGCCCTTCGCCCGCTGCAGCGCGACGTCTCCGGCCTGGATCCGCTGACGCAGATGTTGTACGTCGACACGCGCGCCAGCCTGCCCGACGACCTGCTGATGGTCGGCGACAAGACATCGATGGCCAACTCCCTCGAGGCGCGCGTCCCGTACCTCGACCACCGGCTGGTCGAGTTCGTGGAGTCGTTGCCGCCTTCGCTGAAGCTGCGAGGCTTCCAGGGCAAGTACCTGCACAAGAAGGCGCTGGCCAAGTGGGTACCCGAGGAGGTGGTCTACCGCAAGAAGAAGGGGTTCGACAATCCGATCGACAAGTGGTTGAGAAGCCGGATGAAGTCGTTCGCATCCCAGCTGCTGCTGGACGACAGCTCCGCGGTGGCCCGCTACTTCGACCGAGGCTACGTGCAGGAGCTGCTTGCCGCCCACGAGTCGGGCGCTCGAAACCACCTTCGCCACATCTATCTGCTCATCTCGTTCGAGCTGTGGCATCGACGCTTCATCGGTGCTTGACATGCGCATTGAGCCAACGCAGCCCGACGTCTCGATCGTCATCGTCAACTGGAACTCCCGCGAGTTCCTGTCGAAGTGCCTGAAGAGCCTGTTCGACAGGCCCGTGGGCGTGACGATGGAAGTGATCGTGATCGACAACGCCTCCTACGACGGCAGTGACGCACTCGTTCGCCGCGACTATCCCGCGGTGGCCTACTTGCAGGGAACGGCCAACCTGGGCTTCGCCCGCGCGAACAACCTCGCGGCCGAACGGGCCACGGGCCGCAACCTGCTGTTCCTCAACCCGGACACCGAGGTCGTCGGACCGGCCATCGAGCGGATGGTCCGCTTTCTCGACGCGACGCCGGACGCGGGTGCCGTGGGTTGCAGACTGCTGAACACCGATGGCTCGCTGCAGACCAGCTGCGTTCAGGCGTTTCCGACCGTGCTCAACCAGATGCTCGACAGCGAGTTGCTCCGTCGCCTGTCGCCTCGCTCCAGCCTGTGGGGCACGCGTGCCTTCACCGAACCGCCGGAAGTTCCAACCCAGGTGGAGGCGCTCTCGGGCGCCTGCATCCTGGTCCGCCGGGACGCCTTCTTCCGGGTCGGAAGGTTCACGGAGAACTACTTCATGTACGCGGAGGACGTCGACCTGTGCTTCAAGCTGCACCGGTCGGGCTTGCGCAACTGCTATCTCGGCGACGCCGAAGTCATCCATCATGGCGGCCAGAGCTCTGGCGTGGCACCGGTCAGCCAGTTCGGCAACGTGCTGATGCGCGAGTCGATTGCCACCTACATGCGAATCCACCACGGCGTGGCCCATGCCTGGGCCTACCGGACAGGCATGGCCGTCTCCGCGTTGACCCGGCTCGTTGCGCTGGCCGTTCTTCGTGTCGGCGGGCTGGGTCTCTACAAGCGGCAGGCCATCCACAACGCGGCGCGCAAGTGGATCGGCGTCCTGCGCTGGTCCGTCGGCGCCGAAGCCTGGGTCAAGAATCCGGGCGCGAAACCCTCCTGAACCATGTGCGGAATCTGCGGTATTGCTGCCTTCGACCCTGCCCGGACGATCGATCCGGCGCTGGTGAAGTCCATGGCCGACTCGATCCGCCATCGCGGCCCGGACGACGAAGGCATCCATGCCGGCGGCCAGGCGGTGCTCGGTCATCGCAGGCTCTCGATCATCGACCTCTCCAGCGGCCACCAACCGATCAGCAACGAAGACGGCTCGGTCTGGATCGTCTTCAACGGCGAGATCTACAACTACCGCGAACTCCGCGAGGATCTGCTGGCCAAGGGGCACCGCTTCAGCACGCACAGCGACACCGAGGTCATCGTCCATCTCTACGAGCAGTACGGCACGGAGTGCGTTTCACGCCTGCAGGGCATGTTCGCCTTCGCCATCTGGGACCAGCGCGAGCGGGCTCTCTTCCTCGCGCGCGATCGCGTCGGGATCAAGCCGCTGTACATCACTGAAGTCGACGGCCAGTTGCTGTTCGCCTCCGAGATCAAGGCTCTGTTGACACACCCCTCCGTCGAACGGCGGGTGAGCCTCGGCGCGGTCGACAGCTTCCTGATGCACCTGTACGGTCCAGGCGAGGAGACCATGCTCGCCGGCATCCGCCGGCTGCTTCCTGGCCACCATCTGCTGCTCAAGGATGGCCGGGTGCGCATTGCGCAGTACTGGGACCTGCGCTTTCCCGAGCAACCGATCGTCGCCAGCGAGGAAGAAGCGGCCGACCAGCTCATGGCTCTGCTCAAGGATGCGGTACGCGGGCACATGATCAGCGACGTGCCCGTCGGCGTTCTGCTCAGCGGCGGCGTGGACTCCACCGCCATGCTCAGCCTGGCGGTCGAGGAGACGCAGCAGGCCGTCAAGACGTTCACCGTCGGGTTCTCGGACCCCGACGTCACCGACGAGCGCCCGTATGCGCGCATCGCGGCGAGACGCTATGGCAGCGACCATCACGAGATGACCATCACTGCCGCCGACTTCCTCGACTTCATGCCGCGTTACGTGCGGCACATGGAGGAGCCGGTCTGCGAGCCTCCGGCCGTCGCGCTCTACTACGTGACCGAGCTGGCTCGACGGCACGTGAAGGTGCTGCTGTCGGGCGAAGGTGGCGACGAGGGCTTTGCCGGATACCCCAACTACCGCAATGCGGTGTGGCTGGAGCGTGCGAAGCGGCTCGGAGGCCTGGCGACCTGGGCCATGGGCGCCGGGTTCGGTGCGCTGGGCGCGGCCTCGGGGAAGGACCGCTGGCAACGTTTTGCCGACATGATGCGGAACCGACCGAAGGACTACTACTGGTCGCGCACCGCCGGCCCGTTGAGCCCCTTTGCGCGCAACAAGCCTTCGCTGTATGCACCGGCGTTCCGTGCCGCCGTCGGCGAATCGCACACCCATCCCTATGTCGCCAGACTGTTCGACATTGCCGCCGAGCACACGCTGCTCAACCAGTTGCTCTATGTCGACACCAAGACCTGGCTGCCGGACGACTTGCTGATCAAGGCCGACAAGATGACCATGGCCAGTTCCGTGGAGCTGCGTGTGCCACTGCTGGACCACCGGGTCCTCGAGTTCGCCGCCGCGCTGCCGCCCTCCATGAAGCTCAAGGGCTTCCGCACCAAGCACATCCTGAAGAAGGCACTGAGCAGCCGCGTCCCGCAGGAGATCCTCGATCGGCGCAAGACCGGCTTTCCGGTCCCCTACCGTCGCTGGCTGAACGGCGAGCTCAAGGGCTTCGTGGACGACGTGCTGAACGATCCGCGCACGCGCGGCCGGGGCTATTTCGATCACGCCGCGGTGGCGACCCTGATCGAACGTTCGCGCTCCGGCGAAGACCTGTCCGCCGAGATCTTCTCGCTGGTCACCCTGGAACTGTGGCACCGCGAGTTCATCGACCGCGATTCGGCGCCGACACAGGCAACGGCTGGCCCGCAGCGAATCGTCACTGCGAGCCACGACGCATGACGAACCGACTCGACGACGACAACGTCCGCAGCGTGCTGGTCCTCGGCGCGACCTTCAATACGGACAACATGGGAGTCGGAGCCCTCGCCTCCGGGGCGGTCACGCTGATCGGCTCGGCGTTCCCGAACGCCTCCATCGGCTTCCTCGACTATGGGCGCGAGGCGACACGATCGACGGTCGTCAGCCATGGCCGCACGATCCAGGTGCCGCTGGTGAACCTGCGCTTCTCGTGGAAGATCCTGCTGCCGAACAGCATCGTCTACCTGCTCGTCGTCTCGATGCTCGGCGCCCTGCTCGGCGAATCCTTCCTGCGCCGCGCCGCCCGGCGCAACCCCTGGCTGAAGTCGATCCTCGAGGCCGACCTGGCGGTGGCTGTTTCAGGTGGCGACAGCTTCAGTGACATCTACGGGCTCGGCCGCTTCTTCTACGTCTACCTGCCGCAGCTTCTGGTGCTTCAGCTGAGGCGGCCATTGGTCATGCTTCCGCAGACCATCGGCCCCTTCGAGACGTCCCTCGCGCGCAACCTCGCAGCGAATCTCATGCGGCGCGCGAAGCGCGTCTACACCCGCGATCGTGCGGGCATGGACGTCGTGCGACAGCTGCTCGGACCGCATGCCGATCCGGCGCGGTTCTGCTTCGACATGGGCTTCATCCTCGAGCCCCGCCCAGCGTCGCGCGCGCCGCTGGCCGAGGTCGAGCGACTGAAGGAGGCAGGCCGCCCGCTGGTCGGCGTGAACGTGAGCGGGCTGCTGTTCATCGGCGGCTATGGTCGCGACAACGCCTTCAACCTGAAGACGGACTACCGACGCTTCACCGAGGACCTGATCGAGCATCTGATCGTCCGCAAGAACGCAAGTGTCCTGCTGGTTCCGCACGTCTTCGGGAACTCCGAGGAGAGTGACACCAGGGCCTGCCAGGCCATCTACGAGTCGCTGAAGGATCGCTATCCCGGCCGCCTGGCATGGGTGCAGGGCGACTTCGACCAGAACGAGATCAAGCACGTGATCGGACAGTGCGACTTCTTCGTCGGCGCACGCATGCACGCCTGCATCGCTGCCTTGTCCCAATCGGTGCCCGCTGTCGGGATCGCCTACAGCCTCAAGTTCCTGGGCGTGTTCGAGACCGTGGGCGCCGGTGATCTCGTCGCAGACCCTCGGCGCCTGACCGGCGAAGAGATGATCGCTCTCATCGAACAGGCCATGGATCGTCGCGGAACGATCTCCGCCGAACTCAGCAAGACCATGGAAACCGTGCGCAGGGAATTGTTCGCCACGATGGAGGGCGTTGCATGAGCACCGCGACCTCTCATCGCCCAGGCCCCATCCGGAACGCGGCCGACGTCGCTTCGTGGCGGCTGTGCATCGGCTGTGGCGCGTGTGCCTACGCCTGCCCGCAGCAGGGGGTCAGCATCGTCAACTTCGTCGACCAGGGGCTGCGCCCCGTGATCGACTCAGCCCCGTGTTCCAGCGGCACCTGCTCGGACTGCCTCGATGTCTGTCCGGGGATCGAAGTGTCCCACGACACCAAGGCGCAGGAGGCCGGAGCCATCGAGGAACTCGCGCAGAGCTGGGGGCCCGTGCTCGAGGTTTGGGAGGGGTTCGCCAGCGACGCCGAAATCCGCCACAAGGGCTCTTCGGCGGGCATGGCCAGCGCATTGGCTCTGTTCTGCGTGGAAGGGCTGGGCATGCGCGGGGCCGTGCACATCCGAGCCGAAGACGAGTCTGCGCACCTGAATCGAACGGCCTTCAGCCGCACGCGCGACGAGTTGCTGGCGAGCACCGGTTCCCGCTATGCCCCGGCTTCCCCGTGTGACGGGCTCGGGCACATCGAGCAGGCGGGCGGCCCTGCCGTGTTCATCGGAAAGCCCTGCGACGTGGAGGCGCTGCGCAAGGCGCAGGCGATCCGCCCTGCGCTGGATCGCAATGTCGGCGTCGCGATCGGCATCTTCTGCGCCGGCACGCCGAGTTCGCAGGGCACACTCGATCTGCTGCGCAAGTACGGCATCCGTCCGGAAGACGTCGAGGAACTGCGCTACCGTGGCCGCGGCTGGCCTGGCCATTTCGCCGTTCGCCTCAAGGGCGAAAGCGACTGGCGAGACCTCGCGACCTATGCCGAGGCCTGGGGCTTCCTGCAGGCGTACCGCCCCTACCGCTGCTACCTCTGCCCCGACGGCACCAGCGAGTTCGCCGACATCTCCTGTGGCGACCCTTGGTACCGCGAGGTCGAGCCGGGCGAGCCCGGGACGTCGCTGGTCGTGGTGCGAACCGAGAAGGGCCGGGACGTCGTGAGGCGCGCCATGGAGGCCGGCGCCATCGAACTCAGACGCGTGGATCCCAAGACCCTGTCGATGTCGCAGCGCGAGCTGCAGTTCAAGCGCGGGGCGATCTGGGGCCGCGTGCTGACCATGCAGTCCCTGGGGCTGCCCGCACCGAGGTTCCGGGGGTTCTCGCTGTTCTCGAACTGGCTGCGCATTCCCTTCGGCCACAAGTTGCGCTCCATCTTCGGCACGGCGAGACGCGTGTTCTCCCGGCGGTATCACCGGCCGCACGCCTACGTGCGCGACTCCCGGTCGACCGGAACGTCCCATCCGGGCTGATCCACGCGGGGCATGCATCACCGCTGCGGCATCGGTTTCGCGCCAGTCCGGGTAGGGCCGGCCTGCTGACATGAGCGCATTGCCGCTGGGCGTCCTGGGGCTGCTGTTCTGCCTCGTCCTCGTCGGATCGAGACGCCTGGCCCTGGGCGCCTTGATGGCGGGGATGCTCTACCTCAGCACGGCGGAGTCGCTCGTCGTCGCGGGCTTCGCGCTCTATCCCATGCGCGCGCTGGAGGTCGCAGCCCTGCTGCGCATCCTGGCGCGCAAGGAACTCTCGCGCCTGGAGTTCGGCCGCCTGGACAGACTGTTCCTGCTGCTCTACGCATTCACGACCATCGTCTTCGTTCTGCGCTCATCGGAGGGCGTGACGTTCCAGCTGGGCGTCGGAGTCGACGCGCTGCTCCAGTACTTCGCATTTCGCTGCCTGATCTCCAACCTGGATGACCTGCGCTGGCTGATGCGCACGCTGGCCATCATGCTGGTGCCGTTCACGATCCTCGTGCTGATCGAGTCGCTCACCTTCCAGAACACGTTCGCCGTGCTCGGCGCCAAAGGACTGATCGGCGGCGAGATGTGGGTCCGCAACGGGCGCCTGAGGGCCATTGGCAGCTTCGGCCACCCCAGCCTGCTCGGAACCGTCGGCGGCGCGCTGCTGCCGATCTTCATGGGCCTGTGGTTCGCCCGGCCGTCGCAGCGGTTCACCGCCCTCGTCGGCATCGTCCTGTGCCTCGGCATCGTCGGAGCGGCGAATTCCGGTGCGCCGGTGATCTGCGTGGCCACCGCGGTCATCGGCTGGATGCTGTGGCCCATGCGCCGCTCCATGCACCTCGTGCGACGCTCGCTCGTGGCCTTCCTGGCCGTCATGGCACTCGTGATGAACGCGCCGATCTGGTATCTGCTCGCCCGCATCAGCGACCTCAGCGGCGGCGGCGGCTATCACCGCGCCGTGCTTCTCGACGTCGCGTTCCAGAACCTGGACAAATGGTGGCTCGCGGGCATGCCTCTGCGAGAAACGAGCCAGTGGCTGCCCTACACGAACTCGATGACCGGCGTCGTGGACATGACCAACAACTTCCTGAGTTTCGGCGTGACGGCCGGTCTCGGCGCGGTGTTCCTGTACATCGCCCTTCTGACAGTGGCCTACAAGGTGCTGGGCTCGGCCATGGTCAGCCTGCGCGACGACGCGTCACGGGAGGACAACATCGAACCCATCTACTGGGGCCTTGGCGTCGCCGTGACCGTCCACATCGTCAACTGGTTCGGCATCACCTACTGGGACCAGACCAGCTCCCTGTGGTATCTCCACCTCGCAATCATCGGCTCGCTGGCCGCGCTTCGGACCTCCGAAGACCCCGCGACCGAACCGCAACCGGGGCGCTGACCGGCGGGCTCCCGTCGATCAGGGGCTGACAACGCGCAGATTGGTCGGCGCAGGCACCGACACCGCCGCAGTCTGGCCCGAGTAGGTCTTCCACATGTTGGTCACGAAGGCGTCCCAGGCCTGGCCGTGCCGCATCCAGCTCGCCGAATAGTCCAGGCCGGTCTGCGACTTGATGGTCGCCACGTCCTGGGCGTCGTCGGTATTCATCCACCGGTTCACATAAGCGAAGAAGGCAGGGTGAGCCCACGCCGATTCGGCACCGATCAGCTTGGCGGCCAGGGCCTGGCCGACCCAGGCGACGCTCGTGCAACAGCGACGGTAATCCTCGCCGATGGCCGTGGCCAGCCAGTCTCTCGGCTGCAGGTGCTCGTAGGGCCCCCAGCCTGGCTTCACCGACTCACCGCCCAAGCCCATGTGTCCGGTGAACAGCGCCGTTGCGCCCGACCAGCCAGGGCCGTAGGGCGGCGCGGTGGCAATGACGGTGTGCATGTCTTCACCGTACTTGCCTGGCGGCGCCAGCATGCGAGATTCGCCCAGAAGGCGGCCCGCGAGGAGGATTGGCAGTTTGCGCCCGGAGCCATGTCCGCCGTGCGCGTGCCAACCCGGGTGACCGGCCGAGACGACGCCGAACAGGTCGATGCCTCGCTGCACGAGGTAGACCAGCAGTGCTTCCTTCTCAGCCTCCGTCGCGTTGAGCGTGAGAAGCAGCGCCGCATTGCCGACCACTCGGGCCACCTCGCGCCCGTAGTCGGGCATGTACTCGACCGGTGCGTCGAAGCCGTAGTACAGCGTGTCGATCCAGGGCCGGCGCAGATAGCCGGCAAACTGGCTGATGGATGGCGTGCCGGTCACGGGTGCCAGCCTGGGCAGGAGGTCTCGGCGGAGATTTCTCGAGTAGTAGAAGGTCGACTGCAACCCGCAGTAAGACGGCCTGAATGCGTCGGGCGGCAGGGGCTCGCTGACCGAGGTCAGCACGGACACGGATTGCACCGGGCTGGTCGTCGCGGTCTCAGGCCGCATGACCTGCTTCAGCGCACCCACCGTCTGGACGCTGATGCTGGAGGTCAGCGCGTCTCCGGGCTTGAGCTGGATCGGCAGCGCTGCGCGAAGCGAACTGTCGTAGCGCCCCCCGGAGACCCGGTCATCGAACCCTGACTTCTCCGTGTTCGGCGATCGGCATCCCGGCAGGTTGACGACGGATCCGTTTCGCCCGGCCGTTGGCGTGGGCGAAATGGAAGTCACCGTCACCGGGCCGACGACGTAGTAGTCACCGGTGACGAACTGACCGGCCCGGACCGCCTGGCTGAAGGTCCAGGTGATGCCGTCCTTGGTGAGGCTCGTGACCAACGGCAAGGATGCCAGCGCCGGTGTCGCAGGCGGATTGTCCGAGCGGTACACCGGGACCTGCGCCGAAGCGCCGCTCACTGCGGCGACCAGGAGGGCGAAGGCGAAGCAGATGCCCCGGGCAGGCAACGCGCGGTTGATATTCATGGACTCGTCCTTGCGTGAGAGGCAGTCGGCCGTCGAGCATTCGTCCGCAGCGCTCGAGGACCGCAAGTTGCCGGCGATCGAACGCGGCCCATCAGGTCCGCGTTGCGACGGTGTCGTTCAATGGCCGCCCGGGCGTTCGCTGCACGCCAGCGTCCGACCCATCACAGCTTTCCTCAGAAGACGTTCAGGTTGAGCGGCGGCGGCAGCACGACGGCACCCGTCGCGGTGAACTCGAATGCGCCGAGATCCCACACGCCATCGATCGCGCGCTTCACGCCGCGCATGTCCACGTCATACGGCGAGGCCAGGGCATACCCGCCCGAGGTCGCTGTCGTGAGACGGAAGTCCCCGCCCGCGGCATTGGCGAAGATCGACGACCCGATCGTGACGTTGTTGGACGCGGCGTTGGCCGAGCACCCGGTGGGCACGCCGGAGGCGTTGCCGTACCAGAGGTTGTTGCGGCAGGCGTTGCCCGAGCCGCCGTTGATCAGCATCGAGGCATTGCCACTCATGATGCCGACGACGGTGTTGTTGAACACCTTCGAGTTGTTGGTGGACGGCCCGACCCAAGACGTTCCGTTGCCGCCGATGACGACGACGCCGCAGCAGTTGTGCTCGCTGGTGGTCTTGTAGAACACATTGCCGTAAACCTCGTTGCCGTCGAAGGCCTCACCGTCCCACAACGCAATTTCGGCCGTGCAGCCAGACGTGGAGTCAGCCGGGTCGCGCTGGCACGAATCCTTGAAGATGGAGTGGCGAATGATCGAGTTCGTCGTGTAGTTCTGACCGCGGATGGCTTCCTTGCCCCAGCCGGTCCCGAAGTACGTGTACTCGACGACCAGCCCGCTGCAGCCGGCGCACTGGATGTGGATCTTCGTGTTGTGAACATGGCTGCGATGCAGCGTCCAGTTCTCGCAAGCCGTGGAGCCGCCGCCGAAACCGCCCAGGTACAGGCCGCTGCTCGTGGCGGAAGACGAGCCCGTGCCCACCGGTGCGCCGACGTCGATGTACCGGAACGTCAGGCCATCCGCGCAGGCGCCCGTGCTCGAATTGATGCGGTTCGAATAGAGCGCGCCCGTGTTGCGGATACCGTAGGCACCGCTGTCGGCCCAGTTCGACTCGTTGCGCGTGGCGCCATCGATCACGTAGTACCCGGTATCGAACATCATCCCGGCAAAGACGGCCTGTCCGTCGGCGTACGACGCGCTCCAACCGGTGTCGGTGCCGTGCGCGGCGGCCGTGGCCTTGCGAATGGTGATCGGCGTCGAGCCCGAGTGCGGATCCTTGAACGTGCGCGAGCCATAGTTGCCGGCGGCGATCCAGTACGTGTCGCCGCGCACCAGGTTCGTGGGCAGCGATGTGTAGGCATTGGCCCAGTCGGTGCCGCTGCCGTTGCCGGTCGCACCCGGCCGGACGTAGCGATCCGCCGCATGCGCCGAAAAGGCGACGACCGCCAGCATCAAGGTCAGGAGCGAGCGCATGAGATTGCCTTTCGATTTCATGATCCAGAAAGATCCGTTCGGCACGACGGAAGGGCGCGCTAGGACGCACGCGCCACCAGCGGGCCACAGATTCAAAGAGTACATCGGGAAACCCCTGACGTCCAACTACGGAATGACCTTGGTTGCCTCGTTCGAGTACGCACTCTCGTTGCCGGCTGCGTCCACTGCCGTGACGGTGAAGTAGTACGTCTTGCCGCTCTGCAGCGATGACACGGTGAAGGTGGTCGCCGTGCCCGTGCTGACGCCCGATCCCAGAGGCTGGAGGTAGGTGCGAGAGGCGAGCCCATAGTAAACACGGTAGCCCGCGATCGTGGCCCCGGAGGGCGCCGCCCAGGACAGGGTTGCCGTGGCCGCCGGAGCCGGAGCCGGAGCCGGAGCCGGAGCCGGAGCCGGAGCCGGTGCCGGAGCCGGAGCCGGAGCCGGAGCCGGAGCCGGTGCCGGAGCCACGCTGGTGCCGGACACGGACACGAGGAACTGGTCGAGATCCGGATTCGGTGCGTCCGCGGAGTCGCGCTGGAGCCGAATCGTGTTGGTACCGGCGACCAGTGCCACCGGGATCTGCGCGCTTTGCACGAAGCTGTTCCACCCCCCTGTCGGGGCGAACGAAACCTGCTGCTTCTTGACGCCGTTCACGTACAGACTGAGCGTCACGCTGCTGCTGAACCCATTCGAGAAGCGCCATGCGAGATTGGCTGTCGAGGCCACGCTGGAACTGACTGCCACCTGGTTGTACGCACCGACGTTGAGCAGGTAGCCGACAGCCTTGCCACCCGATGCATTGGAGGCAGCCTCGACAGCTGCACCACCCCTGAGCGTGCCGGACTCGGCTTCGATCGCAACGGCCGGAGCCGGAGCCGGAGCCGGAGCCGGAGCCGGAGCCGGAGCCGGGGCCGGGGCCGGGGCCGGGGCCGGGGCCGGGGCCGGGGCCGGAGCTGAAGCATCCGCTCGCTGGATCGTCACCGACGTGGTGGCAGAGTTGCCTGCCGCGTCCTCTGCCCGAATGGTGATCGTGTTCGTGCCGGTCTGCAGCTGGATGCTGGCCGCTGACCAGCTCGCGGACGTGAACGAACCGCTGACACTTGCCGTGCCGCTGCCCCCACGATCGTTCGACCAACGCACCCGGTAGATCCGAAGGTTGTCGGACACCGTTCCGCTCAGCCCGACGATCCCGCTGCTGCTGATCTCGGTCTGATTCGTGACGACGACTGCCGGCGCCGTGGAATCCTGGCTCTTCCAGCGAAGGCGCTCGGCCTCCTGCAGGTCGCCAGCGTCGACATACTGATCAATCACGGGCTCTTCGTTCGCCCCGCCGCAACCGGCCAACACCATGCACGCCAGCGCCTGGCTGAGCAACAGCGAGGTCCGGTTCAATCGATGCTTCATTCCCAACGTCCTGTTCAACTGTGGTTCCCTGCGGCGAGCGGCGACCGCGCTGCGTGTCTGCCACCCTGAAAGTTCTTTCTCGGGACTGCACGGTACCGGGGGCAGTTGCATCCCCCGTAACGGCGCGGCCAGCATGTAACAGCAGCGGAGAGGTCAGTTCGCGGACGGCTTTCGCGCGTCTGCCCTGCTCAGATCGTCGTTTCCGGGCGACCACCCCCATGTTTGAGGGGGGTAAGGTTGCTTGCGCGGTTCGCTGACCTGCTGCCTTTCTTACAAGTGATCACCACTGACTCGCCCATGCGCGGCGACGGCCCCGCGGGGCAGGCATCGCAAGAACCGCAAGAGCGATCCACTTGCGCAGTGCCGCGGCCAGCCTCGCGTGTCTGCGTCCGTGACTTTGTCGACAGAACACGACGGATACCCCGAGGGTGGGGGCCCCGGACACAGCGTCTCAGGGGGGTTCGTCACCGCAATCCAGCGAGGGCCTGGGCTACATTAGGTTCGTCGCTGCGCCGCAGCACGAGCATGCACGGTCGATGGCTGTGCCAAGTCCGTGAGCGCGACACATCGACGTCCCCTTCGATCCAACACGAACTTCACCGACATGCCGATCGCAGACAGCGTCTCCCTGGGCCAGGACGTCAAGATCTTCCACCCACAGCAGGTGAACCTGTACGGATGCACGATCGGAGACAACACGAAGATCGGATCGTTCGTCGAGATCCAGAAGAACGCGACGATCGGCGCGCGCTGCAAGATTTCGTCGCACAGCTTCGTGTGCGAAGGCGTGACCATCGAGGACGAGGTCTTCGTGGGCCACGGCGTGATGTTCACCAATGACCGTTTCCCCCGCGCCACCACGGACGGCGGCGCCCTGCAGACCGAGGCCGACTGGACCGTCGAGACCACCCTGGTGAAGAAGGGCGCGTCGATCGGCAGCAATGCCACGATCGTGTGCGGCATCTCGATCGGGGCAGGCGCGCTCGTCGGAGCCGGAGCCGTGGTGACGCGCGACGTTCCCGACTACGCCATCGTCATGGGCGTGCCTGCCCGTGTGGTCGGCGATGTCCGCCAACGCGATTGAGACGCCGGCACCACCGAGTCGACCCCTTCAGCTGCAACCCGGCGGCCGCTGCGCCAGCGGGAAGCCGGCTTCCCACACACCCTGACCTCTCTGGAACCTCGGAATGATCAGAATCGGAATCATCGGATACGGATACTGGGGCCCCAACCTCGTTCGCAACTTCGCCGAGACGCCCGGCGCAAGCGTCGCCGCGGTCGCAGACCTGAATCCCAAGCAACTCGAACTGGTGGCGCGGCGTTACCCGGCGGTCAAGACGACGACCGACTTCCAGGATCTCCTGCGCGATCCGCAGATCGACGCCATCGCCATCGCCACGCCGGTGAGCACCCATTTCGAGCTGGGCATGGCCGCCCTGCGCGCGGGCAAGCATCTGTGGCTCGAGAAGCCGATGACGGAGACCTCGCTGCAGGCGCGCCAGCTCATCGACGAAGCGGAGAAGCGCAAGCTGGTGCTGATCGTCGACCACACGTTCATCTACACCGGCGCCGTGCGCAAGATGGCGGAGATCATCCGAAGCGGTGATCTCGGCCGCGTCTACTACTACGACTCGATCCGCGTGAACCTGGGGCTGTTCCAGCGCGACGTGAGCGTCATCTCCGACCTCGCCGTTCACGACTTCTCGATCCTGGACTACCTGCTCGGCGAACACCCGGTGGCGGCATCGGCCAGCGGCATCAACCACTTCCCCGGCACGCCGGAGAACCTGGCCTACGTCACCCTCTTCTACGACTCGGGGATCATCGCCCATGCCAATGTCAACTGGCTGGCGCCGGTGAAGGTGCGGCAGATCCTCATCGGCGGCAGCAAGAAGATGATCACCTACGACGACCTCGAGCCCAGCGAGAAGGTCAAGATCTACGACAAGGGCGTGAGCTTCACCGACGACCCGAAGCAGATCCACGAGATGCGCGTCGGCTACCGCACCGGCGACATGTGGGCGCCCAAGCTGCCGGGCACCGAAGCGCTGCGCGTCGAGGCTGAACACTTCATCGATTGCATCGAGAACAGCAAGGTGCCCGAGACCGACGGACAGCTCGGGCTGCGCGTCGTCGAGCTGATCGAGGCCACCAGCAGCTCGATGCGCGGCAAGGGCGAGACCGTTCACATCCAACGCAAGGAGAAGAAGGCGTGATTCCGTTTGTCGACCTGAAGGCGCAGTACGCGTCGATTCGCACCGAGGTGAATGCGGCGATCCAGGGCATTCTCGACAGCTGCCAGTTCACCCTCGGCAGCGAGGTGGCGGCGTTCGAAGAGGAGTTCGCGGCCTATTCGCAGTCGAAGTTCGGCATCGGCGTGAACACCGGCACGAGCGCGCTGCATCTGGCGTTGCTGGCCGCCGGGGTCGGGCCGGGCGACGAGGTCATCACGGTACCGTTCACCTTCGTCGCGACGGTCTCCGCGATCCATTACTCGGGCGCCAAGACCGTGTTCGTGGACATCGACCCGAAGACGTTCACGATGGACGTGAATGCCCTCGAGGCGGCGATCACCGACAAGACCAAGGCGATCATCCCCGTGCACCTGTACGGCCAGACCGCCGACATGGACCCGATCCTCGAGATCGCCCGCCGCCGTGGACTGGTGGTGATCGAGGATGCAGCTCAGGCCCACGGCGCCGAATACAAGGGGCGCCGGGCCGGCAGCATGGGTGACATGGGCTGCTTCAGCTTCTACCCCGGCAAGAACCTGGGGGCCTATGGCGAGGGCGGCATGGTCACGACCAGCAACCCCGAGTACACCCGCACTCTGCGCATGCTGCGCGACTGGGGCGCCGAGAAGAAGTATCACCACGTCCTGAAGGGCTACAACTATCGGCTCGAAGGCATCCAGGGGGCCGTGCTGCGCGTCAAGCTGCGCTACCTCGAGGGCTGGACGGAAGCCCGGCGCACCGCGGCAGCTCACTACGACCGCCTATTGGCCGGCAGCGGCGTGCAGACGCCGGCGGCGATGCCGTACGCGCGCCACGTCTACCACGTGTATGCCATTCGCAGCGCTGCGCGCCAGGAGTGGCAGCAGCAGCTTCAGGCGCAGGGCATCCAGACCGGCATCCACTATCCGATTCCGGTCCACATGCTGCCGGCCTTCGCCGATCTCGGCTACAGGCAGGGACAGTTCCCCCACGCAGAAAAGGCCGCCAGCGAGGTGCTCTCGCTGCCCATGTTCCCGGAGCTGACCGAAGCACAGATTCAGGAGGTCTGCACCGCGGTGAGGCGACTGGCCGGGCAGCCGAGCCAGACCGTAGCCGCCTGATCCAAGCCGGAGGCCGCGCGCAGTGCCGCGATCCGGGCATCGCGCGGCGTGGCCGCCGCGCCCGGGCTCGGTCTACACGGCCTTCAGCAGCCCCGACTGCTCCAGCAGTTCGGCGGCTCTGCAGATGAGTTGGAGATCCAGCGACGATCGCTCGGCCATCTCGACGACGTCGTTGGTCCCGTCGGCCAGGTTGAGCACCCACAGCATGGCGTACTGCAGCCGCTCGGGAGAACCGCCCCCGATGGCGCCATACAAGCCGCGCTTGCCAAGCTGCGGCTCGCCCTTCGGACTCAGGTTGACGAAGGTCCGGTTGAAGTCGATCGCGGCCATGGTCGTGCCGATGGCGGCGAACGAATCGCGCAACTTGTCAGGCAGCACCAGCGAGAGGTCGTCGGCCGAGGTGTGGTACTGCGGATACTTGCCGTTCGCGGAGCGGGTGAACCTGCCAACCGGGAGGTTGAAGCCCGGCGAGCAGAACTGCCGCTCGTCGTATCCGTAGGGTTCGAACGCTTCGATGTGCGGACTGGCCTGGAGCCCCCGCAACACCTGCAGCGCGGCGCGATCGGTGACGGAGTTGCCGCGCCGGCTGCGCTTGTAGGTGAGGTCGCCCGCATCTCCCAGCGGACCGAGCACCAGCCCGGCCTGCACCGAGCCGGTGAGCTCCTCATTGCGCGAGAGCCACGTGATCGAACCGATCGTCGCGGGGGCAAAGATGAACCGCCAGGTCAGCCGCGGCCGCCCGCGCAGGAGTTCTCTGGCCAGCGCCGCGGCGATCGCCACGCCGCTGAGGCTGTCGTTGGCCATCGAGGGGTGGCAGGAATGAGCGAACACGATCGCCTGACCCTGCGTCGTGCCCGGCACGACGCACTCGGCGTAGGTGAGGCTCCCGGGCGCGAGTTCCGAGTCGATCCGGACGTGGAAGGGTCCGTCGCCGAGCTTCTGCAGATCGCGATGGGCGAGACAGAAGCCCCAGCCTTCGTCGTAGTAGCTGGTGCGGTACGGAATCCAGTCGGGCCGATCCGGCATCGTGTACAGATGCGGCTCGAGCTCCGCGCGCGACATCATCCGATCGACGGGCAGCGAGTAGCTCACGACGTGCAGATTCTGGGCGCGGAAGTCGATCAGGCGCCTGCCGGAGGCGTCGGCAACGAACGCATCGCGGATGTTCCACTCCCGCGGCACCTCCCAGTCGAACACCCGCGTGCCCGACGGCACCTCGTGGCGCCGCAGCGGAATCCAGCGCTCGACGATGTCGAGTGTCCTTCTCACGCCTTCGCCGGTGATGCTCCGGCAGATCGGGTACATCTCTCGAATCAGGTCGTGGATCTCCTGGCCGATGGGGTGGCCCTCCGAGTACTGACCGAAATCATCCACCTTCATCGACTGAGGCCTCTGCCAAGATTCTTCGCTTCATCGGCCGGCAGTTGCGATTGCCGGGGCAGCCCAAGGGTGGGGGGTTCTACCACAGCGCTACGAGTGCGACGCACCGCTGCGCCCCTCCGCCCTTCAGTTCCGGGGTCCGTGTCCGCGTTCGACCCGCGGGCACCATGCAGCACCGGTCATATCCCGCGCTTCGCGCCGAGAGCTGCACAAAAACCCTTCGGCTAGGGGGCACTCGCTGCGGGCAAAAGCTGCAATCATCATCGCGTTGTCCTCGGAGACGAACCGCGCCCTCCCCGCGCGACACAGCCCATGTCCATGCCACAACAAGACAAGCCCTCGCACCGCTTCACCTGCCGCTTCTGCGCGTCGCCGTTGTCCACGACCCTCGTCGATCTCGGCATGTCACCGCTGTGTCAGACGCACATCACGCCGGATCAGCTGCACGAGATGGAGCCCTTCTATCCGCTGCATGCCTACGTCTGCGGCAAGTGCTACCTGGTTCAATTGCAGGAGTTCGTGTCCCCGGGCGACATCTTCAGCGAATACGCCTACTTCTCCTCTTACTCCACGAGTTGGGTCGAGCACGCGCGACGGTATGCCGAGATGGCGATCCGGCGCTTCTCGCTGTCGAGCCGCAGCAAGGTGATGGAGATCGCCAGCAACGACGGCTACCTGCTGCAGCACTTCGTTGCGGCCGGCGTGCCGGTGCTGGGCATCGAGCCGGCGGCGAACGTGGCCAAGGTCGCCGTCGACAAGGGCGTTCCGACGACGGTGCGATTCTTCGGGCGGGAGTCCGCACGCGCCATCGCCGAGGCGCATGGCCGGCCAAACCTGCTGCTGGGCAACAACGTTCTCGCGCATGTGCCGGACCTGAACGACTTCGTCGGCGGGATGAAGATCCTGCTCGGGCCGGACGGTGTCATCACGATGGAGTTCCCGCACCTGCTGAGGCTGATGGCGGAGAACCAGTTCGACACGATCTACCACGAGCATTTCAGCTACCTCTCCTGGGTGACCGTGGAACGTGTCTTCGCGCACCACGGACTCACGCTGTTCGACGTCGAGGAGCTGCCCACGCATGGTGGATCGCTGAGAATCTTCGCGCGCCATGCGGAGAACGACGCTCTTCCCGTGACGCAGGCTGCGCACGAGATGCGCGCGCGGGAAATCGCCGAGGGCTTCGAAACGCTGGAGCGCTACGCCGGGTTCGACGCACAGGTGCGGCGAACCAAGAACGAACTGCTGAAGTTCCTCATCTCGGCGAAGGAGCAAGGCAAGAAGGTCGTCGGCTACGGCGCGCCGGGCAAGGGCAACACCCTGTTGAACTACTGCGGCATCCGCACCGACTACCTCGACTTCACCGTCGATGCGAACCCGTACAAGCAGGGCAAGTTCACGCCCGGCACCCACATTCCCATCCTGGCGCCCGAGGCCATCCGCGAGGCGCGGCCCGACTACGTGCTGATCCTGCCCTGGAACCTGCGCGACGAGATCTCGCGCACCGCCGGCTACATCCGCGAATGGGGCGGTCAGTTCGTGGTTCCCATTCCCACCGTTCAAGTGTTCTAGGGGTGACGATGAAGATCCTGGTGACTGGTACTGAAGGCTACATTGGCTCGCGCCTGGCGCCGCTGCTGATGGCGCGCGGACACGACGTGGTGGGCCTCGACACGGCGTTCTATCGCGACGGCACGCTGTACAACGACCCGGTGGGCACGCCGGTGGCGCCGATGATGCGCTACATGGACCTGCGGCGCGTGACTGCCGCCGACCTGCGTGGATTCGACGCGGTCATCCACCTCGCCGAGCTCTCCAACGACCCGCTCGGGCAGAACCGACCGGAGATCACGTTCGAGATCAACCACAAGGGCTCCGTGAATCTGGCCACCGCGGCTCGCGAGGCCGGCGTGCGCCGTTTCGTCTACGCATCGTCGTGCAGCGTCTACGGCGTGGGCTCGGGCGACTTCCTCGACGAGACCTCGCCGACCAATCCGCAGACGGCCTACGCCAAGTGCAAGGTGCTCGTCGAGCGTGACCTGACGCCGATGGCGGATCAGCAGTTCTCGGTGGTGTTCCTGCGCAACGCGACGGCCTATGGCCCTTCGCCGCGCATGCGCTTCGACATCGTCCTGAACGACCTGAGCGCGCACGCCTGGGCGAATCGAAAGATCGCCATGCTCAGCGACGGCAGCCCCTGGCGACCCATCGTGCACATCGAAGACATCTGCGAGGCCATGCGCTGCGCGGTCGAGGCGCCTGCCGACGCGATCAACGGCCAGGTTTTCAACGTGGGGCAGACGGGCGAGAACTACCGGGTCCGCGAGATCGCCGACATCGTGGCCGGCGCATACCCGGGCTGCGAGGTCACGTCCGGCCCGCCCAGCGGCGACAACCGCAGCTATCGTGTCAACTTCGACAAGATCCATACGCAGTTGCCGGGCTTCAAGGCGCGCTGGACGGCCAAGATGGGAGCCGAGGAACTTCGAAAGCTGTTCGAGCGCATCGACTTCACGCGCGAGACCTTCGAGTTCCGCGCCTTCACGCGCCTGAAGCAGCTGAAATACCTCCAGCGCACGCATCAGGTCGACGACGACCTGTTCTGGTCGGCCCGGTGAACGCACCGCGCGCGACAATGCACCGGCAGGCGTCGAAACAACTCCAAGGAATGGGTGAATGAAGGTCGTCCTCTTCTGCGGCGGACTCGGTACGCGACTCCGAGAGCACTCGGACACGATCCCCAAGCCGCTCGTCAACGTCGGGTACCGGCCGATCATCTGGCATCTGATGCGCTACTACGCGCACCATGGCCACAAGGACTTCGTTCTCGCGCTCGGCTATCGCGGCGACATGATCCGCGAGTACTTCCTGAACTACCAGGAATGCATGTCCAACGACTTCGTGCTCACCGGCGGAAGCGACCGCAAGGTCACGCTGATGAGCTCGGACATCCAGGACTGGCGCATCACCTTCGTCGACACCGGGCTCCACTCGAACCTGGGCCAGCGACTGCTGCGGGTCCGCAAGTACCTGGAGGGCGAGACGGAGTTCCTCGCGAACTACTCCGACGGTCTGTCGGACATTCCACTGGACAGACAACTGGACGAGTTCCGCCGCAGCAACGCCATCGCCAGCTTCGCGGCGGTGAACAACGGCCAGAGCTTCCACGTGGTGCGCGCCACCGATGATGGTCGCGTCACCGCGCTCGGCCCCATGGACAACTCCGACATGCGGATCAATGGCGGCTTCTTCTGCCTGCGCCGCGAAATCTTCGACTACATCGAAGAAGGCGACGAGCTCGTCGAGCGCCCGTTCCAGAGGCTGATTCAACAGAACCGGCTGTACGCCTACCGTCACGACGGGTTCTGGAAGGCCATGGACACGTTCAAGGACAAGATCACCTTCGACCGCATGGAAGCCAAGGGAGAGTGCCCCTGGACCGTCTGGAAGCATGAGCAGCGTGGATGAGATGCAGGCCAGGCCGCCGCGTGTGAGCGTTGGCGTGCCGGTCTACAACGGTGAGGCTTATCTGGCTCAGACCATCGAGTCTCTGCTGGCGCAGGACTTCCGGGACATCGAGATCGTCATCTCGGACAACGGCTCGACCGACCGCACCCGCGAGATCTGCGAGGCGTTCGCCCTGAAGGACCCCCGGATCCGTTACTTTCGCAGCGATGTCAACCGAGGCGCCACCTGGAATTTCAACCGGGTGTTCGAACTCTCGAGAGGCGAGTTTTTCAAGTGGCAGAGCTACGACGATCTCGTCGAGCCGGCGTTCGTCGGCGCCTGCCTGCGTGCGCATGAAGCCGCTGGCGGCCGCGCGGTGCTCGTCTACCCACGGGCGCGGACGATCGGCGAGAAGGGTGAGCCGTTGCCCGGCTTCGTCGAACGCAGCGTCGATGCGCGCCAGCCCCAGGCCTACCGTCGAGCCGCTCATGTGCTGAAGAACCTCACGCTCGCCTCGGCAAGCTACGGCTTGATCCGCGCGAGCGACCTGCGCAAGACCCGACTCCTGGGAAGGTTCGCGGCGGCCGACTACGTGCTGCTGACGGAGATCGCCATGCTCGGCGAGATCCACGAGATCCCCGAGGTGCTCTTCCTGCGTCGCGTGCACCCGAAGATCTCCACGTACACCAACCGGTCGACCGCTGAGCTGCTGCAGTGGTTCGACACCTCGGCGCGTGCCCGACGCTTCGTCGTGCCGACATGGCTTTGGCTGGGTGTCGAACTGGCCCGCGCCGCGCAGCACTCGCCGCTCGGCGCGCTCGATCGACTGCGCTGCGCAGGCTCGACGATCGGCGTCTGGTACTGGGGCAAGTTCCGCGACTTCGCCGGCAAGCATCGGCGCCGCCTCGTCGACGCGCTGCGCCCCCGTGACGTGCGGGCAAGATGACGCGCTTCTTGCCGACGGCCGGCGGATCTCGCCGACTCTCCGACCGTTCGGGTCACCCTCGCCTCTTCCCTGGTTGCCTATGTTGAGTCTCGAGCTGTCGGATCCGGGCCGCACGCCCGTGTTCATGTTCCTCGGTGCCCACTGCGATGACATCGAGATCGGATGTGGCGGCACCGTCCGTTCGCTGGTTCGCCGCTATCCGTCGGGTTGCTTCATCTGGGTGACCTTCAGCTCCGACGAAGAGCGAGAGAAGGAAACGCGCGATGCAGCGCAGCGACTGCTGGCGGGCGCTGCGCAGGCCAGCGTCTTCGTCGAACGCTTCGAGGGGAGCTACTTCCCGATGCGTTTTGCGGACATCAAGGGCTACTTCGAGGGTCTCAAGCACTTCAGGCCCGACCTCATCCTCACACACTACCGTGCAGACCTCCACCAGGACCACCGGGTGGTGAACGAACTGACCTGGAACACGTTCCGGGATCATCAGATACTGGAGTACGAGATCCCGAAGTTCGACGGCGACCTCGGCGTTCCGAACGTCTTCGTGCCGCTGTCGCGCCAGGACCTCGACGACAAGTGCCGCATGCTGCTCGAATGCTTTCCCAGCCAGCACGCTCGCCGCTGGTTCACCAAGGAAACGTTCGAGGCCGTCGCGCGCATTCGCGGCATCGAATGCAACGCACGCGAAGGCTACGCGGAGGCCTTCTACGGGCGAAAGCTGAGTCTGGACATCTGAGCCGGACGCGAGTGGTGCATTCGTCGACCGCCGCATCGCCGCCCGACAGAGGCCGCACAGGTCGGACAAGCAACCAGAAGTGAGTACAGCCATGAAGAGTATCGAGATCGTTCCAGAACGCGCACCAGACGCGGTATCTGACCTGTGCGCGGAATCGTGGGTCCAGGTGCGCAGCGCGGACGAAATCCTGGCCACGCTGGACGAGAACATGTGCCTCGACGGCGTTCCGTTCATGCCGGAGATGCTGGCGTTCTGCGGGCGCCGCATGAAGGTCTACAAGCGGGCGCACAAGACCTGCGACTACGTCACGAACACAGGCATTCGCAGTCTGCCGAGCACGGTGCACCTGCAGGAGTCGCGCTGCGACGGCTCTGCCCACGGCCGCTGCGATGCGAGGTGCACGATCTACTGGAAGGAGGCTTGGCTGCGCCCTGCTGAAGGCGGCTCCGACGCAACCGGCAGTGCGGCCAGCATGTCGTCACCGGCCCTGTCGGCGCAAGCGGCGGACAAGCTGCAGGCGAGGTGCAGCTACCGGGACGGGGAAGGAAACCTGCGCTATCGATGCCAGGCCACGGAAGTACCGAGCTTCACGCAGCCCCTGGCCTGGTGGCAACTCGGCCAGTTCGTGGAAGACGTGCGGTCCGGCAACGTACGCTCGTACGCCGAGATGATTCCGAGCTTCCTCTTTCGAGCCTACGACAACCTGATCAACCTGGGCATCGGCCTGGGCAGGCCCCTGCGGGCGTTGTACAACCTTGTGGCGAAGCTCCGCGGTACCCGCCCCTACCCAAGCATCACGGGCACCATCGCGGCGGGCAAGCCGACTCCTGTCGAGCGGCTGGATCTCCAGCCGGGCGAACTCGTGCGCGTGAAGCCGCATGATGTGATCCTGCGGACGCTCGACGAAACGGCCCGGAACCGCGGCATGATCTTCAGTGCCGAGATGGTGGCCTACTGCGAGAAGGAGTTCAAGGTCAGTTCGATCGTGACCCGGCTCGTCGACGAGAAGACCGGCCGGCTGATCGAGATGAAGACGCCCGCAGTCATCCTGGACGGTGCCATCTGCAATGCGCGATACCTGAAGAACCTGCTGTTCTGCCCGCGCGCCACCTACCCGTACTGGCGCGAGATCTGGCTGGAGCGGGTGCAGTCGTGAGGCTTCTGCAGCGCCAGCCGCCACCGGCCGCGCGCACCGGATCCTGACCACCCGGACACCCATGAACCTCAGGCAAGTTGCCCTTCGCGGAGGCGTCATCAACCTGATCGCACAGGCCGTCAATGCCTCGCTGCGCATCCTCGTCATCGTCGTCTTCGCGCACCTGCTCGACCCGGAGGACTTCGGGATCATGGCGATGGTGACGGCCACCTTCGGCATCCTCACGCTGTTCAAGGACATGGGCTTGTCGGCCGCGACCGTACAGCGCGGGAACGTGACGGACGAACAGCTCTCCGCGATGTTCTGGATCAACACCGGCGTCGGTGCGCTGCTGGCGCTCATCACCTTGCTGTCGTCCTGGGCAGTGGCCGCCTTCTACCGCGAGTCCAGGCTCGTGGAACTGACTGCGGCCTTCTCGCTGACCTTCATCGTCTCGGCCATCGGCATTCAGCACGGCGCCTTGATGCAGCGGCAGATGAGATTTCCGGCACTGGCGTTCGTCGACACGTCGTCACTGCTCGGCGGCATCCTGATCGGACTGGGCAGTGCCTACGCGGGCGCCGGATACTGGTCTCTGCTCACGATGGAACTCGGCCGGGTCAGCCTCAACTCGATCCTGCTGTGGGCCCTGTCGGGCTGGCGCCCGGGCATGCCCCGCAAGGCCAGCGGCATGCGGAGCCTGCTGATGACCGGCGGGATCGTGACGACCAACGGTATCGTGATGCACTTGGCCAACAACCTCGACAAGCTGCTGCTCGGGCGCTTCTTCGGCGCCGAGGTGGTGGGCCTCTACAGTCGAGCGCAGACCCTGGCCAACTTCCCGACCGACGTGATCAACTCGGCGGTCGGGCGCGTGCTCCTGTCGACGTTCTCTCGGGTCAAGAGCGATCTGGAGCAGGTCAGAAGCTTCTTCATGATGGCCTACCGGCTGCTGGTGTCGGTGACGGTCCCAGTCGCCTGCGCCATGGCCTTCCTCGCGGAGGACATCGTGGGGCTTCTGCTCGGGGACAAATGGATGTCCGCCGCGCCGATATTCCGCTGGCTGATGCCGGGCGTCCTGGCGTTCACGCTGCTGAGCCCGTTCTACCAGTTGCTGCTGGCCCTCGACCTGACCGCACGCAGCCTCCGCATGGCGCTGGCCATCGGGCCGATCATGATCGTCTCTTACGTGATCGGCATGCAATGGGGCGCGCTCGGCTCGGCGATCGGCCTGTCCGTCGGCCTGGTTGCCTGGTTCGTACCTCATCTTGCCTGGACAGTGCATGGCACCCCCGTCACGCTGCGAGAGTCTCTGAAGGCAGTCGGGCTGCCCTTGCTCGCGTCAGCAGCAGCGGGCGCCAGCGGCTTGATGGCTCTGTCGACTTGGGGCGAGGGGGACTCGCACGGCATGCGTCTGCTGCTCGCACTGCCGATCTTCACAGCCGTGTACGCCTTCCTGCTGCTCGTCGTGATGGGCCAGTGGCGTCTGTTCAGATCGGTGTTCCAGATACTGCTCTCTCGACGCAGCACCACGACCGCGACCACCGAGTCGTGATCGCCCACGCGCGGCGCGTCCCTCCAGATGGGTGGTACTCGCGGCTCGTCCAAAGAGGCATCCTTCGGATGTAGTTACATCGAGGATCCCAGTGGAGCAGGCCATGAACGAAGCGACGCGCGCAGCAGCTACGACGGCGGTCAACCAGAGCATGACGGCGGCAACCGAAGCTGCCCGCCGGGCATTGTTCTCCGCGGCGTCGCGCGTGCTGCGGCACCATGCAGCCGCGCTTGACCAGAGGGTTGCCCGGCTGCATCGCGCAGAAGGCGTTCGGCGCGACACCGCGCCGACCTCGGCCAGCACCTGAGTGCCGCTTCCACGCTGCGCGCGGATCACGCGCGCGGGCTCTGCGGTGTATTGAGGCCCTTTCGCGATCCCAAATTGGGAGACTTTCGCCTCGATAAACCATGCTGGTAGACGGAGGGTCAGAGGTACACCGAACTGGGAGTTCGAAGGTGTTGCTTTCTGCGTTGGAAGCGCTAATCTGACTATGCGTCGGGCAGTGAGTCATCCGCACTATGTGCGGCTTAGAAAATGGCTGACTACACCTCGTGTACCAGTCAACAGTCATCCGCA
>Ga0073934_10001910_pt1 | contig 46609 bp, 43 predicted proteins | sample LarsenN4metaG_FD_76834 | JGI IMG/M metagenome (GOLD analysis project Ga0073934, IMG submission 76834) | Hot spring sediment bacterial and archeal communities from British Columbia, Canada, to study Microbial Dark Matter (Phase II) - Larsen... ...
ACACCGACGCCGTGAAGCCCGGCGACCGCGTGGTGCTGATCGACGACCTGATCGCCACCGGCGGCACGATGATGGCCGGGCGCAAGCTGCTCGAGCGCCTGGGCGCCACCGTCATCGAAGGCGCGGCCATCGTCGACCTGCCGGAGCTGGGTGGCTCGAAGAAGCTGCGTGCGAGCGGGCTCGAGGTGTTCACGCTGGTCGACTTCGAGGGGCATTGAGCGCGCCGCCTTGCCGCGCGGCGCCCCTACTTGCCGATGCAGAAGCGCCCGAAGATCTCGCCCAGCAGATCCTCCGTGCCGAATTCGCCGGTGATCTCGCCGAGCGCCGTGTGCGCCAAGCGCAGCTCCTCGGCCAGCAGTTCGAGCGCCTGATCGGACTGCGCGGCGTGTGCCTGCGCCGCGGCCAAGTGCGCGCGCGCACGCTGCAGGGCGTGCACGTGGCGTGTGCGCGCGATCAGCAGGCCTTCGGCGGCCGGCTGCCAGCCGGCCTGGCGCAGCAGCGCGCGGCGCAGCGCGTCGATGCCTTCGCCGGTGCGCGCCGACAGGCGCAGCGCGTCGTCCGCAGTGCCTTGCGGCGCGGCCTCGCCCGGGTCGGCCTTGTCGGCGCTGTTGGTCTTAGCGGCCTTGCCGGCCATGTCGGCCTTGTTGAACACCGGCAGCACCGGCACGCCCGCCGGCAGCCGCGCCCGGATGGCCTCGTCGGCGGCGCGGTAGGCCGGCTCGTCGATGCGCGTGAGGTCGTGCAGGAAGATCACCACGTCGGCCTGGCCGATGGCCTGCCAGCTGCGGCCGATGCCGATGCGCTCCACCTCGTCGGCGGCCTGCTCGTCGTTGCGCAGGCCGGCGGTGTCCACCACGTGCAGCGGCACGCCTTCGATCTGGATGGTCTGGCCGATGCGGTCGCGCGTGGTGCCGGGGATCGGCGTCACGATGGCCAGCTCGGCGCCGGCCAGCGCGTTGAGCAGCGAGCTCTTGCCCACGTTGGGCTGGCCGGCCAGCACCACCTGCAGGCCCTCGCGCAGCAGCGCGCCCTGGCGCGCCTGGGCGAGCGTGTCGTCGAGCGCGGTTTCGAGCGCGGCCAGGCGCGCGCGGGCGCCGGCCTTCTCGAGGAAGTCGATCTCCTCCTCGGGGAAGTCGAGCGTGGCCTCGACGAGCGTGCGCAGCTCGATGATCTGCTGCGCCAGCGCGTCGATGCGGCGCGAGAACTCGCCACCGAGCGAGCGCGCCGCCGAGCGCGCCGCGGCCTCGGTGCTGGCGTCGATCAGGTCGGCCACCGCCTCGGCCTGGGCGAGGTCGAGCTTGTCGTTGAGGAAGGCGCGTTCGGTGAACTCGCCCGGCTCGGCGAGCCTGGCGCCGGGCAGCGCATCGAGGCAGCGCGCCAGCAGCAGCTGCAGCAGCACCGGACCGCCATGCGCCTGCAGCTCGAGCACGTCTTCGCCGGTGTAGGAGTGCGGGGCGGGGAAGTGCAGCGCCAGGCCGCGGTCGAGCGCGCGGCCTTCGGCGTCGAGGAAGTCCACCAGCGTGGCCAGGCGCGGCGCGAGCGCGCGGCCGCACACGGCCTGGATCAGCGGCGAGAGGTCGCGCCCCGAGGCGCGCACGATGCCCACCGCGGCGCGGCCGGGGGCGCTGGCGACGGCGACGATCGGGTCGCGTTGTCGCCCCAAAAACAAAGCGGCGCGCATCTTGTTGGAGATTGTGGCGCGCCGCCGGCCCTAAGGCCTCTGGATGGCGCGGGTGGAGCGGCGAGAGGCGGGTGATGACGCCCCCGCTGGATTCCCGTTGATGCTCCTGAGCCGGCCTGTTGGGACCGGGTCAACCCGCATGAGTGAATAGTCGGCCCAACGACGAAGCGCCTCAACCCCTGTTCGGGGGGCAATCCCCAGAACGCGTGAAGGCTCTCACGCCCCTATTTCGCGCTCACTTGCCGTTCACGCCGAGCTGCTTGTTGATGAACCACTGCTGCGCGATCGACAGGATGTTGTTGACCAGCCAATACAGCACCAGCCCGGCGGGGAAGAAGAAGAACATGAAGCCGAAGGCGAGCGGCATGATCCACATCAGCCGCGCCTGCATCGGATCGGGCGGCGTCGGGTTGAGCCAGACCTGGAACAGCGAGCTCGCGGTCATCAGCACCGGCAGGATGAACCAGGGGTCGGGCGCCGAGAGGTCCTGGATCCAGCCGACCCACGGCGCCTGGCGCATCTCCACGCTGGACAGCAGCACCCAGTACAGCGCGATGAAGAAGGGCATCTGCGCCAGGATCGGCAGGCAGCCGCCGAGCGGGTTGACCTTCTCCTCGCGGTAGATGCGCATCATCTCCTGCTGCATCTGCTGCGGGTTGTCCTTGTAGCGATCGCGCAGCTCGGTGACGCGCGGCGCCACCGCCTTCATCTTGGCCATGCTGCGGTAGGCGCTCGCGTTGAGCCAGTAGAACGCGATCTTGAGCAGCACCACCAGCGCGACGATGGCCCAGCCCCAGTTGCCGAGCACCTTGTGCAGCTGGTCGAGCAGCCAGAACAGCGGCTTGGCCAGCACGGTGAACCAGCCGTAGTCCTTGACGAGCTCCAGACCCGGCGCGAGCGCGGCGAGCTTGTGCTCCTCCTGCGGGCCGGCGAACAGCACCGCCTCGTGCGACTTGCTCGCGCCGGGCGCCACCTCGCCGAGCGGCAGCACCATGGCCACCGTGTAGTGCTCGAGCTGGCCCGCGGCGGCACTCACGCGCGCAGTGCGGAACTCGCGCGCGCCGGCCGGCGTGACCAGCCAGGCCGACGCGAAGTAGTGCTGCACCATCGCCACCCAGCCGTTGTCGGCGGCCTTTTCGTGCGAGGCGCCGCCCTTGGCGATGTCCTTGAAGTCGATCTTCTGGAACTTCTGCGCCTCGGTGTAGACGGCCGGGCCGGTGAAGGTGAAATAGAAACTCGATTCGCCTTCGGGCGGCGCACCGTCGCGCGCCAGCTGCAGGTACAGCTGCGGCGCCACCGGCGCCGCGGTGGCGTTGCTGAACTCGTGCTTCACGGCGACCGTGTACTGGCCGCGCTTGAAGGTGTAGGTCTTGGCCAGCGTCAGCCCGTCGGCGGCCTGGCCCTCGAAGCGCACGCTGATCGCATCGGCGCCCGCCGCCAGGCTGCGCTCGCCGGGCACAGCGCGCATCGGCGTCAGGTGGTTGGGCAGGTTGACGCCGGGCTGCGCCGTGATGAGGCCGCTCTGTGCCATGTACAGGCGCTTGGGGCTCTGCTCGAAGAGCAGCACGTTGCGGCTGCGGTCGAGCGCGTCGCGATGCGCCAGCAGTTCCAGCCGCACCAGCGTGCCGCCGGTGCTGTCGAAGGTGGCCTTGACCACGTCGGTGCTGACCACCACCTGTTCGGCCTGCGGCTGCGCGGCGGCTTGCGGCGTCGGCAGTGCCGCGTTGCCGGTGGCGGCGGTGGTGCCGGTGGCGGCGGGCGCCGGAACGGCGCCGGGCACGCCTGCCGCACCCGGTGTGCCGCCGCCCGCCGGCGGGGCGGACGAGGCAGCCGGGCGCGCCGGACCGCCGAAGATCGAGGGCTGGCCGGTGTGCTTGTTCCAGGCGTCCCACAGGAGCACGAGGGACATCGTGAACACCACCCACAGCAGGGTACGGCGGATATCGGTCATCGCAAATGCCGGGTGAAGAGTCCGCGCGCGGGCGCGTCAGGGGGGACCGGGTCGAGGCCGCCGTCGCACCAGGGGTGGCAGCGCAGCAGCCGCCAGCCCGCGAGGGCGGCGCCGCGCGCCGCGCCGTGGCGCTCGAGCGCCTGCAGCGCGTAGGCCGAGCAGGTAGGCTCGAAGCGGCAGGCGTTGCCGAGCCAGGGCTTGAGCAGCCAGCGGTAGGCGAGCACGAGGGCGATGAGCAGGCGGCGCGGCAGGGCAGCGAGCGCCGCGAGCACGGCCCGCACCGCCGGCGCCACCCGCGCGGCCGGCGCGCCGGCCATCGCCGAGTCGGGCAGCGGCTTCATGTCGCGGCGAGCAGCGCACGCAGTTCGCTGCGCGCGGCCTGCAAGAGCGCGGTGGAGCGCGCCGAAGGAAAGTCGCGCGCCGCGAACGGCGCCTTCAGCCGCAGCAGCCAGTCGCCCGGCGGCAGCGCCGCCACGCGCTCGAGGAAGCTCTCGCGCATCAGCCGCCTGAACAGGTTGCGCGTCACCGCCCGGCGGGCGTGCCGCTTGGGAACGACGACGCCGTAGCGCCAGGCGGTGGAGAAGTCTTCCACAGGCTGGGGACTGATCGGTGCAGGGTCTGTGGACAACTCGGCCGCTACGGCCTCGCCCGGGGCCTGTGCAACCGCTGTCGCCGGCCGGACCGGCACGTGGTGGGCGGCGAAGTGAGCACTGCGCCACCGCACCGGAGCGGCGAGCAGGCGTTCGAAATCGGACCGATCCACCAGGCGCGTCACGGGGAGGCGGGCAGCCGCGTGCCGCACTCGGCCGGCCGGGGCTTCAGACGGCGAGCCGCTTGCGTCCCTTGGCGCGCCGCGCATTGATGACGGCGCGGCCGCCGCGCGTCTTCATGCGGACGAGGAAGCCATGCGTGCGCGCACGGCGGATCTTGGAAGGCTGGTAGGTGCGCTTCATGGCGGGATCCCGTTTGTCTTGATGTCGGTCGGCGCGCGGCCGGAAAACCCACGATTACAGCACAGGACACCTGCTTCGGCCAAGACGGCTGCCCGCTTTCCCCCTCGACGAGGCGCGCTTGCCACTGCCCGCCGGCGCCGGAGGGTCCGAAGGGCAACAAGACCACGACTGGGCCTTGACGGCGGGCCGAAAACTGTGGATAACCGCGGTCCGCCGATTCCGGGGGAGACTTGTCTCGGCGGCTCCCAGAACAAGTTTTCCACAATGAGCCACGACCTTTGGCAGCGCGGCTGCGAGCGCCTTGCCGCCGAGCTGCCCGAACACCAGTTCAACACCTGGATCCGCCCGCTGGTCTGGATGGGCCCGGCCGCCGTCGCCCCGTCCACCCTGCCGGCGGCCAACGACGAGGTCGACCGCGCCGCGGCCGCCGACGTCGCCGGCACCGACGTGGTCGCCGTGCGCGTGCCCAACCGCTTCAAGCTGGACTGGATCCGCTCGCAGTACGCCGGGCGCATCGAGTCGCTGCTCAGCGACCTGGCCGGCCACCCGGTCAAGCTCGAGCTGTGCCTGGCGCCGCGAACCGACACCACCGCCGGTGCGCCGCGCGAGGGTGGCAACGGCTCGCGCGGCCACGCCGCGGGCGGTGCCGGCGCCGCGCACGCCGGCCAGGCCCAACACGCCGCGCAGGCGCTGCCCGCCTTCAACGGCGCCGCGCCGCGCGAGACGCCGTCGCGCTCGCTGCCGCCGGCGGCCACCTCGCACCGCCTGAACAGCGCCCTCACCTTCGACACGCTGGTCGCCGGGCGCGCCAACTCGATCGCGCGCACCGCCGCGCTGCATGTGGCGGCCTCGCCCGGGTCAACCTACAACCCGCTGTTCATCTACGGCGGCGTCGGACTCGGCAAGACCCACCTCGTGCACGCGGTGGGCAACGCCATGCTCGCCGAGCGCGCCAACGCGCGCGTGCTGTACCTGCACGCCGAGCAGTTCATCTCCGACGTCGTCAAGAACTACCAGCGCAAGACCTTCGACGAGCTGAAGGCCAAGTACCACTCGCTGGACCTGCTGCTCATCGACGACGTGCAGTTCTTCGCCGGCAAGGAGCGCACCCAGGAGGAGTTCTTCAACACCTTCGAGGCGCTGCTGGCCAAGCGCGGCCACATCATCATGACCAGCGACACCTACCCCAAGGGCCTGGTCGACATCGACGAGCGGCTGACCAGCCGCTTCGACAGCGGGCTCACGGTGGCCATCGAGCCGCCCGAGCTCGAGATGCGCGTGGCGATCCTGATCGCCAAGGCCAAGGCCGAGGCCGCCGAGATGCCCGAGGACGTGGCCTTCTTCATCGCCAAGAATGTGCGCGCCAACGTGCGCGAGCTCGAAGGCGCCTTGCGCAAGGTGCTGGCCTACAGCCGCTTCACGCACAAGGACATCAACATCGTGCTGGCGCGCGAGGCGCTGAAGGACCTGCTGTCGATCCAGAACCGCCAGATCTCGGTGGAAAACATCCAGAAGACGGTGGCCGACTTCTACAAGATCAAGGTCGCCGACATGTACAGCAAGAAGCGCCCGGCCTCGATCGCGCGGCCGCGCCAGATCGCGATGTACCTGGCCAAGGACCTGACCAAGAAGAGCCTGCCCGAGATCGGCGAGCTGTTCGGCGGCCGCGACCACACCACCGTGCTGCACGCGGTGCGCAAGATCGGCGAGGAGCGGGCGCGCAACCCCGAGCTCAACCAGCACCTGCACGTGCTCGAACAGACGCTGAAGGGTTGAGCGCCGCGCCGGGCCCCGCAACCCCTGTGGACGGATCGCGCACAACCCGCGGCTTGTCCACAGCGCGGCAGCGCCGGCCCGACTTGTCCCCTTTGGCGTGCACCGGCACGGCACCTCAGCCCACAGGGTTGCCCGCGTGCTAAACGTCTGACGGAACAGGCGAAAATACGCCTTTCCCCAGAAACCGGCGCTGCCTACTACGGCTACCACCGAGAAACATCAAGACAAGAGGAACTCATGATCGTTCTGAAAGCCGCGCAGTCCAAGCTGCTCGATGCCTTGCAGTCGGTGGCCGGCATTGTCGAGCGGCGCCACACGCTGCCGATCCTGGCCAACGTGCTGCTGCGCAAGAGCGGCGGCGCGGTCGAGTTCACGACGAGCGACCTCGAGATCCAGGTGCGCACCACCGCCGAGCTCGGCGGCGACGACGGCAAGCTCGCCACCACGGTGGGCGCACGCAAGCTCATCGACATCCTGCGCGCGCTGCCGCCCGACCAGACCGTGACCCTCAGCGCGGCGCAGAACAAGCTCACGCTGCAGGGCGGCAAGAGCCGCTTCACGCTGCAGACGCTGCCGGCCGACGACTTCCCGCTCGTCAACGAGAGCGTCGACTTCGGCCCCACCTTCGCGGTGCCGCAGAAGACGCTGCGCGACCTCGTCAATCAGGTGCACTTCGCGATGGCGGTGCACGACATCCGCTACTACCTCAACGGCATCCTCTTCATCGCCGAGGGCAAGACGTTGACGCTGGTGGCCACCGACGGCCACCGCCTGGCGCTGGCGCAGGCCTCGCTGGCCAGCGACGTGCCGAGCCGCCAGGAGGTGATCCTGCCGCGCAAGACCGTGCTCGAGCTGCAGCGCCTGCTGCGCGACGAGGAGGCACCGATCGAGATGCGCTTTGCCAGCAACCAGGCCAAGTTCGCCTTCGCGGGCATGGAGTTCGTCACCAAGCTCGTCGAAGGCAAGTTCCCGGACTACAACCGCGTCATCCCGAAGAACCACAAGAACATCGTCACGCTCGGCCGCGTGCCGCTGCTGGCCGCGCTGCAGCGCGCCGCCATCCTGACGAGCGAGAAGTTCAAGGGCGTGCGGCTGAACGTCGAGCCCGGCACGCTGCGCATCGCCGCCAGCAACGCCGAGCAGGAGGAGGCCAAGGAGGAGCTCGAGGTCGACTACAACGGCGACGCCATCGACACCGGCTTCAACGTCACCTACCTGATCGACGTGCTGGCCAACCTCGGCCAGGAGACGGTGCGCATCGAGCTGCAGGACAGCGCCGCGAGCGCCCTCTTCACGCTGCCCGACCAGCCCGGCTTCAAGTACGTGGTCATGCCGATGCGCATCTGAGCTCGCGCTTGCCCACCCCTTGCGATGAGCGGGCCGCGGCCCGCTTCAGCGTTTCTTATGGGCCCGCTAAGGCCCTCGAAGACACCCGATGACCGACCCGCAGAACACCCCGCAAGACCCGCACCCGGCCCCCGGCAAGCCCGACGGCAGCTACGGCGAGGGCAGCATCCAGATCCTGGAGGGCCTGGAAGCGGTGCGCAAGCGCCCCGGCATGTACATCGGCGACACGAGCGACGGCACCGGCCTGCACCACCTCGTCTTCGAGGTGGTCGACAACAGCATCGACGAAGCCCTGGCCGGCTTCTGCGACGACATCGTCGTCACCATCCACAGCGACAACAGCATCAGCGTCATCGACAACGGCCGCGGCATCCCCACCGGCGTGAAGATGGACGACAAGCACGAGCCCAAGCGCTCGGCGGCCGAGATCGCGCTCACCGAGCTGCACGCCGGCGGCAAGTTCAACCAGAACAGCTACAAAGTCTCGGGCGGCCTGCACGGCGTGGGCGTCAGCTGCGTCAACGCGCTGTCGCGCTGGCTGCGCCTGACGGTGCGCCGCGAGGGCAAGGTGCACTACATCGAGTTCAAGCGCGGCGCCACGCAGGAGCGCGTGCTCGAGGAGCGCGAGGGCGCCGTGGTGAGCCCGATGAAGATCACCGGCGACACCGACAAGCGCGGCACCGAGGTGCACTTCCTGCCCGACGACGAGATCTTCAGGAACATCGACTTCCACTACGACGTGCTGGCCAAGCGCCTGCGCGAACTCTCGTTCCTCAACAACGGCGTGCACATCCGCCTGGTCGACGAGCGCAACGGCAAGAGCGACGACTTCGCCTTCGCCGGCGGCGTGCGCGGCTTCGTCGAGTTCATCAACCAGGGCAAGAAGGTGCTGCACCCCAATGTCTTCCACGCCAACGCCTCGCGCCCCAGCGACCAGGGCAGCGAGATCGGCGTCGAGGTGGCGATGCAGTGGAACGACGGCTACAACGAGAGCGTGCTGTGCTTCACCAACAACATCCCGCAGCGTGACGGCGGCACCCACCTCACCGGCCTGCGCGCGGCGATGACGCGCGTCATCAACAAGTACATCGAGGAGACCAAGCTCGCCGAGAAGGCCAAGGTCGAGATCGCCGGCGACGACATGCGCGAGGGCCTGGCCTGCGTCATCAGCGTCAAGGTGCCCGAGCCCAAGTTCTCCAGCCAGACCAAGGACAAGCTGGTCTCCAGCGAGGTGCGCGGCCCGGTCGAGGAGGTGGTGGCGGCCAAGCTCGCCGAGTGGCTGCAGGAGAACCCGGGCGACGCCAGGATCATCTGCGGCAAGATCGTCGAGGCCGCACGTGCCCGCGAGGCGGCGCGCAAGGCGCGCGAGATGACGCGCAGGAAGGGCGTGCTCGACGGCCTCGGCCTGCCCGGCAAGCTGGCCGACTGCCAGGAGAAGGACGCCGCTCTCTCCGAGATCTACATCGTCGAGGGCGACAGCGCCGGCGGCAGCGCCAAGCAGGGTCGCGACCGGAAGTTCCAGGCCATCCTGCCGCTGCGCGGCAAGATCCTCAACGTCGAGAAGGCGCGTTACGAGAAGCTCTTGTCCAGCGATGCCATCGTCACGCTGATCACGGCCTTGGGCACCGGCATCGGCGTCGACGACTTCAACATCGACAAGCTGCGCTACCACCGCATCATCGTGATGACCGACGCCGACGTCGACGGCGCGCACATCCGCACCCTGCTGCTGACCTTCTTCTACCGCCAAATGCCGCAGCTGGTGGAGCGCGGGCACATCTACATCGCGCAGCCGCCGCTGTACAAGGTCAAGCACGGCAAGCAGGAGCAGTACCTGAAGGACGACCACGAGCTCGACGCCTTCCTGCTGCAGGTGGCGCTGGACGGCGCCAAGGTCTGGCCCGACGGGCCCGCCGCCCCCGAGACGCCGGAGGCGGCGGCCGGCCGCCCCGCCATCGAAGGCAGCGCACTCGAGGCGCTGGCGCGCACCGCGCTGCTGGCCAACGCGGTGGTCGAGCGCCTGTCCAACTGGATGGACCCCGAGGCGCTGCGCGCCGTGGCCGGCGGCCTGGTGATCGACCTGGACAGCGCCGCCGCCGCCGAGCAGTCAGCCGCCGCGCTGCAGGCCGCGCTCAAGGACGCCGCGGTGGCCGCCGAGCTCGACGCGCGCACCGACAAGCACCTGCTGCGCATCAGCCGCCGCCACCACGGCAACGTGAAGAGCAGCGCCATCACGCAGGAGTTCGTGCACGGCGCCGACTACGCCGCGCTGGCCGAGGCCGGCCGCGCCTTCGCCGGCCTGCTCGGCCCCGAGGCCGTGGTGCGCCGCGGCGAGGGCGAGAAGATGAAGGAGCAGAAGGTCCCCGACTTCCGCGCCGCCATGGCCTGGCTGATGCAGCAGGCCGAGAGCACGGTGGGCCGCCAGCGCTACAAGGGCCTGGGCGAGATGAACCCCGAGCAGCTGTGGGAGACCACCATGGACCCCAAGGTGCGCCGCCTGCTGCGCGTGCAGATCGAAGACGCCATCGAGGCCGACCGCGTGTTCACGATGCTGATGGGCGACGAGGTGGAGCCGCGGCGCGACTTCATCGAGGCGAATGCGTTGAGGGCGGCGAATATCGACGTGTAGTAGCCAGCCAGCAGCACGCAGCTCTCCCGGGCTGGGTGCACGCGCAGGGCGCCGATCTGGTTGCGACTCGTGCCAAAGCTCTGCGACTGGCGGGCTTTGGTTGCCGCGACGTGGCTGTCGACAGGCAGCCCGCCGTTCGACGGCCGCCGACGCGAGGCTAGTGGCGGCATGGTGTGCGAGCCACTGCTTGCGCCACCTGCATGCCTATGGCCTGATCGCCAAGCTCCCGCGCGCGCATGGCCAGAGGGTGCTCCGCTGGGGGCGCGATGGGGGTGGTGCCTGGACCGGGATGCTACTTCGGGGCCTGGTAGCCCACGGTGGCCGCCCTCTGCATCGCCTCGACCGCTTCGCCCGATGTCATCAGCGGCGTCGAGCGGTACGAGCTCATCGCGCCCGTGGCGCCAATCGCCATTGAGATTGCGGCCGCGCTCACGTTGTTCGGCATCTCGGCGATGGCCACGATGTCGGTGTCGCCAAACGTGAACCACAGGCCGTGCAGCTTGCCGCCTGCTTTCTCGATCATCGGCCGCACGGCAGCGGCACGATCCTGCGGGTTCTTGACCATGGCCGCGATGGCCTGGGATGTGTACGAGGCCTGGATCAGGTAGTAGCTCATGTGTTGTCCTCAGTGTTCTAGACGGTGTGCCAGATCGTGTCGCGCATCGAACCGGCAACGAAGTTCTCGCTGGCCTTGCCCACCATCGCCCAGTACTGCTTGTCGGCCAGCGTCTTGGCGTTTACGTCATCAAGGGTGGCCAGATCCTTGTAGCGCGCCGACCACGCGATGCGCTGCGGGTTGCCGCCGATCGGGCGCAGCACCTCCAGCTCGACGCCGTAGGTGCTCTTCATGTAGGCGGCCATCTCATGGGCGAAGCCGATGGCTGCCGAGGTCTTGCCGGGGGCGACGCCGGCCACGCGAACGAAGGAAATCATTTGCACCTCCTTGCGCCGAGCAACCGGCGCTCTGTGTCGCTTTGCGCGACGGGGACCGACCAGTCTGTGCTCGCTTTGACTAAGCGATAGGCGGGTATACCCACCTGTCAAAGCTGCAGCACCGACGACCGCCAGGCGCTCGCGGCCCAGGGGAAAGCGGTCAGGCCGCGCTTGTACGATGCGACGCGATGGCCCTTGTCTACAGCACGGATCATGGACGCACCTGCCCGGGCTGCCGCCAGTCGCTGGCGGCCTGCATCTGCAAGGCAGCCAGGCCCATTCCTGCGGGCGACGGCATCGTGCGCGTCAGCCGCGAGAAGCAAGGCCGCGGCGGCAAGACCGTGACCGTGGTGCGAGGCCTGGTGCTGGACGGCGTTGCGCTGGCCACCACAGGCAAGCAGCTGCGTGCCGCCTGCGGCGCCGGCGGTACGGCGAAGGACGGCGTGATCGAGGTGCAGGGGGACCATGTCGAGCGCGTGATGGCCTGGTTGACCCAGGCCGGGCACCGGGTGAGGCGCGCGGGGGGTTGATGCCCAGCACGCGCCGGCACCATCACCATGTGTATGTGGTCGAACTGGACGACCGGGTGTGGAACGAGCCGCGATTTCGCAAGGCCAACCCCGACCACCAACTCGGCAAGCCGCTGGTCTACGTGGGCATTACAGGCACCGACCCGGACCAGCGCTTCGACAAGCACAAGGCCGGCTTCAAGGCCAACCGCTTCGTGCAGTTCTACGGCCTGCGTCTGCTGCCGGCGCTGTACGAGGTATACAACCCGATGTCCTACGCCCGACGTTGCCACCGTGACGGCCACTGGTCGACTCGACGACGGCTCACGCCGCGTCGCGCCGATGGAGCCGGACACCGGCTTGGCGGCGCGAAACCCTGTTGTTGGCGTTGTGTGGGGTGCCGCACAGAGCCGGCCGGCCGGCCATGCGAACGTTCATGCCCGCAGCCAGGCACGGCACTTCATGGACATTTCCGACCCTCGGACGCCGAGGCGCGGCCGGCCGTCGGCCGGGCCCAGCGAACTGGCACTGGCTGACACCTCGCTGCGGTCACCGGCGTCCGGTGTCGCGAGCCCGAGCCCGAGCCCGAGTCGCCCCAGCGCGTTGAGGCCGATGGATTCGCTGCCGCGGCAGATGCTGCTCGTCGGCGAGGACCTGGCGCGGCAGAAGCCGGCGTTGGATGTACTCGCCCAGTGGGGCGTTCCGGCAGAAGTGGCGCCCAGCGGTGCGCAGGCACTGGAGGTCGTTGCGCAAGGTGCGTTCGACCTCATCCTCATCGACGTGATCCGGTCCGTGCTCGATGGTCTGTTCGTCATCACGCGGCTGCGCAACCTGGAACGCCAGCGGCCTGGCATGCCGCCTGCCGCCCTGGTCGTCCGTGTCCCGAAGCCGAGGCTCACGTACGAGGCTCCGCTGCGCCCGGCGGGTGTCGACGATGTCCTGAGCCTGGCCGGAGCGGGCGCTGCGGTCAACGAGTGCCTGCTGCGCTGGCGCGCCGGCCAGTACAGGGCGAGCCAGGCCGAGGTCTGAGCGGGGCTGCGGCGCTCGCACGCCGCCTCGAGCCGAGGTTCGCACGCGACGCCGCCGGCGCGGGCAGCGCGCCCCGTCAGGGCAGCAGCCCGTAGACCGCAACCCGGCCCTGCGTGCCGACGAAGACCTTGCCGCCATAGACCGTCGGCACGGTGAACTTGACGGCCTTGCCGGGCTCGTCGCGCGCCGCGTTCGTGCGGCTGTCGAAGAGTTCGCGCGACACGTCGGCCGCGGCATGGGCGCGCAGCACGGCCGGGGCGCCCGAGCCGTTGGTCTCCAGGGTCCACACGATGCCGTTGGCCGACTGGTTTGCCGAGACCACCGGCGTGGCTCCGGGCCAGCCGTAGACCGCCGCCGACTGCTTGGACGGCGTGGACGGCGCGAGGCGACCGTCGAGCAGCGTGTAGGAGCGCAGCCGGTCGTTCGCCGGCACGATGTAGACGCGGTTGCCGAACTGCGCCGGCGTGCCGAACACCGCGCACGCCCCGGCGCCGCACGCGCCGGCGGGGAACGACTGCACGATCTGGCTGTCCCGGCCGACCTGGAACCGGCCCAGGTTGTCGCGGTCGAGCAGGTAGACGATGCCCTGCTTGCCGGCGCCCACCAGCAGGCGCGCCGGGCCGACGGACTGATCGGGCAGCAGCGACGCACCGCCCGAGCCGAGGTCGGCGTTGATCGCCTCGAGCGTCGACTGGTTGTACGGCGTGAAGTAGTCGACCACCGTCAGGGCGTCCCCGGCGAGCTTGAGGAAGCTGCTGCCGTAGTTGCTGCCGCCCGACGCGGCGTCGAAGGTGCCGTCTCCGGTGACGACGTAGACGTTGCCGGCGGCGTCCGCCGCGGCGCCGCCGCCGCTCTGCCAGATGCCGCCCTCGGTGCCGTACGGCGTTGAGCTGAACGCGGCCTGCCGCTGCAGGGTCTTCGCGTCATAGGCCAGCAGCCAGCCGTGGTGGTCCTGCTTGTCACAGAACGAACCGAACCCGATGTAGACGCTGCCCTTGCTCAGCAGGAGCGCGGCGCGCTGGTTCTCGCGGCCCGAGGCAAACCGCTGCACGCCCGTGCCATCGTCCGGCACCGACGCCCCGGTCACCGTGGCGCCGATCAAGGTGCCCGCCGCGGACAGCGGGTCGCCGCTGCGGATGTCGAGCGCGTGGAGGTGGTGCGCGAGCACGCCGTTCGCCTTGCTCATCGCCACCACGTACAGCGTGCCGGTCAACGAGTCGACGACCGGCGTGCTCGTGATGCCGATCTCGGGCGTGATGTCGTCGCACTGGGTGTCGGCGCTCGGCACGGTGGTGATGCCGCGCGCGGGATCGATCAGGCTGCGCTGCCACACCGGGATGCCGCCCGGCTCGTCGGCGTCGAACGCATAGACGCTCGCGTGCTCGGTGGCGACGATCAGCAGATTGCGCAGCCGGCCCGCCACCGGCACCTGGGCGACGACGAGGGGCTGCGCGTACACGTAGCCATCGACGCTGAACGCGTGCAGCTGGCCGAAGCCGGCGGTGTTCACGTTCGCCGGCGTCAGCGTCGTCTCCTCGCGGTTCTGGCCCGATCGTGCGTTGTCGTTGTGGTACGTCAGCACCCCGCGCAGCAGGCCGATCGCGACGCTGGCGGCCGCGCTGCGGCTCGGGTCGGCCACGCTGGTGGCGGTGATCGAACGGCTCGCCACGCGCGGCGCCGGCGTGTACAGGCCGCCCGCCGAAATGACGCCCACGTCGGCGTTGCCGCCGGGAACACCATCGACCCGCCAGGTGACCGCGGTGTTCGAGGCATTGACCACGTTGGCCACGAAGACCTGCGTCTGGATCACCGAGATCGCGACCATCGCTGGCGCGACGGTCACCGAGACGGGCGGCGGTGGCGGTGGTGGTGGTGGTGGAGGTGGTGGTGGTGGTGGAGGTGGAGGTGGCGGTGGCGGTGGCGGGAGCTTGACGTCGATCGTCGCCGCGCCGCTGCTGCCCGGATCTTCGACGCTGGTGGCGACGATGCGGTGGCTCGCTGTGCGCGGCGACGGTGTGTACACGCCGGTGAGCGAGATGAGTCCGACGTCCTGGTTGCCGCTGGGGATCCCGTCGACCTGCCAGGTGACCGCCGTGCTGCGGGCATTCGAGACGCGTGCCGTGAAGGTCTGGGTCTGGGTGGTCGAGATCGACGCGCGGTCGGGCGCCACGGTCACCTGCACCGGCTCCGGGTTCGGATCGACCGCCCCCCCGCCACCACCGCTGCCACCGCCGCCGCCGCACCCGGCAAGCCAGCCGAGCAGCATGCTGCCGACCGCGCGCGCGAGCCAGGGTCGGCGGCCGCCGGATCGCACCCGCACGGGCGACGAGGGGTTGTCCGCGATCCTGGGAGTCGAGGCGGTCGGCGATCGGTGCATGGGGACCTTCGATCGCAGTCTGCACGCGACGGCCGCTTCCGTCCGTGCGCCGACGAACCCGGCGCCGGCGGCCAGCCCTTCGCGCTGCCGTACATGGACCTGCGCCGCTTCAAGCAGCTCAACGACACCCACGACCACACTGCAGGCAGGCCGCGCTGTTGACCGCCTGCGCGAGGGCGCACTGCGCCCGGCCACCTTCGCCCCGTTGCGGGTTCCGTCCCGAAGCGAAGGGCCCCTGGCGCAAGGACGTCGGCGGCCGGTGGGCATCGCAGCGTTGAGGGCACTCAACGCCGGCGCGGCGGTTGTGCAAGCCCGGCCGACGCCCTAGCATCGCCGCCGGCATGCCCGCGCGCATTCCCCTCGACGACAAGACGCTCTTCGGCAACGACGCCGGCGAAGACGAGAGCGAGGACGTGCTCGTCAGCTACTTCGTCGACCAGAGCGCGTTCCGCCCCTTCCTCGATCCGGCCGAGCCGCTGCGCGTGGCCGTGGGGCGCAAGGGCACGGGCAAGTCGGCGCTGCTGATGCGCTTCGCGCACGACCTGCGCGCCGAAGGCCACGCCGATCGATCCGCCGGGCCGCCGCTCGTGCTGCACCTGGTGCCGTCGAACCTGGTCTCGCTCAAGGAGCCGCCGGCCACCGACAACGGCATGGTGCTCGAGAACTGGTGGAAGCAGGTGCTGTGCGGCGCCATCAACATGGAGCTGGCGCGCGAGATCGGCTTTGCGTGGAAGGACGAGCAGATCGCGCTGGTCGAGTCGGCCGAGGTGGCCGGCTTCAAGGGAAAGAACCTGGTCAGCGCGCTGCTGTCGCGCCTGGTGGGCAAGATCAACGTCGGCGGCGTGGTCGACATCGTGCCCAAGCCGCAGCCGGCGTCCAACCACGAGCAGCTGCTGGCGCGCGTGCAGAAGCTCTCGGCCGCGCCGCGCCGCGTGTGGCTGCTGATCGACGACGTCGACACCAGCTTCATGAACACGCCGGCGCAGCGTGCCTACGTGGCGAGCTTCTTCGCGGTGTGCCGCGCGCTGCCGCGCGAGATCGCGGGCCTGGGCATCCGCGCCACCGTGCGCACCGATGTCTTCGCCAGCCTGGGCGCCGAGCACCTGGACAAGATCGAGCAGTACATGACGCGCCTGGCCTGGCCGGCGGCGCTGCAGAAGACGATCCTCGCGCGGCGCGTGGGCGGCTGGCTGCGGCGCAACGAGCCGCACGCGCCCGAGGCGGCCTGGTCGCCCGAGGAGCAGGCCGATACGCTCATCGAGCTCGTCTTCGCGCGGCGCATGAAGTGGGGCAGCGGCGCGGTGCCGCCCGGCCACGTGCTGCGCATCCTCGGTGGCGGGCGGCCGCGCTGGATGATGCAGCTGTGCCGCCAGGCCGGCGAGGCCGCGGCGCGTGAGGGCGACGAGCGCATCGGCGCCAAGCACGTGCAGGCCGCGATGGCCGAGTTCGGCCGCCGGCGCCTGGCCGACCTGTACAACGAGCACGGCTACCAGTTCGCCGATCTGCGCCGCCTGGTGGAGAGCTTCAGCGGCGGCGCGCGCCGCTACGACACCGCGGCGCTCGTCGCGCACATCGAGGCCCGCTACCTGGCGCGCGTGGCGCCGGCAGCGGTGCCCGCGGTGGACGGCACGCCGTTTCGCAGCGCGCTGCAGCTCGCGCACTTCCTCTACAAGTGCGGCTTCGTCAACGGCGACAACCGCGACGACGCCTCGCTCGCGCGCCCCGAGTTCGTGACCTGGGACGCTCGGCCCGACCTGCTGCAGGTGGACACCAACCTCGACGACGGCATGGCCTGGGAGATCCAGCCGGCGGTGCGCAAGATCCTGCGCGTGGAGTGACGCTTGGCCGGTGAGCCGCACGCCGACCCTGCCGCCGCCCCCGCGGCGGCGGCCTCGGCCTCGGCCTCGGCTTCGACCGACGCCGAGCACCGGCGCTACGCCGAGCAGGCCCAGGTAGCCGCCGACGCGCTGCGCCGCATGCAGCAGCAGCGCGACGAGCTCGCCGCGGCGCGCACGCGCTTCCTGGCCGCGGCGGCGCACGACCTGCGCCAGCCGCTGGCCGCCGTGATGATCTACGCCGACCTGCTCAGCCAGCGCCTGGGCGCCGCCGAGGGCACCGACGAGCAGACGCGCGAGTACATGCGCGTGCTGCGTCAGGAGATCCAGGCGCTGGCCGGCTCGTTCGACGCCATCCTCGACTACTCGCAGCTCGAGTCGGGCCTGGTGCGCGTGGACCGCCAGCCCTGCCGGCTGCGCGACGTGCTGGCCGACCTGGAACGCCGCTTCGCGCCGCTGGCGGCCGAACGCGGCCTGGCCTTCGAAGTGAACCTGCCCGAGCCGCACTGCGTGGTGCGCACCGACCGCGAGCTGCTCACGCGCGTGCTGTCCAACCTGCTGGCCAACGCCGTGAAGTACACGCGTCCGCCGCCCGACCTGCGCCTGGGCGGCGGCTTCGACGTGGGCGTGCGCGTGCGCGTGCGCGGCCTGCTCGCCACCGTCTACGTGATGGACCGCGGCCCGGGCATCCCCGATGCGCTGCGCGAGCGCATCTTCGACGCCGGCTTCCAGGTCGGCAACCCCGAGCGCGACCGCCGGCGCGGCTTCGGCCTCGGCCTGGCCACCGTGCGCAGCGTGGTGCAGCGCGCGCTCACCGACCACGGCCTGCGCCTGGCCTCGGTGCCCGGCCGCGGCAGCCACTTCATGGTCGACGTGCCGCTCGACCTGGGCGCGCGGCTGCCCGAGGCCGACACCTTCCCGGTGTCGGTGATCGACATCCGGCGCAAGGTGCTCGATGGCGCGCTCGTGCTGGTGGTGGAAGACGACGCCGGCGTGCGCGCGGGCCTGGCCGAAGTGCTGCGCACCGCGGGCGCCTTCGTCGCCGAGGCGGGTTCGCTGGCCGAGGCCGAACGGCGTCTGGCCGAGGGCGACCGCCCGCCCGACCTCGTGCTCACCGACTGGCGGCTGCCGCAGGGCGCGAGCGGGCTGCAGGTGATCGAGGCGGCGCGCCTGGCCACGCGCGCGCCCGCCTTGCCCTGCATCGTGATCACCGCCGATCACCTGGCGGCCGAGGCGGCGCTGCAGGGCCTGCCGGCATTGGAGGTGATGCGCAAGCCGCTCGGCCGCAAGAGCCTGCTCACGCGGCTGGCGGCGCACTACCGCGTGCGGCCTTCGCCGCTCGAAGGGCTGTAGGCGGCGCCCGGCGGCTTCAGCCTTCGTCGAGCGCCACGCCGGCGCGCGCGATCTCGTAGATCAGCGCCTTGGCGTTCTCCACCTTGAAGATGCGGCAGATCTCGCCGATGTACTCCTTGACCGTGGCCTCGGTGATGCCGAGCTCGCGCGCGATGCGCTTGTAGGGCATGCCCTTGGCGTGCCGCACCAGCACGCGCTGCAGCGAGGGCTTGAGGCCGAGCGAGGCGGCGTCGCGCCGCACCGCCGGCGCGCCCATGCCGCCCACCGCGTTGCGCCGCGCGCCGTGGATGAACACCGCGCCGGCCTCCAGGTTCTGCAGCGCGAGGCGGAAGACCTCGGCGCTGTCGGCCTTGCCCTTGGCGAGGTAGCCCGCGGCGTGCTGGCCGAGCAGCGCCTCCACCGCCGGCCGGTCGAGCGCCTCGCCGGACATCACGAGCACCGGGATGTGCTCGTACAGCGGCTCGGCCTTCAGCCAGCGCAGGAACTGCTCGCCGTCCTCGGGCGAGTCGTCGAAGCGCAGGTCGAGGAAGATCAGGTCGGGCGCGGCCTCCTGCAGCCGGCGCCGCGCCTCGGCCGGATCGCGCGCGTGCTGCACCTCGATGGCCGGGTCGAGCGCGCGCAGGTGCAGCGCGGCGCCCTCGCGCGTGATGCCGTGGTCGTCGACGAGCAGGATGCGGCCGTAGCGGGGCATGCGGGCATCGTAGCGGCGCCGGCCCGGCCGAGGCCACCCGACCTTGGTGGGGTGGCGCCACCCGACCTCGGCGCCCGCGCACCGCCTTCGGCCGGGTAGGCGCGGCGCGCGCCGGCGCCTACAGTGAGCCCATGCCGAAACCCTTCACCCCAGGAGCGAGCATGCGACGTTCAAGCTGCATCGACACCGCCGCCCGGGCGCACCGGGTCGGCACGAGCCCCGGCGGCAACGCCGGATCCAAGCAACCCGACGGAGACCTGGCCATGCCAGCCAACGACGAAGCCGTCTCGATCCTTGCGACGAGGCGCACCCGGCGCGGGGGACCTGAACCCGACGCATAGGACATCGGCTCGCCGAGCACTATGCATTTCGAGGTTCCCCGCTACCCGGTTTCCTGTCTTCGCTCCGTCATTCGACGACCGACCGTCTGCCCGCGCTGCAATGGCGCACACCGATCCGGCTGACGCGTCTTCTTCCCTCCCTCCCTCTCTCCCTCGCTCCCAGCTTTTCCGTTCTTCGACCCCCGTCGTTCCGCCTCGGCACCGCGTGCGCTGAAGTGCGAAGTCCTGCCTGCGGCGCCGTAAGCCCGGCCTGCCTGCGCCGACCGATACGGCATCGCCAAGCTCTGGACGAGGCCCCCATGTCCCTGCGCCGCTGGATCCTTCTCGCCGCCACCCACCTCGCGGTGGGCGCCGCCGGTTTTGCCGGCGGCATCTACACGCTGCCGATCCTGATCGCGCCGCCGCCGGCCAGCGCCGCCGAGGTCGGTGCGGTGGCCGGCGCGGCTTTGTTCAAGGGCCGCTTCAAACGCGACCTGCCCGGCAGCGACGCGCTGCACTGGGGCGAAGGCGAAGTCTCGGTCAGCGACAAGGCGGTCAGCCTGCTCGGGCGCGTGTCGCCCGGCCCCGACTACAAGCTCTACCTGGTGCCCGAGTTCGTGCAGACCGAGGCCGAGTTCGAGCGCGTGAAGGCGCGCTCGCTGCGCGTGGGCGACGTGAAGACGTTCGAGAACTTCGTCGTGCCGCTGCCGGCCGGCGTCGACCCGGCGGCCTACACCACGGTGGTGGTGTGGTGCGAGCGCTTCCGCGAGTTCATCAGCGCGGCGCGTTACCGCTGAGGGTCGCTGAGCCCGCCTCAGCCCAGCTCGGCCTCGGCGTCGATCTCGACGAGGTAGCCGCTGCCCACCAGCGCGCCCACCTGCAGCAGCGTGTTGGCCGGCCGGATGTCGCCGAACACGCGGCCATGCTCGCGCGCCACGGCTTCCCAGTCCTCGACGCGCGCCAGGTAGACGCGCGTGCGCACCACGTCTTCCAGCCGCGCGCCCAGCGAGGCGAGGCTCGCCGCGATCTTGTCGAGGATCCAGGTCGCCTGCGCACCGGCGTCGCCCGGCGCCACGACCTGGCCCGTGCCATGCGTGGCCGTGGTGCCGGAGACGAGCACGCGCTTTCCGCTGCGCACCGCGCGCGAGTAGCCGGCGAGCGGCTCCCAGACGCTGCCGCTGCCGATGCGCCAGCGGTCTTCGAAGCCCGGCACGCGCTCCTTGGCATACACCGGCGGCAGCGCGTCGAGGTGGTGGCTCAGGTCGCCGCTCGCGGTGAGGAAGGGCGGGCGGCGGTACTCGTCACCGCAGTCGCCGGGGATGCGCCGCGTCGCGGCGAAGGCTTGATCCAGCCGCGTGCGGTCTACGGCGTCGAGCGCGAAGCCGAAGACCTTCAGGTTGTCGTCGCGGTGCACGCGTTCGCCCAGCCGCGCGCCGACGATCACCGCCGCCACCGCCGGCTGCTCGAGCACCCAGCGCGTGGCCACGTTGGCGATCGACACGCCGTGCTTCGCGGCGATGGCTTGACAGGCACTCAGCACGCCCTGCAGCGCGCCCCAGCCGCCCACCGCGTCGATGAAGCGGCGGTACTTCATCTTGCTCCAGTCACCGATGTCGGCTGGCTCCGGCGCGCCGAGCCAGCGCTCGCTGAGGAAGCCGCCGCCGAGCGTGCCGTAGGCGAGCAGCCTGACGCCGCGGGCGAGACACAGCTCGCTCATCGCCTCGGTGGCGCGGCGGTCGAGCAGGCTGATGCAGACCTGGTTGCTGGCCACCGGGACGCCCTCGGCCAGCAGCACGCGCAGGTGCGCGGTGTCGAAGTTGGTCAGGCCGATGTGCGCGATCAGGCCTTCCTCGCGCAGCCGTGCCAGCTCGTGCATCGCGTCGATCCAGCCCGGGTGCTCGAAGGTCCACCAGTGGAACTGCAGCAGGTCGATGCGGCTCGTGCGCATGCGCTCCATCGAGCGCATCACGCCGGCGCGCACCACCTCGCGCGTCATCGGGCCGGGCGGCGGGCACCACTTGGTGAAGGCGCGGATCGGCGCTCTCGCGGCGCGGCCCTGCGGCGAGGCGAGCAGGTGGCCGGTGATGACCTCGGCCGAGCCGTAGTGGTCGGCCATGTCGAAGGCGTCGAAGCCGGCCGCGGCGTAGGCCGCGAGATCGGCCGCGGCGCGCGCCGGGTCGAGCAGCGTGCCGCCGCGCTCCTGGTCGGCCACCTGCCACAGGCCGGTGACGACGCGCGGGATCTCGAGCCCCGGCGCGAGCTCCGTGCGCGCAGGGCGCTTCAAGGTCGCAGCGCTCACCGCGGCGGCAGCTTGGCCTGCACGCCCTGCACGTCTTCCGTGCTCATCTGGCCCACCGTGGTGACCTCGCCGTTCGCGAGCTTCCACAACCTGAACGGCCCGACGATGTCGCCGTTCTTGTCGAACTCCACCGCGCCGATCACGCCCACGTAGCGCACGGGCTTCTTCTCGCGGATGAGCTGCAGCGCGCGCTTGAAGCCCTCGGGTCCGGCGTGCACGACCTCGGCACCGGGGCTCGGGCCGGTGATGCGGCGGATCGAGTCGCGGATGGCCGCGGCCTCGAACTTGCCCGCGTGCGCGATGGCCAGCCCCAGGATCGCCGCGGCGTCGAACGCGCGGTCGGCCGCCGGCGCGCCGGCGTCGAAGCCGCCGCTCATCGCCGGGTAGGCCTTGGCGAAGAACTCGGTGCTCGGCGTGCGGTTGGTGCCGCTGCTCGTGCCCAGGGCGCCCTCGAGGAACTGCGGGCCCACGCCCTTGATGAAGTCCGCGGCGTTCATGCCGTCGTTGAACAGGAACTTGCGCGGCCCGCCCTGCTGCACCCAGGTGCGGATGATGCCGGTGCCGTCGCCCGGGTAGCCCACGAAGTACAGCGCCGGCGGGTCGCCCTTCAGCGCGTTGGTCACCTCGGCGGCGTAGCTCGGCTGGTTCTGGTTGTACGGCGTCACGCTGACGATCTTGCCGCCCAGCGCCTCGTAGGCGCGGCGGAACTCGGCCAGCATGTTGACGCCGAAGTCGTTGTTCACGTGGATCACGGCCAGCGTCTTCAGGCCCTGGTCGAGCGCGTACTTGGCCGCCGCGGTGCCCTGCAGCGCGTCGCTGGTGATGGTGCGGAAGAACCAGCCCTTGCTGGTGCCCTCGTTGCCCAGGCGCGTCAGCGTGGGCGAGGTGGAGGCGGGGGAGATCTGCACCACGCCCGTGGGCGCGGTGACGCTGGTGACGATGGGGATCGACACCGAGCTGATGATGCCGCCGATGATCGCCGGCACCTTCTTCAGGTCGACCAGCTGGCGCGCCTGGTCGACCGCCACCGAGCCCTGGCTCTGCGCGTCGCGCAGGTCGAAGGCGAGCTTGCAGCCGGCCACGCCCGCGCTGCCGGCTGCGGTGTTGATCTCGTTGAAGGCGAGCTCCACCGACTTGGCCGCGGCCTGGCCGAAGCGCGCCGCCGGGCCGGTGAGCGAGACCACCATGCCCACGGTGTGCGTGCAGGCCTGCGCCTGCGCGGCGCCTGGCGCCAGCGTGGCGAGCGTGGCAACCGTGGCGGCGGCCAGTGCGGTGACGACGAGCTTCATCCTTCTCACTCCTTGTTGAGGTTGTATTTCATGATGCGGCCGTGGCGGCCGACCTTGTCGCGTTCGAGGGCATAGGTGTCGCCCTCGGGGCCGGGGTGGGCGGCGAGCAGCGGCGCGAGCCGCGCGAGGTCTTCGTCGTCCAGGCGCAGCGCGAACACCGCCAGCGTGTCGGCCAGGTGCGAGGCATAACGCGCGCCGACGATGGTCGCGGCGACGCGCTCGCGGTCGAGCACCCAGCGCGTGGCCACCGCGGCGATGCTCGTGCGGTGGCGGTCGGCGATGCCGCGCAACTCGCGCAGCAGCGCCTGGAAGGCGGCCCAGCCGCCGAAGTCGTCGATGACGAGCTTGTATTTGATCAGCGAGCGGTTCGAGACGTCGGTGGGCTCGGGCCGGCCGAGCCAGGCGTCGGTGAGGAAACCGCCGGCCAGCGCGCCGTAGCACAGCAGGTGGAAGCCGCGTTCTCTCGCCAGCGGCACCAGCGCGCGCTCGGGCCGGCGGTCGAGCAGCGAGTACTGCACCTGCATGCTGACGAGCGGGATGCCGGCGTCGAGCATCTGCGCCGTGTGCGGCGTGTCGAAGTTGGTGCCGCCCAGGTGCGCGATCAGGCCTTCGCGGCGCAGCGTGTCGAGGTGGCGCGCGGTCTCGAGCATGCCGCTCACCGCGTAGTCCCACCAGTGGAACTGCACGAGGTGCAGGCGCGGCAGCGCAAGCCGCTCGGCCGAACGCGTGACGATGCGCCGCACGTAGGCCGCGTCGACGCGCGCGAGGTCGTCGTAGTCGGGCACGAACTTGGTGTGCACCTGCAGCGTGCGGCGGCCCGCCGCGCGCTCGCCGGCGTTGAAGCGGCCGTACAGTGCTTCCACGCCGGTGTAGATGTCGGCGCAGTCGAAGGTGTCGAGGCCCGCGTCGACGAAGGCGCGCATGTCGGCGAGCGCGCGCTCGGCCTCGACCTCGCCATGCCCGCCCGCGAGCTGCCAGCCGCCGCGCACGATGCGCGGAATGCGGTAGCCGGGGGCGAGCTCGATCGTCTCGATCATCGCTCAGGGCTTCAAGGGCACCGCGGTCGTCGCGGCATGGCTGAAGCGGCGCTTGGCCAGCCGCGTGATGCGAAAGCGCGTCGGGCAGTTCGGGTCGGGGCAGGCGACCTCGGCGTCCGTGCTCATCCAGTCGTGGGCGTGCGTCTCGCGCTGCTTGGCCGGCAGCAGCGGCAGCAGCGCCGCGAGCGAATAGATCGAGAAGCCCTGGCCCGGCGGCAGGTGCAGCATCTCGCCGCGCAGCTCGAAGTGGTCGCCGGGCCTGGCGCCGCACAGGATGCGCGCGCCCTCGGGGGCCACCACCTCGACGCGCAGGTCGTAGAGCTCGAAGCTGTCGTCAATGGCCATCCGCTATCCTCCGCCGCCCATGAACGCGTTGCTGGAGGCGAGCGAGGTTAGCAAAGCCTTCGGCGGCAGCCGCGTGCTGCGCGGCCTCACGTTTTCCCTCGCCCGCGGCAGCATCGTGGGCTTGATCGGGCCGAACGGCGCGGGCAAGACGACGCTCTTCAACTGCCTGGCCGGCGCGCTGGTCCCCGACGGCGGGCGCGTGCGGCTCGACGGCCAGGACATCACCGGCGCCGCCCCCGAGCGCGTGTTCGCGGCGGGGCTGGCGCGCACCTTCCAGATCCCGCGCCCCTTCCCGGCCATGAGCGTGCTCGAGAACGTGATGCTCGCGCCGCGCGCGCAGGCCGGCGAGCGCTTCTGGCGCAACTGGTTCGCGCCGCGCTCGGTGGCCGATGGCGAGCGCCGCGTTCGCGAGGCGGCGCGCCACTGGCTCGACTTCGTGGGCCTGGCCAAGCTCGAACACGAGGCCGCACGCGTGCTCTCCGGCGGCCAGCGCAAGCTGCTGGAGCTGGCGCGCGTGATGGTCGCCGAGCCCAAGCTCGTGCTGCTCGACGAACCGGGCGCCGGCGTCAACCCGGCGCTGCTCGAGCTGATCGTCGAGAAGATCGCGGCGCTCAACCGCGAAGGCACGAGCTTCCTCGTCATCGAGCACAACATGGACCTCGTGGCCTCGCTGTGCCGCCCGGTGCTGGTGATGAACCAGGGGGAGCTGCTGACCCAGGGCGCGCCCGACGAGGTGCTGCGCGACGAGCGCGTGGTCGAGGCCTACCTCGGCTCATGAACGCGCTCGCGATCGACCGCCTCGAGGCCGGCTACGAGCCCGGGCTGCCCATCGTGCGCGGCGCCTCGCTCGCGGTAGCCGCCGGCGAGATCGTCGCCGTGCTCGGGCCCAACGGCGCCGGCAAGTCCACGCTCGTCAAGGCCGCGGCCGGCCTGGTGCCGGTGAGCGGCGGCAGCGTGCGCCTGAACGGGCGCGACATCACGCACGCCGCCGCGCACCGCCTGGTGCACGAGGGCCTGGCCTTCGTGCCGCAGACCGACAACGTGTTCGCGCGCCTCACGGTGGCCGAGAACCTCGAGCTGGCGGCCGCGATCGTGGTGCGCGCCAGGTCCGATCGCGAGGCCCGCCTCGCGCCGCTCTACGCGATGTTCCCCGACCTCGAACGCCAGCGCCGCCTGAGCGCCGGACGCCTCTCCGGCGGCCAGCGCCAGATGCTGGCGGTGGCGCGCGCGCTGATCGCGCGGCCTTCGGTGCTGATGCTCGACGAGCCGTCGGCGGGTCTGTCGCCCAAGCTCGTCGGCCAGGTCTTCGACAAGCTCGCCGAGGTGCGCGCGAGCGGCGTCACGCTCGTGCTGGTGGAGCAGAACGTGAAGGCGGCGCTGGCGCTCGCCGACCGCGGCGTGGTGCTGGTCGAGGGCCGCGAGCGGCTGGTGGCGCCGGCCGCCGAGCTGCGCGGCGACGCGCGCATCGCGGACCTCTACCTGGGGCGCGCTTGAACAGGCCCCCCAGCTCGCTGGCGCCCGCCACCCCGCGAGGCGGCTGACATGCTGCAGATCATCGCCGACGGCCTGATCATCGGCTCGATCGTCTCGCTGGGCGCGATCGGGCTCACGCTGACGTTCTCGATCCTGCGCTTTGCCAACTTCGGCCATGGCGAGCTGCTGGCCTGGGGCGCCTACCTGGCGTTCAGCGCGCTGGCGGCGTTCGCTGCGCTCGGGTGGAATGCGGGTGGATCCGCGGCGACCTTCGCGCCGCTGTCCTTCGGTTGGCCGCTCGTGGCCGCGGTGCTCGTGGCGGCGCTGCTCACCGCGCTGCTCGCGCTCGCGCTCGACACGCTGCTCTTCAAGCGGCTGCGCCTGCATGGCTCGATCACCCTCGTCATCGCCAGCTTCGGCGCGGCGCTGGCGGTGCGCAACCTGCTGCTGTTCTTCTACGGCGGCATCCCGCGCTACTACTCGAGCGACCTGCAGATCGCCATCGCCATCGTGCCGCGCAGCGTGGCCGGCGGGTTGCGCATCACGCCCGACCAGCTCTTCGTGCTCGGCCTCACCGCGGTGACCGTGCTGGCGCTGCACCTGTTCTTGAGACGCAGCGTGCTCGGCCGCGCGATGCGCGCCACTGCCGACAACCGCGAGCTCGCGCGCGTGGCCGGCATCGACCCCGAGCGCATGCTGCGCGTGGCTTGGCTGCTGGGCGGCGCGCTGGCCGCCATGGCCGGGGTGTTCGCCGGGCTCACGGTGCAGCTCAGGCCCACGCTAGGCCTGGACCTGCTGCTGCCGCTCTTCGCCGCGGTCATCCTCGGCGGCATCGGCTCGGTGGGCGGCGCGGTGGTGGGCGGGCTCGTCGTCGGGCTCGCGGAGAGCGCCGCGGTGGCCACCATCGGCGCCGAGTGGCGCGCCGCGGCGGCCTTCGTCGTGCTCACCGTGATGCTGCTGCTCAGGCCGAACGGCTTGTTCGGCGACAGCGGCAACCGGGGAGGCCGCGCCTGATGGAAGGCCTCGTCTCCTACGCCGCATTCTTCCTCGTCTTCGCGGGCGTCTTCGCGGTGGCGGTGCTCGGCCTCAACCTGCAGTGGGGCTACACGGGCCTCTTCAACGTGGGCGTGGCCGGCTTCGTGGCGGTGGGCGCGTACACCTCGGCCATCCTGACCACGCCGCCGATCGACGACCGCTGGGGCGGCTTCGGCTGGCCGGTGGCGCTCGGCTGGCTCGCGGCGATGGTCACCTCGGGCGCGGCCGGCGCGCTGGTCGGCCTGCTCACGCTGCGGCTGCGCGACGACTACCTCGCCATCGTCACCTTCGGCGTCGCGGTGCTGATCCAGCTCGTGGCGCTCAACGTGCAGCCGCTCACCGGCGGGCCGTTCGGCGTGCAGTTCATCCCCAAGCCGCTGCAGGGCTGGCTCGGCACCGGGCTGGCGTGGACGCTGGCGTACCTCGCGCTGGTGGCGGGGCTGCTCGTGATCGTCTTCGTCGCGCTCGAGCGGCTGGTCAAGAGCCCGTGGGGCCGCGTGCTGCGCGCGATTCGCGAGGACGAGGCAGCGGCCGCGTCGCTCGGCAAGTCGGCCTTCGCCTTTCGGCTGCAGGCCTTCGTGCTCGGCAGCACGCTGATGGGGCTGGCCGGCGCGCTGCAGGCGCACTTCGTCGGCTACATCGCGCCCGAGGACTTCCTCCCCATCCTCACCTTCCAGCTCTGGGCCATGCTGATCGTCGGCGGCTCGGGCAACAACCGCGGCGCCGTGCTCGGCGCCTTCGTCGTGTGGGGCGTGTGGGCGGCGGCGGGCGGCGCGCTGCGCCAGTGGATCCCGCAGTCCGAGCAGGCGCGTGCGGCGGCGCTGCAGGTGGTGCTGATCGGCGTGCTGATCGCGCTGATGCTCGTGCTCAGGCCGCGCGGGCTGCTCGGCGAGGAGCTGGCGGTGTCGCGCCACGGCGGGGCTGTCGCGGGGGACGACGATGCGCGCTGACGAAAGGAACGACGCAAGGACCGAAGCGCGGACCGAAGCGCGGACCGAAGCGCGGACTGAAGGGCGGACCGAAGGGCGGACCGACGACTCCGCGCTCGGCGCCGCGCTGCTCGAAGCCGTTCGTGGCCTCGACTTTGGCGCGGTGGCCGACGGCTCGCGCGGCGGCGCGCCGGTGGAGGCGTTTCCGAGCCTGGACCTCGCGCTCGTGGTGTTCGGACGCGACGGCGCAGCGCGTTCGGCCAACGTGCTCTTCTCGCGCGAGTGGCCGGCGGGCATCGCGCCGCGCATCGAGCGCGGCGTGGTGCGCGGCGTGCGCTTCGACCGCGACGTGCAGGACGCGCAGGGCGAGTCGATCGCCTGGCGGCCCGGCGCCGACTGGTCGCGCATCGCTTTCGTGCCGCTCGCCGCGAACGACGCCGGCGACGACGCGCCGCGCTTCGTCGCGCCCTACCCCGCCTCGCTGCTCAAGCTGATGGTCGCGGTGGGCGTGGCGCTGGCCGTCGACGCCGGCCGCTGCGCCTGGCCCGCCGAGTTGATCGAACCGATGATCGAGGTGAGCAGCAACGAAGCCACCGACGAACTCGTCGCGCTGCTTCATCGCGTGGACGGCATCGGGCTGCTGCACGAGGCCTTCGCGCGCTTCGGCCTCGCGACGCTGAGGCTCGACGACACGCGGCCCGACGGCGGCTGGCGCAACGCCGACGGCGCCGGCGTCGGCCACATCCACATGACCGCCTGGGACACCGTGCGCCTGCTGTGGCTGCTCGACGCCGAGGCGCCGCGCCCGCCGTGGGCCGGCGCCGGCGCGCTGCTGCAGCCGGCCACGCGCGACGCGCTGCGTGGCGTGCTCGAGCGCCAGCAGCTGAACGAGATCTTGAGCTCGCACTCGCACGAGGACCTGCCCGGCCACGTGAGCGGCATCCCGCGCAGCGCGCGCTTCGCGCACAAGACCGGCACCACCGACAACTACGCCTCCGACGCCGGCATCGTCCGCGAGGGCGAGCTGCACTACATCGTCGCGCTGCTGAGCAACCTCGGCCGCCGCTACGCGCCGCACGAGCGCGCCGCCACGACCTGGAAGCTGCCGGCGCTCGGCGCCGCGGTGCACCGCATCGCGCGCGGGACCGCGGGACAATAGCCCGCATGGACACCCCGACCCTGAAGTCCCTGCCGCTCGTGGCGCGCGGCAAGGTGCGCGACATCTACGCCGTCGGCGCCGACCGCCTGCTGATGGTGGCGAGCGACCGCCTCTCGGCCTTCGACGTGGTGATGAAGGCGCCGGTGCCCGGCAAGGGCCGCCTGCTCACGCAGATGGCGCTGTTCTGGTTCGACGAGCTGAAGCACGTGGTGCCCAACCACCTCACCGGCGACGATCCGGCCAGCGTCGTCGCGCCCGACGAGCGGCCGCTGATCGAAGGCCGCTCGATGCTCGTGAAGAAGCTTGCGCCGCTGCCCTGCGAGGCGGTGGTGCGCGGCTACGTGGCCGGATCGGGCTGGAAGGAGTACACGAAGCGCGGCACGGTCTGCGGCATTGCGCTGCCCGCGGGGCTCACGCCGACGACGCCGCTGCCCGCGCCGATCTTCACGCCGGCCACCAAGGCCGCGGTGGGCGACCACGACGAGAACATCTCCTTTGCGCAGCTCGAAGCGAAGATCGGCGCCGCACGCGCAGCCGAGGTGCGCGACGCGTCGATCCGCCTGTACGAAGCGGCGCGCGCCTACGCGGCCACGCGCGGCATCGTCATCGCCGACACCAAGTTCGAGTTCGGCCTCGACGCGCACGGCCGGCTCACGCTGATGGACGAGGTGCTGACGCCGGACTCGTCGCGCCTGTGGCTGGCCGACGAGCTGGCGGCCGGCCGCATCGTCGCGCTGGACAAGCAGCCGCTGCGCGACTGGCTCGCCAGCACCGGCGTGACCGGCGGCGCCGAGCAGGCCGCGCTCGACCTGCCCGAGGCGGTGATCCGCGGCGTGCAGGAGCGCTACGAACGCGCGTACACAATGCTGTGCGGGGGCGACGAGTGAGCGGCCCCGGCCACGCCGTCCACGCCGGGCCGACGGTGCCGACGGCGCACCTGCGCATCCACCGCTTCGCGGCGCTGGAGCGCGGGCCGAAGCTGATCGTCACCGGCGCCGTGCACGGCAACGAGACGGCGGGCACGCGCGGCATCGAGCGCGTGCTCGGCGAGATCGAGCGCGGCGAGATTCACATCGTGCGCGGCACGGTGACCTTCGTGCCCGTCACCAACCCGCTTGCCTACAACCACCGCCGCCGCTTCGGCGACCGCAACCTCAACCGCCGCCTGCTGCCGAGCGACGCGCCGCAGGACAACGAGGACCGCATCGCCAACGTGCTGTGCCCGCTGCTCGCCGAGCACGACGCGCTGCTCGATCTGCACAGCTTCCGCAGCCCCGGCGAGCCCTTCGTGCTGCGCGGCCCGGCCGACAACAGCGGCCTGCTCGAACCCTTCGCGCGCGAGGCCGAGGAGACGCGGCTCGTCGCCCACCTGGGCGTGAAGCGCGTGGTCGACGGCTGGATGACGAGCTACGCCGAGGGCGTGGCGCGCCGCCGCGAACGCGCGCTCACGCCGGGCGCGGTGAACGAGCACCTGGCCTACGGCATCGGCACCACCGAGTACATGCGCTCGGTGGGCGGCTACGCGGTCACCCTCGAATGCGGCCAGCACGACGACCCCGCCGGCCCCGACGTGGCGCACCACGCCATCCGCCAGACGCTGGCGCTGCTCGGCATCGCCGAGCTGCCGCTGGTGCCGCCCGATCCTCGATCCGGGCCCTTCGAATGCCTGACGCTGGCGCAGGTGATCGACCGCCACGCCGAGGGCGACCGCTTCGTGAAGAGCTGGACCAGCTTCGATCCGCTCGCCGAAGGCGAACTCATCGCGCTGCGCGCCGACGGCAGCGAAGTGCGCGCGCCGGCCGCCGGCTACATCGTGTTCCCGGACCATGGGGCGCTGCCGGGGCACGAGTGGTTCTACCTGGCGCGGCCGAGCGCGCGGCCGATCAGCGTTTGAAGTCGAGCAGCGCGGTCGGGCTGAGGTTGAGCACCAGGAACGAGGCGTTCTCGTCGCCCTTGCCGTCGAGCTTGCGCTGCTTGCCGTAGCGCAGGCTGAGCCAGGCGCCATCCATCACGCGCACATCCAGGCCGAGGGCGCGGCGCAAGGTGGACTCGGTCGCACCCACCTCCTCGTCCTTGCGGTTGTTGGCCTCGATCAGCGCGCGGAAGCCCGACGAGCCGCCGCTCAGCCGCACGCCGGTCAGCGTGCGGTCCTTCGTGCGCACGTTGGCGCTGCCCAGCGTGGAGGCGATCGGCTCGCCCTGCGAGCGGCGCACGGTCACCGTGATCGCCGCGCGGTTGCGCAGCGCGTCGACATGCTCGAAGCCGTACAGCACGCTCGCGGCCAGCGTGCGGCCCAGGCCCTCGCTGCTGCCCGTGCCGTCCTTGGCCTTGACGGTGCCGGTGCCGAAGGAAACGGAGTAGCGCGAACGGTTCCACTGCTTGCCGAGCTCGTCCAGCACGCCCTTGGCGCAGTCGTTGAAAGCCTTCAGCGCGGCCTTCTCCGGATCAGCCTTGACGCGAATCGATTCGGCCTGTTCGGCGGCGATCAGCGCCTTCGCGTTGGCATCGCCGCCGGCAGCGAGGCGCCGCAGTTCGTAGCCGTTCAGGGCCTCGACCTGGCGCAGGGCGGCGGCTTCGCCGGCGAGAGCCTTCGCGCGGATCCTGGTGATCTCGGTGATCGCAGCGGGCGCCTGCGCGCCGCCCGATGCCGCATCGGCATCGAGCTTCTGCAGGCGGTTGAACTCGTTGATCTGCTCCGCGGTCAGAGTGGGCGCGTCGAGGCCGGCCTTGACCAGCACGTCGATCCCCTTGCCCTTGCACTGGCCAGCCAGATGCACCACCGGATCGTGATCGGCAACGAAGAAGCCGCTGCTGCCGATGGACACCGCCTGCTTGACGTACTCCTTGCCGCCGACAGGCGCGGTGCCCTGCGCGTAGCTGAAGGTCGTGCTGGCCGCGAAGCGCACCCAGCCCGATCCGGCGTATTCCTTCAGCGACACGCTGGGAAACGGGTTGCGCGTGCGGGCCGGCGTGACCGCGAAACCGATGCCGCTCGCGTTCTTGTCCAGCGCCTTGATCACGACGCTGTAGTCGCGCAGGTTGTGCACTTCCTCGATCACATCGGCCTTGACGCCGGCCAGGCTGGCGGCCGACACCTGGCCGTCCGCGGCTTTCAGCAGCAGGCCTTCGATCGAGCTCGCGTCGATCTTGCCTTGAACGGTCTTGTGCAGCTCGGTCGGCGCGCCGCCGCCGCCGGGCGCGTCGGACTGGGCCCCGGCCACGAGGGGGACGAGCACCAGCGTGGTGACGAAGGGGTGACGCATCGCCGCCCCCATCAGGCCAGGACGAGGCCGTACTCGTGGCGATTGGCGCGGCCTTCGCCGGGCTGGGCGCTCACGTTCACGTCGCCGCTGTCCTCGGCGACGAGCTGGTCGCCGACCCGGTGCTTGTAGGCATACACCCCGTTCAGATCCTCGCGGATGAAGACCAGCAGCACGCAGGCGTAGGTGCCCTTGGGCAGGCTGCGGGTGAAGGTTTCGATGTCGTCGAGCGAGTCCTCGAAGAAGAGGACTTCGGCGCGCCTCTGCGTCGGCAGGCCCGGATCGGACCAGATGGACAGCCGGGCATGCACGATGGCACCGCCCGAGCGCTCGAAGACGTACTGCGTCGTGGGGGGCGCGTTCACGATGACGGGCGGTAGGGGCATGTTCGGCACTCCTCGTGGTGTTGGATGGGCGGGCCTGCGAACGGCAGCTTATCCGGGCTCGGCCTGCGCGATCCTATGGCCCTCGCCCCCCGCCGGCATCCATCGGCCTGCCTACACCGAGATCCGGCCGAGCGCGCACGGCCTCCGCATCGCGCCTACCGGCCCGGCCCCAACCGCGGCCGCGGCCCGAACTCCGGCTTGGCCACGCCCTGCCTCTCGATCGCCTTCATCGCCTCCTCGATCGCCACCTTCAACTGCCGATCGCGCCCCGGCGCGTTGAAGGCGTCGTCCTCCGGCAGGTTGTCCACCTCCACCGTCGGATCGGTGCCGTGGTTCTCGACGCCCCAGCCCACATCCTTGAACCAGAACGAGTACTCGGGCTGCGTGACCTCGCTGCCGTCCACCAGCTTGTGGCGCGGCCAGATGCCGATCACGCCGCCCCAGGTGCGCTTGCCGATCAGCGGGCCGATGCCCATCAGCTTGAAGTTGTGGCTGAAGATGTCGCCGTCGCTGCCGGCGTGCTCGTTGGTCAGCGCCACCACCGGCCCGGCCGGCGACTCGCTCGGGTAGGGCTCGGGCTGGCCCCAGCGCACCGAGTTCCAGGCGATGCGCCTGCGCGCCACCTTCTCCAGCAGCAGCTGCGAGACATGGCCGCCGCGGTTGAAGCGCAGGTCGACGATGAGCGCGTCGCGGTCGCCCTCGGTCGCGAAGTAGCGGTGGAACTCGGCGAAGCCGGCGCTCATCATGTCGGGCACGTGCAGGTAGCCGACGCGGCCGCCGCTGGCGGTGTGCACATGGGCGCGGTTGGCCTCCACCCACTCCCGGTAGCGCGCCGGCACCTCGTCGGCGAGCAGGGTCACGAGCACGTCGCGCCGGCTGCTGCGGTCGGGTGCCTCGAGCGTGATCAGCGCCTTGGCGCCGGCCTGGTGGACGAGCATCGATTGCGGCGGCTCGCTGGCGCTCACCGGCTGGCCGCCGATGGCAACGATGCGCTCGCCCGGCCGCGCCTGCACGCCCACCGCGTTGAGCGGCGAGTCGGCGCTGGCGTCCCAGGGGTCGCCCTGCACGGTGCGCACGATCTCCCAGGCGGGGGCAGCGTCGCCGGCCGGCCGCAGCTCGGCGGCCAGGTGGCCCAGCGCCACGGCGGGCGGCTTGCGGTGGTCGCCGCCCATCTCGTAGGCGTGCGAGGTGCCGAGCTCGCCCTGCAGCTCCCAGATCAGGTCGCTCATCTCGCCGCGCGTGGCCACGCGCGGCAGCAGCGGCGCGTAGCGCGCGTAGACCGCGGCCCAGTCGATGCCGGACATGTCCTCGACCCAGAAGTGGTCGCGCTGCAGCCGCCACACCTCGCGCAGCATCTGCGCCCACTCGGCCGGCGGGTCGACGGCGACGCGCAGGCGCGCCAGGTCGACGAGGCCGCTGTCGCGGCCGGGCTTGTCGGCGTCGCTCGGCTCGGCTTCGTCGACGTCGCCGGTGGCGTCGATGGCATGCAGCCGGCCGCCCTTGCGCACGAGCGCGGTGTGGCCGTCCTGCGCGACGACGAAGGCGTCGGCCTCGGGCCACAGCGTGCCGACGCGGCCGCTCGCGAAGTCGAACTGCTCCAGGCGCCCGGGCGACTCCTTGTGCCCGCCGCGGCCGTGCGCGCCGGGCAGCGGCAGCTGCGTCCACAGCACCTTGCCGCCGGCCGCGCCGGCGATCTGGCCGAAGCGGCCCTCGGGCACCGGGAAGGCGGCCACGCGGCGCACGATGCCCTCGGCGTCGATGGCGGGCAGCGCGTCGGGCGCCGCGGCGGGCTTCTTGCGCTCGTCGTCGGCGTCGGGCTTCATGCCGCGCGGCTCGGGCTCGAAGGGCGGCTTGCCGCCCGCCTGCAGCGCGATCAGGTAGGGCCGCGCGGCGCGCGGGAAGCTCAGCTCGAACTGCACGCTGTCGTACACCGGGTCGAAGGTGCGCAGCGAGAGGAAGTACAGGTAGCGCCCCTCGGGGTCGAAGGCGGGCGAGTAGTCGCGGAACTCGGGCGTCGTGGCGAGCACGCTGCGCGCCGCCGCCACCTCGTGCAGCTTGATCGCCTGGTGACGCAGGCTGGTGGCGAAGGCGTAGGCCACCCAGCCGCCGCACGGCGACCAGGCCGGGCCTTCGATGCGGCCGTGCTCGCTGCGGTCGGCCTCGGCCAGCGTGTGGGCGTCGAGGTCGGCGATCAGCAGCTGGTTGCGGTGGTTGGCGATGGCCAGCCGCCGGCCCTGCGGCGACACCGCCAGCGCGTGCGCGCGGCCGATGTCCCACGGCAGCTCGCGCGGCGCGCCGCTGCCTTCGATGACGACGAGGCGCTCCTCGCCGCTGGCGTCGTTCACCGCCACCAGCGTGCGGCCGTCGGCCAGCCACTGCAGCAGCCGCGTGCGGCCGGCGGTGGGCCCGGGGCGCTGCACGGCGCCTTCCCACAGCGGCATTCCGAAGCCCTGGCCGCGCACCTCGGCGGCCAGGCTGTGGCCCTGCGGGTGCAGCGCCATGCCCTGCAGGTTGTCGGCGGCGCTGACGAAGCGGCGCGCGGCCTGCGTGCGCGCGCTCGGCACGCTGATCGGCAGGCGGCGCGGCCGGCTGTTCGTGCCGTCGGCCGGATCGAACAGCCACAGCTCGGCGCCCTGCTGGTAGACGATGCGCCGGCCGTCGCCCGAGGCGTGGCGGGCGTAGAAGTCGGCGTGCTCGCTGTGGCGCTGGAGGTCGGAGCCATCGGCGCGCACCGAGTACAGGTTGCCGACGCCCTCGCCGTCGCCGATGAAGTACAGGCGCTCGCCGATCCACGCCGGGCAGCTGAGGTTGCCGCTCAGGTTCGTCAGGCGGCGCAGTGCCGTCTGCCCGTCGGCCGCCACCCACAGCGCACCGGCACGGCCGCCGCGGTAGCGCTTCCAGCGCGCCGGGTCGCCGCTGTTGCGGCCGATGGCGCGCGCGCCGTTCGGGCCGAAGGCGATGTGGTCGATGGCACCGAGCGGGATGCGCTCGGGCGCACCGCCTTCCGGCGCCACCGTCCAGGCGTGCCAGTGGCGGAAGAAGGGCTGGCCGTGGTTGGTGGTGAAGACGATGCGGCCCTCGGGCGTGAAGCCGCGCACCGCGAGGTCGGCGCCCAGCCAGGTCAGGCGCCGCGCCGGGCCGCCGGCGGCGCTCATCAGCCAGACCTCGCTGTGCTGCTCGTCGCGCCCGGCGAAAGCGAGCCAGGCGCCGTCGGGCGAGAGGCAGGGCGTGGCCGGCTCCGACAGGCCCGCGGTGAGGCGGTGCGCCACGCCGCCCTGGGCGCTCACGCGCCACAGGTCGTCGTCGCTGACGAAGACGATGGTGTCGCCGGCGATGGTCGGTTGGCGCAGATAGGCCGGCGGGGGGCTGGACGGAGGCTTCATGGTCGCGTGGGCTGCAGCCGCTTGGGCGAGGCCGGGGATGATCCCACGCGCCACGCGGTCTCCATCACCCTGTGGAGGGGAACCCACTGCGGGGGGATGGAGGGCCCCCCGAAGCAGGTCGATCATCCGCCCCCATTCCAAAGACGGTTGATCGAGGACGGGACCATGCAATTCGAAGAGTGTCTGGAAGGCGACTACCGCATCTTCGTCGGCGCGGTGGAGTCCACGCGCGGCGACGGCTGGATCGCCGCCGTGGTGGTGAACCGCGTGATGGGCACGCCCAAGCAGCGCGAGGCCTGGCGCGACGACAGCCTGGCCTGCGGCTACCGCTGGCCCTCGCCGAACGCGGCGATCAACTATGCGATGAACCGGGCGCGCGAGGTGGTGCGCTCGCGGCCGCACCTGCTGGCCTGCTGACCGGGAGGGGCGTCGCCCGGGCCGGGATAATCCGGCCCCATGAAGAAGCAGCGCATCGTGGTCGGCCTGAGCGGCGGGGTGGACTCCGCCGTCAGCGCCTGGCTGCTCAAGCGCGCCGGCCACGAGGTGGTGGGCGTCTTCATGAAGAACTGGGAGGATGACGACCGTCCCGCCGGGCCGGGCGACGACGACGCCGGCTACTGCTCGTCGAACGCCGACTTCGTCGACGCGGCCGCGGTGGCCGACGTGATCGGCATCGAGCTCGAGCACGTCAACTTCGCCGCCGAGTACAAGGACCGCGTGTTCGCCGAGTTCCTGCGCGAGTACCAGGCCGGCCGCACGCCCAACCCCGACGTGCTGTGCAACGCCGAGATCAAGTTCAAGGCCTTCCTCGACCACGCGCTGCGGCGCGGCGCCGAGGCCATCGCCACCGGCCACTACGCGCGCGTGCGGCAGGCCGCCGACGGGCGCTTCGAGCTGCTCAAGGGCCTCGACGCGGGCAAGGACCAGAGCTACTTCCTGCACCGCCTGACGCAGGCGCAGCTGGCCAGGACGCGCTTCCCGGTCGGTGAGCTCGCCAAGACCGAGGTGCGGCGCCTCGCCGCCGAGATCGGGCTGCCCAACGCGAAGAAGAAGGATTCGACCGGCATCTGCTTCATCGGCGAGCGGCCGTTCCGCGCCTTCCTCGCGCGCTACCTGAGCCGCGAACCGGGGCCGATGCTCGACGACCGCGGCCGCGAGCTCGGGCGCCACGAGGGCCTGAGCTTCTACACGCTCGGCCAGCGCCAGGGCCTGCACATCGGCGGCGTGCGCGAGGGCGGCGGCGCGCACGCGCCCTGGTACGTGGCGGCCAAGGACATCGAGCACAACACGCTGCGCGTGGTGCAGGGGCACGACCATCCCTGGCTGCAGGCCGATGCGCTCGAGGCCGGGGACTGCAGCTGGATCGCCGGCACGCCGCCGGCGGCCGACGCGCTGGCGGCCAAGACGCGCTACCGCCAGGCCGACGCGGCCTGCACGCTGCGCCACACCGCAAGCGGCTTCGCGCTCGAGTTCGCGCAGGCGCAGTGGGCCGTCACGCCCGGCCAGAGCGCGGTGCTGTACGACGGCGAGGTGTGCCTGGGCGGCGGCGTGATCGCGCGCGCCAGCGTGCCGGCGCTCGACGCGGCGCTGGCGGCCGAAGCCGCTGCCGTGCCGGACCGGCGTGGGGTGCCGCGGCGCGCCCGCCACGCCCGACGCGCGCTCGCCGCCTGAGCCCGCCCGGCCCGGCGCGGGCGCGGCGCCACAATCGCGATCCGCACCCCGCCCCGCCCACCCGCATGCCCTCGCTCCCCCCCGACGCGCCGGCCCCGTCGCTGGCGCCGCTGGCCTCCCTGCGCCAGAGTGCGCCGCGCAAGCGCCGGCGCTGGATCAAGTGGCTCGTGCTCGCGCTCGTGCTGGTCGCCGCGGCCGCCTTCGCGCTCAAGGGCCGCAAGCCCGAGGTGCAGGTGAGCGCGGTGATGAGCGCCTACCCGTCGGCGCAGCACGCCCAGCTCACCGCCAGCGGCTACGTCGTCGCGCAGCGGCGCGCGTCGGTGTCGAGCAAGGCCACCGGGCGCCTGGTCGAGCTCAAGGTGCGCGAGGGCAGCGTGGTCAAGTCCGGCGAGCTGCTCGGCCGCATCGACGCCGCCGACGTGCAGGCCGCCGCGCTGGCCGCCGAGGCCGGGGCGAAGCAGGCCGACGCCACGCTGGCGCAGGCCCAGGCCGGGCTGCTGCTTGCACAGGTGGAGCTCGGCAACGCCGAGACCGACCTGCAGCGCCTGCAGAGCCTGGAGAAGCAGGGCTTCGTCTCCGGCCAGGCGCTCGACGGGGCGCGCCGCCGTGCCGACGCCGCGCGCGCCGGCGTCGGCCAGGCCCAGGCCTCGATCGCCGCGGCGCGCGGCGCGCAGGCCGCCGCCGCGGCGCAGATCAAGGTGCAGCAGGTCAACCGCGCCAACACCGAGATCCGCGCCCCGTTCGACGGCGTGGTGCTGGTCAAGAACGCCAACGTCGGCGACCTGATCACGCCGTTCTCCAGCGCCGGCGGCACGCAGGGCGCGGTGGTGACGATGGCCGACATGAGCACGCTCGAGGTCGAGGCCGACGTCGCCGAGAGCAACGTCGGCAAGGTGCGCATCGAGATGCCGGTGGAGATCACGCTCGATGCGCTGCCCGAGCTGCGCCTGCGCGGCAACGTCGTGCGCATCGTGCCCACGGTGGACCGCAGCAAGGCCACCGTGATGACCAAGATCCGCTTCGAGGCGATCGACCCGCGCGTGCTGCCCGAGATGAGCGCCAAGGTCGTGTTCCTCGCGCAGCGCGCGAGCGACGCCGACCTGAAGCCGGTGCTCGCGGTCAACCCCAAGACCGTGCTCGAGCGCGACGGCAGGAAGCTCGTGCTGCGTGTCAACACGCCGAGCGGCGCGCGCACCGGCGAAGGCGTGCTCGAGGCGGTGCCCGTCACGCCCGGCCGCACGCTCGGCGACGCGCTCGAGGTGAGCGGCGCCGCGCTCAAGCCGGGCGAGCGCCTGGTGCTGGGCGCCGGGCCCGAGCTGGCCGCCGGCACCGCCGTCAAGGTGGCCGGCAAGTGAAGGAGCCGGGCGCCGCGCTGATCCGCATCCGCGGCCTGCACAAGAGCTACCAGCGCGGCGGGCAGTCGATCGTGGTGCTGCAGGGCATCGACCTGGACGTGGCGGCGGGCGACTTCGTCGCGCTGATGGGCCCGAGCGGCTCGGGCAAGAGCACGCTGCTCAACCTGATCGCCGGCATCGACAAGCCGGATGCCGGCACGCTCTCGATCGGCGGCGTCGACATCGCCACGCTCGGCGAAGGCGAACTCGCCGACTGGCGCGCCGCCAGCGTCGGCTTCATCTTCCAGTTCTACAACCTGATGCCGGTGCTGACGGCGTTCGAGAACGTCGAGCTGCCGCTGCTGCTCACCGGCCTGTCGCCGCGCCAGCGGCGCCAGCGCGTGGCCGAGGTGCTGGCGCTGGTGCAGCTGACCGACCGCGCCGACCACCTGCCCAACGAACTCTCCGGCGGCCAGCAGCAGCGCGTGGCCATCGCCCGCGCGCTCGTCACCGACCCGCTGCTCATCGTGGCCGACGAGCCCACCGGCGACCTCGACCGCGCCACCGGCGAGGAGGTGCTGTCGCTGCTCGAACGCCTGGTCGCCGAGCTGGGCAAGACGATCGTCATGGTGACCCACGACCCGAAGGCTGCGGCGCGTGCGCACCGCATGGTGCACCTGGAGAAGGGCGTGCTGGTCGACGAGGCCGCGGCCTGAGATCCCGGAAGGGCGCGCTCAGCGCCTCTTCTTCGCGCTGCGCGCCGGCTTGGCCGCCTTGGCCGCCTTGGCCGCCTTCTTGGGTGCCGACGCCGGCGCTGGCGGCACCACCCGATCGGCGTGCGGGAACAGGAGCCGCACCGACCAGCTCGCCAGCGTGCCCGCGTCCTGCGCCGCGGCGTCGCGCACGGCCAGCGTCCAGGTGCCCTTGCAGCTGCGCCCGGCCAGCGCGCCGAGCGCGCTGACGCCGGCCCGGTCGTAGACCTTCTTGAGGCTGTTGCGCGTGCCGCCGCTGCGGTTGTGCAGGCGGATCGGGCCGACGCCGGAGGCCGCCGGCGGCTGCACGTGGATCACGAGGTCGCCGATGTAGCTGTGGCGCAGGTCCACGCCGACCGACACCGCCTGCACCGGCGCCGCCTCGGCCACGTCGAGCGCGAAGCTCACGGTCTGCAGGTCGGGGATCGGCGCGTCGAAGCGGCGCGTCACCGTGATCTCGTTGCGCGGCGCCGGCGCCGCCAGCTCGACCGCGGTGCGCGCGTTGAGCCGCCCGTGGCCGTACTTCGGGCTGTGGCCGCTCGCGTCGTACTGGCCGCCCTGCGGGTCGATGCGGTCGCAGGCGCGCTTGAAGATGTCCTTGACCTCGTGCCACTTGAGCGCCGGGTTGGTCGCCAGCACCAGCGCGGCGACGCCGGCGGCGCCCGGGCAGGCGCTCGAGGTGCCGCCGAAGTCGTTGGCGAACAGGCCGGCGGCGTCGCCACGGGCGGTGTCGCCCGGGTTGTAGCCGCTGCGGCCGCGCCGGTCGGTGGTCCAGATGCCGGGGGTCAGCGGGTCGGGGTGCGAGAGCGTCGGCTCGCCGAAGTCGTTGCTCGGGAAGGCGCACCAGACGGCCTTGCCGAAGTCGCTGTACACGCTGCGCCGGCCGGTGTCGTTGCACGCCGCCACCGCGATGACCTGCGGGTTGCTCGCGTAGCCGTCGTTGTCCACCGACTCGTTGCCGTTGCCGGCCGCGAACAGCACCACGCAGCCCTTGCCGCCGCGGCCCTCGGTCACCGCGTGCTGGATGGCCAGCCGGGTGCTCGCCGGCAGGCCGAAGACCTGGTCGTGCAGCGGGTCGGACGGGTCCCACCAGGTGCCGTCGTCGGGGCCCCAGCTGCACGAGATGACGTCGGCGCCGTTGGCCACCGCCCAGGCGAAGGCCTCGGCCTCGCGCTGCGAGCCCAGGCCCGACGTCAGCCGGATCGGCATCAGCCGCGCCGCCGGCGCCACGCCCGAGGCGCCGAGCGTGCCGTCGGCCGCGGCCACGCCGGCGCAGGCGGTGCCGTGGTTGTCGCGCCGCTCCTGCGGGCGCGGGTCGTCGTGGCGCTCGGTGGCGTCGCGCGGCGCCACCACCTTGCCGGGGCGCGCGAACTCGGGGTGGTCGATGTCCACGCCGTCGTCGATGACGCAGATCGTGATGCCCTCGCCGCGCGTCATCTGGTGCGCCGCCTCGACGTTGGCGTGCGCGTCGACGTCGATGCCGCCGACCAGCGTGCGCTTCAGGTGCCACTGCTGCGGGAAGATCTGCTTGCGCATGCGCGGGCGGATCAGCTCGGGGTGGCAGTACTCGACGTCGCTGCGCGCCAGCAGCTTGGCGGCGGTGTCGAAGACCTGCTGCCCGCTGCCCTCGGCCGCCTGCACGAAGAAGGCGTTGGTGGCGTAGGCCGGCTCGTCCTTGATCGTCAGCGCGGCCTCGCGCAGCACGGCGCGGCAGGCCTCGGGGTCGGCGGCGTCGGTGAACTTGACGAACAGGTTCTCGGTGTAGAGCACGGGCTGGCCGCTCTTCGGGTCGATCAGCACGCCGCCGGCGAAGCGCACGTCGGGCAGCGCGCGCAGCGCCGTCTTGCGCTCGGACAGGGTGCGCTTGCCCTTGCCCACAGGCACGCGGTAGACCTCCACGCCGGCCTCGGGGTACTCGACGACCAGCGTGGCGTCGGCGATGTCGGGCGGCGTCGGCGCGCTCACCTCGCCGGCGCTGCGCGCCAGGCTGCGCCGGCTGCGCGTGCGCACGGCGATCATGTCGGCGCTCTGCTTGAGCTCGACGGCGGGTTCGTCCTTGCGGCCGAGGTGGACCTTGGGCATCGCCTTCTCCTGCTGGGTGGGCGGGGCAAGCTAACACCCGGTTGCGAATGCGCCAATCCCATGCGAGCGAGCCGCCTCATTCCGATGCGTGAAGCGGCGCGGTTGTGGCAACCTCAGGGCGTGGCCAAACCGCTCGCTCCTTTCGCGCCTTTCACCCCGTTCGCGCCGTTCGCCGCGTTCATGCGCCGGCTCGCGCTCGCCGCCGCGCTGCTCGGCGCCGCGCTGCTCGCCGGCTGCGGCACGCCCTACGCCACCGTCAACGACGGCGCCGGCCGCCCGGTGATGCTGCTCGGCCACGACCCGGTGGCCTACTTCACGCGCGGTGCGCCCGAGCGCGGCTCGCCGCGCTTCGTGGTCGAGCTGCCCGAGCGCAGCTACTACTTCGCCAGCGAAGCCAGCCGCGCCCAGTTCCTCGCCGACCCGGCGCGCTACGAGCCGCAGTACGGCGGCTTCTGCGCCAGCGGCGCGGCCTTCGCGGTCAAGCTCGGCAGCGACCCCACGGCCTGGACGATCCGCGACGGGCGCCTGTTCATCTTCGGCGACGTGATCGGCAAGACCGCCTGGGAGCTGGACCCGGCGTGGAACGTCGGGCATGCCGATCGCCTGTGGCCTGGCATCGCGGCGCGCGGCTGGCGCTCGGCGAGCCTGGCGGCCTACATCGACAAGGTGCCGCACTACCTCACCGGCGCGCAGATCCGCGCGCAGTGGGAGGCGCGCCACCCGGGCCGGCGTTTCCCCGACTACGACCCCGGCGGCATGGTCAAGAACCTGTTCCTCAAGTCGCCGGGCTGGCGCGCGGCCGAGGGCTTCGGCCAGCCGGCGCTGGGCTATCCGCCGTGAACGCGAAGGCGCGCCGATGCGCAAGCACCGCCTGAAGCTCGTGCTGGGGGTGGCTGCGTTGGCCGCGCTGGGCTATTCGCTGCGCGACCATCCGACGGTGACGCTCTGGCTCGGGGGCCTGCGCACGCACGAGGCGGCGCAGAACGGCGCGCCCGGCACCGCGCCGGCGCCACCGGTGCAGCCGGCGTCGTCGAGACCGCTGCCCACGCGCGGCGAGAGGCTCAACGAGGCGATCACGCGCCAGCCTTGACCGGACAAGGGACAGGCCGCGGCCGGCCCCGCCGCGAGCGCCGGCGCGAGCGCGGCTAGCGCTTGGCCGCCGCCACCTCGCGCGCCAGCTCCTCGCCGCTCTTGTAGTGCGGCACGCGGAACACCAGGCGCTTGCTGCGCTGCCAGAAGCTGTTGCTGCCGGCCACTTCGTCGGCCCAGTACTGGTCGGCCAGCTGGCGGTTCTTCGGCACGTCGAGCTCGAAGGCGGCCTTGCTGCCGGCGCCGCCGAAGATGTAGACCTTGCCGTCGATCAGGCGCCAGCTGTCGGCGTCGCCGCCCCAGGGAATGCCGTAGACGATGCCGTTGGCGCAGTAGCCGCCGTACATCGGCAAGTACTTCTTCGGGTCGGCGTCGAACAGGCGCTTGTGCTCGGCGTTGGCGAAGCGGAAGGTCACGCCCTCGAACACGCTCTTGATCTGCGGCGAGCCGAGCGCGTGGCGGCCCAGCGTGTGATAGGCCACCACGTCGTGGCCCTTGAGCATGACGCGCGCGTCGTCGCCGTCGGCCACCGCGTTGACGGGCTTGAGCGCGCCCGCCGGGTTCTGCGCGCTGAGCGCACCGCAGCCGCCGAGGGCGAGGGCCGACGCGGCGACCAGCAGCAGCGCGGCGAGGCTCTTCGTCATGTCAGTTCACTCCTGAGGTTTGCAGCGCCGGCGTCTGCGCCGGCGTTTGCGCCGGCATCGGTTGTTCTCCGTGCGGCGGCGCGGCGGCGTACGGCGCCGGCCAGCCGAGCAGCGCGCTGGCGCGTTCGCAGCGCGCGCGCAGGTGCGCCTCGTCGCGCCCGCCCAGGTGCACGATGCCGTAGCGGTGGCTGCCGAGCCACTTGTACTCGCGCGCCAGGCCGTGGCCGCTCTTGGGGAAGGTGAGCAGCAGCGCGTCGGGCATCGTCGCGGCGAGCGCGGCGCGCGCCGGCGCACCGGGCTCGCGCGGCGGCGGCACGGCGGGGTCGAACCAGCGGTAGACGAAGCTCGCGGCCACGCCGGCGAGCGGCGCCTGGCGCGGCACGCTGCGTGGATCCTCGCCGAGGGCGAGGGCGAGCGACATCTCGTGCGCGCACACGCCGAGCGTGCGCCGGTACAGGTCGCCGAACTGCGAGGCCAGGCGCGGGTTGAACTCGATCACCGCGAGCCGGCCGCTCGCCGCGTCGAAGAAGAACTCCATGTTGAAGAAGCCGTGCGTGAAGCCGGCCGCGGCGAGGAAGCGGCGCGCCACGTCGAGCGCGCGCGCCTGCACCGCGGCGCTCAGGCGGCTGGGCGTCTCCCAGCGCATGAAGGCCTGGCTGCCGGGGTACATCACGGCGTCGACCACGCCGAGGGCGTGCACCTCGCCGCCGAACACCCAGCCGTCGAGGTTGAACTGCGGCGTGGCCGGCGGGATCGGCTCCTCGAGCATCATGCGGTGCGCCGGTCCGGCCTCGGGCAGCCGCTCGCGGCGCACGACCTCGAAGCTCTCGACCAGGCGTTCGATGACCCACAGCTCGCGCCACGAGAAGCGCGTGTGCGCCTGCAGCTCGGCGCGGTTGCGCACCGCGCGCGCCAGCACCGAGTAGCCGGCGCGCACCGGCTTCACGTAGCGCGGGTAGGCCAGGCCCTCGGGGATCTCGTCGCCGTACTCGCAGGGCAGGAGTTCGGCGTGCAGGTTGGCCTCGGGCGCGGCCTGCTGCATGAGGCGGCGCATGTGCAGCTTGTGCTGGATGGCGAGCACCGCCTCGACCGGCGTGCCCGGCAGCTTCAGCTGCTCGGCCACCAGCGCGGCGGCGACGACGCCGAACTGCTCCTGGTGCGACAGCACCGCACGCCAGCCCAGCCGGCGCCCGCGCGCGGCCTGGCGTGCCGCGAAGCGCCGCACGTCGTACCAGGCGAGCGCGGCGTTGCTCGGGAAGGCGAAGAGGTCGAAGCCGGCGTGGTCGAAGCGAATGCCGCGTTCGGCGGCGAGGCGCGCGAAGGCGTCGGCGTCCCAGTCGTAGGCGAAGAGCGAGCCGACGCGCAGCGGCACGCGCCTCATCGCGCCGGCCCCGCGGGCACGCGCACCAGGCCGGCGCGGCGCAACCCCAGGCGCAGGGCCAGCGGCAGCAGCGCCAGCGCGAGCAGCGCGCCGACCCAGCCCGGCGTGAACACCTCGCGCCAGGAGGCGGCGTGCCCGATCGCGCTGCCGGCCATCACGTAGGCCGCGCTGCTGGCCAGCATGCCGAGCGCGCTGACGGCGAAGAAGCGCGCCAGCGGCATGCGCGTCAGCCCCATCAGCGGGTTGACCAGCGAGTACGGCACCACCGGGGCCACGCGCAGCGCGAACAGCACCCAGGCGCCGTCGCGCTCGAGCGCCGCGCGCAGCGCGGCCAGCCGTTCGCCGCCGCGGCGCTCGACGGCGTCGCGCCACAGGTGGCGGGCGCCCAGGAAGGGCCCGCAGGCGCCGAGGGTGGCGCCGAGCACCACCACCGCGGTGCCCAGCCAGGGCCCGAAGAACACGCCGGCGCCCAGGCAGAGCAGCGAACAGCCGGGCAGCGCCAGCGCCGCCATCGCGGCGAACAGCAGCAGGTAGCCCAAGGTGAAGGCGAGCGGCGCGCCGGCCTGCCAGGCCTGCGCCTCCTGCGTGCGCGCGGCGAGCCAGGCGGCGTCGAGCCCGCTCAGCGACGGCGCGGCCGCGCCGCTGCACCACCAGACCGCCAGCCCCAGGAGCGGCAACGCGAAGGCGGCGCCGACGAGCAGGCTGCGCTCTCGCGCGGGTGCGGGCGAAGGGGCGGGCTGGCGCATGGAAACGAGGGGAGGAGGGCGGAGGTTACGCGATCGGTGTACGCCCCGGCCTGACTCGGACTTTCGTGGCGGGCAGCGTTCACGCTTGTACGCAAGGGTCGGGCAAGTCGATGCAACACGAGGTTTCTGACTCAGGGTGAACCCGCGGTCGGGGCGGAAGCGGGGTGGCCGGCCCGACCTCGACCTGACCCCCCGCCGGCTTTGGCACACTCGGTACCTCCCGATGCGAGCGCTGCCCCTGCCCTACATCGCGCGCAACCTGTGGGTGCGCCGCATCACCACCGTGCTCACCGCGGCCGGCATGGCGCTCGTCGTGTTCGTCTTCGCCACCGTGCTGATGATGAGCGAAGGCATCCGCGCCACGCTGGTGGCCACCGGCCAGCCGGACAACCTGATCGTGCTGCGCAAGGGCGCCGGCGCCGAGATCAACAGTGGCATCGGCCGCAGCCAGGCCGCGATCATCGAGACCAGCGCCGGCATCGCCAGCGACGCCGCCGGCCGCCCGCTCGTCAGCAAGGAGCCGGTGATCCTCAACAACCTGCCCAAGCGCGGCAGCGGCAAGCCGAGCAACGTGACGATGCGCGGCACCGGCGAAGCCGGCTTCGCGCTGCGCCCGCAGGTGCGGCTGGTCGAGGGGCGCGCCTTCCGCCCCGGCAGCACCGAGGTGGTGGCCGGGCGCGCCATCGCCGAGGGCTTCGAGGGCGTGCAGATCGGCGGCACGCTGCGCTTCGGCGGGCGCGACTGGACGGTGGTCGGCATCTTCGACGCCGGCAAGAGCGCCTTCGACTCCGAACTGTGGGCCGACGCCGAGCAGTTGATGGCGGCCTTCCGCCGCCAGAGCTACTCGAGCGTGATCGCGCGCCTGGCCGACGCCGGCGACCCGGCGCGCTACGAGGCCATCGAGAACACGCTCGAGAACGACCGCCGGCTG
>Ga0073934_10001914_pt1 | contig 46548 bp, 43 predicted proteins | sample LarsenN4metaG_FD_76834 | JGI IMG/M metagenome (GOLD analysis project Ga0073934, IMG submission 76834) | Hot spring sediment bacterial and archeal communities from British Columbia, Canada, to study Microbial Dark Matter (Phase II) - Larsen... ...
ACAACGTGGCGCTGACGGTGGAGCTGATCACGCCGGTGGCGATGGAGAAGGGCCTGCGGTTCGCGATCCGCGAAGGCGGACGCACGGTAGGCGCGGGCACCATCAGCGAGATCCTGGCGTAAGCAAGTATTTAGCACTTAGCACCTGGCATCTGGCCGCATGAGGCTGGATGCCGGGGCTGAGAGAAAAAGGTTTAGGAAAAGATTATGCGGGACATCATCACGTTACAGTGCGCCGAGTGCAAAGAGCGCAACTACTCGACGACGAAGAACAAGAAGACCACGACCGGGCGCCTGGAGTTCAGCAAGTTCTGCAAGCGCTGCCGGAAGCATACGCCGCATAAAGAAACGAAGTAGCGGCGGCGGCTGGCGGTTTGGAGGCCAGCCCTTGAGCAAGGTGAGGGCGAAGCAGCGAAGCGTTGCGGAGCCCTAGAAAAATAGGGGCGTAAGCTCAACGGTTAAACTGTCGGTCTCCAAAACCGAACTTGGGGGTTCGAATCCCTCCGCCCCTGCCAGAGTCCAGGAACCGAAGGGCCAAGGAAGTACATGGGAGTAGCGAAAGTGGCGACAGCAAGTGTTGAGAGCGGAGCGGGCAAGGCGCTGGGCTTTGTCGCCCGCACCAAGCGGTTCCTCGAGGACGTGCGCACAGAGATGCGCAAGGTCACCACGCCGTCCGCCAAGGAAGTGCGCGCGACGACCACGGTGGTCATCATCACGGTGTTCGTCTTCGGTCTGTACTTCCTGATCGTGGACTGGATCATGGGCCAGAGCATCGACCGTATCCTGCAGTGGGCAAGGTCGCTTTAAACATGACGGAAGAGATCAAGAACGAGCAGAGCGCGGCGGAAGAGACTCCGGCGCAGGCGAACGGCACGGCGACCGAGCAGCCCGTGGCCGAGGCCGCGCCCGAGCAGCAGGCGCCGCCCGTGAACCCGAACATGAAGTGGTACATCATCCACTCGTATTCGGGCTTCGAGCGCAAGGTGAAGGAGTCGCTGGAGTCGCGGGTGCAGGCCTTCGGCCTGCAGGACAAGATCGGCCGCGTGGTCATTCCCACCGAGCCGGTCACCGAGATCCGCAACGGTAAGAAGTACACCATTGAGCGCGCGTTCCTGCCCGGCTATGTGCTGGTGGAGATGGACCTCAACGACGACGTATGGCACGTGGTGAAGGCCACGCCGCGCGTCACCGGCTTCCTGGGCACGGGGCAGCACCCCTCGCCGCTCTCGGAGGACGAGGTCAACCAGATCGTGTACCGCGTGAACGTCGGCAAGGACAAGCCGAAGCTGCGCGTGAAGTTCGAGAAGAACGAGACGGTGCGCATCACCGAAGGGCCGTTCCAGACGTTCACCGGCGTCATCGACGAAGTGAACGACGACAAGGAAGAGGTCACCGTGATGGTGACGATCTTCGGTCGCTCCACCCCGGTGAAGCTCGAGTTCGGACAGGTAGAGAAGATCGTCGCGTAGGCGGCTAGCAAAAGATTACAGCGCTGCGGCGCTTAGTAGAAGGAAGAGTACATGGCTCCTAAAAAGGTCCAAGGCTACGTGAAGTTGCAGATCCAGGCGGGCAAGGCGACGCCGGCGCCGCCGGTCGGCCCCGCGCTGGGCCAGGCGCAGATCAACATCATGGAGTTCTGCAAGCAGTTCAACGCCCGCACCAGCGCCAAGGAGATGGACGGGCTGATCATCCCGGTGGTGATCACGGTCTACAACGACCGCAGCTTCACCTTCATCACCAAGACGCCGCCGGCGTCGGTGCTGCTGAAGCGCGCGGCCGCGGTGGCCAAGGGCTCCGGCACGCCGAACAAGGACAAGGTCGGCAAGGTGACCGAGAAGCAGGTGGCCGAGATCGCGAAGCAGAAGATGCCGGATCTTAACGCCGCGTCGCTGGAGACGGCGATCAAGAGCATCAAAGGCACGGCACGCTCGATGGGCATCGAGGTCGTGGCCTAAGACAAGGTTCGCAGTACTAAACACCACGGCCATCCGGAACAGGGGATGCGCGGTGGGAGACAGAAGGAAGAGTCGCACATGAAGAAGTCAGGCAAGAACATCGAGAAGGCGCGCAAGGCGGTCGAGAAGCGTCCGTATTCGCTGAACGACGCGGTGCCGCTGCTGCAGAAGGTGAAGTTCGCCAAGTTCGACGAGACCGTTGAGGTCACGTTGCGGCTGGGCGTGGACCCCAAGCATGCGGACCAGATGGTCCGCGGCACGGTCGTGCTGCCGCACGGCCTGGCAAGGCGAAGAAGGTGCTGGTCATCGCCACCGGCGAAAAGCAGCGCGAGGCGGAAGCCGCGGGCGCTGATTTCGTAGGCGGGGAAGAGATGGTCGAGAAGATCCAGAAAGAGAACTGGACCGACTTCGACGCGCTGATCGCCACGCCGGACACGATGAAGTCCGTGGGCAAGCTGGGTAAGGTGCTCGGCCCCAAGGGCCTGATGCCCAACCCGAAGACGGGCACGGTGACGTTCGACGTCGCCAACGCGGTGAAGGAGATCAAGGCCGGTAAGGTCGAGTTCCGCACCGACAAGACAGCGCTGGTGCACGTGCCGGTGGGCAAGATCTCGTTCCCGGCGGAGAAGCTGGTGGAGAACGCGACCACCATCATCACCAGCGTGGTGAAGGCGAAGCCGGCTGCGGCCAAGGGCAAGTACATCAAGGCCGCCTACATCTCTTCGAGCATGGGCCCGGGCGTCCCGCTCGACACCACCGCGGTGGAAGCCGCCGCGAAGGCGTAACGAATCTGGCGGCGAGCCAGGCTCGCGCCGTTTGAAGAAAAGGATCTACTCACATGGCGGTTACGAAAGCAAAGAAGGCGCAGCAGATCGAGAAGCTGAGCTCCGACCTGAAGGGCGTGAACAACATGGTGGTGGCCACCTTCGGGAAGCTCACCGTGGCGCAGGACTACGAACTGCGCAAGGCCGTGCGCTCGGCGGGCGGCAAGTACAGCGTGGTGAAGAACAAGCTGGCAGGCCGCGCAGCCCAGGGCACGCCGCTGGAAGATGCCCTGAAGGGCCTCAAGGGCGTGACCTCGATCGCCTACACCACCGGCGACCCGGTGGCGCTGGCCAAGGCCATCTCGAAGTACCTCGAGGACAACAAGGAACAGTTCAGCGTCAAGGGCGGCGTGGTCGAAGGCAAGGTGGTCTCGGCCAAGGAAGTCGCCGCGCTGGCCACCATGCCGAGCAAGGAAGAGATCATGTCGAAGCTGCTCTTCCTCATCAACGCTCCGGCGCAGCGTTTGGTCACGGTGATGAACGCCGTGGGCCGCGACGTCGCCGTGGTGATCAACCAGGCGGTGGAGCAGAAAAAGTTTGCCGAGAAGTAAGTCGTCTCGGATGGGTCAACGGTTTTAGGGCAGTCGTTGTCAGAGCGTTGCGCAGTACCTCTTACCCGCTTGTCTGGGCAGGGTGAGGCAGGGAGTGGCGCACTGGAAGCCTGGCGCGGTCGCCGAGCAGCACAGTAAAACAATTTAGGAGAACAGAAATGGCGGATCTGCAACAGTTGGAAGAATCAATCGTGAGCTTGTCGCTGCTGGACGCGGCGCAGCTCGTCAAGAAGCTCGAGGAGCGCCTCGGCGTCTCCGCAGCGGCGGCCGCGCCGGTGATGATGGCGGCGGGCGCGGGTGCGGCGGCGGGTGCGGCCCCGGCGGCGGAGGCCCAGACCGAGTTCACGGTGATCCTGAAGGACGTGGGAGCCAAGAAGATCGAGGTCATCAAGGCTGTCCGTGAAGTCACCAGCCTGGGCTTGAAGGAAGCCAAGGACCTGGTGGACGGCGCGCCGAAGACCATCAAGGAAGGCGTGAGCAAGGAAGACGCCGAGAACATCAAGAAGAAGTTCGCCGATGCCGGCGCCACTGTCGAAGTGAAGTAACTGCTTCGACCGGCTTCTTGGTCAGGTCTCAGAGGGGATCCGGATAGGGCGGGCGACTGCGCTATCCGGTGCTCCGGTACTGGATTCGGTTCTGGTGCTGAATGCTTTTAGCGGAAGTTTGAAGGCAGTTTCACCACTGGCGCGGAAAAAGACAATCCAGGGAATCTCAAGCGCGGCTCATCGCGCCTGCGGAGACACTCGTCTCTGCGGGCGCCTCCGCGTTTTTGCCGGAAACCCGCTCTAGACCAGGGTTTTAACCGCCTGCGGGCGGGTACGAAACGCAGTGTAGGGAAAACAAATCGCGGACGCAAGAAGGCAAGTTCAGTTCCTTTTGCCTGTGGACGCGAGAGCAGGATGCGGTCGCAGTAGCGCTTCCATCGCCCATCGTGGGATGCGTGAGACCTGCAACGAGTGGGAAGAACTTTTAGGAGCTTTATGCCGAACAAGAACCGTGCGGTCCGTCATCGCGTCGACTTTTCCAAGATCCCGGCCACCATCCAGATCCCGAACCTGATCGAAGTGCAGAAGCGCTCCTACGACCGCTTCCTGCAGATGGACAAGCTGCCGAGCGAGCGCGAGGACAATGGACTGCAGGCCGTCTTCCAGTCTGTCTTCCCGATTTCCGATTTCCGCAACGTCTCCCAGCTGGAGTTCGTGGACTACGCCATCGGCAACTGGGAGTGCAAGTGCGGCCACCTGAAGGGGCTGCACCACCTGCGCACCACCTGTAAGGGCTGCGGCAACACGGTGATCACCGACCCGTTCCACCCGGGCGACGTGCTGTGCTCCAAGTGCGGCACCTACAACGCGAACACGCCGGACTTCTGCAACAAGTGCGGCGACCCGGTGGGCCTGCAGTTGAAGTACGACGTGAACGAGTGCGAAGAGCGCGGCATGACGTATTCGGCGCCGCTGAAGGTCACCATCCGCCTGACCATCTTCGACAAGGACGCGGAGACTGGCAACAAGACCATCCGCGACATCAAGGAGCAGGAAGTCTTCTTCGGCGACGTGCCGCTGATGACCGCCAACGGCACGTTCATCGTGAACGGCACCGAGCGCGTGATCGTGAGCCAGTTGCACCGCTCGCCCGGCGTCTTCTTTGAGACGCAGAACAACCGCACCTACTTCCTGGGCAAGATCATCCCGTACCGCGGCTCGTGGGTGGAGTTCGAGTACGACCAGAAGAACATCCTGTACGTGCGCATCGACCGCAAGCGCAAGTTCCTGGGCACCATCTTCCTGCGCGCGCTCGGCCTGCGCCAGGATGAGGACATCCTCCGCACCTTCTACACGGTGGACAAGATCGAGCTGCGCAAGAGCAAGCTCTACTGGACGCTCGACCCGGCTTCCGAGAAGGCGACGAACCTGCTCGGCCTGAAGCTGGCGCACTCGGTCAAGAACAAGAGCGGCGACGAGGTCGCGCATTCCGGGCGCAAGATCACCCCGGCGATCCTCAAGGAGATCCAGAAGGCGAAGATCACCGAGATCGAGATCGACACCACGGACCTGGAAGGCGCGTACACCGCCGCCGACGTCGTGGACACCAGTTCAGGCGAGGTTCTGCTCGAGGCCAACAGCGAGATCACGGCCGACAAGCTGAGCAAGATCATGGCGGCCGAGGGCGGCGTGAGCGAGATCCACGTCTTCTTCCCCGAGCGCGACGACGTGGGCAACGTCATCAGCGCCACGCTACGCCGCGACTCGGTCAAGACGCCGCAGGAAGCGCTCATCGAGATCTACCGCAAGCTGCGCCCGGGCGACCCGCCGACGCTGGACACGGCGACCTCGCTGTTCCACGGCATGTTCTTCGACCCGCGCAAGTATGACTTCTCGCGCGTAGGCCGCCTGAAGTTCAACATCAAGCTGTACGACAAGGCGGACGGCGGCGACAACCTCGACGCCCGCACGCTCGAGCCCGAGGACTTCTACGCCACCATCCGCTACCTGCTGAAGCTGCGCAAGAGCATCGGCATCGTGGACGACATCGATCACCTGGGCAACCGCCGCGTCCGCGCGGTGGGCGAACTGATGGAAAACCAGTTCCGCATCGGCCTGGTGCGCATGGAGCGCGCCATCAAGGAAAAGATGAGCGTGTACCAGGAGATGTCGACGGCGATGCCGCACGACCTGGTCAACGCCAAGCCGGTGATGGCCGCGATCCGCGAGTTCTTCGGGTCGTCGCAGCTCTCGCAGTTCATGGACCAGACGAACCCGCTGTCGGAGATCACGCACAAGCGCCGCCTCTCGGCCCTGGGGCCGGGCGGCCTGTCGCGCGAGCGTGCGGGCTTCGAGGTCCGCGACGTCCACCCGACGCACTACGGGCGCATCTGCCCCATCGAGACGCCGGAAGGCCCGAACATCGGCCTGATCTCGTCGCTGAGCTGCTATGCGCGCATCAACGACTACGGCTTCATCGAGTCGCCGTACCGCCGGGTGAAGGGCGGACGCGTACAGGACTACGTCACCGTGGTGAATGCGGGCGACAGCGACATGCGCGTGGGCGACCACATCGAGAAGCACGAGCTCGAGAAGATCAACGCGGACCTGAAGGAACGGCGCAAGCGCCAGGTTGATTTTGAGCCGTTCAGCTTCTACCAGTCGGCGTGGGAAGAAGATAAGCACGTCATCGCGCAGGCCAACGTGGAACTGGACGATAAAGGCCGCTTGGTGGGCGAGCTGGTGAACGCCCGCAAGGCTGGCAACTTCGTGCTGGTGCCGCGCGAAGAAGTGGACTACATCGACGTCAGCCCGAAGCAGCTCGTTTCCGTCGCCGCCTCACTCGTGCCCTTCCTGGAGCACGACGACGCGAACCGCGCGCTGATGGGCGCCAACATGCAGCGCCAGTCCGTGCCCCTGCTTCGCGCCGAGGCCCCCATCGTGGGCACCGGCATGGAGGGCGTGACCGCGCGCGACTCCGGCGCCGTCGTGCTGGCGCGCCGCAACGGCATCGTGGACTCGGTGGACTCCGAGCGCATCATCGTGCGCGTGGAGGGTGAACATCATCCGACGCAGCTTTCGCGCGAGGTAGGCAGCGACATCTACCAGCTCATCAAGTTCAAGCGCTCGAACCAGAACACCTGCATCAACCAGAAGCCCATCGTGAAGAAGGGCGACCGGGTGGTGAAGGGACAGGTCATCGCTGACGGCCCCTGCACCGACCAAGGTGAACTGGCGCTGGGACGCAACGTGCTGGTGGCCTTCATGCCGTGGCGCGGTTACAACTTTGAGGACGCCATCCTGATCTCCGAGAAGATGGTGCGCGAGGACTACTACACCTCCGTGCACATCGAAGAGTTCGAGATCGAGGCGCGCGACACCAAGCTGGGCCCGGAGGAGATCACCCGCGACATCCCGAACGTGAGCGAGTCTGCGCTGCGCGACCTGGATGAGAGCGGCATCATCCGCATCGGCGCCGGCATCAAGCCGGGCGACATCCTGGTGGGCAAGGTCACGCCCAAGGGCGAGACCCAGCTCACGCCGGAAGAGAAGCTGCTCCGCGCCATCTTCGGCGAGAAGGCGGGCGACGTCCGTGACGCTTCGCTCACCTGTCCCCCGGGCATCGAGGGCACGGTGGTGGACGTGAAGATCTTCTCCCGCAAGGGCCAGGAGAAGGACGAGCGTGCCAAGGCCATCGAAGGCATGCAGATCGAGAAGCTGGAGAAGAACCTGGCTGACGAGATCCGCATCCTCACCGACGAGCGCCTGAAGCGCCTCGAGGGCATCCTGGGCGGCAAGGAAGTCCAGGCTGACCTCCACGACGAGCGCACCAACAAGCGCCTGCTGACCAAGGGCGCGGTGCTCGACCGGGAGACCATCGAGCGTATCTCGACCAAGAACCTGAAGCGCATCAAGTACGCCGACAAGGACCCGCGGGTCAACGAGCAGATCGACGAGATCGAGGAGATGACCTCGCGCCAGATCGACGTGCTGCGCAAGATCGTCAACGAGAAGATCGGCAAGCTGCAGAAGGGTGACGAGCTGCCGCCGGGCGTGATCAAGCTGGTGAAGGTGTACGTCGCCATGAAGCGCAAGCTCTCGGTGGGCGACAAGATGGCCGGCCGCCACGGCAATAAGGGCGTGATCGCCCGCATCCTGCCGGAAGAGGACATGCCGTACCTCGCCGATGGGACGCCGGTGGAGATCGTGCTGAACCCGCTGGGTGTGCCTTCCCGTATGAACGTGGGCCAGATCCTGGAGACCCACCTGGGCTGGGCCGGCAATGAGCTGGGCAAGCGCATCACCCGCCTGCTCGAAGAGAACAGCCGCGAAGACGCGATCCGCAAGGAGCTGAAGACCATCTTCAAGGGCACGCCGTTCGTCGAGGTCATCAACGAGATGTCCGAAGACGAGCTGGTGGCCGTGGCCCGGGGCATGGGCGACAAGGTGCGCTTCGGCACGCCGGTGTTCGACGGCTCCAGCGAGAAGGAGATCAAGAGCCTGCTCACGGAGGCCGGCCTGCCGACCTCCGGCAAGACGCAGCTCTTCGACGGCATGACCGGCGAGCCGTTCGAGCAGCCGGTGACCGTGGGCTACATCTACATGCTGAAGCTCTCGCACCTGGTGGACGACAAGATCCACGCGCGCTCCATCGGGCCGTACTCGCTCATCACCCAGCAGCCGCTGGGCGGCAAGGCGCAGTTCGGCGGGCAGCGCTTCGGTGAGATGGAAGTCTGGGCGCTGGAAGCCTACGGCGCGGCTTACATCCTGCAGGAGCTGCTCACGGCGAAGTCAGACGACGTCTATGGCCGCACCAAGATCTACGAGGCCATCGTGAAGGGCGAGGCGGCGATCGAGCCGGGCGTGCCCGAGTCGTTCAACGTGCTCATCCGCGAATTGCAGTCGCTGTGCCTGGATGTGGAGCTGGTGAACACCGCGCCGAAGAAGACAGTTTCGGCGGCGGCCGACTAACAGAACAGGGGCGCCGCTGCGGCGGCGTCCCGCAAGATCGAAAGAACGGACTCCCCGTCACCTCGCTTCCGAGTGACGGGTCGAGCAGAGATTGATGAGATTTCGGGAGCCGGCAGCCGGGATCGTGATCCCGGCAGGAGGAAACCTTGTACCGTTCGAGCCCATTCGACCTCGGAAACGCCATTAACGACTTTGACTCCATCCGCATCAGCCTGGCTTCGCCGGAAAAGATCCGGAGCTGGTCGCACGGTGAGGTCACCAAGCCGGAGACCATCAATTACCGCACCTTCAAGCCGGAGCGCGACGGCCTGTTCTGCGCGCGCATCTTCGGGCCGGTGACGGACTGGGAGTGCCTCTGCGGCAAGTACAAGCGCATGAAGCACCGGGGCGTCATCTGCGACAAGTGCGGCGTGGAAGTGACCCTCTCGAAGGTCCGGCGCGAGCGCCTGGGCCACATCGAGCTGGCATCGCCGTGCTCGCACGTGTGGTTCTTCAAGGGCCTGCCTTCGCGCATCGGCCACCTGCTGGACATCTCGCTGCGTGACCTGGAGTCGGTGCTGTACTTCGAATCCTACGTGGTCATCGACGCGGGCGACGCGCCGGTGAAAGAGCGCGAGATCATCAAGGACGAAGCCAAGTACCGCGAGCTCGACCAGGGTTTCCGCCCCACCGGCTTCAAGGCCATGATGGGCGCCGAGGCGATCAAGGAGCTGCTCAAGCGCGTGGACGTGAACGAGCTCTCCGTGGAGCTCCGCGACAAGATGAAGCACGAGAGCTCGCTGCAGAAGCGGCTCAAGTACGCCAAGCGGCTGAAGGTAGCCGAGGCCTTCCGCAAGAGCGGCAACAAGCCGCAGTGGATGATCCTGGACGTGATCCCGGTCATCCCGCCGGAGCTGCGCCCGCTGGTGCCGCTGGATGGCGGCCGCTTTGCGACCTCCGACCTGAACGACCTCTATCGCCGCGTGATCAACCGCAACAACCGGTTGAAGAAGCTGATGGACCTGCACGCGCCCGAGGTCATCGTGCGCAACGAAAAGCGCATGCTCCAGGAAGCCGTGGACGCGCTGTTCGACAACGGCCGCCGCGGCCGCGTATTGCGCGGCGCCAACAACCGTCCGCTGAAGTCGCTCTCTGACACCCTCAAGGGCAAGCAGGGACGCTTCCGCCAGAACCTGCTGGGCAAGCGCGTGGACTACTCCGGCCGTTCGGTCATCGTGGTGGGCCCGGAGCTGAAGCTTAACCAGTGCGGCCTGCCGAAGAAGATGGCGCTGGAGCTGTTCAAGCCGTTCATCTATCACCGTCTGGAGCAGACCGGCCAGTGCACCACCATCAAGCAAGCCAAGGAGATGGTGGAACAGCAGGAAGCCGTGGTCTGGGACATCCTGGAAGAGGTCATCAAGGACCATCCGGTGCTGTTGAACCGCGCCCCGACCCTGCACCGCCTGGGCATCCAGGCTTTCGAGCCGGTGCTGGTGGAAGGCAAGGCCATCAAGATCCATCCGCTGGTCTGCACCGCGTTCAACGCTGACTTTGACGGCGACCAGATGGCCGTGCACATCCCGCTTTCGCCGGAGGCGCAGGTAGAAGCCAGCGTGTTGATGCTGGCCTCGCACAATATCCTGTCGCCCGCCAGCGGGCAGCCGATCACGGTGCCGACGCAGGACCTCGTCCTGGGCGTGTACTACCTGACCAAGGGCAAGCCGGGCGCCAAGGGAGAGGGCCGCGCCTTCGCCAACATCGAGGAAGTGTTGCTCGCCCTCGAAGCGAAGGAAGTGGAGACCCTGTCGCCGATCCGCCTGCGCTACACCGGTCCGGTCATCGACCTGACCACGGCGTATGACGACCAGGACGTTCTGCACACCGAGCCGGTGGAGTTCAACCGCCAGTTCATCAACACTACGGTGGGCCGCGTGATCCTGAACGACCACCTGCCCGAGGGCATGCCGTTCATCAACGGCCTGCTGAAGAAGAAGGGCATCGGCCAGCTGGTGAACTACTGCTACCTGAACTTTGGCCTGGAGACCACGGTCAAGATGCTCGACGGCATCAAGACCCTGGGCTTCAACTACGCGACCAAGGCGGGCCTGTCGATCGGCATCGACGACATGGTCATCCCGGAGCACAAGTACGCGCTCGTGAAGGAAGCCGAGAAGAAGGTGATCGAAGTCCAGCAGCAGTACCTGGACGGCGCCATCACCAACGGCGAGCGCTACAACAAGGTCATCGAGATCTGGTCGGGCATCACCGAAAAGGTGGCCGACGAGATGTTCAGCGTGCTGCAGCGTGAGGACAAAGAAGGAAAGCTCAACCCCATTTACGTCATGGCCGACTCCGGCGCCCGCGGATCGAAACAGCAGATCCGCCAGCTCTCCGGTATGCGCGGCCTGATGGCCAAGCCTTCGGGCGAGATCATCGAGTCGCCCATCACGGCGAACTTCCGTGAAGGCCTCACCGTGTTGCAGTACTTCATCTCGACGCACGGCGCGCGCAAGGGCCTGGCGGACACCGCGCTCAAGACCGCGGACTCCGGCTACCTGACCCGCCGCCTGGTGGACGTGGCGCAGGACGTGATCGTCAGCGAGAACGACTGCGGCACTGTGGACGGCATCTACGTGGGCTCCATCGTGGAGTCGGGCGAGATCATCGAGCCGTTGCGCGACCGCATCGTGGGCCGCGTTTCGCTCGAGAAGCTGAAGGACTACGAAGGCAAGACGCTGGTTGACGTGAACGGCGAGATCACCGAAGAGACCGCCGGGGCGATCCAATCGGCCGGCATCGAGCGGGTGAAGATCCGCTCCGTGCTGACCTGCGAATCGAAACGCGGCATCTGCATCGCCTGCTACGGCCGCAACCTGGCCTCCGGGCGCACGGTGGAGATGGGCGAGGCCGTGGGCGTGATCGCGGCGCAGTCCATCGGCGAGCCCGGCACGCAGCTCACGATGCGTACCTTCCACATCGGCGGTACGGCATCGCGGGTGAACGAGCAGTCGCGCCTGGACGCGAAGTCCAACGGCACGGTGCGCTTCATCAACCTGCAGACCGTCAAGTCCAAGAGCGGTGAGCTGGTGGTGATGAACCGCCAGGGCTCCATCGCGGTGGTGGACGAGAAGGGCCGCGAGAAGGAGCGCTACTCGGTGCTCTACGGCGCCAAGGTCAAGGTCAACGACGGCGATCCGGTCCAGTTGGGCCAGGTGATGGTCGAGTGGGACCCCTACACCTTCGCCATCCTGACCGAGATCGGCGGCACCGTGCAGTTCAAGGACCTGCAGGAAGGCCTGACACTGAACGAAGAAGTGGACGAGGTCACGGGCCTTTCGCGGCACGTGGTGGCCGAGTCGCCGGACGAGAAGCGCCAGCCCGCTATCGTGATCAAGGGACCCAAGGGCAGCCGCCGCTACCTGATGCCGAGCCGTTCGCACCTTATGGTCGCGGACCAGGACGAAGTGCATCCGGGCGACGTGCTGGCCAAGATCCCGCGCGAGACGACCAAGACCAAGGACATCACGGGCGGTCTGCCGCGCGTGGTGGAGCTGTTCGAAGCGCGCAAGCCGCGTGAGACCGCCGTCATCAGCGAGATCGATGGCGTGGTCAAGTTCGGCGAAGTGAGCAAGGGCCAGCGCAAGATCTACGTCATCGCCGACAACGGCTCGGAGAAGGAATACTCCGTGCCCAAGGGCGTGCACATCAACGTGCAGGAGAATGACCGGGTCCGCGCCGGCGAGCCGCTCATGGACGGCCCGCTCAACCCGCACGACATCCTGGCCGTACTGGGCGAAAAGGAGCTGCAGTCCTACCTGGTGAATGAGATCCAGGAGGTCTACCGTCTCCAGGGCGTGACCATCAGCGACAAGCACATCGAAGTGATCGTGCGGCAGATGATGCGCTGGGTGAAGGTGGAAGACGTGGGCGACACCAGCTTCCTGCTCGAACAGCAGGTGGACAAGTTCCGCTTCCGCGAGGAGAACGAACGGGTGATCGCCAACGGCGGCAAGCCGGCCACCGGCCGTCCGCTGCTGCTAGGCATCACCAAGGCGTCGCTTTCGACCGACAGCTTCATCTCCGCGGCGAGCTTCCAGGAGACCACGCGCGTGCTCACCGAGGCCAGCATCAACGGCGCGGTGGACCACCTGCGCGGCCTGAAGGAGAACGTCATCGTGGGCCGCCTGATCCCGGCCGGCACCGGCATGGAGTATTACCGCAACGTGAAGCTCTCGCCGGAGCTGGAAGAGCAGGCCGCCAAGGTGCAGGAGGAAGTCAGCCAGGCGTACGAAGAAGCCGAACGCGCGCTCGAGCTGCTCCGCACCGAAGGCGAACAGGAAGAACTGGCCGCCGAGTAGTCAGGCTGGAGCTAAAACCAAAAGCGGGACCCGACAGGGTCCCGCTTTTTTATTGCTGTGCTTTCGGTAAGGCCGATCTTCATTGCGGTTTCGGAATGAATTGAGGGTTGCTGCCTCTTCCGAGAACACGCCGTTTCCCGTCTAGGGTCATCGTCATGATCTGCTCCGTGCCGCCGATCATGCCGATATGGATCCGCTCTTCGTGAGTCTCTACGATCTCAAAGACGACGGTACTGCCGTCTTTGGACCAAGCAGGATGCAGCGCATGCCACTGCTTCGCGCTGACAAACGGGTGCACTTCACCAGTATCCGCCTCAAAAAAATAGATTCCGTAACGCCCGGTACGATTGGATGCGAAAGCCAGCAGGTTGCCATCGGGTGACCAAGCCGGGTGGATGTTGCTGTTGGCCTCCCGGGTCAGCCGCCGGGTGGCCTTGGTTTCGAGGTCGATCATGTATAGATCAACCTGCCGGAACCGCGGTCCCAGCCGTTCGAACCACATACTCGTCGCGGTGGCAACGAAGAAGGCGGTTTCTGAAATACGCACGTCGGAACCATCGGCCCTGGCGCTGTAAACAACGAATCTTCCATCCGGTGACCAAGAGACTTCTCCCGCCTTGGCGTCACTGACCTTCTCTTCACCGGGCCCGCTCTCCGGGATGACATACACCCCAGTCTTGTTCTTGCCATCAGAAGCGATGGCGAGGCGCTTTCCGTCAGGGGCCCACGCAACACTCAAGACGGACAGGCCAGATTTCGCAGTCACAATCCGTCTCTCGTTCTTCCCGTTGATATCGCAAAGGCACAATTCCATGGCATTCGAGGAGCCACGGCAAAGGTAGGCAATGCGGGTCCCGTCGGGGGCAATGCGCGGCGCTTCCGCCCCGATTACGAGCCGGCGGGGCTTCTTCTTAAACTCTCCATCTTGGCGAAAAATGGCATAGACGGGCTCCTGATCCTGGATCACCAGATGCCCGGCGGGATTCAGAAATAGCAGCTCATGTTCCGGCGGCGGGGCTAACTTCTGCGCCGGACATAAGTGGACTAAGGCAATTCCCAATATGAGAATCTTCGCAACCAGTGACATTGCCACTACTTTATGCAGGTCTTGCAGATTTGTCGACTGGCCCCAGTACCCCATCCGGCAACCTCCATTCTGCCCCTTCTCGCGCTACCCTAGAGGGCGGTGAGCCACACGCTCCACAACCTGAACCTCCTCCGCAAGGCGTTCTGGAATGCCTTCCGGCATGGCGTCTTCATGATGTCGAAGGGCGCGGCCTACTCGTCCATCCTGACGGTCTTCCCGCTGCTCATCATCATCTCCTGGATCCTGGACAAGACCCACACCACGGACGCCTTTTTCCGCGAGATCTCCTACACCATGAACCTCGTGCTGCCGCCGGGAACGCGTTCGACGGCCCTCGGCGTCTTCCAGACCCAGCGGCCGGTCAAAGAGATCTATACCGCCTCGTTCATCATGATCTTTGCCGCATCTGGAATCATGATCTCGTGGATGGAAGGCTTCCGCCGTGCGCACGGCATCAGCGTTAACCCCTGGGGGTTTTGGAAGGAGCGGGCGGTGGCGCTGCAGTTGGTCTTCTTCGGGTTTGCCCCCATGGTGGTGGCGATGGTGCTGGTCGCCTTCGGCAACGTCATTGAGACCTGGGTGCTGTTGCATCTGCAGTTGGTGCCCAAGGTTTGGGTGCTGTTCGCCTGGAGCATGTTCCGCTGGCTCATCGCCGGAGTGGCCAGCGTGACCGCCATCATGCTCATCTACCACTGGGGGCTGCCGCGGGTCCAGCCTTGGCACCGGGTGCTGCCGGGGGCCGTGGTGGCCACCCTGCTGTGGTTTCCGGTCAGCCTGGGGTTCGGGTGGTACGTGACCCGCTACGCCGCCTACAACATCATCTACGGGCCTCTGGGGGCCGGCATTGCCCTCCTGGTGTTGCTGTACCTGGTCTCCATCACCATCCTGGTAGGGGCTGAATTCAACGCCCTGTCTTGCCCCCGGACCAAGTCCATTGACGGTGACGAGCGCCGCGGGGCCGACCGCCGGCAAGGCCCGCGTCGCCGGGCCTGAGACCCCCGTCCACGGGTGAAAAACGGTACACTAGAGCGTTTCCTTTCATAGCCCTGATTCCTTAAGGCACTTATTACATGGACATGGATCTCGAACTGCTGACCCACCCACTGGAGTTCAAGACCGGCCGCCGCAAGGCCAAGATCGTGTGCACCCTCGGCCCGGCGAGCAATGCGGATGTGGTCATCCGCGACCTCATGCGCTTCGGCATGGACGTGGCGCGGCTCAACTTCTCGCATGGCACGCACGAAGACCATGCGCGGCTCATCGACCGCATCCGCCGCATCGCCGCCAAGGAAGGCAGGTCCATCTGCATCCTGCAGGACCTCCAGGGCCCGAAGATCCGCACTGGGCGGCTGAAGAACCGTATCCCCATCGTGCTGAAGGCGGGCTCGAAGCTGGTCATCACCCCGCAGGACGTCCTCGGCACCACGCAGGTCATCTCGACGACCTTCCAGACGCTGGCCCGCGAGGTGGAACCGGGCTCGCGCATCCTGCTCTCGGATGGGCTCATCGAGCTGCGCGTCAAAGCCATCCGCGGAGCGGACGTGGAATGTGAGGTAGTCAACGGCGGCATGCTGGGCGAGCACAAGGGCATCAACCTGCCGGGCGCAGTGGTCACGGTGCCGTCGCTGACGGAAAAAGACGAGGCCGACCTCGAGTTCGGGCTGCGTCACAACGTGGACATGATCGCGGTGTCGTTCATCCGCAGCGCCGAGGACGTGAAGTATGTGAAGCGCCGCGTGAAAGACCACGGCAGCGATGCCTGGGTCATCGCCAAGCTGGAGAAGCCGCAGGCCATCGAGCACCTGGAGGCGATCCTGGAGTCCGCTGACGGCGTGATGGTGGCGCGCGGCGATCTGGGCGTGGAGATGCCGCCCGAGAAGGTGCCGGTCATCCAGAAACACATCATCCGGCGGGCCTCGGAGTGGCGGAAACCGGTCATCACCGCCACCCAGATGCTGGAGTCCATGATCGAGAACCCGCGGCCCACACGCGCCGAGGCCAGCGACGTGGCCAATGCCGTCTTCGACGGCACCGACGCGCTGATGCTCTCCGGCGAGACGGCGAACGGCAAGTATCCGCGCGAGGCCGTGGCCATGATGGCGAAGATCATCACCGAGACCGAAGGCCAGATGCTGGCGTCGGGGCCGCCCATCCGGAGGCGCAGCCAGAAGAAGCTCTCGATCTCGGAGACCATCTGCGAATCCATCGCGCACGCGGCGCAGGAGCTGGAGATGCGCGCCATCACCGTCTATACGGAGACTGGCACCACCGCGCGCCTCATCTCCAAGTACCGGCCCACGACAGACATCTACTCGCTTACTTATATTCCGCAGGTCTGCAACCGCGCCAACCTGCTGTGGGGCGTCACGCCCATCCTCTGCAAGCACACCCCTTCAGTGGAAGACATGGTCGCCGGCGCGGAGACGGAACTGGTGAAACGCGGCCTCGCGCAGAAGGACGACGTCATCGGCATCGTCGCGGGCACGCGCACGACCTCCGGCTCGACGAATTTCATGCGCCTGCACGTGATCGGGACGGCGACGGAAGAGGAAGCACGCGTCATACATCGCAAAGTAGTGGCCAAGAAGGCGGTAGCGACGCGGAAGCAGCACGAGCGCGCGGCCAAGAGGTCGACGGCGAGGAAGAAGACGAAGTAGCGTTACGGCGAAGGGCGCCAAAAGCTAAGAGCTAAGAGCCAAGAGCTAATTCACCCACGGCCCCTTGCCCGCTTCGCCATTGCCCTTCTTGCTGTCCGGATCCTTGTAGTTGCCGTGCTCGTCGAAGTAATCACCGCGGTCGTGCTCCCGCATGTAGACCTTGAACTTCTTCATCGCCTGCTTCCGCTGATAGCGGTGGTAGGCGTTGCGCATGGCGTACCAGCGCTCGCTGAATGAGAAGCCAAAGCCCTGCCGCGGCAGGAACTTCAGGTAGAGATAACCGAAGAACGCGCCGCCCAGGTGCGCGATCGCCGAGCCCGGGTTCTCATTGCGGATCATCAGCAGCACGTTGATCCCCAGCCAGATGCCGCACAGGTATTTCGCCTTGATGGCGATAGGGAAGGGAAACAGGTACACGTGCGATTCAGCGTAGACCACGCCGAAGGCGATGAGCAGGCCGAAGATGCCGCCGGAAGCGCCGACCAAGGGTGATGCAGGCCGCAGGCCGAAGGCGCCGGCGAAAGCCATGACGGTGAAGACCAGCGCGGAGCCGAAGACGCAGAAGTAATAGAACTCGTAGAACTGGCGCTTGCCGAAGTAGCTGTGCATGGACGCACCGAACATCCAGAGCATCAGCATGTTGAAGAAGATGTGCATGACGTCGCCATGCAGGAAGGCGTACGTCAGAACCTGCCAGAGCTTTCCACGCAGAAGCTCTTCAGGGATAAGCCCGAAAACTCGATAGAACTCGGCGGCGCCGCCCGGCATGAAGCCCTGCAGCAGCGACTGCACGATGAACACCGCCACATTGGCGATGATCAGCCAGCGCACCGCGCCTTCGAAGGGCGGCATGTTGAGCGCACCCGCTCCGCCACCGCCACCGGACATCGTCCTGCGCATGGGGTTCCTCTGTCTTTCTATCTTCCCGCCGGCGTGGGTACCACGGCGAGGCTGCGGTTGCCGTTCTTGTCCACCGCGCGCACGGCGAAGATCACGTTGTCCTTCGAGCGCTGCAACTTGGCGGTGGTCACATTGCCCACGGCCTCCACGTTCTCCCACTCGGCGGCCGTGGTGGTCCGCCACAGGACCTCATATTTTACGGCGCGAGTGTCCGCCGGCGCCTCCCAGGTGAGTTCGGTGTCATTGTCGAGCTGGCGGGTCAACATGCGGACGTTCCGGGGCGCGCCGGGCGCTGTCGCGAGCGAAGCCAGCGCCGCCGCATTCACCCGCGCGACGTTGGCCACGTAGTCGTAGTCCACGAACTTCGGCAGGTCACCATATTCGATGCCGTTCTCTGTCCGCGGGTTCTGGTGCTGACGGTTGTAATCTTCGCGATATTCGGTGAAGCGCACTGCGGCAAAACCGCTCTCGTTGAACGCTGTGTGGTCTCCACCGCGCAGATAGCGGTCACGGCGGAAGATCATCTTGGCCTGGAAGGGAGGGCCGACGTAGCGCTGGCCGACCTCGCGGACGTAGCGCGCGAGCTGCCGGGAAGCGGAGTCGTTCTCCAGCGCGAGATTGCGGATCTGGCGCATCTCCTGCTCGGTGGCGGCGTTGGGAATGCCCTCGGAGAACACGCGCACGATGGACGGGTCCTGGTCCTTGGCCTTGTTGCCGCCGACGATGTCGTTGTTCAGGACGGCGACGATGTTCCACCCTTCAGCCTTCGCCTTCTTGGCAAAGTTGCGGGCGCCGTTCAGCCCCTGCTCTTCGCCGGAGACGGCGAGGAAGATGATGGTGGCGGGGAAGCGGTACTGGCTCAGCACCCGCGCGCACTCCAGGCTCACGGCGGTGCCGCTGGCGTCGTCGTTGGCGCCGGGGGCAGCGTCGGCGACGTTCAGGGTGTCACTGTTGCGCGAGTCGTAGTGTCCGGTGACGACATAGATGGGTTGGGGAGTGTCCTGCGACGTCCCACGCAGGATGGCGTAGACATTGTTCAGTTCAGTCGGCTTGGGGATGCGGTTCCCCGGGGGTTCGGTGAAGGTGTCTACCTTCACTTCCAGGCAGCCGCCGCAGGCGGCGGAGTAACGCTCGAACTCGGACTTGATCCAGTCGCGCGCCGCCAGGATGCCGAGCCCCTTGGCGTACATGTCCGGTTCATTGGCGGTAAGGGTGTTGCGGTTGTGGAAGCTGGCCAGTTTCTCGATGGTCGCCTTGATCTGCGCAGGGGATATCTTCTTCAGCGCGGCGGCGATGGTCGGGTCGACCTCCTTCTTCGGCACACGAGAGACGCGCGGCGACGCCTTCGTGGGAGTGCCCTGGGAGGCGACGAACGGGGCCAGCGACAGCAACAGCAAGAGCAGCCAGGCAGCTTTCCGGATCATGGGATTTCCTCTGCAGGTCAGTTTCAGAAGGGCCGGGGTTCCACTTGACGCAAGCTCGCAAGCAACTTAAATATAGTCAAGGGTATCATTCCCAAGACTTGTTGAAGCGCCTGTGCATTTTATCGAAAGCGAGAGAAGACCATGGTTCTGTGCCCGGAATGTGAGAACGATCTGGACCTGGATGAGGATGACCTCGAAGAAGGTGACGTCGTCTCCTGCGTCGAGTGCGGCACTGACTTTGAAGTGGTCACGTCTGACCCGCTTGAGCTTGCGCCCATAGCGGAAGAGGAAGACGATGACGACGAAGAAGTCGAGGATGAAGACGAGGATGAATAGTCCGCGTCGCATCGCAGCGGCTATACTCGCGCTGGGGCTCTGCCTGGCCGCGGCGCCGGAGTCGTCGGCGCAGAAGCTGAAGCCCGGCGACCCATATGCGCTCATCTTCGGCACGGTCTTCGGGCCGGATCAGCGGGCGGTCGCCGGTGTTCCCATCAAGATCCGCCGGGCAGACCAGAAGAAGGCCAAGTGGGAACTGGTCACGGACCGCCGGGGAGAGTTCGCGCAGCGCTTCCCGGCAGGCGCGGCTGAGTACGTCATCACGACCCATTTGGACAAGAAGTATGGCCTTGAAAACAAAGAACTTAAGGTCAAGATTGCGAATGATGAGCGGCAGGATATCGCGCTGCATCTAACTAAGGCAGAGACCACAGAAAAGAAGAAGTGAGCCACGTCTCAGAGGAGGCGCGAACGTGAAACGTTGGACGAAGATCGTGATGGGAGGCACCCTGCTGGGTGCGGCAGCCTTCATCCTGGCGCCGCGCGCTTTAGGGTATACGGTACCGGAGCCGCTGGTGCAGCGCGACAAGGAGAGCCAGACCAAGACACTCACCGGCACCGTGGTGGCTGAGGGCGATGCGCCCCTGCCGCAGTCCGTGGTCTATCTCAAGAACATGAAGACGCTGGCGGTGAAGAGCTTCATCGCTGACGAGAACGGCGGGTTCCGCTTCTACGCGCTCTCGCCGAATACCGACTACCAGGTCTATGCCGAGTACAACGGCCAGCGCAGCGGCACCAAGACCGTGAGCGGCTTTGACAGCAAGACGAAGGTGGAGATGACGCTGAAGGTCGAGGTCAAGAAGTAGCTTTAGCCGTTAGCCAAAAAAACAAGGCCGCCGAAAAGGCGGCCTTTCTTTTTCTGAGACTGAATGCTGCTTTACTGGTTCTCGCGCTTCCAGTTGATGATGTCGCCCAGGGTGGTCTTGCCGCTCGAGCTGGAGCTTGAGACCGGCTGCTTGTAGGCTTCCACATCAGCGCGGCTGGCTTCTTCGCCGATGGCGCGCAGGCTGAGGCCCACTTTCTTTTCCTCGGGGTTCATCTTCACGATCTTGAAGTCGCGTTCCTCGCCGGCTTCGAGCTTTGCCGGCGCGCCGTGTTCATCCACGGCTTCGGAGTTGTGGCAGAGACCTTCCACGCCCTCAGCGATCTCCACGAACGAGCCGAACGCAGCCGAGCGCAGTACCTTGCCCTTCACCACGTCGCCGATGCGGTGCGTGTTGAAGAACGTCTCCCAAACGTCGGGCTCAAGCTGTTTCATGCCCAGCGAGAGGCGGCGGTTCTCCGGCTCGATGGCCAGGATCACGGCCTTGACCTTGTCGCCCTTCTTCAGGACTTCAGACGGGTGCTTCACGCGCTTGGTCCAGCTCATGTTGCTCACGTGGATGAGGCCGTCGATGCCGTCCTCGATCTCGACGAAGGCGCCGAAGTCAGTGAGGTTGCGGACGCGGCCTTCCACCTGCGCGCCCACGGGATACTTATTGTGCAGCGTCTCCCACGGGTTCGCCTCAAGCTGCTTCATGCCCAGCGAGATGCGGCGCTCGGTGGGATTCACATTGAGCACCACGGCCTCTACCTCCTGGCCGGTGGTGAGGAGCTTCGAGGGGTGCTTGGTGCGCTTGGACCAGCTCATTTCGCTGACGTGTACCAGGCCCTCGATGCCCTGTTCCAGCTCGATGAACGCGCCGTAATCGGTGGTCGAAAGGACCTTGCCCTTCACGTGCGCGCCCACGGGATAGCGCTCCGCGGCGTCGAGCCATGGGTCAGGGGTGAGCTGCTTGAAGCCGAGCGAAACGCGCTGCTTCTCTTTGTCGAACTTCAGTACCTTGACGTGGATCTCATCGCCCACGTGGACCAGGTCGCGCGGGTGCGTGAGGCGTCCCCAGGACATGTCGGTGATGTGGAGCAGGCCGTCCAGCCCGCCGAGGTCGACGAATGCGCCGTACTCGGTCAGGTTCTTCACCGTGCCGGTGAGGACCGCACCCTCTTCCAGGTGCTTCATGGTCTCTTCGCGCTTGACCGCGTTGACCTCGTCGAGGATCTGCTTGCGGCTCACGACGATGTTGCCGCGCTTCTTGTTCAGCTTGACGATGCGGACTTCGATCTCCTGGCCGATGTACGCGTCAATGTTGCGCACCGGCTTGGAGTCCAGCTGCGAGCCGGGCAGGAACGCCTTGATGCCGTGGATCTCCACGTTGAGGCCGCCCTTGACCCGCTCGGCTACTACGCCCTTGATGTTGGTCTTCTCGTGGTAGGCCTTCTCGATGTCGTCCCAGACCTTGTGGCGCGCCGCCTTTTCGTGCGAGAGCAGCAGGTAGCCTTCTTCGCGCTCCCCGCGCTCGATCACCACTTCCAGCGTGTCGCCCGGCTTTACCTTGACGTTGCCGTCGCGGTCGGTGACCTGCGCGATCGGCACCATGCCATCGGCCTTGTTGCCGATGTCGACGGCGACATGGGTGGGGGTGATGTTGATGACTGTGCCCTTGATGACGTGCTGATGGTCGTCAGTCTGGGCGGTTTCGGCAGCGGCGGCTGCGGATTGTTCAGCTTCGAATGTTTCCAGGACGGAGGCGAAATCTTCGGACATGTTTTGGTCGTTTTCTCGGCGAGTAGGACCCTCGTTGGGCCGCTCGTTCTGTTTGGGATTGGCGTGCATGGAGGCGCTGGCCGACGACGTTTCCGCCGTACCCTGACCCGCTTGGTTAGAAGCGGCTTCCGGGGTGCGGGCTGTGTTGTCGTTCAACATCATTTCTCGTCAAGTCGGGCGTTCCCCGGGGACCGTTCAGGAGGGGTGACACGCAGAGAGCGGAAACGACCCTGAGGGACCACGGAGTGGTGGCGGCGAGTTTTCCTGCAGATTGCCTTGGATGGAGGCGAGATACCGAAAACTCAGCGGCCGGAGCCGGTTCGCGCGCCGCGCTTACCGGACTCTTCTACTGTAACAACCCCTTCCGAAGGGTGTCAAACCGAGGCCTATACCCAATGACTTAGGCCGGATGTGGGACCCTCCCCTTGCTACAATCCCGAGCTATGGACTACCTCTGGAGCCCGTGGCGGTATGCCTACATCACCGGAGAAGAGCCCCCCGCCGGCTCCTGCATCTTCTGCGATAAGCCTAAGGCCTCCGACGACGCCCAGAACTACATCGTCCACCGGGGAAAAGAGTGCTTCGTCATCCTCAATGCCTTTCCCTATACCTCCGGCCACGTCATGGTGGTGCCCTACCAGCACGCCGACGAGCTGCAGAAACTCCCTGAAGCCGCCGCCACGGAGCTTATGGCGCTATCCCAGCGTATGGAGGGCGTCCTGCGGCGCCTCTACAAGCCCGAAGGGATTAACCTGGGGATGAACATCGGGAAGGCGGCGGGAGCCGGCATCGCCGGACACATCCACATGCACATCCTGCCCCGCTGGACGGCCGACTCGAACTTCATCTCCGTCATCGGCGAGACCCGCGTTCTGCCCGAGGCGCTGGACGTGACCTACAAGCGGATCAAAGAGGCGCTAGGGTAGTCTTTCAATCTCGAGCGCAGCGAGAGATCCCTATTTAGCCTTTAGCCGTTAGCCATTAGCCGTTAGGACAACGTGGAGTGTTGGAAATCCATGTGGCGCGACGGGGGCATTCTGTCTCGGAAGGGCACGGCTTCAGCCGTGCTGATCAAGGCGCTAGAGATATTCGGCTTTAGCCGCTGCGGTATAGGCGCGAAGGCCACCAAGCGAGTCACTTTGCCGCAACCCACCCGAACACGAGATGCCGGGTTCCCTTCACCTTCCGGGTTCGTTTCCGGGTTTCCACATCTACCTGGTAGATATCAACCGTGCCCTCGTCAGGATTGTTCGAAACGTTGACCAGCAACGTCTTGGAATCGGGAGACCAGACTGGCGCTAGATTGGGCAATACCCAGGAGCCAAAGTCCATGATGTCGCGCGCGTCGGTACCATCCGGACGGACCAGCCGCACCCGGAATCGCGGCGCGCGCAACGTAAATTGTGAGTCAGGCGCGTCTGCAATATAGGCGATCCATTCTCCCGACGGCGACGACGAAGGTGCCATGCCCTCCGCAATCCTGGCTACCATTCCAGTGGAGACGTCGAAGACATAAATGGAAGGATCAACTTGACGGAAGGTGTTTTCATCTACAGTAGGCTCCCAGACACCATCGAGTACGATTCGTCGTCCGTCTGGAGACCAGGAAACAATGGAACCTGTGCGCCTTGGGGTGCTCAGGATCGTCACTTGTCCCCCCTTGGTAGTCAAGATCCGGAGCTTGGACGACACGTGCCCAGTCCGCACTTCCCCGGCCTTAGTATCCAAAATGCGAACCCGGTCAGGTCGCCCCTCGTCTGCCTGGAAGGCCAGCTGACTTCCATCGGAAGAGATGGAGGCGCCACCGTAAATGACGATCTGATGATCGGTCCATTTCTTCTCTTTCACGGAATATGTCCTGACCACATTTCGCGGACTGCGCTCAGGAGGATCGGTCGGAAGCCCCGAAACCACTACGCTGCCATCAGAGGAAAAGCTGGGCCTGATGAAACCGGGAGCCCCTTGGTTGTTCTGTAGAGCAACGACTTTGTCTTCAGTCACGAGAAAAAGTCGACGAGGTGGGTCGCCGACAAGTAGTGTTGCTCCCGGCAAGCGTAGAAGCTTCTGCGGTGGTTGCTCCGCGGGCACAGACTGGCCTTCAAGGTGCAGGCCGGTCAGCAACACCCCGGCAACCAGCGAAAATCTTACGTTGCCTGTTGGCATCCGTATTCGTCCACCTCTAGGGCGTTGATCGGCAGTATAAGGGAGGAGCAGGCTGCCGCTCTATCCTCGCTGTGTCCTGCCGTGAGCATTCATTTTCCTGAAACCGTAGTATCCTTCCCCCCAGATTGGCCCATAATCCCATACCCTTTCCGGCGCTCGAAGCCGAGCGCGAACGCTTCCGCGCGGACCTGGCTGCGGACTGCCAGCGCCTATGGACACAGCGCTCCGGACGCACCGGTGTAGTTCTCTCCGGGGGCGGCGCGCGCGGCGCTTATGAGGCGGGGGTGCTGCTCGCCTTCCAAGATGCCAATCTCCCGACGCACATCCTGGCCGCGACTTCGGTGGGCAGCATCAATGCAGCTTCGTACGCCGCTCATTCCAAGACGAACGTGGGCAATGCCGAATCGCTGGTGCGCTCCTGGTCTCACATCAACCCGCCGGCGGTCGGCATCGACTGGTTCCGCTACATCCTGCTGCTGGCCGGGCTCATCGCGGCTTCCGCCGGCTTCGGCAACCTTATCCGTGAGGCGCTCCGGAGCGTCGACATCATCTTCCACCTCACCAGCCCGAAGCTCACGTGGTTCGCGCTGGGGCTCACCGGCGTGGCCATCCTTTACTTCTTCGACCACCTGCCTTATCTCGGGCATGTGATCAAGCATGCCGTGGTGCGGCGGCACTGGAAACCGGACCCGAAGAAGACTTGGCTTTCCATCTTCGCCAATCTGGTCGTGTGGGGGTGCGGCACATTTTTTCTCATCGTCAGCCACATCCACCTTACCCCCGACGAAGTGGATGAGACCGACCCCACGACGTACCTCATCACCGCGGGGCTGTTGCTCATCGCGGCGCTCGGCTTTTTCCTGCGCAAGCGCATCAGCCTCTACAGCCATAAGTTCCTGCGCCTGCCCCTGCGCTCCGGCCTGTTTCCCAACTTTGAGCGCACGCGCTTCCTGCGAGAGCACATACCGGAAGCCGGTCTTCGCGCGTCGCCGATCAGAGTGGTGATGACTGCGGCCGACGTCAACACCGGCGCGGAGAAGTGCTTCTCCAACACACCGCCGGAGAAGCTGGTGAGAGACCCGGGCGTCGATCCCACTTTTGTGCGCGACGAGACCGTGATGCCGGACGACCTGTTGCTCGCCGTCATCGCGTCGTCTGCATTTCCCATCGTGTATGAGGCCGTCCCGATGCAGGGGGCCACGTGGACAGACGGCGGCATCGTGAGCAATCAGCCCATCCGCCCGGCCATACGCCTGGGCGCGGATGTGCTGTTCCTGGTGATGGTAGAGCCGCGCAGCCAGCGCCGCGGCGAGATCAAGACCTTCCTCGACCTCGGGGTACGCGCCATCGACATCCTCATGGCCCAGAACCTGAAGACCGACCTTAAGATCCTCAGCAGCGTGAACACCTGGTGCGAGCACTACGCTGCCGGGCTGGGTCTGCGGCCTGAACAGGTCACGCTGCACGTCGGCAAGCGCAGCTATCGCTACCTGAAGGCGTTCACGGTTGAGCCCGCCGATGCGCTAGGGGCGTCCGTACTTGACTTCGACGGCGACATCACCGCCCCGGCCATACTGCAGGGTTATCGTGACGGCGCCCGCGCGGTGGACGAGTTCGCGTCATATCTCCGCAGCCTGCCCACCAACCTGCCGCGCCACGAAGTGCGGCTCGTCGCCGAACAATCTGACTTGAGCCGCGCCGCTGCCCGTCCCTAAGCGCACCTAAGACCGCCCGCTCTCTTTGCCCGGCATCCAAGCCTCTAACCGACATTCTGAAAGGGGCACTCTCATGGCTATCTACGGCAATCTTAAGGACTATCGTTTTGACAGCGAAGTGGAAGACATCCGCGGCGCCGACGTTTACGGCAGCAACGACGAGAAGCTCGGCGAGATCGAGGACGTCATCTTCGACAGCCGCAGCGGTGAGTTGAACTATGTGGTCATCGACACCGGCGGCTGGCTGACCAGCCAGCGCTTTCTCGTTCCCGCCAGGGAGATCATGATCCGCGAGGAAGGCGACGAGGATTACCGCGTGAACCTCACCAAGGAACAGATCGAGCGCTTCCCGGAGTACAAAGAAGAGGCGTTAGCGAATGAAGAGCGCTGGGCCGACTACGAACGCCGCTACCACGCGGCCATGGAAGATGGCCCGGTGATGCATCGCGAAGACAGTACGCGCATGATCACGCCGGAGCCGTCGACGGTGGAGGGGAGCGTCGCTTCGAGTGCTGTGGATCCGGCTGCGGCCACGCCGCGCCGCATTGGTCAGGACCTGCCGCGCTTCGGCGCCACGTCGCAGGCTGACACCATGTCGCCCGAAGTCGGTGGCCTGGTCGGGAACACGCAGTACGAGCCGGCAGGCGCGATCCCGGACCGCCAGGAGCGTCGCGGCCCAGACCGTGGCCGCCGTTTCGAGGATTTCCAGGAGCGCCTGCGCCGCGAACGCGAGGAGATCCTGCGCCGTCGCGCGGCCTGATCACTTTCCGAGCATCTTCCGGAGCTGGGCTTCATCGATGACGGTGATGCCCAGCTCTTTGGCTTTGTCGAGCTTGGAGCCGGCCTCGGCGCCGGCGAGGACGAAGTCCGTCTTCTTGCTGACCGAGCCTGATGTCTTGCCGCCGGCGTCCTCGATGAGGGCTTTCGCCTCGTCACGCGAGTAGCTGGGTAGCGTGCCGGTGATGACGAAGGTCTTGCCCGCCAGTTGCGTGCCCCGCTGCTTCACCACGCCCTTGAACTGCAGCCCCGCCTTGCGCAGCCGCTCCACCAACTGGCGGTTGCGCGGCTCATCGAAGAACTCGCGGATGCTGGCAGCGACGCGCGGGCCCACTTCCGTGACTGCCATCAGCTCTTCTTCTGATGCCTCCATCAGTTTGTCCATGGAGCCGAAGTGCTCGGCGAGCAGGTCGGCAGTGCGCTCCCCGACGAACCGTATTCCCAAGCCGTAGATCACGCGCTCCAGCGGCAGCGTCTTGGCGCGCTCGATCTGCGCGAGCACGTTCTGCGCCGACTTCTTGCCCATGCGCTCCAGCGTAAGCAGCTTGTCTTCGGTCAGGTCGAAGATGTCGGCTACGGTCTTCACCAGGCCGGAGTCAGCAAGCTGGTTCACCAGCGATTCGCCCATGCCCTCGATGTTCATCACCCCGCGCGAGGCAAAGTGCAGGATCTCCTCGCGCAGCTTCGCGGGGCAGGCGGCGTTCACGCAGCGATGGTCGGCCTCGCCCTCGGCCCGCACGACCTTCCCGCCACATTCAGGACACTTCGCCGGCATGTGAAACTTGCGCGTGCCGCGAGGGTGCTGCTTATCGTCCAGCACCTTAACGACCTTGGGGATCACGTCGCCACCGCGTTCGACCACCACCCAATCGCCGATCTTCACGCCGAGGCGCTCGATCTCGTCTTCGTTGTGCAGCGTTGCGCGCGTGACCGTTGTTCCGCCGATGCCCACCGGCCTCAGCGCGGCCACCGGCGTGAGCTTCCCGGTGCGGCCCACCTGCACCAGGATGTCTTCGATGACGGTCTCACCCGCGCGCGCGGCGTACTTGTAGGCGATGGCCCAGCGCGGCGCCTTGCCGGTGAATCCCAGTTCGCGCTGCACCGCGACGGAGTTGACCTTGATGACGATGCCGTCGATCTCGTACGGCAGGGAGTCGCGCTTGCCCTCCCATTTCTGGATAAAGCGCAGCAGCGCGTCGAAGTCAGACGCCACCGCGTGGTTCGGATTCACCTTGAAGCCTGCGGCGGCGAGCGCGGCCAAAGCGTCGGAGTGTTTGGCGAAGGCATCACTGCCGTCGGACTTCAGCGCCGCGTAGGCAAAGTAGTCGAGGCGGCGCTGGGCCACGATGTTCGGCTCCAGCACGCGGATGGTCCCGGCCGCGGCGTTGCGCGGATTGGCGAAGCGCGCCAGGCCTTCCTGCTCGCGCTCGTCGTTCATGCGGGCGAAGGCGGCGATGGGCATGATGACCTCGCCCCGGACTTCAAAGTCTGCCGGCAGACCGCTCTTCTTGCGCGCTGCATCCGGGATCGACAGGGGCACGGACCGGATGGTGCGCACGTTCCCGGTCACGTCTTCGCCGGTGTAGCCGTCGCCGCGGGTCACGCCCTTGTCAAGCGCGCCGCCGCGATACCAGAGCGCCAGCGACATGCCGTCCAGCTTCAGCTCGCAGACGTACTCCACGCTTTTCGCGCCCGCCAGTTCATGCACGCGGCGGTCCCAGGCGCGCAGCTCTTCTTCGTTGTAGGCGTTGTCGAGCGAGAGCATGGGCCGCGAGTGCTCTTGCTTGCGGAAGCCTTCGCGCGGCTTGCCGCCCACGCGCTGGGTCGGGGAATCCGGCGTGATAAGGCGAGGATTGGCCTCTTCGAGCGCCTTCAGCTCGAGCATGAGGCGGTCGTACTCGGCGTCGGAGATCTCCGGCGCGTCCAGGACGTAGTAAAGATGTTCGTGGCGGCGGATCTCGTCGCGCAGCTTCTCGATCTGATCCGCCGGGGACTTGGGCATGGCAAAGATTATAGAGATGTATTAGATTTCGCCCGTGGAGGTTCGTTCCATGAGACTCGTCATCGCATTCCTCGTCCTTCTTTCCTGCCTGTATGCCCAGAACCCGCCGGCGAAATCCGCTCCGGCCAAGCCCGCTGCAGCTCCGCCCGCGGCCAAACCTGCCGAAACCGGCATGCCGAAGCCCGCGCCGGAGATCGAGCGGCTGCGGACCATGCTCCAGGGCCGCTGGACGACGGAGGAGAAGCACGAGCCCAACGCATTCGTGCCGCAGGGCGGCGTCGGCAAGGGAAGTGAAAGCGTACGCCCCGGGCCGGGAGGGTTATCCATCATCGCCGAATACACCTCCCAGGGCCCGACCGGCCAGTTTGCCGGCATCGGCATCTTCACCTGGAACGCGGCGCAGAAGGTCTACGAGCTTCACTGGACTGACAATACCAACCCCGCCATGACGATGATGACCGGCAAGTGGGAGGGCGACAACCTGGTCTTCACCGGCGTGGACACGATGATGGGCAAGAAGCTCTACTCGCGCCACATGTTCACCGACATCAAGCCCACTGGTTTCACCTACGTCATTGACATGGGCCCGGCGGCCAACCAGCTCAAGCGCGCACTGACGGTCAGCTACACGCGCTGGGACCGCAATCGCGAGTTCCGCCAGCGGCTGGAACAGATGCGCGGGCCGACTCCGCAGTAACGGGTAGAATCGCAGGCGCATGCGTCGCGCCGCGCTTATATACAACCCGGCCTCAGGACAGCAGCAGCACCGGCGCCTCGCCCGGGTGCAGGCGGCGGCGCAGACGCTGGAAGCGGCCGGTATTGCCGCCACGCTGATCCCCACCGAAGCCGCCGGCTCGGCGGGTGCCCAAGCCGCGGCCGCCGTGACTTCAGGCCATGACGCGATCTTTGCCTGTGGTGGCGACGGCACGGTCAACGACGTGCTCCAAGGCCTGGTGGCCCATGCCCCCGACGTGCCATTGGGAGTCGTTCCGCTAGGCACCGGAAACGTGTTGGCCTTCGACCTTGGAATCCCGCGTGGCCCCGCGGCCGCCATCCGCAAGCAACTGACATTCACGCCTCGTCGCATCGCCGCCGGGCAGATCGAATATCAGGGGCGCGACGGCAACCGCGAATCGCGCTACTTCACGCTGGGGGCCAGCGTGGGGCCCGATGCGCTCATGCTGTACCGCACCCATCCGGCGCTGAAGAAGCGCATCGGCATCTTCGAGTACTTCCGCCAGGCAGTGCTGTTTCTGCTGAACCATCCCTACGAAGAATTCCAAGTGTCCATAGCCGGGAGAGAGGAGAAGACCCGCTGTTCGCAGCTCTCCACCGTGCGCGTGACCCGTATCGGCAACCGCATCCGCTATTTCACGATGGACTCCGGCCTGCACCGCGATGACTTCCACGCCCTGTGGGTGGCGACCCCGAACCTGATCCGCCAGGGAATCTACTTCCTCAGCCTGTGGGGAGGGTTCAAGTGGAAGGTGCAGGGAATTGATGGCATGCTTTGCGGCGAGCTTCATTGCGAAGTCCTGCCTGACCAGACGTACGCCCACGGCCTTTACGCCCAGGCCGACGGCGAAGTCCTGGGCGGGCTGCCGGTGACCATACGCATCGTGCCTCAGGCCTTCACGTTGCTGATGCCGCCCGTCACCGCGCACTGACGCGGTTGCGGCCTTTCGGGTATTCTCAAGGAGATTGGACCCGATCACGCACACCCTCTTTGGCGCGGTCATGGGACGCGCCGGCCTCAATCGCACCACTGGGCTCGCCACGGCGACGCTCGCCCTCTCCGCTGAGTTGCCGGACATCGATGTAGTGCTCAACTTCGCCGGGCCGGTGGTTTCGTTCGGCAACCATCGCGGCATCACCCATACATTCCTGGGGGCGCCATTCGTCGCCGCGGCAGCGGTGGGCATCGTCTACGCGTGGTATCGCTGGATGCGTAAGCGCGGCCGGGACACAAAGCTACCGCCCAAATGGAAGCTGCTGTACGCCTATGGGCTGCTGGGCGCGCTGAGTCACGTCCTGCTCGACTTCACCAATAACTACGGTGTGCGGCCGCTTTCGCCGTTCCTGCATGAGAGGTACGCGTGGGACATCGTATTCATCATTGAGCCCACGGTGACATTACCGCTGCTGCTCGCTTTGGTGCTGCCGTGGTTCTTCGGGCTCATCGGCGGCGAAGTCGGGGCCAAGCGAACGAAGTTCCCCGGACGCGCCGCCGCCATCACCATGCTGGTGGTCGTCGGATGCGTCTGGTGGCTGCGCGACTTCCATCACCGCCGGGCCATCGCGCTGCTGGGCCAGCAGCATTACGAAGAGCGGGAACCACTGCGTATCTCCGCCAGTCCTTACATGCTGAATCCCTTCCGCTGGCTGGGCGTAGTCGAGACCGAGACTGCCTTCTTCACCATGCCGGTGGACACGCTCAAGGGCGAGGTCGATCCCCAGCGCACCATGCGCGTGCGTTACAAGCCGGAAGAGACGCCGGTCACGCTCGCGGCGAAGTCCTCACCGCTGGGCAAGGTGTACTTGGACTGGGCGCGGCATCCCTATGTCGACATCATGGTTCCGGACCGTCCGCAAGGCGACACGACGGTGGTGATCCGCGACCTCAGGTACGACTATCCCGACAACCGGCTCCGCTTCGGCGACGATTCCGACAACCAGGACCGCACGCCGCTGACGATGCGCGTAGTCCTCGACTCGCAGTTGCGGGTAGTGGAACAGCGCATGGGAAGGCACGTGGAGAAGTGACCGCCGAGTCGGAGCGTATCCGGGACCTCTACGAACGTCATGCGCACGCTTGGGACCGAGCGCGTGCCCATGAGCACCTGCCCGTCGAAGCCCCGTGGCTCGACCGTTTCCTGTCGCATGTGCGGCCGGGCGGAGCGGTGCTGGACCTCGGTTGCGGCTCGGGTGTACCGCTCGCGCGCTACATGATCGAGAAAGGATTCAAGGTGACGGGCGTTGATTCCTCGCCGACGCTCGTCGCCCTGGGCCGCTCCCGCTTTCCCGAACACGAGTGGATCGTGGCCGACATGCGCAACCTGGCGCTCGGCCGCCGGTTCGCTGGTGTCCTCGCCTGGGACAGCTTTTTCCATCTTTCCCCAGAGGACCAGCAACTGATGTTCCCCATCTTCGGTGAGCATACCGCCGCCGGCGGGGTCCTGATGTACACCAGCGGGACCCAACACGGCGAAGTGCTGGGCACTTTCCAAGGCGAGCCGCTCTATCACGGCAGTCTCGATGAGGCCGAGTATCGCGCGCTCCTCCGCGATCATGGCTTTGAGATCCTCCACTATGTCGCCGACGACCCTGATTGTGGGAACCATACCATCTGGATCGCCCGTCACGGCCGCGCTTGACGCCACCGGCCTGCGGGCGCAACAATGAACCTTCGTCGTATTCAATCCCTAAGAGGTCATTCCATGCTGGCTGTACTGTTCGTCGTCCTGGCCATTGCCATCCGCTTCCTGCCCTTTGTGCTGGGCTACACCCCGGTGTGGAACTTCACCCCAGTGGGCGCGGCGTTGCTCTATTTCGGTTACAAGCACCCGCGGAAGTACATGTGGTTCCCCGTGGCGCTGCTGGCGCTCTCAGATGTGCTGCTGAACCGCTTCGTCTATGGCTTCCCCATCACCTGGGAGACTTTTGTCAGCACCGGCTGGTATGCGGTGGCGCTGCTCCTCGGTTCGCTTCTCAAGGACCAGGCCACTCCGCTGCGCGTGGTAGGTGCCTCGCTGGCCGGGTCGGTCTCGTTCTTCGTCATCAGCAACTTCGCGGTATGGGCTGCGTATGACATGTACCCGCACACGCTCGCCGGGCTTGCCGCTTCCTACATCGCTGCCATCCCGTTCTTCCGCAACAACCTGGCTGCCGACCTGATCTACACCGTCGCCATCTTCGGCGCGCCGGTGGTGTTCGAGGCCATGCAGCGGACGCTGGCTTCGCGTCATCAAGCCGCAGCGTAGCTTCCCTGAAGATCAAAGGCGCGACGAAATGTCGCGCCTTTTGTTTTTGCTTCTCGGATCAGTTCTTGGGAGTCCGCGACCGCTTCCACCACCACCACGCCAACCCAGCCAGCGCGAGGGCGGCGAAGGTAAGCAGCACCGCCGTGCGGTGTTCGCGGAAGAGGTTGCCGAACAGGTGCACAATGTCCGGGCCGAAGCGCACCACGAAGAAGCTCAGGATGAGGAAGCGCAGCATGCGTCCGGCGAAGAGCGCCGCCAGGAAAAGCGGTACCCGCATCTCGAAGACGCCGGCGGCCAGGATGATGAGCTTCATCGGCGTGGGCGGCGGCAGCATGGAGGGGATCATGATGAAGAAGAACTCGCCCCGTTCGTGCCGGTCGCGCATGTCCTCCAGCCGCTTGCGGTCGATGCGCTTCAGCAGGAACAGCTCGCCACCGGCGCGTCCGATCCAGTACGGCACCAGGCTGCCCACCGACGAGCCCACTGCTCCCATCAGGCAATAGAGCCAGAAGCGGCCCGGGTCTTTGTAGACATAGGTCGCGATCACCGGGTCAAGCGGGATCACGGGGATGACCGCATCCACCGTGGCGATGACCAGCACACCCCAGATGCCGAGGTAGGCCAGCAATCCGGCAAAGAACGCCGTGTACTTGCTGAAGATGGCTTTTAGGGATTCCAACCTGAAAGGCTCGCGTCGAGAAGTAGCGTCTTTAAAAGTGTAACAGCAGAGGATTTACTGCGGATGCTCCGTGTTCCCGCGCAGCAGCTCCAGTGCATGAGGGATGAGATGCAGGATGCTGCCCAGGGATTCCACCGCGCCCGTAGGGCTGCCCGGAAGGTTGACGATCAGTGTAGTGCCGCGGGCTCCGCAGACAGCCCGCGACAATGCAGCCAAAGGCGTGAATTTGAGTCCCTCGGCGCGCATGATCTCGGCCATGCCCGGCACCATCCGCTCGCAGACGGTCGTGGTCGCCTCCGGGGTGACGTCGCGCGGGCCCAGCCCCGTGCCGCCGGTGGTTACGACCAGGTCGGTCGCCTCCACCAGTCGCAGCAGCGCCCGGGCGATGACCTCGGCGTCGTCTGGCACGACCTCACGGCCGACTACCTGGTACCCCTCCTCGGTCAGCACTTCTTTGACGGCGGGACCGGAGGTGTCCTCACGCTGTCCGGTGGAGGCGGAATCGCTGACGGTCAGGACGACGGCGCGGTAGGGAAGAGCGGGCATCAGCCTTCGAGCACGTTCTCTTCAGCGCCACGGTTGGCTTCATCGAGCAGGCGCAACCCTTCCATCAGCAGCCCCTGGGTGGAGCGCGTGGTGGTCTGTTCCTTGCTGGAGCCGGTGAAGTCGATGGCAAAGGTGCCGTCGGTCCACGACATTACTTTGTAGACCGCCTCGTCGCCCTTGAGATTGTCGAAGACGGCATGGTTGATCTGCCCGTCAGAGAAGAACATCTGGCACTTCTGCCCGTTGTAGGTGAGGGTGAGCGAGCAGCTCTTGTGGCCCATCTCCAGCGACTGGAACAGGTCCATGATGTTCATCTGGGCCAGCGAGCCGCGCAGCACGCTTTCGCCCGGCGCCTCGCGCGCCATCTTCTCCAGCGCGATCTTGTCGACCACTTTCTTGATACGTGCAGTTGCCTCTTTGACGTAGAAGGGCTTCTCGATGTAGTCCTCGACGGAGACTTGAAGCATGCGCAGCTTCTCGCTGATGTCAGCGCGGCTGGCGAGGATGATGACCGGGATCTTGGAGGTGTTGGCGCGCTGCTGCAGCTTCTCGATGAGCTGCCGGCCGTCCAGGCCCGGGATGCGATAGTCGGTCACGATGAGGTCCGGCGGCGTCTCGATGGCCTTGAGCAGGGCGTCCGTGCCGTCGGTGGCGAGCTGGACGTTGCAGAGGCTGGCGAGGCCCTGCCGCAGCATCTCCCGGATCATGGGATTGTCGTCCACCAGCATGACTGTGACGTTTGCGGCCATTTACCTGGATCTCTTTACGGCTTTAGGCGTGGCGGAGTTGCGTTTGCTGCGAGAGCGGCCGGTGACGGTGGTCTGGACCCCGGCGGCCCGGTCGTAGTCCCCGGACTTGCCGCCTGTCTTCTTCTGCAAAACCACCTCGCGGATCTCGATGCCCTTGTCGGCCGCCTTGCACATGTCATAGACGGTCAAGGCCGCCACACTGGCGGCCACCAGCGCCTCCATTTCGACTCCTGTAGGCGCCTGGGTGCTCACTCGCGAGGTGATGGCCACGCCATTCTCGCATACCGAAGCTTCCACATCAACGAAACTCAAGGGGATGGAATGACACATTGGTATCAATTCGGGAGTGCGTTTGGCCGCGCTAATCCCTGCAAAACGAGCGACTTCCAGTGGATTCCCCTTAGGGTTCTGGGGCAGGGCGCGCAGCACGGCGGGTTTCATGGCCACGAAGGCCCGCGCCTCGGCCGTGCGGGCCGTGACCCCCTTGGCGGAGATGTCCACCATGCGGGCGCGACCAGCGCGGTCGTAATGGGAGAGTTTCTTGGGTGTCATCGGGGCAACAAGACCTGCACCGTCTCCCCGGCCGCCAACTCTGGCCGGTCTTCGGGGACAACAAGATAACAGTTTGCCCGCGCCGTGGCGGCGATATCGCCCGAACCCTGCCACGGGATGAGTTCCACCTCAGTCGCCGCCAGCACGGCGGGCAAGAACCGGGTCAGTCCGGGCTTGGTCTTCACGGGCTTGGCGAGCTTGGCCGTCGCGAAGCGCAATGGGCGGCTGCCACCGGAGAGCGCTGCCACCATGTGCGCGGCGAAGAGGTCAAAGGTCACCAGAGTCGAGACCGGGTTCCCCGGCAGGCCGAAGAAATAGGTCCGCTTACCCTTCCGCGCGCGGCCAAAGACGATCGGCCGCCCTGGCTGGATGCGGGCGCCGGTGAAGTAGAACTCCGCGCCGAACTCTTCGAGGACCTGCTCGACCAGATCGTACTTGCCCATCGAGACGCCGCCGCTGAGCAGCAGCAGGTCAGATTCCAGCCCCTCCTGGACGAGGGAGCGCAGGCGGACCTTTTCGTCCGGGGCGATGGGCAGGATGACCGGATCGCCGCCCGCTTCCATGACTTGGGCCGCCAGGGAGTAGCTGTTGGAATTGCGGATCTGCTGGACTTCGGGCGCGGATTCGACTTCGATCACTTCATCGCCGGTCGAAAGGATTGCAACTCGCGGCTTGCGGTAGACGGCGACCCTGCTCTTACCCACGGTGGCCGCGATGCCGATCTGTGCCGGACCGAGACATGTGCCGCGCTTCAGCACCACCTGGCCACGGCGCCCCTCGCTGCCGGCCGCGACGACGTTCTCTCCGGCAGCGGCGCCGCGCTCGAACTTTACGGAGCCGCCGTTCTCCTGCGTGTATTCCACCATGATGACGGCGTCCGCGCCCTCCGGCACCGGCGCGCCAGTCATGATCTCGACACACTGCCCGCCGGCGATGGCGTCGCCCTTCCAGACCTCGCCGGCCTTGATCTGTCCCAGGAGCTTGAGGGATGCGCCGGGTCGTACGTCGGCGCTGCGTACGGCGTAGCCGTCACGCGTGGCGCGCGGGAATGGCGGCAGGTCACGGTCGGCCGCGATGTCTTCCCCCAGATATCTGCCCGCAGCCGCGAGCAGCGTGGCCGACTCAGCCACCGGGGTGGCGAGCTTGGCGGCGTGGTCTTCCACACACCGTCTAGCCTCCGCAAATCCCAGGACCTTTTCCGCCGCCATAAGAGAAGGTGATTGTATCCGAGCAAAAAGAAAGGCGCGGCCCGTGGCCGCGCCTTCCCCAATGATCAAGACTACTTCTTGGTAGAGCCTTTCCTGCCGCTGCGGTACGTGGTCTCTACCTTGGCACCGATGGCAGCGAGCATCTCCTTGGCCTGCGCGGCCAGTGGGCCTTCCGGATCCAACTCCAGGTATTTGTTGAAGGCTTCCGACGTGCCGGGCACCGGGACCATTTCGTTGCCCTTCATCGTCGCCTTGCCCAGCAGGTTGATGCCCTTGTAGTAGTACGAGTCCGCGCGCTCCGGATTAGCTGCAATGGCCTGATCGTAGGCCTTGATGGCCTCGTCGGACCGGCCGGCATTGGTCAACACCGCGCCCTTATTGAAGTAGTACATCGCGGCGTTCGGGGGGTCGCTCTGTGCCGCCTTCTCATAGGCGTCAAGGGCCCCGGCCACGTCGCCGGAGCGGCTCAGTGCTTCTCCCAGGTTGTTGTAGTACGCGCCGATGGCATCGGGCGTCTTCAGTGCCTTCGCCGTCGTGCCCTCAGCCGGGGGCGCGGTGGCGATTTCCAACGCCTTGCGATAGGCGACGGCACCCTGCGCGAAGTACTCCTTGCGCTGGGCGCTGTCGGTGGTCTTCTTCGCAGCGGTGTTGTAGGCGTCGCCCAAGCGCGCCCAGAGCAGGTCGCGGGTCGGGTCAGACTCAGCCGCGGTCTTGAAGGTCGCAATGGCCTGGTCGAAGTTGCCGGCCTCAAGCTGGGCCTGGCCGTCACGCAGCATCTGGTTCAGGGCGCCGATCTTCGAGTTCTCCTTCTGGATGCGCTCCATCTCCTTCTTCTGCTCTTCGGTCATCTTGGCCTGGCCGGCCGCCTGGGCCGCCTGGCGTTCCTTGGCCAGGTCGACATTGATGGTCACGAGGTCTTCCGGCGTGAGACGTACCGGGTAGGCATTCATCGTCCAGATGACCTTGTCACCCTGCGAGAACTTGATGTCATACGTGCCTGAGCCCACGCCGAGCGAGAAGAATTGGCCCTTTTTGTCGGTCTTGAGCTTGATGCGGCGGCCCGTCTCCTTGTGGACCATCTCCACATCCACGCCGACCAACGGCCCCTGCTCGTCCTTGATCGAGCCTTGCACCTTGGTTCCGCCGCCCTGGGCCAGGGCGGGGGTTGCGAGGGCCGCTACCAGCGCCATCGCCACAAAAATGTTCATCCAACGCTTTCTCATACACATGCCTCCCGGCATTGCTGCTTCATGATTGCAGAATCCAGTAATACGTTACTGCCTGGGCCGGACGCAATTCAAGCCAGCGCCCGATTCCAGAAAAACTTGGGGGTAATACGATCTTAGATGTAAAAAAGGCCCGTTTCGCTGCTTGTGTTAGACGCCTTTGGTCATCGGCTCCCACACGAACTTGTGCATCTGCATCCCCAGCCGGGCATTGAGCCCATCCGCCAGCATCCATTCCACGAGCTGCCGCGGGTCCAGCAGGCAGTTGGCGGCGTCGCGGGCGGGCCCGGCGTCCTTGCGGAAGGCCGGCGAAAAGAGTACGGCGCCCGCTTTAGACTCCAAACCCTGCTCACGCACGAAGTCGCGGGCAAACTCGTAGTCCCGGCGGTCGGCGATGACGAATTTGACCTCGTCGCCCCGCCCGATGGCCTTCAGGTTCTCCAAATCGAACGTGTCCCCCTCGCCTGAGCCGGGACACTTCACATCCACGATCTTGTGCACTGCAGCGGGCACCGCTGCCAGCGGCCGCTCCCCACTGGTCTCGAGCAGCACCGTATATCCCTGCGCCAGCAGACGCCCCATCAGCGGTACGACTTCGCGCTCCTGCAGCATCGGCTCGCCGCCGGTGATTTCCACCAGCTTCACAGGCGCGAGCTTTGCGACCTCAGCCTCCACCTGCTCCAGCGACATCTTTGTGCCGCCGCTGAAAGTGTACTCGCTGTCACACCACGTACAGCGCAGGTTGCAGCCCGCCAGGCGCACAAAGATGCACGGCAGCCCCGTCCAGGTCGACTCGCCCTGGACCGACTTGTAGATCTCGATGATGTGCATGGATACAACTGTCTGACGCCTACTCGTAATACGTCGCGTTCGTGGTGTCCGTCTCGAACATGGTGACTGTTTTCACCGAGACCCGGCCATCGGTCACCGACTGCAGCTTCGCATTGGTCTCCTGGTAGAAATAGCGCGCCAGGTTCTCGGCCGAAGGGTTCACTTCGTCGAAGGGCTTGATGTCGTTGATCATCTGGTGGTCCAGCCGCTCCACTACGGATTTCATCACCGACTTCAGGTCCTTGAAGTCCAGCAGTAGCCCGGCCTTGTCGAGCTCGCGGCCCTGCAGGGTGACCAGCACCTTGTAGTTGTGGCCGTGCGGGTTCTCGCACTTGCCCTTGTAGTTGCGCAGGTAATGCCCTGCGGCGAATGTCTCTTCGACGGTCACTTCAAACATATAAGCGGTTGTCAGCCTCCGGCCGCCGGCTGCCAGTAACGCCGGCAGCAGCGGCCTAATCCTTTATTGTAATGCTTGGTGTGCTACCGCTTGCCGAAGAACATCTCCACGTCCGCTAGGTCAGTGGTGCGGCGGTAGTTGGGCAGGCTTTCGACAAAAACCTTGCCATACCGCTGGGTGCGGATGCGGTTATCGAGCAGCACGACCACGCCGCGGTCCTTCAGCGACCGTATCAGCCGCCCGAAACCCTGTTTGAGGGTGATGACTGCCGCCGGTACCTGGTAGTCGTAGAAGGCGTTGCCGCCGTCTTCGTTGATCGCGTGAATGCGGGCGGCGACTACCGGGTCGTTCGGCACCGCGAACGGTAGCCGGTCGATGATCACGCAGCTCAACTGCTCGCCCTGCACGTCTACGCCATGCCAGAATGACGATGTGCCGAACAGCACGGCGTTCGGCGTAGCGCGAAATTCATCGAGCAGCGCGTTCTTCGGGGCCGTACCCTGCAGCAGCATGGGGAAGTCCAGCTCGCCGAGAAGGCGGTCGTGTATGTCGTTCATCAGCGCGTAGCTGGTGAAGAGGCAGAAAGCACGCCCGTCGGTGCATTCCAGGGTGCGGCGGATCCGCTCCGTCGCCAATTGCGCGAAGTGCGGGGAACGCGGGTCGGGCAGCTCCGGCGGCACATAGAAGATGGCCTGCTGCGCGTAGTCGTAATGCGACGGCACCACCAGTTCACGCGCGTGGTCCACACCCACGCGCTTGCGGATGTAGTCAAAACCGCCCGAGACGGCCAGCGTGGCGGAGGTCAGCACCGCGGTCTCGACGTTCTCGAACAGTGTCTGGCGCAGGATCTGGGAGACGTCGATGGGCGTGGCCTGCAGGAAGACGTTTTGCTGCGTGCTCCGTCCGCGCCCGCCGCGCCGCTCGATCCAGAACACCGTGTTGCGATCGCGCGACTCCAGTATGAACTGCAGCTGCGCGCGCAGCTCGTTGGTGCGCCGCACCAGGTTGAAGACCTCGTCCGGCTTCTGGGTGAGCGCTTCCAACTCGCTGCCGACGCGGGTCAGCGCATTCTGGATGGAAATGTATTCATCGCCGTTCTCTTCCAGGAACTCGGCGCGGGAATCGAAGGCGAAGCGGCCGTCGCCCGGCGGGATGAGCGAAAAAAAGAACTGGCTCCGCTCGCGCAGGTAGGCCGTCGCAGTCAGGACGCTGGCGGTGACCATCTGCTTCTGCCGCAGGGTGTATTCGATGTCGCGGGCCAGGTCGTCGAAGCGCAGATTGCTGACGGTGATGCCGAAGTAGCTGCCCGCCACATCTTCCAGCTCGTGCGCCTCGTCGAAGACGACCGCGGAGAACTCCGGCAGTATGCCGGTGCCGCCCACGTCCTCGGTCGCCTGGCGGATGGCGAGGTCCGCGAAGAACAGGTGGTGGTTCACGATGATGATCTCGCTCTCCACCGCCTTGCGATGCATCTCCGTGATGAAGCAGCGGTCGAACTGCGCGCACTTGCTGCCGGTGCAGGCCTCGGTGCGCGCGTCCAGCTTGGGCCAGAGCTGGCTCGTCTCGGGAAGTTGCGATAGCTCGGCGCGGTCGCCGGTCTCCGTGTGCTGCTCCCACTCGGAGATCTGCCGATACTGCTCGATCTCCTCCAGGCCGCTCAGGATGGGCTGATTGGTCAGGTCGTAGAGCTTCTGCCGGCACAAATAATTGTTCCGGCCCTTCATGTACGTGACCTTCAGCTTGCCCAGCACCTGCTCCAGGAAGGGGATGTCCTTGTAGTAGAGCTGCTCCTGCAGGTTCTTGGTGCCGGTTGAGATGATGACCCGCTTGCCGCTGCGGATCACCGGCAGCAGATACGCCAGGGTCTTGCCGGTGCCGGTCCCGGCCTCCACGATCAGATGGCGCTTGTCGGCGAGTGCCTGCTCCACGGCTTCAGCCATGAGGAGCTGTCCGCGGCGGAACTCATAGGCCGGATGCGCTTGCGCCAACATCCCGCCCGGGCCAAAGAACTGGTGGAGCGAGGGCATCGCCGGGCGGACAGCGGTGGAATCAAATGAGGCAGGGCCGGAGGACATCGGGATGAGACCACTATAATGGAGTTTTCGGCATACCTATCCAGAACCCGCATACTCACTTGGCAAAAAAGAAAAAACCCGGCCGCATCCCCACCCTCGCCATCGTGGGCCGCCCCAACGTGGGCAAGTCCACGCTCTTCAACCGGCTGGTGGGTTCGCGGCGCTCCATCGTTGGCGATGAGCCCGGCATCACCCGCGACCGCATCTACGGCGAGACCGTGTGGAACGGGCGGGCCCTACGTATCGTTGACACTGGCGGCATCATCCCGGAAGACAAAGACTTAATCCCATCTGAGATCTATCGCCAGGCGCGGGTCGCTCTCGATGAAGCGGACGCGATCGTCATGGTCGTGGACGGCCGTGCCGCTGCAGCCGGACCGGACATGGAACTGGCGCGCCTGCTGCTGCGCAGCGGCAAGCCGCTCTTCCTCGCCGTCAACAAGATGGATTCGCCCAAGCTCTATCCCGAAATCGAGGAGTTCCGCCGCCTCGGTATCCGCAACATGATTCCCGTCTCCGCCGAGCACGGCGACAACGTCGCGGAATTGCTGGAGTTCGCGTTGGCGGCAGTGCCGACGACGGCGGCTGTGGAGGCTGAAGCTGCGATCGAGGATGAGCCGGAAGAGATCTCAGCGCCGCTGGAGGGCGAGAGCTCTGCGTCGGAGCACCCGGAGCCGACCGAAACCAAGATCGCTATCATCGGCCGGCCGAATGTCGGCAAATCCACGCTGCTCAATCGCCTCACCGGCTCGAGCCGCGCCATCGTCTCACCCATCGCCGGCACCACGCGCGACGCCGTCGATGAAGTCGTAACTCGAGACGGCCACCAGTACCGCTTCATCGACACCGCCGGTATCCGCCGGAAGGGCAAGACTCACCTGATGGCGGAAAAGCTCAGCGTGGTGATGGCGCGCAAGCACCTCGAATCGGCCGACGTCGCCCTGCTCGTTCTTGACGCGGTCGACGGCGTGACCGCATCCGACGCGACCATTGGCGGCTATGCCCACGAGAGCGGGCGCTCCATCATCATCGTGGTGAACAAGTGGGACCTGGTCAGCGAGCAGCGCGACGACGGCCGCCCGCCCGCCGACCGCGACATCTATACCAAGCAGATCCGCTCCGCGCTGAAGTTCCTTGACTACGCGCCCATCGTCTTCGTCTCGGCCACCAGCGGCAAGAACGCCGACAAGATCTTCGCCCAGGTGCAGAAAGTGGCGCGCGAGCGGCGCAAGCGCATCACCACCGGCCAGATGAACCGCTTCCTCAAGACCGTGGACTTCGAGCGCCCGGGCGTGCCGTCGCGCAAGAAAGTGAAGATCTTCTACATCTCGCAGACCAACGTCGCGCCGCCGACCTTCGTCCTCTTCACCGACAAGGACGTGCCTCTGCACTTCTCCTTCGAGCGCTTCCTGGAGAACCAGATCCGCGCCGCCTTCGGCTTTGAAGGCTCGCCCATCTGGATCAAGAACCGCGCCCGCAAGAAGGTGGAGCTGCCGGAGAAAAAAACGAAGCGCTAGGACTGGCTAATGACTACTGGCCACCGCTTTACATCGCCGGCAGCGGCGGCGGGGTCGGCATCTCAGGCGGTGCCGGAGGTTCGGGATGCATCCACTGCCGCAGTGGCTCGTAGCGTCCCTTGAAGAACTCCAGCACGTAGGCCTGGAAGAAGACCACCGCAGGCGACGCGATGATCGCGCCTACGAACATCAGCACAAACACCGCCGTGATCACCACGGTGGCGAGCATCGCGATGCCGGCCGGTGACTTGATCAGCTCCGGCACCGCCGCGAACACTCCCACGCCCACGGCGACGAGCACGATCACCGGGATGAGGAAGATGATGAACTGCACGATGCCGACGATGATCGCCGCGGCCAGCGTCAGCACGATCTTCATCAGTAGGTAGAAGAGATAATCGCCCTTCGTCCCCTTCACTCCCGCCCACACGCGCCGCCAGGCTTCGATCGCCGGCAGGTTCTCCAGGGCCATCATCGGCACACCGAAGTCCTTGAACAGCACCATGACTACGGCCATGCCGACGGCAAAGAGCATCACCAGCGGCAGCAGGAGGAGCACCCCGATGGCGATGACCGCCCAATTCTGCGACGCGGCCTTGAAGATGCCCAGGCTGTAGCCGGCCAGCACCGGGAGGCCTACGAGCACTCCGTACCCCAGCAGCGATATGCCCAGCAGCAGAAGTTGGAACCCGAAGTAGCGCACACCGTGCGCATGCCAGCGGTTCCAGCCTTCGCGGATACGGTATTTGCCCTTTGCCACTGCCTCCAGCAGCACGAAGCGCAGCACGCTGCCGATGTACAGGTGCACCAACACCAGCAAGACCAGCAGTACGATCAGGATGGTCACCAGCGCCGCGATCTGCGCCATCGGCAGATTGCCCCATGGCGTGCTCTGCAGGAATTCGGTCTGCTGCGGCGGCTGTTTGCCCAGGTTCGCCAGGTCGCCGACGTTGAAGTTGCACCCGCCGGAGCCGGCCGCCTCACCCGTCGCCAGGCCGATCAGCCCGATGCGCCACCACTTCGCCCATTGAAAGGGCTTGAACATCGTGTTCTTGGCGGTTTCGATCGCCGGGCCCACGCAATCTACGGCCGAGGTTGGTGTCGTCGCAGGCAAAACGGGAACCTCACTGGGAAAATGTCAGGAGAGTATGCAGCCAACCGGGCAAGGAATCAATGTATCAATGATTCCGCGCCCACGCCGCTCCACCACCGCGCGAACGCCGCCAGTGCGCGCTCGCACACCAGGCGATGGCGCTCCTTCTTGTCGCGCACGCGGCGCTTGGTGCCGTCGTCGAGTTGCGGTAGCAGGTCGAAGGTGATATTCGCGGGCTGGAAGTCGCGCGCGTCGGCGTGGGTGATGTAGTGCACCAGCGAGCCGAGCGCGGTCTCGCGCGGCGGCGGCTCCAGCGTGCGCCCCTGGGCCAGCGCGGCGACGGTCAGGCCGGCGAGCTGCCCCGTGGCGATCGATTCCGTGTAGCCCTCCACGCCGGAGATCTGTCCCGCAAACAGCACCCGCGGATGCTGCTTCATCTGCAGCGTGGGCTCCAGCAACGCAGGCGCATTGATGTATGTGTTGCGATGGATCTGCCCGTAGCGCAGGAACTTCGCGTTCTCCAGTCCGGGGATCAGCCGCAAGACCCGCGCCTGCTCGCCGAACTTGAGGTGGTTCTGGAAGCCGACGATGTTGTAGCTGTCGGCGCGCAGGTTCTCCCGCCGCAACTGCACGACCGCGTATGGCATCTTTCCGGTCTTCGGGTCGCGCAGGCCCACGGGCTTCATCGGTCCGAAGCGCAGCGTGTCCGCGCCGCGCCGCGCGATCTCCTCGATCGGCAGGCAGCCCTCGAAGTAGTTGAGCTGCTCCCATTCCTTCTCTTCCACCGCCTGCGCCGACTGCAATGCCGCCAGGAAGCGCTCATATTCTTCTTTCGTGAACGGACAATTGATGTAGTCGGCGGTGCCCTTGTCGTAGCGCGCCGCGAAGTAGCACTTCGACATGTCGATGGAGTCGAACTCCACGATGGGGCTGATCGAATCGTAGAAATAAAGATGCGAGCTGCCCGAGAGCCGCGCAATGTCTTCGGAAAGCGCATCGGACGTCAGCGGCCCGGTCGCGACCACGGTCAGCGCCTCCGGGTCATTCTCATCGATGTGCGTGACTTCTTCACGCCGGACCTTGATGAGCGGCTCGGCTTCAATGGACTCGGTCACCTTCTTCGCGAACAGGTCGCGGTCGACGGCCAGCGCATGCCCAGCAGGGACAGCGGACTCGCGTGCGCAACGCAGCAGCAGGGAATCGGCCCGGCGCATCTCTTCCTTCAGCAGCCAGGGCGCGGAGTTCTCTGACTCCGACTTCAGCGAGTTCGAGCACACCAGCTCCGCGAAGTCGGCGGTCTGGTGCGCCGGCGTGGTGCGCACCGGCCGCATCTCGAACAGTTGCACCGCCACGCCCTGCTTCGCACACTGGTAGGCGGCCTCGCAGCCCGCAAGGCCCGCGCCGACGATCTTGATGGACTTATTCCTCACTTTGTTCTTTCCGCTTGGACTTCGAACTTCCCGCCAGCGCCTTCAAATCCTCGCCCATCACTCTCACCGTGATCCACTCTTTCAGCAGCTTGCCGCCGAACGACTCGTAGAACTCGATGGCCGGCGTGTTCCAGTCCAGCACCTGCCAGCGCATGCCGTAGCAGTTCTCCGCCACGGCTATCTGGGCCAGATGCACCATCAGCGCCTTCCCGATGCCCCTTCCGCGGAACTCCGGCTTCACGAACAGGTCTTCGAGGTAGAGCCCCGGCTTGCCCATCCAGGTGGAATAATTGAAGAAGTAAAACGCGAAGCCGGCCGGTATGCCGTCCCACTCGGCGATCACCACCTTGAACCTCGGCTGCGCCGTATCGAAGCCATCGCGCAGCAGGTCGGCTTCCGTCGCCACCGCCGACTGCGGCTCGCGCTCATATTCGGCCAGCAGGCGTATGAACTCGAGGATGAGCGGCACATCGGCCCGCGTCGCCGGACGGATATTCAACATGTAACAATTATATGGAGTTTCTTTGTGGGACCAGACGCAATGGATCTGAATACAGCAAAGTCGTCACTCGCCGACCTGATCGATGAATACTTGCGTGAACAAGGTTCGTTCGATCGATTGAACGCAAGGCTGCGTGACCTGCACAAGCAATTTGCCCTTGTACCGGCAGACAAGGACTTGGAACAAGCATTCCACTCCCTACAGCACTACATCGCAGATGCCGATATTCGTGAATACGACGACCTCTACGGTGAGGCCTACGGTGAAGGTCAAAGAGAGGCGCTACGCGTGTTAAGCGCTCGTTTAAGAGGCTGAAAGCAGGCCGGGCACTCCAATAGAAACACTCCGCGCGTCGCCGCTGAAAAACTGCCGTTACAAGATCACCCGCACATCCCCCTCACGCCGCGTGATCCTCTCCCGGTCCAGCATCTCCAGCAGCGGGATGGCGTATTTCCGGGTCACTCCGGTCAGGTCCTTGAAGGTCGCCACATCCATGCGAGCTGATTTCGTCTTTTGCGCGCGCACCCCTTTGCGCAGCTCTTCCAGCGCACTCTGATGAAAGACGAGGTCATCGGCCAGCTTCACCAGCACGCGGTCCCGCAACAACAGCGTCACGATCTTTACTGCGCGCGCGTTATCGAGCGGCAGTCCAGCCAGGACTTCCTTCAGCGCCGGAACCTTCAACCCCGCTGAAGAAAATGCCTTTTCGATCGTGGCTTTGGCCTCGGCCTCTTCGTCCTTCATCACCACGCTGCGGCCCGCGAGGCGCACCTGCTCGCCGTGGACTTCCACCTTTTTCGCGGCGGCCAGGCTGCCGAGTGTCGCCTCGAAGACTTCCGTCGGAATGCGCAGCCGCTCGCGCAGCTCCTGCCGGTTGATACCACCCACCAGCGGATTGCGTTCGTGGAAGCCCTTCACGCCGATCTCGATCAGCTCCTGGACGCCGAGGAAGTGCTTGCCCGCGATAAGGACGTCGTTGAAGCGCAGCACGCGCCC